>Ga0247727_10000967_pt1 | contig 70159 bp, 68 predicted proteins | sample WisWelCaveWW1625_FD_202498 | JGI IMG/M metagenome (GOLD analysis project Ga0247727, IMG submission 202498) | Biofilm microbial communities from Wishing Well Cave, Virginia, United States - WW16-25 | ecosystem: Environmental > Aquatic > Deep subsurface > Groundwater > Cave microbial mat | place... | reverse complement strand
CTTGGATCAACCGATTTCGGCGACTCCTCATCCGGTGGGAGAAGAAAGCCGCAAACTATGAAGCCTTTCTCCATTTCGCCTGCGCTTGGATCACCCTTCAAACAGCAGGGGTTTTCGGATAGGCTCTAAGCTACGTTAGAACGTCGCTTGACGGAGGACGACGATGGCTGAGCCTTGCATCGCGCGCGTGCACGGGCGCGAAATTCTGGATTCCCGCGGCAATCCCACACTGGCAGTAGAAATCATCACCTCTGATGGTCACTGCGTGCGCGCCGCCGTTCCTTCAGGTGCCTCGACGGGGAAGCGCGAAGCGCTCGAATTGCGCGACGGTGACGTCGGGCGCTACGCCGGCAAGGGCGTGCTCAAAGCCGTCGAACACGTGAATGGAGAAATCGCGCGGGCCGTGAGGGGGCATCCGCTCGGAGGTTTGGAAGAGCAACAGGCTCTCGACCGCTTGCTGTGTGCTCTCGATGGAACAGCGGCGAAGGCGCGCCTAGGCGCCAACGCGCTGCTCGGTGTTTCACTGGCGGCGGCTCACGCCGCGGCGGCTGTCGCCAGCGTTCCGCTCTACCGTTTATTGGGTGGTGACGTGGCGCGCCTGCTCCCCACGCCGATGATGAACGTTTTGAACGGCGGCGCTCACGCGGATAACAACGTCGATCTACAAGAATTCATGATCTTTCCGATCGGCGCGCCGACGTTTCGAGAAGCGCTGCGCTACGGCGCTGAAATTTTTCACACGCTCAAAAAAGTGCTGCACGACGAGGGTTTTTCCACCGCCGTCGGCGACGAGGGCGGTTTTGCACCGGATCTCGACAGCAACCGCGAGGCCGTCGAACTGCTGCTCCGCGCCGTCGAACGCGCCGGTTACCGACCCGGCGAAGACGTCGCTATCGCCCTCGATCCGGCGGCCAGTGAGTTTTATCGCGACGGTCGTTATGAGCTGGCCGGCGAAGGTAAAACGAAGACCGCCGACGAGATGGTGGAGTTCTGGAAAGAGTGGTGCGCCCAGTACCCGATTGTTTCCATTGAAGACGGGTTGGCCGAGGACGACTGGAACGGCTGGGCGGAGCTGACCCGCGCTCTGGGCGACGCCGTGCAGCTCGTGGGCGACGATCTCTTTGTAACGAATCCAGCCATTTTGAAACAGGGCATCGAGCGCGGGATTGCTAACGCGATTTTGATTAAAGTGAACCAGATCGGGACACTTTCAGAGACTCTGGAAGCCATTCGCACCGCCCGGCAGGTGGGCTACGCGGCCGTAGTTTCCCATCGCTCAGGTGAGACGGAAGACACCACGATCGCTGACCTGGCCGTGGCCTCCGGCGTGGGGCAGATCAAGACCGGTTCGCTGTGCCGCAGCGATCGCGTCGCCAAGTACAACCGCTTGCTGCGTATCGAAGAAGAACTGGGTGCCCTCGCGCGCTACGCCGGGCGCGACAGCCTGGCGGGTCAACGGAGCCGGTGAGAGCACCGCGCGGGCCGTTCACAGCTGTTTCGCCTGTTCGCTGTCGCAGTAGGCGCTTCATGAATAATCCGGGCTAGCTCCCGAATTCGAACGCCTGGCCGGGTGTCTTGCCTTTAGCGCTACCCAGCGTGTAAAAAAGAGTTGGTTGCGGTAGCTTTAGGCCACCAAGAAGTCTTCGGTCAGCGGGGAGGTTTTCCATTGTACACCCTGGAGGACATCCGACCGCCGGCGGGTCTCTCTGTTCCGATCGTGAGTGTGCTCGATGAGGCTGGTCATCTTATTGAAGAAGACCAGCGCGCGGTGGTGCGCTACGTCGTCCAGAACGGTGCCGGCGCCGACGTGGTGTTCGCCGCGGGTACGACCGGTGAATGGGATCAGATCTCCAACGTGCTGCGCCAGCGCGTGATCCAAATTTGTGTCGAAGAAGTCGCCAAACTCAACGCACAACTTTCACCCGGTACTGGATCGCGGCCGGTGGAAGCCTGGGCCGGCATCACCGCGCGCGGGACGCGCGAAACTTTGGCCAATTTGGATCTTGCGCTCGCGATCGGCGCCGACGCAGCGGTACTGGCACCGCTCTCGATTCGCGAACTGCGTGATCCCGTTCCCTTTCTGATGCGCGACGTGGCGGATCTGCTCGACGCCCGGCCGCGGCGCATTCCTATCTATTTATATGACAACGCCGACATCGCCGCGGACCCACGCGTGCCGCACATTCGCACGCGACAGGTCAAGGCGCTTTCGCGCCTCGACTTCGTGCGCGGGATCAAGGTTTCGGCGCCGCGTCGGGTGCTCGGGCACTACACGAAGGCCGCTGCGAACTTCCGCGAGCGAGGAGAGTTCGCGATTTATGTTGGCGACGCCATGCTGATTTTCGATCTGCTTCGGCCGCGGCGCGGTTTCTTCGGCGCGCTGGCGGCATATTGGAACCGTTACCGCTTACACGGGACGCTGCCGCGCGGCGTCGTGGCCGGGCCCGCCAACGTGCTGCCGCGCGAGTGGGCGCGAGCCTGGCAGGTTTGCTGCGTCGGCGACGAGGAGCGCATGCGCGACGTGCGCGTTGTGCTCGAAGCCTTTCGTTTGGGCACGCACCTGGCCAGCGGCAAGCGCAGCATTGCGTGCCTCAAGCGCGCGCTGCGCACGCTCGGTGTCATCCAGAGCGACGCGGTGGCTGAGGGAACGCCTCACCTTACGCGCCCCGACGCCGAGCGCTTCGACGAGAGTTTCGAGAAAGTGCGTGCGCTGGCGCGCGAGCGCATTGGCGTTCCCTGGGTGACACCGGAGATCGCCGATGTGCGCGTGAAGCAGGCGGTTCTCTGATGACGCGCCGCGGGCTCGATGTCGCCGGCATCGGCAGCATGGTGGTGGACCGCCTGTACCGGGTTTCCCGCATCGTGGCGGCTGAAGAGAAGGGACGCCTCCTGCCCGTGGAGGGCGGCGAGTTAAGCAAGCACGCCGTCGGTGGCGTCGTGCTCAACCACTTGGGGTGGGCGGCGCTGTTGGGATTGCGCGCGGGTATTTTTGGTAAACAGGCCGATGATGAAAACGGGCGCTGGCTGCGGGCCGGCATGCAGGCCTTGGGCATCGAAACGAACCTAGTGCTCGACGGTTCGGCCAGTTCGTTAGCGGACATCTTCATCGATGACACCGGAGCGCGCGCGATTTACTTTGCCCCCGGCGCGACGGCGGAAGTAACGGCTGAGCACGTCCGCGCACACCACGCAGATTTCATCCGCCGCGCCGTGCGCGTGACGACGGAAATCCATCAGCTCCCGTTGCCTGCGGTACACGAGGTGCTGCGCATCGCGCGCGAGGCGGGAATTTCCACGTTGCTCGATGTGGACATGCCGCCATCGCGCGCGGTTCCGGATTTGGGTGATCGCGCGTTGTTGGAGGATTGCCTGCGCGGCGCCGCGATTCTAAAGCCGTCCAAGGCGGCCGCCCGCGAGTTGTCGCCGGAGACGGGCGACGACGTGCTCGCGGCGGCGCGCGCGCTGCGCGCGCGCTACAGCGCAGAAGCGGTGGTGGTTACCGATGGCGCCGCCGGTTGCGCCGTCGCTGCCCGCGACTTTGAGGGTTTGCTTCCCGCTTATCCCATTAAGACGGTCGATACCACGGGCGCCGGCGATGCTTTCACCGGCGGTCTGCTCGCGGCCCTGCAGCGCGGTCTCCCTTGGCGAGACGCCGGCCGTTTGGCCAACGCCTGTGGCGCTGCCTGCGCTGAGCAAGTGGGCGCTTTCCCGGAAAATCCGCGGAGGCTGCGCGCGCGGGTGCTCGAGTTGTACGACGGAACTTCTTTTGAAATTGGGCCCGAGCCAGCTTTTGAAGCGCCGACGGCGGTGACAGCAGCGGCCGCAGCCTTTGCCACTTTCGACACCGCCCTTGAGGAACTTTCGCAGCTGAGGCGCCGCATGGACGTCGCAGCTTTCGCAGTGGCCGTGGATTTGATTCAGAAGGCAGTGGCGCGCGGCGCACGTGTGCACGCCACCGGCGTGGGTAAGTCGGAGCACGTGGCTCGCTACGCCGCGGGTATGTTGGCTTCCACGGGAACGCCGGCCGTTTTTTTGCCCGCTACGGAGGCCGTACATGGCAGCGCCGGTCAAGTCGTGGCGGGCGATGTGGTGATCGCCATCAGCAACAGCGGCGAGACGGCGGAGCTCACGACCGCGGTTGAGACGGTGCAAGCCTTGGGCGCGCTCCTCATCGCCGTTACGGGGCGCCGGACTTCACCTCTGGCGCGCGCTGCCGAAATCGTGCTCGACGCGGGTGTCAAACGCGAGGGAGGTCCCCTTGGCCTTGCTCCGCGCGCCAGTGTCGCAGCTCAGGTGCTCACCGTGGCCGCGCTCTCGGCGGAGTTGGAACGCGCTTGCGCTTTCACCCGCGCGGACTATCACGCGCGTCATCCGGCTGGCCGTCTTGGCCGTGCGTCACAGCTAAAAGCACCGCGTACGCCACGCCGCGGTCCGCGCCCCGCGCCCACGGTCTAGGAGTCTGACCCAAGATGGAGTACAGCATCCAGACGCACATCCATCGCCACTCACGGCGTTGCGCTCCGCTCGGCGTAGCGCTGCTACGCCTTCGCTCGCGCTCCTTGCGAGCGGCGCGTCTGTACGTCCGGGCTACCGCACCCCATCTTGGGTCAAACTCCTAGTCCCGCCTTTCTCATCAAGCCGCTGTTGCGACTGTGCATCTCCGCGGCTTCGCAACGCGCTCTGGTAAGAAATACGGGCTAACCAGCGCTTTCGTTTCATGTGTGCGCAAATCACCGGCGACTTCGCGCGCAGGCGCCTGTAGCGCACACGGTTCGGCGGGCCGTGTTTTTTGAGTGACCAGGGTTTTAGTTCGCTCATGCGCGCGAAAAAATCTTCCGATACATGCAAAGTCAGGATTCCTCGCTAAAGGGGAAAAGGAGTCGCCCACATGCTGGAGGGGAATGCCGCTCGGGCGATCGGCCGTGAACTCGACGCCATTTTGACGTCCTTCGATACCAACTACGTCTGGAATTACGGCGATCTGCGCGCCGGTCTCCACGATCTCTACGAGAAAGCCAAACGCGAGCAATGGAACAGCAGCGAACGCTTGGCTTGGAACACCGACGTCGATCCCGAAGGCGACGTGCTGGCTCCCTTCGCCAATCCCATTCAGGATTGGGAGCCATACAAGAAGCTGTCCGCCAAACAACAGCGGCATTATCAGCACGCGTTTTTCTCTTGGCAGCTCTCGCAGTTTATGCACGGGGAGCAGGGCGCCCTCATCACTGCCTCGCAGCTCGTGGCCGCGGTGCCGTGGATCGACGCCAAGTACTACGCCTCGACGCAGACCATGGACGAGGCGCGCCACGTGGAAGTATTCAGTCGTTACCTGCGTGAAAAACTTGCCTGGGAGTGGCCGGTCAATCCCAACCTCAAACAACTTTTGGACATTATCCTCAAGGAAGGCCGCTGGGATTTCAAATATCTCGGCATGCAAATTCTGGTCGAAGGTCTGGCGATGGCGGCTTTCGGCAACATGTACCAAATGGCGAGGGAGCCGCTGCTCCGCGACATCATCCGCTACGTCATGCGCGACGAAGCCCGACACGTCGCCTTCGGCGTATTGTCTTTACAGGACTTTTACACGGAAATGCCTGAAAGCGAACGCAAGGATCGCGAGGATTTTATTATTGAAGCGTGCCTCTTGATGCGGGATCGCTTGGTGGGCGAGGAGGTCGCGGATGTCTTCGGTTTCGACCGAGCCGAATTGCGCGAAGCCATCCTCGAATCCGAATTGATGCGCCAATTTCGGGTTTTGCTCTTTACCCGCGTCGTGCCCAACATCAAAAAACTCGGTCTGCTCACGCCCCGAGTGCGCAAGGCCTTTACGGAATTCGACATCATCCGCTTCGAGAATTTTGACACCGCCGCCGCCGACCGCGCTCTTGGTTTACAAAGCCTTTGATCACGCCAGGTTGACGCCCGCATACCCTGGGTCTACCGTCCTTTGTCGCACGCGTCGCGAGCGGACACCGAAGCGCCGCTGCGGGTGAAGGGGCCGTAGCTCAATTGGGAGAGCGCCGCGTTCGCAACGCGGAGGTTGGCGGTTCGATCCCGCTCGGCTCCACCATGTTTTCTGTTTGCGCGATCTCGCTACGGTATTTCATGAAGCATCCGAATCGATCGCAGCGATGAACGAACTTCTAACTCAAGACACTGGCGGAATAGGGCGTCGAAGAGTGCGTGCAGCGGGCTTGAGAAATGTCGCCCGTGCGAGGGCGGCGACGTGACGGTGCCCGCCGTAGTGGCTGCCGGTGAAGGTCGGGCGTCCAAAGCCATTCAAGGGGAGAGCAAGGTCTATCTCGACCTCGACGGTATGCCGCTCGTCGCGCACGTCGTCTCTGTTTTGCAGCACGTCCCCGAAGTCTCCGAAGTATGGGTGGTGGGAAACGCCGCGCGCTTGGAGCGGATCTTGCGCGGCGGTCCGGTGGCTTCTCAATTGCGCAAGCCGCTCATCATCGTGCCGCAGTTTCGCAATCTCTACGACAACGCGTGGCAGACCTATCGGCGCTTGTTGCAGGGTGCCGGGCCCCAGGGCCGCGACCCTAAACCGGAAGACGCGGAGCAGAAGGTGCTCTACTTGTCGGCGGATCTGCCCTTTGCCACGCCGCAGGAGATCTCGCTCTTCCTCCGCAGCGCGGAGCCGCTCAATTGCGATTACGCCCTCGGTCTGGCTGATGAAAAAGCTCTGGAGGCTTTTTATCCGCGGGCGCGCGGACAACCGGGTATCCGCGTCGCATATTTTAACGTGCGCGAAGGTCGTTTCCGTCAAAACAATCTGCACTTGGTGAAGCCGGCCAAGATCGGCAACCGCCATTACATCGAAGAGACCTACGAGCACCGTTACCAAAAAGAATTCGGAAACATTATCGGTCTCGCCTGGAAGCTCTTGCGGAGTGAAGGTGGCGGATTGCGGGTTTTGTTTTTGTATTTGCTCGTCCATTTGGCGGGTGTCGCCGATCGTCATGGCTGGCGGTGGTGGGCCGATTTTCTGCGCCATGGCGTCTTTCTGCCAACCATCGAGCAGGCGCTTTCCCGTTTACTGCGCGCGGATTTGCGCTTTGTTGTGACCCACGTCGGCGGTTGCGCCATCGACATTGATCACGAAGATGAGTACGCAGCCGCTCGCCAGCGCTTTGCGGAATGGAGGGAGATTCAGGCGGTGCGCGCGCAGGCCCTGTGTGGTCCGTTGCTACCGACGGGGACTTCTTCGCGGGAGTCTGATACTGCGGCGTCTGGTGCTCCGACTTTGGAGGGCGCGGGGCGCGAGTCCTCGGAGTCTGACCCGTGACGACCGCCGAAGCAGCAGAGGCAGTGCGCCGCTGCGGCGGCTGGTTTCGTCTCGTCGAACGCGGTGTACTCGCTGTATCGGGCGCGGACCGTCGCCGTTGGCTCAACGGTATGCTCACGAACGACGTCGCGCGGCTGCACCCCGGAGCGTCGGCATCCGGTTGTTATGCGTTGCTGTTGACGTCGCAGGGACGCATCGTTGCGGACCTACACGTACTCGCCGTCGGCGAGGAATTTTGGCTTGAGTGCGAGCGGCGTTTTATACCTAAGGTCAAGGCACAACTGGCGCGCTATATCGTGGCGGACGCCGTGGAACTCGCGGATCGCAGTGCGGAGCTGCTGCGCTACGCCGTCGAGGGTGCGCGTGCGCCGGAATTGTTGCGCGCCTTGAATCCAGCTGCACCGGAGTTGGCCGCGGACGCTTGCGCGAGCTTCGAAGTTGCTACTGTTCCCTATGTCGTTGCGGCCTTTGGTTTCAGCGGCGCTCCCGCTTTTCAGTTCTTCGTTCCCGCGGAACATGCGGTGAGCTTTGAGCTCGAGATTTCTCGAGCAGCAGGAACACTCCAATTTTTGCGAGCGCGGCCAGAGGCACTGGAAATTCTGCGCATTGAATCGGGCAGCCCACGCTTGGGGTACGAACTCGGCGAAGAAGTCCTGCCGCCCGAAGCACATCTCGAGCGGGCGCTCTCCACGACCAAGGGTTGTTACACGGGGCAGGAAGTCGTGGCGCGCCTCGCCTCGCGCGGGCAGGTCAAGCACGAGCTCGTTGGCTTGCAATTTCCGAGTGGGGAGCTTCCGGATTTGCCTTGTAGCCTTGAAGTGGAGGGACGCCGCGTGGGTGAGCTCACCAGCGCGACGCACTCCCTGCGCCTTGGCGCCATTGCGCTTGCTTTCGTGCGCCGTGAGTTCGCGCAGCCTGGAAGTATGCTTACAGCCGGTGGGCGAGCGGCGGTGGTGCGCGCTCTTCCCCAAACTGCTTCTGCGCCGATGTCTAGCGCGGTCTTATGAACGGGCGCATCGTCGTCTTCGCGAAGGCTCCGCGCCCCGGCTTCGTCAAAACACGCATGACGCCGCCGCTCTCGCCGGAGTGCGCGGCTGCGCTTTACGCCGCCATGCTCGACGACGTGCTCGAGTTGACGGCGGTGGCTGCGGAGTCTCTCGGTCTTGAACCCATTCTGGCCCTAACTCCCGAGGCGGCGGTTTTCGAATGGGAGCAGAAGCTGCCTCGCGTTTTCCGCTGCGCGCCGCAGAGAGGTTTGGATCTGGCGGAACGCTTGCAGAATGCGGTAGCGGATTGGGGGGAAGAGGGCGTTCCTCTGCTGCTCCGTGGCAGCGATAGTCCGGCGCTTTCCAAACATAAGTTGGCTCAGGCGTTGAGCGTCTTAGCGGATGTTGACTGTGTATTCTGCCCAGACCACGATGGCGGTTATAACTTAGTAGGCCTGCGCCGCCGGGTTCCTCAAATTTTCGCGGTTCCCACCAGCAGACCGACGGTCTTGCGCGAAACCCAGGCCGTGGCACGGCGGCTCGGGCTGCGCGTGGCCCAGCTTTCGGCGGAATTCGATCTCGATACCCCGCGCGATTTCCTTCAACTCCTGCAGTTGCGCGCGTCGAAGGGCGAGGCTCCGTGTCCGCGTACGCTTACCTTCCTTGATAAAAATAATCTGTGGCAATTTAGCCACGAGGAAAGGTTGCCTTCTCCGGCGAGTGGACACTTCGAAGGCAGTTGCACAGCTAAAGGTTGATGAGATAGGCAGAGTGTTCGGATCGACCCACTGGAAGACCCACTCCGAGCATTTTCTTCTTGGCACACCGGTTGCTCTCGAGAAAATCTGAAAGAGGTAATAGGGGTCCGATGACCTTTCACTTCCAGCAAGGAGCCGAGAAAAAGGAGTGAGTGAGAAAGGCGGCGGACCATTTTCAAAACTAAGTTTTATTTATCTCTGGGTGAGTATTCCGCCGGTGCAAAAAGAGTTGTGCCATGTGCGGCGCAGTTGTCGATCCGTTCAAAATGATGTAGACCGCGTGGGAACTAAGGGCCCAGTTTCCTGCGACAAGGGGAGGGGTTATGAGCTTTCAAAGAGTGCTTGCAGTTCTCGCGTGTGCGCTGTCAGTCGGCGTTGCACCTGCGGCGTGGGCCGAAGCAGCCGGCGGCGCAGCCGTGCAGCAGCAACTTGAAGTTTTGCAGACGCGCATGCAGCAGTTGGAAGAGCGGCTTCAGGCTACCAATGAGGATCTCGCAGTGGCCAATACGCGCGTGCAAGCGCAGGAAGAGCTGTTGAAGAATCAGACTCCCGACGTTGCAGGTGGCGCGGCTGATTTTTTCAACCGCCTGGAAATCGGCGGTTGGCTCAGCGGAAGCTACTGGTACAACGGGAATGATCCGGACAACGACAACCTCTTTGGCGCGAACAGCGGTTTCACGGGTTGTTGCAACCCTTTCAACCCGGATGCCAATCAATTCTCCTTCGATCAATTTTGGCTTGAGGTCGAGCACCCGGTGGATCCCGAGAACCGCGCTGGTTTCCGCTTCGACATCGCCTACGGAAAAGTCGCAGGTCTGCTGCCGGTCGGGAACACGCCCAATGCAGGGCGCGCGGGCGGCAATAACTTCTACATTGCTCAGGCCTTTGTTCAGTATCTAGCCGACACGGCACTCGGCGATGTTCTCATCAAGGCCGGCAAATTTGGAACTTTGCTCGGTCTCGAGGTTGCTCAAACCACGGGCAACTGGAATATCTCCCGCTCCAACGTCTACAATCGTTTACAGCCCATCGATCACGTCGGAGTGCTGCTCTCCGGCAACATCGACGAGACGTGGCAGTGGGCGCTCGGCCTCGTGAACAACGTGTTCACAACGCAAGCGACGCGGACAGACGGCAAAGCCATCACGGGTAAAGTGGCGTGGAGCGGTGAAAAGCTTTCCGCCGCCCTTTCTGGTATTTGGGGGCAGGAATCAGGTTTAGCTACTACGACTTTCCCAAATTTCAGTGCTGCCTGTATCGCAGCGGGTTTGACAGCGGACTTCTCCGCCTGTGATTCGGGAGGGAATGAAGACGTCCATATCGGTATCATCGACATTATCCTTCAGTACGCGGTAAACGAAGCGCTTACATTGGCCTTAAACGGCGACTACGTTGTACTGGATGCCGACGGCGCCGATGATCCTCAAGCTTGGGGTCTGGCGGCTTACGCCAACTACCGCTGGAGCGATCGTTTCGGCACTACGTTGCGCGTTGACTTGGTAAAGGACGATCACGATTACTTCGGCATGGTGGCGGGACAGATCGCGCGCGCGGGCGGTGGTGCGGCCTTTGTTGCTCCGGCCAGCGGCTTCCTCGATCCGCTGCACGATTCGACGATTTATTCCGTGACCCTGACGGGCGACTACTCCGTGACCGATAACCTGCTCGTGCGCGGCGAAGTGCGCTACGACAACGCCCACATCGACAATTACACGGATGACGTCTTCGTCACCGATGGCGATCGTTTGGTCTTCGGTGACAACGACCAGTGGCTGGCCGGTGCGGAGATCGTTTACACCTTCTGAGCAGCGGCTTTTCCGTTACGAACACGAGGGCGGTCGGGGTTTCCCAGGCCGCCCTCGCATTTTTAGAAGACTTGTGGTGGGGTTCTTCGCGCTAATTTCAGTTTTTCCGAATATATGAGCTCGACGCAAAGCGGAAACTCGCCCGCCCAGAAATGCCTAGTTACTAGGCATTTGCTTGCTAGATGGGCAGTTCTGAGAAGTGGCTGTCTCGTGTTTCAACCTTGAGCAGTGGCTAGCTGAGCTCCCATCCGCCGGCACCCTGGACCTTTGACTGGCACGTCGGTTGCTTTCTTAAAAATCACGACTCAACAAGGAGCCGGAACGTGGTACTCTCCCGCGCGGATCGCCCGCGGCGGGAGCGTTTGTAACTCGCCGGATGGCTTCGTGAGAGGGATCGTACATGCGCAAGATCGAAGCGATCATCAAACCCTTCAAGCTCGATGAGGTGAAGGAGGCTTTGAATTCCGTTGGTATTCAGGGCATGACCGTCACGGAGGTGAAGGGTTTCGGGCGCCAAAAGGGCCACACGGAACTTTACCGAGGGGCGGAGTACGTTGTAGATTTTCTCCCCAAAATTAAAATTGAGATCGCCGTGAGTGAAGAGATGGCGGACAAGGTCGTGCAGACGATCGTGAGCGCCGCCAACACGGGACGCATCGGAGACGGCAAGATTTTCGTCCTCCCTATGGAAGAAGTCATCCGCATCCGAACCGGGGAGCGCGGTCCCGAAGCTCTTTGACGCGCGCGGCTTTCTCCTAAAGCGCTGGAAGGAAATGTCTCCATGGATGCAAAGCAGGTGCTCGAATTCGCGAAAAAGAACCACGTGGTCATGGTGGACCTCAAGTTCACGGACTGGCCCGGCATGTGGCAGCACTTTTCGGTGCCGCTCCACCAGCTCGAAGAAGCTTCCTTTGATGACGGCTTCGGCTTCGACGGATCTTCCATCCGCGGCTGGCAGGCGATCAACGCCAGCGACATGCTCGTAATCCCCGATCCGAACACGGCGATGCTCGACCCTTTCTGTGAACATCCGACGTTGTCGCTGATCTGCAGCATCGTCGATCCGATCACGCGTGAGAGTTACACGCGCGACCCGCGTTGGATCGCCGCCAAGGCGGCTAATTACGTGAAGATGACCGGCATCGGCGACACGATCTACTTCGGTCCCGAGGCGGAGTTTTTCATCTTCAATTCCATTCGCTACGAAACGGCTCCCAACAAGGGCATCTACGAAATTGATTCGATCGAAGGCTGCTGGAACAGGGGTCGCGAACAGGATTACGGCAAGCCGAACCTCGGTTACAAGCCCCGCTACAAAGAGGGTTATTTTCCAGTACCGCCGAGCGATACGCTTCAGGACATTCGCACGGAGATGGTGCTTGAGATGGAGAAACTCGGCATCGAGATCGAAGCGCAACACCACGAGGTTGCTACAGCTGGACAGTGCGAAATCGACATGAAGTTCTCGCCCATTGTTCAGATGGCGGACAAGGTGATGCTCTACAAATACGTGGTGAAAAACGTCTCCAAGCGCCACGGTATGACGGCGACCTTTATGCCGAAGCCGCTGTTCATGGACAATGGCTCTGGCATGCACTGCCACCAATCGATCTGGCGGGACGGCAAGCCGCTCTTCGCCGGCAACAAGTATGCAGGCCTTTCGGACATCGCGTTGTGGTACATCGGCGGCATTTTGAAGCACGCGAAGGCGCTCTCGGCCTTCACCAACCCGACCACCAACTCCTACAAGCGCTTGGTGCCGGGTTACGAAGCGCCGGTGAATCTGGCCTACAGCAGCCGCAACCGCTCGGCGGCTTGCCGCATCCCGATGTATTCGCCGAGCCCCAAGGCCAAGCGCGTAGAAGTGCGCTTCCCGGATCCGGCCTGCAACCCCTACCTGGCCTTCGCGGCCATGACCATGGCGGGTATCGACGGCATCGAGAACAAGATCGATCCGGGACAGCCCCTCGACAAGAATATCTACGCGTTGTCACCGGAAGAGAAACGAGGCATCGAGACCATGCCGGGCAGCCTGGAAGAGGCACTGAATAACCTGGAGGCGGACAAGGACTTTCTGCTCAAGGGTGACGTCTTTACCACGGATGCCATCGACACCTGGATCGAGTACAAGCGGGAGGCCGAAGTGGCCCAGGTCGCCCTGCGGCCCCACCCGCACGAATTCGAGTTGTATTTCGACATTTGATCGTTACGAGAGAGTTTTGGTTCGGCAGCAGCCCCGTCGTCCCGGTTTCCGGGGCGGCGGGGTTTGATTTTCTCGATGTGTGGGGAAATGGTTCGGGGTGATACGACGATAATGCGACGCTTGGCAGATAGTTTTTATCAGATGGTGATGTCTTCGATACAATAAAACCCAGGGCCTCTTGCTAACAGCCACAGCGCGGCGCGCACGGAGCCTTGGGCGAAGGGGTCGCGGCTGGTAGCGCGGTGAGTTAGCTCGAGGCGCTCGCCTTTTCCAAGAAGAAAGACCGTGTGCTCACCGGGATTATCGCCTCCGCGCAGAGTCTGGAAGGCGATGGAGCCGGCGAGGCGCGCACCGGTTTCTCCATGCCGCGAGAAGACGGCGTGCTCGGCGAGTTTTTTCCCGCGGCCTTCCGCGACGGCTTCGCCGAGTTTGAGCGCGGTTCCACTGGGGGCGTCGCGTTTTTGGCTGTGATGGAGCTCCAAGATTTCAGCGTCGTAGGCTGGGCCGAGCAAGCGGGCGGCTTCGCGGGCGAGCTGGGTTAAAACATTCACCGCAATGGAAAAATTTGGCGCCAGCACAATGGCGATGCGCTCCGCCAGGTTTTTTATTTCGCACCGCTCTTCGTCGCTGAAGCCCGTGGTGCCAATGGCGCAGGGCACGCCGGCTGCTGCCGCCCGACGCAGAAATTCCAGGCTGGGTTTCGGAGTCGCAAAGACGATGGCGACGTCGCACTGTTCGAGGGCCGCTTTGGCGTCGCTGGTTATGCGCACGCCGTTTTCGACAACTTCGCCGAGGCGTGAATGGTCCGGTGCTTCGAGCGCGACCGCGAGTTGCAGGCGCGGTTCCTCCGCTAGCGCAGCGCGTACGCGCTCACCCATGCGGCCGAGCGCGCCGAATACCAGGACGCGGCCGGGCTGCGCTTGGCTCACAAGAGTCCCAACTCTTTCAGGACGGCTTGCAGGCGCGGACGCTGGGTCTCACCGAGGGGTGTGAGCGGCAGCCGGAGTTCATCGGCGATGGCGCCGCGTAGTGCCAGGGCAGCCTTCACGGGAATCGGGTTGGTTTCACAGAAGAGCACCTCGAACAATGGCAGCAGGCGGTAGTGAATTTCGCGCGCGCGCGAGAGATCACCGGTGCGAAAGGCGCGCACCAGGCCCGCCATTTCCGAGGGCGCCACGTTGGATGTCGTCGAGATCACGCCGCGCCCGCCCAACGCCAACATCGGTAGTGTGAGCGCATCGTCACCGGAGAGGACGCTGAAATCCTCCGGACAGCGCGCGATTACGCGCGCGACTTGCTCGAGGTTACCGCTGGCTTCCTTGATGCCGACGATCTGATCGAGCTCGGCCAAACGCGCCACGGTTTCAGGCGCGATGTTCGACGCGGTGCGGCCGGGAATGTTGTAAAGGATGAGCGGCATAGCCGTTTCTTCAGCGATGCGCGCGTAGTGTTCGTAGATTCCTGTCTGGGTTGGCTTGTTGTAATAGGGCGAAATGAGCAGTGCCGCTTCGGCGCCGGCTTCCTTGGCGTGCAGCGTGAGCTCAATAGCTTCGCGAGTGGAGTTGGAACCCGTGCCGGCGATGACCGGCGCGCGCCCGCGCGCCGCAGCCACGACCACCTCGACGACGCGGCGGTGTTCCGGATGCGAAAGTGTGGCGGACTCTCCCGTGGAGCCACAGGGCACCAAACCATCGATACCGGCGGCGATCTGCTGTTCGACTAAATCCGCCAGCGCGGCTTCGTCGACGGCGCCGTTGCGGAAGGGTGTCACCAAGGCGGTCAGAACTCCGTCGAACACTTCGTCTTCCTTTCTCGTGGGGCTCATCAGACGCAGGTCCGTCAGCGCTGATTTCGGACCTATTTCAGTAACACCCTGCCGGGGGTGAGGCTGCTGCAACCCACCGGCCGAGTTTACACCGAAACGTGGATGCTTCCCTGAAAGACTTCCGCCGCCGGTCCAGTCATGTAAACCGAGTCCCGGCTGTCCCAGGCGATTTCCAGTTCTCCCCCCCGCAGTTCCACCCTGAGCTCGTGGTCGCAGACGCCGCGCAGTATGGCGACGACGGCGGCCGCACAAGCCCCGCTGCCACAGGCCAGCGTCTCTCCCGTGCCGCGTTCCCAGGTGCGCTGGCGCAGACGGTTGCGCGCAACGACCTGCACGAATTCCACGTTGACGCGGTTGGGAAAGGCTGGGTGGTTCTCGATGCGCGGTCCCAGACTCGTGACCGGGGCGGCGTCGAGGTCCGACACGAAAAGCACGCAGTGGGGGTTGCCCATGGAAAGCGAGTTCACGCGCAGCGTCTCACCGCCGACTTCCAATGGAACGTCGAGCACGGGTCCCTCGCCACTTCCGAGGCGGGCCGGGATTTTGGCGGGAGCGAAGATCGGCCGTCCCATGTCGACGCGCACGCGGTCCGGTCCCAGCCAGCGTGGGCGCACCGTGCCGCCCAGCGTCTCCACCGCGATTTCGTCTTTCTGCGTGAGGCCGCGGTCGCGCAGGTATTTGTAGAAAGCGCGGATGCCGTTGGCGCACATCTCCACCTGTCCGCCGTCGGCGTTGTAGATGTCCATGCGGAAATCGGCGCTTTGGGAGGGACGCACGACCAACACTTGGTCGGCGCCGATGCCGAAGTGCCGGTCGCAAAGTTGGCGTGCAAGTTTTTCGAGCGGTGGCAGCGAGCCGGCGCGATCGTCGAGCACGATGAAATCATTGCCCGCGCCGTGCAGCTTGCTGAATTCGAGCACGAGCTTCACGTTTCGAGCTCCTCGCCCAAGTTCTCACCGCGGGCTAAATCTTCGTAACTCTCTCGCTCGCGCACGACGGCGTAGCGCGCGCCGTGCACCAGCACTTCCGCGGGTCGCCGCCGGCCGTTGTAATTTGACGCCATGGCAAAGCCGTAGGCGCCTGCTGAGCGAACAGCAAGCAGGTCCCCCGCTTCCAGTGGCGGCAGCGCGCGACCTCGGGCCAAGAAGTCCCCCGATTCACACACGGGCCCTACGACATCGACTTCCGCGTTTCCGCTGCGCGGTTGCGCGATGGTTTCGATTGCGTGATGTGCCTCGTAAAGCGCTGGACGCAGCAGATCGTTCATGGCCGCATCGACGATGATGAAGTGTTTCTCAGCGCTTTTTTTCTCGTAGAGCACGCGCGTTACGAGCACACCGGCGTCGGCCACGAGCCAACGGCCGGGTTCGAGAATCAGTTCGCAGGCGAGATCGCCGACGGCGCCGAGCACGGCATCGGCATACTGGCGCGTTGGCGGCGGCGTCTCGTCGCGGTAGCGGACTCCGAGACCCCCACCCGCATCGATCACCTCAATGCAATGCCCTGCTGCGCGCAGCTCGCGCACGAGTTCGCGCACGCGCGCCAGCGCGTCGGCGAAGGGCGCTGTTTCAATGAGTTGAGAACCGATGTGACAACCGACGCCGACCGGACGCACGTGCTCCAGCGTTTTGGCCTCGGCGTAGGCGGCGAGTGCTTCTTCCATAGGGATTCCGAACTTACTCGTGCGCAGACCGGTGGAGATATAGGGATGGGTTTTCGGATCGACGTCGGGGTTCACGCGAAAGGCAATGGGGGCCACGACTCCGCGCGCGGCGGCTACAGCGTCGATCCGCCGCAGTTCGGCGCGCGATTCGACGTTGAAAAGTTTAATGCCCGCGTCCAGGGCCTGTTCGATTTCCGCAGCGGTTTTGCCGACACCGGAGTAGACGATCTTTTGGGGATCGGCGCCCGCCCGCCGCGCGCGGTAGAGTTCGCCTCCCGCCGTGATGTCGACACCCGCGCCACAGACGACCAGGCTGCGCACGACTGCCAAGTTCATATTGGCTTTGATGGCGTAGCAGATCAGATGGGGCACACCGGTGAAGGCGGCGTCTAATTCGGTGTAACGCTCGACGAGAGTCGTCTTGCTGTAGACGTAAACCGGCGTTCCGACGCGCTCCGCGATTTCGCGCAACGCGACGGCTTCGGCACAGAGTTCGCCGTTCCGGCGCCCGAAGGCTTCACTCACTCCCGCCACTCCGATGCATCGTCCGCGTCTTGCGGCGTTTTGGCGTCATCCGTGTCCTCAGCGGATTCATCCGATTCCTGAGCGGGCGGCGTGCTGCGCACGGGCGGGCCGTAGTGGCCGCAGGCGTGCAGCGCGAAAACGGCGGAACAGAGCAGAGCGGTGAACCAAGGGCGGGCGGTCATAGCGTGCTTCCTTTCGCTAGTGCTGTGGTTTCTGTTTCGAGGGCGCGCTTCTCGGCAGCGAGTTCGCGCTGCGAGTTTTCTAAGGCTGTGAGCACCGCGGCGCGTGCCGTCCCGCCCGGCAGCGAGCGGGCTTCGAGTGAACTCTCCAGATCGAGCAGGGCACCGCTGTTCTGCTCGAAAGCGGTGTGAAAGGCCTGGAGATCTTCCTTCGTTAGTGCAAGCAGGTCGATGTCCTTTTCGAGACAGTGCGCGACGATGCGGCCGACGACGGCGTGTGCCTCGCGGAAAGGAACGTCCCGGCGCACCAAATATTCGGCGAGGTCCGTTGCCAAGAGCAGCGAATCGCTCGCGGCGGCGCGCATGTGCTCTCGGCGGACGCGCAGAGTTAGGAGCGCGCCGCTCATAACCTCCAGGCAATCACGCAGTGTGCGCGCGCTGTCGAAAAGCGGCTCCTTGTCTTCCTGCAGATCGCGGTTATAGCTGAGTGGAAGTCCTTTCAAGACCGCGAGCAAGGCCATTAAGTTTCCGATGGCGCGTCCGCTTTTGCCCCGCACCAGCTCCGGCACGTCGGGATTTTTCTTTTGGGGCATGAGACTCGAGCCGGTAGCGTAGGCATCCGCCAGCTCGATGAAAGCGAATTCAGCGCTCGACCACAGGACCAGTTCTTCGGCGAGCCGCGACAGATGCACCATGCTGATGGCCGCCGCCGCCAGGTATTCGAGGGCGAAATCGCGCGAGGCCACGCTGTCCAAGCTGTTGCGAGTCGGCCGCTCAAAGCCGAGCGTGCGGGCCGTGCTTTCTCGATCCAGGGGTAGCGTCGAGCCGGCTAGGGCGCCGGCGCCGAGGGGACACTCGCGTGTCACGCGCTGCTGCAGGGAGGTGAAGCGCTCTGCGTCCCGCCCGAACATCTCGACGAAGGCCAGCCAATGATGGGCTAAGCGCACGGGTTGGGCGCGCTGCAAGTGCGTGTAACCGGGCAACACTGTGTCTACGTGCTCGCGCGCCCGTGCTGCGAGGGTGGATCGCAGGGCGTGGAGTCCGAAGCGCGCTGCACTACAGGCGTCGCGCAGAAAGAGCGCCAAGTCCGTCGCCACCTGATCGTTGCGGCTGCGCCCCGTGTGTAATTTTCCGGCAACTTCGCCCACCCGCTCGCGCAGACGGGTCTCGATGTTCATGTGGATGTCTTCCAGGGTGGGGTCGAAGGCGAATGACCCCGCTTCAATCTCTCTCTCGATGGCCTCGAGTCCCGCAACCAGCGTCCGGGTTTCCTCCGCCGTGAGCAGCCCGGTTTCTCCCAACATGTGTGCGTGAGCGATGGAGCCGCGCAGGTCGTAGCGGGCCAGGGCGCGGTCGAAGTGCACCGAAGCACTGAAGCGTTCAACACAGGCGTTGGTGGACTCGCGGAAACGGCCACCCCAGGGCTTCTCGGGTTTCATTTTTGCAAGTCTCGGTAATCAAAAAGGAATTTGCAATAGGGGCGAAAGGCTCTATCTTCGTGCGCGGTTGATACTCAGAGCCTATCCAGGGTTTCCGGATAGGCTCTTAAGCGCGGTGGAAGCATGATCATCGTAATGAAGGCGGACGTCGGGCCGGGATCACCGGAAGTTCGACGCATCACTCAGCTCGCCGAGAGCTACTCCGGCGTGACGACCCAAGTCCATCAAATTCAGGGCGCTACCCGCGCGCTCACGGAAATTTATCTCTTGGGAAGCACGGGGGTCATCCCCACCGGACCTTTCGAGGAATTCACCGGTGTCGAGAAGGTCGTCCGAGTGACAGAAAAGTTCCGCGCCATCGGTCGCCACGGCGGCGAGCTCGAGGCGGTTGGTTTTGAGTACAACGGCGTGCGCATTTCGCAGGATACTCTGCACGTTTTTGCAGGGCTGTGCGCCGTGGATACGCGCGAGAATGCTGACGCGGTGTTTCGGCTTTTGCAGCAGCACGGCATCGAGACCGCGCGGGCCGGCGCCTACAAGCCGCGCACGAGTCCCTACGATTTTCAAGGCCTGGGAGCCGAGTGCTTGCCGTGGGTATTCGAGTGCGCGGGCCGACACGGTATCAAGATCATCGCCATGGAAATTACGCGGGAATCTCATATCGAGGAAATCCACAAGGCCCTCGAGCTCTCGGGACGCGCAACCGGTGTCATGCTGCAGATCGGGACGCGCAACGCGCAGAATTTCGAGCTGCTCAAAGCCGTCGGACAACAGACGGAGCTCCCCGTGCTTTTTAAGCGGGGCATGGGTATCACCTTGGCCGAATCGCTGAACGCCTGTGAATATGTCGCTTCAGGCGGCAACCGCCGCATCGTTTTTTGTCTGCGCGGCATGAAGAGCAATTTCGGAGATCCACACCGCAACTTTGTGGATTTCTGCCACGTACCGGTGGTCAAGCGTTTAACGCGGTTGCCGGTCTGCATCGACCCCTCGCATTCCGTGGGCCGGCGCACGCTAGCTCCGGACGGATTGCTCGACATCTTTCACGTTACCGCCCAAGGGGTGATCGCGGGTGCCAATATGATTTTGGTGGATTTTCACCCGAAGCCCGAAGAGGCGCTCTGTGATGGGCCGCAGGCACTTCTGCCCAATGAGCTTTTGCATTTTCTCGACGATGTGCGCATCGCGCGCCGAGCCTATGAGGAACGCGTGCAGCGCGCCGTCAAAGCCGACCGATAATCCGGGTTAGGAGGGCGATTCTCAATGGCTCGCCCCACACAGAGTAGACGCCGCCGCAACCGGATACCTCCCCGCCGCCCGCGAGGTGCGCGCCGAGACCGGCGCCGCGGTCGCAGCGCGCTCTTTGGTTTTTCTTCCTGGCTGTGGCTCTGTGCGGCGGCTGCCTTCATCGGGGGGGTGGCCACGGGCGTGCAGCTGAAGCGTTTGGATCACACGGTGACCCAGCGCTTCGAAGGTCGGCTTTTCCGGGTACCTTCCCGCGTCTATTCGGCGCCGGCCATCGTATACCCCGGCCTCAATTGGCGACAGGCAGACCTGCTCGGAGTCTTGGTGCGTCTCGGTTACCGCGAGGCGGAGTCCGGCGATCACAGTCTGGAACCCGGACAGGTCCGTTGGGGAACACAGCGAGCGCGCGTGCACTTGCGCGCTTTTTCCCATCCTCGGCGTTCGGAACCGAATCGTGATATCGAACTGCGCCTAGCCGGCAACGAGATCGAATCCATTCTTGAACTGCCCCAGAGGCGCGAAGTAGCGGCAGTACTCTTGGAGCCCGAGTTTGTTGGCGCCTATTACGGACTCGACCGCGCCCAGCGCGAACTTGTGCGCTTGGGCGACGTTCCTCAGCACTTGATCGACGCCGTGCTCGCCATCGAGGACCAGCGCTTCCTCGACCACCACGGCATTGATCCCCTGCGCGTGGTGGGTGCCTTTCTCGCCAACTTGCGGGCGGGCGGCATTGCCCAGGGCGGCAGCACTCTGACGCAGCAGTTGGTCAAGAATTTTTTCTTGACGTCCGAACGCACCTATCGCCGCAAGACCCTGGAAGCTGTGATGGCCTTGTTGGTAGAGCTGCGTTACTCGAAGGAATTGATCCTCGAGGCCTATCTGAATGAAATCTATCTCGGCCAGCGAGGTGCCACCGCCATTCACGGAGTCGGCGAGGCGTCGCGTCTATTTTTCGGGAAATCGGTTCGCGATCTATCCGTAGCCGAAGCGACGCTGATCGCTGGCATCATTCACAGCCCCAACGGCAACTCACCTTACCGGGATCGCGCCACGGCCCTCGCGCGCCGCAATCTGGTCTTGAAGCACATGTGGAAACAGGGTCGCTTGGATGAAGTCACTTATAACGCGTCTCGTTCCGTCCCGCTGCGACTGGCCCATGTAACTCATGAGGCGAATCACGTGCGTTATTTCTCGGACGCCCTGCGCCAGCAGTTACCGGAAGTGTATGACGCGGCCGTGCTCGAAAACGCAGGCCTGCGCATCTACTCGACACTCGACACCCGGCTCCAGCGGGCGGCAGCAGCGGCGGTAAATGAAGGTTTGGCCGAACTCGAACGCCGCTATCCCCGTTTGCGCGGCGACAAGCCGGGAAGTCGCTTGGAGGCTTGTCTCATCGCCCTGCGCCCGCAGACCGGTGAGATCGTCGCCATGGTCGGCGGGCGCGACTACGGTTTCTCGCAGTACAACCGCTGCACTCAGGCGCGGCGCCAGCCCGGCAGTGCCTTCAAACCTTTCGTTTATGCGGCGGCTTTGGAGCCGGTGGGCGGCGGTCCGGCCATCACGCTGGCGAATCGGCTCGACGATTCGCCTTTCCAGGTCAAGCTCACCCATTCTGTGTGGCAGCCGCAAAATTACGATCACGAGTACCACGGCAACGTGAGTCCGCGGAGCGCGCTCGAAAATTCGTACAACGTGGCGACTGCGCGTCTGGGCCACCGCATCGGGATTGACCGGGTGATCCAACTGGCGCGTCGGCTGGGGATCGAAAGTCATCTGCCCGCTGTGCCGAGCTTGGCTCTCGGTGTCGCGGAGGTGACTCCCCTCGAATTAGCGCGGGCTTACGCCACGTTTGCCAACGGCGGTATCCGTCCCGATCTGCGCATGTTCGAAGATCTGGTCGCTGAAAATGGCCGCACACTCGCCCGCCGCGACATCGCCTTTGAGCGCGCCTTGGACGCGGGCACCGCTTATTTGATGACCTCCTTGCTCGAGGGAGTGGTGGATCGGGGAACGGGGGCAGGTGTGCGAGCGACGGGACTGCGAGGTGCCATCGCCGGCAAAACGGGAACCACCAACGATACGTATGATGCCTGGTTCGCCGGATACACTCCGGAACTGGTTGCCGTCGTGTGGGTTGGTTTCGACGAACCGAAAAGCCACGGCCTCACCGGAGCGAGCGGTGCTTTGCCGATCTGGATTCGCTTTGTGCAGGAGGCTACCGGCGGTGAGGTGCGCGGCGCCTTTTTTCCGCCGACGAACGTGGTAGAGGTTGCGATCGACCCCATCTCCGGCAGGCGCGCGCTTTCTGGTTGTCCGGCGCGGGAGACGGAACTCTTCCTGTTGGGGACTGAACCCGTGGACACCTGTCCGGGAGATGGCTTGCCTGCTGTGGCAGGCCACCAACGCGATCCCGCTGCCTGGGTCGTCGACCGCTTTCTGGACTGGCTGAGGCGCGCCCAGTGAAAAATTTCTCGCTGCTCTCGCTGCTTTTGCTGGGAATCGTTTTGGGCTGTGCGTTGCGCATTCCGGGATCCTACGGGGGCCGCAAGCCCTTTCACCTGCACGACGTAGCGGACGGAGGCGATGCAGCGCGGCGAGCTTCTCAGCACCTTCTGCTCGAGGGACTCGCGACCGATACACAGGAACAAGCGCCGCGGGCCCGCGATTTCTATGAGCGCTCTCTTCAGGTCGATCCGGGCAATCCGTACGCCTACTTGGTTCTGGGACGCCACTATGTCGAACAGGGCGAAGGCACCCGCGCTCTCGGATTTCTGGAAAAAGCGCGCGCGTTGTTTCGCGGCGAGTCCGCGGTGCATCCCGATATCGAGGCACACCTCGCGGGGTTACGCGGAGCAGCCCTGAGCGCGTCGGGAGACACAGCGCAAGCAGCATCACTCCTACTGCACGCACAGCGCGCTGCGCCTGAACAGTGGAGTGACGGCCAACTGAGCGCGGATGAACTGCGCTGACGCGTGCTGAGTTGCATCCGCGAAGACACAGTTTTGGTAGCCCTGGGGGGAGTGATGTGATAGGGTGCGTGCGCCTATGTCTGCAAAGCTCCGCGTTTTCTTGGCCGCGCTCCTTGTAGCGGTTCCGGTCGATCAAGGCACCAAACTTTGGGTCAGCCATTCGCTGACTTATTCCGATCGCATCGAAGTGATCGGCGGTTTTTTTTACATCACACATGTTCGCAATCCCGGTGCAGCGTTCGGTCTCTTCACCGGGGCTGACCCTACACTGCGGCTCACTTTCTTTATTGCAATTTCTGTGGTTGCCATCGCAGTTATTTTGTCTTTCTTCCGACGCTTGGCCCCTGGGGATCGTTTTTCCGCTCTTGCTTTGGGGCTCATTTTGGGTGGTGCGATTGGAAATCTCATCGATCGCATCGCCTACGGCGAGGTCATCGACTTCCTGCACTTTCGCTTGTGGAGTGGTTACAGTTGGCCCGATTTCAATTTCGCGGACAGTTCCATCGTCGTCGGTGTGGGTCTGCTCGTGCTCGAATTACTCGCGTCTGAAGGAGAGCAGCGAGCGACTTCTTGACACCAGTAGATAGGCTGCGATAGAAGTCGTCTCAGGCTGATCTGACGCCGCCGGTCCCCCCACCAGTGCGAGTGCCAATGGGTCGTGGGTTCGCGTCGCCGGTGCAGCGGGATTGGACGCATGACCCACAGTGTCCCGACCACCGCGGTATTCAAACCGATCTGTTCGCTGTTTTTATTTTTGCAGCGAGACCGCTGTTTGCGGTCTCGTCGTTGTTTTCGCATACCTGCTGGCACCGATGCTCTCGGTCGCAGCTTAAGGAGAATACGGACGCGATGAGCAAGCCGAAGAGTGACTACGTCATTCAAACTGTGACCAACGCTCTGCGCTTGTTGGAAGCGTTTGGGCGCGATGAGGAACTCGGTGTGACCGAATTGTCCCGCCGCTTGTCGTTGCACAAAAACAACGTCTTTCGCCTACTGGCGACTCTGGAAGAGAAGGGGTACGTGAAGCAGTGCGCGGACAACGAGCGCTACCGCTTGGACGTCCGCTGCTTGGAGCTAGGCCACAGTTTTACCCGCAACCAGAGTCTTTTGCGCCGCGCGCGCCCTGTGCTCGAAGCGCTGGTGCACGAACTCGGAGAGACGGCGCACCTGGCCGTGTTGAGAGACTATGAAGTGGTTCACCTCGACGGTGAGGCGCCCGATCACCTTTTGATTTCGGGCCTGCGCGTCGGGCGGCGCCTGCCGGCGCACTGCACCGCCTTGGGCAAGGTCCTGCTCGGTTGTGCCTCTGGTGCCGCGCGCGAGAACTTCGACCGCGAGATGGCGGTTCGCGGTCCGCTCAAGGGTTTTACACCCGCCACGTTGGTTGATCTCCACAAGTTTTTCGACGCGCTGCGCGCAGTGGCGAGTGCGGGTTTCGCACTGGACGTCGAGGAGTGCGAAGAGGGGCTGTCTTGTGCTGCGGCTCCGGTGTGGGGGGAAGCTGGCGAGTTGCTCGCGGCGCTCTCCGTATCGGGACCGAGCACCCGGTTCGCTGCGGAAACCCTGCACCGTAAGATTGTGCCCAGCGTTGTGGCAGCCGCCGAGCAACTCTCGCGGAAACTCGGTTATTCCCCGGATTTCGCGGTCGTTTCTGCGCACTAACTTGCCGAAAAAGCTTTGAACTTCTGAGGGAGCGCTGGGGTGAGGAGGGCGAAGCTCCTCGCGAGTTGTTTAGCTCGTCGCTTCGCCCTCCTCACCCCAGCGCTCCCTCAGAAGAGTGGTGGATTTTCGCGGGTGGGCTGCGGCGCGGTGGCTTCGCTTGCTCACACGAGGGGAGTTCTCTACGTTCTTTTCCCTCAAGTCCCTGTTTTTGCAATTAAAATAACCGGAGCGTGCGATGAATTTCGAACTCAGCGACGAGCAATTGGCTCTGCAGGAAACCGCACGGCGTTTCGCCAAAAATGAGATTGCGCCGGTGGCCGGTCAGTACGACGAGAGCGAAAAATTTCCGCGCGAGATCATCAAGCAAGCCTGGGAACTCGGTCTGGTCTCCACCTGCATTCCCTCCGAGTACGGCGGCGTGGGTCTTTCGATGCTGGATACTTGTATCGCCGTGGAAGAGCTCTCCTGGGGCTGCGCGGGTATGGCGACATCGATCATGTGCAACGACCTGGGCCTGATGCCCATTTTGGCAGCTGGCAGTGAAGAGCAAAAAAAAGAGTGGTTCGGTTTGTGCACGCGCGAATTCAAATTGGTGTCATTCTGCCTCTCGGAACCCGAGGCCGGCTCGGATGTCGCCGGGCTCCAGCTTTTGGCCGAGAAGGACGGTGATCACTACATCTTGAACGGCACCAAGTGCTGGATTACCAACGGCGGTGAAGCCGATCTCTACACCGTTTTTGCCACGTTGGATCGTACGAGCCGTCACAAGGGCATTGTGGCGTTCATCGTTCCGCGCAACATGCCGGGTATCTCGGCGGGCAAAAAAGAGAAAAAGATGGGGCAGCGCGCCAGCGATACGCGCGTGGTGCACTTCGACAACGTACGCGTATCCGCTGCGCTGCGCCTCGGCAGCGAAGGCGAGGGTTTCAAAGTCGCGATGCGTACACTCGACCGCTCACGTCCGGCCATCGGTTCCCTCGCGACCGGTATCGCTCAGCGCGCCCTGGACGAGTGCTTGGGTTACGTCAAAGAGCGCAAAGCCTTCGGCTTCCCGATCGGCAGTTTCCAGGCGGTTCAATTCTTACTGGCCGACATGGCCAAGGACATCGAGGCCTCGCGGTTGCTCACTCACAAGAGCGCTTGGATGGTCGACAACGGCCTGCGCGCCGCCAAATTTTCCGCTTTCGCGAAATGCTTCTCCACGGACGCCGCCATGCGCATCACCACCGATGCCGTGCAGATCTTCGGCGGCAACGGCTACACGCGCGAGTACCCCGTCGAGAAACTGATGCGCGACGCGAAGCTGATGCAGATCTACGAGGGCACCAATCAGATTCAGCGGCTTGTCATCGCCCGCGAGATCATGAAGGAGTAGACGGCTGCTCGCGGCGTCTGCGCGCCGCACCCGCCGTTTCCGAGGGAAAATTTTGATTACACGAGAGCAGGCGCTCGCCTACCACGCCGAAGGGCGGCCGGGGAAACTCCGGATCCTTCCGACCAAACCCACCGCCACGCAAGAAGATCTCTCCTTGGCCTACACGCCCGGCGTGGCGGAGCCCTGCCGGGAGATCGCCCAAAATCCGCTGGACGCCTACCGCTACACCACCAAGGGCAACTTGGTTGCGGTGATCAGCAACGGCACGGCCGTGCTCGGCCTGGGCAACCTCGGTGCGCTGGCGAGCAAGCCCGTGATGGAGGGCAAGGCGGTCCTGTTCAAGCGCTTCGCCGATATCGACGTGTTCGACATCGAGATCGATACAGAAGATCCGGACGAGTTCGTGCGGACTTGCCAGCTCATCGCGCCAAGCTTCGGTGGCATCAACCTCGAGGACGTGCGCGCGCCGGAGTGTTTTGAGATCGAGCGGCGGTTGATTGAAACGCTCGACATTCCGGTCTTCCACGACGATCAGCACGGGACGGCCATTATCTCAGCGGCGGCTTTTTTGAACGCGCTCAAGATCACGGGGCGCCGGATCGAGGACACCGTGGTCGTGTATTCCGGGGCGGGGGCCTCGGCCATCGCCTGTGCCAAGCTCTACATCGATCTCGGCGTACGCTCCGAAAATTTACTCATGTGCGACAGCCGTGGCGTGCTTTATCGCGGTCGCAGAGAAGGTATGAACCGCTACAAAGAGGAGTTCGCGCGCGACACCGATAAGCGCACACTCTCGGAGGCCTTGGTGGGTGCGGACGTCTTCATCGGCGTTTCTCAAGGTGGCGTCGTGAAGCCGGAGATGATCAACGCCATGGCCGACCGTCCCATCATTTTTGCGATGGCGAACCCCGATCCCGAGATTTCTCCGGACGAAGTCCGCGGCGTGCGGCCGGACGCCATCGTGGCGACGGGGCGCTCGGATTATCCCAACCAGGTCAACAACGTGTTGGGTTTTCCCTTTATTTTTCGCGGGGCCCTGGATGTTCAGGCGGTTCAGATCAACGAAGCCATGAAGCAGGCGGCGGTGTTCGCCTTGGCCGAGCTGGCCCAGCGCGGCGAGGCGGTGCCCGAGGTCGTGCGGCATGCCTATCCTCGGGACGAATTCGATTTCGGTCGGCAGTACATTATTCCGAAGCCCTTCGATCCGCGGGTGTTGACCTGTGTTGCACCGGCGGTGGCGCAGGCCGCCATGGAGAGCGGCGTAGCGCGCCGACCGCTCGATATCCTCGCTTACGAAAAGCGTCTGGCGCAAACCGTAGGCGACCTCGCGAAACTTTAACCCGGAGCGAGAGAGCGCATGTCCATCGAAGAAAAGATCAAAAAACTCGAAGAGCTGAACGCCCGCGCCCTGCTTTCTGGCGGCGAAGCGCGCATCGAGCGCCAACACAAAGCGGGCAAACTCAGCGCCCGCGAGCGCATCGATCTCCTGCTCGATCCGGGCAGCTTTGTCGAGACCGACCGCTTCAAGACCCATCGCTGCACTGATTTCGGCATGGAGAAACAAAAGATCCTGGGCGACGGCGTGATCACCGGCTACGGCAAGATCGACGGGCGCCAGGTCTTTGTCTTCGCCCAAGATTTCACGGTCTTCGGCGGCAGCTTGTCGGGTGCCTTTGCCGAAAAGATCTGCAAAATCATGGATCTCGCGGCCAAGGCCGGTGCGCCGGTGGTCGGTCTCAACGACGGAGCCGGCGCGCGCATCCAGGAGGGCGTGGTCTCGCTCGGCGGCTACGGGGATGTTTTCCTGCGCAACGTGCTTTCCTCCGGCGTGATTCCTCAGATCTCAGCCATCATGGGTCCTTGCGCGGGTGGCGCCGTTTACTCGCCGGCGATGACCGACTTCATCATCATGGTGAAGAACACGAGCTACATGTTCATTACCGGACCGGACGTCATTAAGACCGTGACCCACGAGGAGGTGACGGCCGAGCAGCTCGGCGGGGCTCAAACCCACGCCACCAAGAGCGGCGTTTGTGATTTCGCCGTGGGCTCGGAAGAGGAAGCGATCCGGATTATTCGCCACCTGCTTTCTTTCATTCCCCAGAACAATCTCGAAGATCCACCTTTTGCTCCTACCGATGACGACCCGCACCGCATGGACGTGCGGCTGCGCACGCTGGTTCCCGACAATCCCAACAAGCCCTACGACATGAAGGAGCTGATTCAGCTGGTGGTGGACGACGGGAACTTTCTTGAGGTACACGGTGCCTACGCCAGGAACATCGTGGTGGGCTTCGCGCGCTTCGGCGGACGCTCGACGGGGATCGTCGCCAATCAACCGTCCGTGCTGGCGGGCGTGCTCGACATCGATGCCTCGCGCAAGGCGGCGCGCTTCGTGCGCTTCTGCGACGCCTTCAACATTCCGCTCGTCACCTTCGTTGACGTACCCGGCTTCCTGCCCGGAACTGATCAGGAGTATGCCGGCATCATCACTCACGGCTCGAAACTGCTCTACGCCTTTTGTGAAGCCACGGTGCCCAAGATCACCATCATCACGCGCAAGGCCTACGGTGGTGCTTACGTCGTGATGAACAGCAAACACAGCCGGGCGGACATCAACTTGGCCTATCCGACGGCGGAGATTGCCGTGATGGGGCCCGAGGGTGCCGTCAATATTATTTTCCGGGACGAGCTCAAGGACACGGACGATCCGGCTTCGCGCAAGGACGAACTGGTGACGGGCTACCGCGAAACTTTCGCCAATCCCTACAAGGCAGCGGAACTCGGCTACATCGACGAAGTCATCAAACCTGAAGAGACGCGGCCGCGCATCATCCGCGCCCTGGAAATGCTGGCGAACAAACGCGATCACACGCCGCCGAAAAAACACGGGAACATTCCACTCTGATGTTCAAGAAAATTCTGATCGCCAACCGCGGTGAAATTGCGGTGCGCATCATCCGGGCCTGCCGGGAGCTCGGGGTCGCGTCCGTCGCCATCTATTCCGATGTCGACCGCGAAGCCCTGCACGTGCGCTACGCCGACGAGGCCTACGCCTGCGGTCCTCCTCCGGCCGCGCAGTCTTATTTGGTGATGCAGCGCGTGATCGAGATCGCCAAACGCTGCGGCGCCGAAGCGATCCATCCCGGCTATGGTTTCCTATCCGAGAACGGTGCGTTCGCGGATCTGTGCGAAAAATCAGGCGTCGTTTTCATCGGGCCGGCGGGCGCAGTCATGCGCACGATGGGCGACAAAGTAACCGCTCGGCAGACCATGGAGGCCGCGGGTGTGCCCATCGTTCCCGGCACGACGGAGCGCCTCTCCGACGAGGCCGCAACGCGCTGGATCCGCGACGTGGGCCCGCCGGTGATGATCAAGGCCAGCGCCGGTGGCGGCGGCAAGGGCATGCGGCTCGTGCGCAACGAGAAAGAGATTCCCCAGGCGCTGGCGCGCGCGCGCAGCGAGGCCAAGGCCTCCTTCGGCGATGATTCGCTCTACGTTGAAAAATTTATCGAGGAGCCGCGGCACATTGAAGTCCAAATCCTGGCCGACGCCCACGGCAACGCCATTCATCTTTTCGAGCGAGAGTGTTCCATCCAGCGCCGCCACCAGAAGGTGATCGAAGAAGCGCCCGCTAACCGCATGACGCCGGAACTGCGCGAGAAGATGGGCGAAGCGGCGGTGGCGGCGGCGCGGGCTGTCAATTATTGCGGCGCCGGTACCTGCGAGTTCTTGGTGGATTTGAAAGGCCACTTTTATTTCCTCGAAATGAACACCCGTGTGCAAGTGGAGCACGCCATCACCGAGCAAATTACCGGCATCGACATCGTGAAGGCCATGATCCGCGTCGCGGCCGGCGAGCCTTTAGGTATTACCCAAGCTGAGGTACAGATCCGCGGCCACGCCATCGAGGCGCGCATTTACGCGGAAGATCCCGATCAGAATTTTTTGCCTTCGCCCGGAGATATTTTGGTCTACCGCCCGCCCGGCGGTATCGGTGTGCGCGTCGACAGTGGCGTCTACCAGGGCGCACGCGTCACCGTTCACTACGACCCGATGGTGGCCAAGTTGATCGCTTGGGGTTTTGACCGCCGCGAGGCCATTGACCGCATGCGGCGGGCGCTCTCGGAATTCGTCGTGAAGGGCATCAAGACGTCCATCCCGTTTCATCTGAGAGTGTTGCGCCATCCTGTTTTTCTGGAGGGTCGTTATGACACCGGTTTCATCGCTCAACATTTAGCGGGTGGCCGGGGCGAGCCGGAGCAAGCAGACGAAGAGCGCCGCGTGGCGATGGTGCTTGCGGCGATCGCCGCCTACCGGCGCGATAAAGCCCGGGCCGAGCGCGCGGCGGCGGCGGGTGCGGGTGCCGCTGAGAATCCGTGGAAGAGCTTTAGCCGGCGCGCACAGATGCGGGGGGGCTTGCGGTGATCTACGAAGTCTCCGAGGGGAAAGCTGCGGCCGTCCGCATCGAGCTCAAAGAAATTTCCGACGGCCAATACCGCGTCGCGATCGGCGGCGAAGAATTTGGCGTCGACGCCGTGAAGAGCGGCCCCACGATTTATTCCATCATCGAAAACGGCCGGCAGTACGAGGCCAGCGTCGACGAACAGGGTGCTCATGGTTTCGACGTTCTGATCAAGGGCCACCTGTTTCACTTAAAGGCCGTCGACGAACGCAGCAAACTCTTGGCCGAGCAAGCCGCCGTTGCAGCTTCGGGTCCGCAGACCATCCAGGCCGACATGCCCGGCAAAGTCGTCAAAGTTTCAGCCGCCGTCGGAGACGAAGTGCGCGAAGGTCAGGGCATCGTCGTTGTCGAGGCCATGAAGATGGAGAACGAGATCTTTTCCCCCATCGCCGGTCGCATCAAAGAACTTCCCGCCTCGGAAGGCCAGACCGTCGAGACCGGCGCTACGTTGTTTGTTGTAGAGCCGCTGGAAAACTCGGCCTAAGGAAACACCCCCGCGCTGGCGCTTCGCTTCGGCGATGCGGTGGGTGCCGCGCATGAGGGCGCCGGTCCGCAGGCCTCAGATTGACATGTGATCCACATGTAAGTATGCTAGCGACATGTCGAATATGATTCAAATCCGCAATGTTCCGGATCGTGTTCACCGCGAACTCAAGGCGCGCGCTGCTCTGGCAGGGATGTCGCTTTCCGATTACTTGCTGTTCCAGTTGCGCCGTTCGCTCGAGCGGCCGACGCGCGAAGAGCTGCTCAAGCGTGTAGCGAAGCGAGCACCGGTGTGGTTGCGTTCGACTCCGACAACCATGGTTCGTGAAGAACGCAACCGTCAGTGATTGTTCTTGATGCTTCCGCGGCTATTGAATTCTTGTTGGCCACGGCGGTAGGGCAGCGCATCGCAGAGCGGATTTCTGTTCGAGAAGAAACGCTGCACGCCCCTCACCTAATCGACCTCGAAGTGATTCAAGTATTGCGGCGTTATGTCCAACAAAAGCAACTGGAAGAAAACCGTGCGGGCGACGCCATCGAAGATTTTTTAGCACTGGATTTGGAACGTTACCCTCACGATTTGCTCTTACCTCGCGTTTGGGAACTTCGTTACAACGTGACGGCTTACGATGCGGCATACCTCGCGTTGGCCGAATCCTTGGGTGCGCTTTTACTCACCTGTGACGCGAGCTTTAGAAATGTGCCAAACACCAGCGCCCAGGTAGAAGTCTTGTAGGCATACTTCCTGCGGGCTTCTGGTGTAACCGGTACGCCTCGAACCTGCAACCCGAGAATCCGCAAAGTAATTCTCGAAAAGTGTTCACGGAAACACCCCTCGCCGACGCTTCGCCTCGGTGATGCGGTGGATGCCGCGCATGAGAGCGCCGGTCCGCATGTCGACGCCCTTTTCAAGGGAAGCTTTGAGCACTTCGCGAAAGGCGGTCTGCATGAGGTCGATGAGCCGCTTGTTCACTTCCTCTTCCGTCCAGAAAAATTGCTGAAGCCCCTGCACCCACTCGAAGTAGGATACGGTGACGCCGCCGGCGTTGGCCAAGATGTCCGGCACGACGAAAATTCCGCGGCGGGCCAGGATGTGGTCGGCTTCCAGCGTTGTGGGTCCATTGGCGCCTTCGACGACGAGCCGACACTGGAGTCGGTCGGCGTTGTGTTCCGTAAGCTGGTTTTGAATCGCAGCGGGAATCAGAATGTCGCAGGGCAGCTCGAGTAGCTCGCTATTGCTGATGGAATCCGCGCCGGGGAGGCCCTCCAAGAAGCGGTTTTCCTCGACGTGTTTGAACACCGCTTCGATGTCCAGGCCTTTCGGGTTGTAGGTGCCGCCGCGCACGTCGGAGACCGCGACCACCACGGCGCCCAACTGCTTGAGGATGCGCGCCGTGACCGAGGCGACGTTGCCGAAGCCCTGCACCACCGCGCGCGCTCCTTCCAAGGACATTTGCAGGTGCCGACAAGCCTCGACGGTGCAGCTGACGACGCCGCGCCCCGTGGCCTCCTTGCGGCCGTAGGAGCCGCCGAGCTCGAGGGGCTTGCCCGTGACGACGCCCGGCACCGCGTGACCTTTCTGCTGAGAGTAGGTGTCGAGGATCCACGCCATGACTTGTTCGTCGGTGCCGAGGTCGGGCGCCGGGATATCGCGGTCGGGGCCGATCACGTCGATGATCTCGGAGGTATAGCGGCGCGTGATGCGCTGGATCTCCGTGCGCGACAGCGAGTTGGGATCGATGCGCACGCCGCCCTTGGCACCGCCGAAGGGCAGGCCCATGATCGAGCACTTCCAGGACATCCACATGGCGAGGGCCGTGACTTCCCCCAGGTTGACGTCCTCGTCGTAACGCAGGCCGCCCTTGGTTGGCCCCATACTGAGCAGGTGGTTGCACGCGGTAAGCGAAGACGGTCTGCACCGTGGCGTAGTCGTCGCGCCGGAACGGAAAGGACACCACGTGGGCGCGCTGGGGTGTGCGCAGGCGCTCCCACAGGTTGGGGTCCAGATTCATGCGGTCGGCGGTCTGATCGAGCTGGGCGACCGCCAGGCGGTACATCGGGGTGTCCCATTCGAGTTGGGTTTCAATGCTTTGTTTTTTCACGTCGTCTCCGTGCACCCCGGTGAGAAAGGCGGGCTAGGCACGTGTGGCTCCCATCGTCCGCCGCCTTTGCAGACTTGACGCTAGCCCGCCACAGCCGCAGTAGCGTATTGGTGGAAAAAGTGGGCTAGGCGTGTACCCGATCACCCATCGTCGTCATTGCGCGTATCCGCGCGCAATGCACGGCGCTCAGATCCGGGAGCGAAGAACCATGCCGCGGCGGTTCCGAGTAAATAGAGCAGGACCATGGGGATTCCGAGCAAAACCTGACTCACCCAGTCGGGTGGGGTCAAAATGGCGGCCACGGTGAAGATGATCAAGATGGCATACGGCGTCCTGCGCCAAAGTTGTCGCGCGTCGACGACGCCCGCAAGCGCCAAGAAGAATACGAGAATCGGCAGCTCGAAGGCGATTCCGAAAGCGAGAAAGAGCTGCGTCGTGAAAGTGAAAACTTCACGCATGCTCCAGGCTGCCGTTACGAACTGGCTCTCGAATTGGGCGAGAAATTGAAAGACGAGGGGGAAGACGACGAAGTAACCGAAGCTGCCACCGCCGGCAAACAGAAGCGTCGAGGTTGCCACGAAGGGCAGGGCGGTGCGCTTTTCGCGTGGGTAGAGCCCCGGCGCAATAAAGTGCCACGCCTGCCAGAAGCAGACTGGTGAGGCCAGCACCAACCCTCCCAGGAGGGCGCACTTCATGTAGGTGAAAAAAATTTCCGTCGGCGCGAGAGCCTGCAGCGCACCGCGACCGTTCTCCAGCGCAGCCGTAGCGGGGCGCAGTAGCGCGCCGAAGATCTCCTCTCGCAACCACCACGTGAGGAGGGTACCCACTCCCCAAGCCAGTAGGCTTTTGATCAAGCGCGAGCGCAGCTCCCGCAGGTGGTCAGTCAGGGGAAGTTTGGTTTCATTCACGGTCGGTTTTGAAGGACGTTTCGGAGGTCACTTCCGGCAGGACTTTCTCTTTGGATTCGGGTTCTGCGGAGTTCGCGTGGGAAACCGCCGCGGGCTGTGCTTCGCGCAAGGCGCCGCGCAGATCGCTGGAGGCGCGACGGAATTCGGCGAGCCCGCGCCCGAGGGAGCGCGCCAGCTCGGGCAGGCGTTTAGGACCGAACACGATCAGCGCAATCACCAGAATCACGAGCAGCTCTTGCATGCCGATGCCGAACATGGTGCCCCACGCGAAAGAGCTTAGAAGGTAAGTCAGCGCAGCAGTCCCGCAAAGCAGTTAGGAGAAAGCAAGGTGGAAAAAGGCAAGATAAGAAAAAGCAAGGCGAGGAAGGCAACCCCCCACCCAAGGGCCGCCGCTCGGGCGTGGCTGCGCTCTCAGGCGGCGGGTAGCTCCAAGAGGATTAGGCGTTCGCGTGGATGAGGTGCTTCCGTGTATAGGCTGCCGTTCCACGTTGCTAGGAGTGTTTTCGTTGTTTGGAACTGCGAATCCGATTCGTCTACCGGGGCGAAGACATTGTCTTCGCTTTGACGAAAACGCAGTAAAGCCCGCAAGACCGGGAGCTCGCGCGTCGCTTGTAGGGAGCAGGCGGCGTACACCTCTCCTCCCATGGACAGGGCAGTCACTCCCTGATGAACGAGGGAGGTCAGCACCGATTTCAGTTGAGGAGGATCAGCTTTGACGCAAATGGCCTCCGCCCCCAATTCGCGCACAACGCGAATTTGACGCGCCGCCAGCAGAGGTCTCTCTGCGTCGATCGCATCGCTGAGCATGGCTACGGCATCCGCTTTTGGATGCTCCGGATTTTTCGGCTCAGATCGCTTGTCCGAAGACGCCGTCTTCCAACATAAATCTTGTAATGCGATAGGGTCTCCTGGACTGCGCGCTAGAGTGCGCGCGACCACGGCTTCAAGTTCACGCACATTTCCGGGCCAGGGATACGCGGCGAGATTGTCCAGTGCGGTTTGGCTCCAGCGGCGCTGTGGCTCGCCGTGTTTCCGGCACCAGGCATCGCTCATGCCGTAGACCAAGCTGGGTAGCGCGGCGCGCCGCTTGCGCAGCGGCGGGAGCCAAATTTCGAGGCCGGCCAGTGCGTCATGTAGCGCTGGTTCCAGAACCGGTGCACACCCGTCGGGCGTTTCGCGCAGAGTGGCTACCCAACGCACGGCACCGACTGTTGGAAAATCCAACTCGATCCTGCGGGCTAAATCCGTCTGGAGCATAGGGGAAAGTAAATTGATTTCTTCCAGGCAGAGGGTCAGACCCTGGCGGGTCTCTGCTCCTTCGCAGGCGCGGAGTTCCCGCTCGAAGGCGGCTCTTTCCGCAAGGAAGTCGCAACGCAGGGCGACGAGATGCCCACTCCGCAGGCCACCTAAATAATGGATGTAGCGCGTCAAGAGGCCGCGGCCTGTGCCTACTTCACCGCGCACTAGGAGTGGGATTCGCGCGGCATCGGCATTGAGCGCGCGCGTCACTTCCGAAAGGTCGAGGTCGGCGAACCAGCACGTGAAGCGTTCTTCGAGGTCGTGTCGGAGGCGCCGCTGCGAAAGATTCTCGATCACCGCGGAGAGACGCAGCGCCGACATCAAAACCTCGGGCGCCGGGGGATAGGGCAGCACCTGAGCGGGGAGTGCGTCGAAGAGCGCGGCGGTGGCTAGTGCCTCCGGACCCTCGGGCAGAAGCAGCCAGCGTGTGCTCGGATAGCGCTGTGAAAAGCGCAACGCGAAATCGAGTTCCAAATCCGGCTGCTCGCGCCAAGCGAGCAGCACGGCGTCGGGGGCGGCAACCGTTTCAAAGAGGCGGTCCGTCGGCCTGCCAAGGACACTGTCGGCTGCGTCAGCCACCAGCGCGGCGAGAGCGGCGCGCACTTCGGGGGAGCGGTGGACAATCCACAGAGTCGGCATCACTTCGCATCCGCAAGTATCCCTTCACGTCAGAAGGGCACTAACCGCGCCAAACCTCATTTCCCTTGTCGCTGTCGGAGTCTCGCGGTTCATCTGCTTTTGCGCAAATAAGAACCCGGCCCAAGGACGGGGCCCGCTGGTTCAGGTGCGTCTGTGCGTCTGGACGTTGCCCGGGTTGGGGGTCTTTGCGAGAGTAGGCATTATCAACCGGAGAGAGCGCGTGCCGGTCATCGATTCAGGTCCCGAAGTCCGCCTTCGCAACTGGTTTTCCCGTCCTTACGACGACGCGATTTCTGCAGCGCGCACCTGCTACGCGCCGCGCGTCATTGAGCCCTCGGAGATCACCGAGCGCCAGCGCAGCAGCATCGGGCCGCTCACCTTCGACGGCGGACACCATACCGTGTATCAACACGCCACCTTTGAGTTCGCTCTGTCGGGCATCTCGCGGCAGCTCGTTTGGTGTTTTTTGCACGCCTTTCCCTTTTACAACACCGAGCAGCAGAGCCAGCGCTACGTGCGGCTCGACGAAATCCGCGCCCACGTCCCGCCGGCTCTGAGCGGCGAGGCTCGCCGAATCTTTGAATGCGCCGTAGCGGATGCGTGGAAGGCCTATCGCGCTCTCGCCGAACACTTGAAACCCATAACGCTCGCAATCCTGTCGGACCTATGGCGCTTGAAAGACCGCCAATCCCAAGTCTTTGGCAGGAATGTCGCCCGCGAGGCAGAGAAAAAGGCCATCGAGACGGCGCGCTACGTAATTCCGATCGCCTGTCACACGGCCATGGTCTACACGGTCTCTGGCATCGTGCTGCACCGTCTGCGGCGCATGGCGAATGCTTGTGAAGTGCCGCAGGAGGCGTGCGACGTCGTCGAGCGCATGGTGGCGGAGGTGGAACGCATCGATCCCGACTTCTTCACGCGGGTTGGGGAAGGAACCTTGCCCGAGAACGCCGTGCTGGAAAATCGCGTGTCCGTACCCGGCGGTGACACCGATGCGGCCTGGGTGGAGCGTTTCGAAAAAAGTTTGAATGGACGGCGTTCCCGCCTCATCGATTACAGTGCGCGCGCGCCCGCCGTGGTGGCTGAGGCCGTGCGCAACGTGCTCGGCAGCACGCATCTCGACGACGACGAGGCGCTCGATTGGGTGCTGAATCCGGCAAAGAATCCCTATCGCACGGATACGCTCAATCTCTCCACGCATTCGCCGCTCATGCGCACGTTGGCGCACGCGCATTACACTTTTCGCAAAAAGTTGTCGCACACTGCCGATTCCCAGGATCAGCGCCACCGCATGGTGCCGGGCTCGCGGCCGCTGCTCACGCGGGTCGTCGGCGCTGCGCCGGACGTGATCGAACCGGAACTGATCCGCGGCGATTCCGTTTGCCACGCGCTCTTCAGCGAAACGGTCGCAGCCGCTTGGCACGCGCGCAGGCGTCTGCTCGACCTCGGCGTGTCGCCGGAACTCGCTCTCTACGTACTCCCGAACGCTCTGGCCGTGCGCTTCGAAGAGTCGGGTACGCTGCTGCACCTCCTGCACAAGTGGGTCATGCGCACCTGTCTCAACGCCCAACGCGAAATCTGGGAAGCCTCGATGGACGAAGTCGCCCAAGTACAGGCGGTGCATCCCCAACTCATGCGTTACGTCGGTCCGCCCTGCAGCGTGCGCAACGGACACGCCCGGCCGCGCTGCACGGAAGGTTCCCACTTTTGTGGAATTCCGGTGTGGCGGAGCTTTCCTGATGTCGAGCGGGTGCTGTGAGAACAGCGCGTTGGGTGGGATTGCTCGGCCTGGTCGCCGCCGGAGCTTCCGCGGCCTGCGCCGGTCCACCTCTGGTGCGGGTTTCAGACACTGCTCCGGAGCAGTCCGTCCTTCCGACGGCGGTACCTGAACCTGGCGTCAAGCTCGTGGGAAAGTGGCACGTGCTCATCCACTACACCGACGCCGCTTCGGCCCACCCGGACTGGATCCATTGGCAGGACCGGCTGTGGATTTTTGAGAAGGAGGGCGCGCACCTGCGCTGGACCGATTACCCGATTGTGCTCTTCTCCCAGGGAAACGGGCGTTTTGAGCAAGACGCCGGCGGTTTGCGCCGCACGCTGGGTCCCTGGCAACCGGATGCGGACCAGCTCGCAGAGCTCCGTCAAGGCATCCGTTACAACCCGCGTGGCGGCAAAACCAAGACGCTGCGTGGCTCTGACGTGGAAGGTTGGAAGAGCGGAGCGGGTGGGGCGACTACTTCCGTGTCGCTGATCACTTACAGCGAGATCTGGAGTGTCGATGCTGCGCGAAAGTACCCCGTTTTCCTCCGGCGGGACGAGATGGGTTCGGAGCGCGCGCAGTCCCTGCTCGGCGTGACGGCATACCGCACGGAATTTGTCGCAGCGGATGGGGCCAGCTTGCGCGGCGTCTATCAACGCGACGAGGATCGCAGGGGGACCTTCTGGCTGCGGCGTGTCGGGGGCGCGCTTCCCGTCGAGGGCCGAGCGGAACATCTGGTCGATTGATCGGGGCGATTTGGAAGTCGCGCCGTTTTTTCGGCAAACTTGCCATTCGCTATGACCGCTGAAATGCCGCCGCCGAACTCTCTCGCTCTGGCGCTGAATCGGGAACTAGCCGAGAGCGCCCCCGAAGTACTCGCCGTGCTCTCGGCGCTCGGGCGCCGACTGTACTTTCCTAAAGGCATTCTCTCCCAGACGGCCGAGGCCAAGCAGAAGGCGCATCGCTACAACGCCACCATCGGTATTGCTACCGAGGGCGCAGGGCCTATGTACCTGCCCTCCGTACAGCGCCAACTAGGCGAACTTTCCCCGGCCGAGGTCTATCCCTACGCTCCGCCGGCGGGGAAACCGGAACTGCGTGCCCGCTGGCGCGAAAAACTGCTGGCGGAAAATCCTGCGCTGGCCGGCAAAGCTTTCGGCCTACCGATCGTGACCAGCGCCATTACCCACGGCCTCGCCCTCGTCGGCGATCTCTTTGTCGACGCCGGCGATCATCTACTCCTGCCCGATAAGCTTTGGGGCAATTATCGGCTCACTTTTGAAGTGCGTCTTGGTGCACGCGTTGAAACCTTTCCGCTTTTTTCAGGATCGGGTTTCGCCAACGAGGCTTTCGCGAATGCTTTGACTCAGAACGCGGCGGGACGCGAGAAGCTCCTCGTCTTGCTCAATTTTCCCAACAATCCCACCGGCTACATGCCGACGTCGGCGGAGGCCGAGGCGATTGTGCGCGCGCTGATCGCCCAAGCGCAGCGCGGCACCAAGCTCGTCGTCATTCTCGACGACGCGTACTTCGGTTTGTTTTATCACCTAGGAGGCACCAGCCTGACGGAGTCGCTGTTCGGATTCCTGGCCAACTGCCATCCGAATCTGCTCGCGGTGAAGCTCGACGGCGCCACGAAGGAGCTCTTCGTGTGGGGGTTGCGCTGTGGCTTCATCACCTTCGCGCCGGGCCGCGCCCAGGGCGCCGAGTCGGTCTGCTCGGTGTTGGATGCAAAGACGCGGGGGGCGATCCGCGGCGGGATTTCCAACTCGGCGCATCTCTCGCAGACGTTGGTCGAACACGCCCTCGACTCCTCGAGCCTCGGCGCGGAGCGCAAGCGCAAGTGCGAAATTCTGAGCGCGCGCGCGCGCCGCGTATTTGAAGTAACCCGCGCCGAGCGTTTCCACGGCGATTGGGAGGTCTACCCTTTCAACAGCGGCTATTTCATGTGCGTGCGCGTGCGCGGCGTCGACGCCGAAGCATTGCGTGTGCATCTGCTCGAGAAATACGGCGTTGGACTCATCGCCACCAGCCCAACGGACATCCGCGTCGCCTTTTCCTGTCTGGAAGTCGACGACGTCGAACCGCTTTTTGAGATCTTGCAGCGCGGAATTCGGGAACTGCGCGGTTAGCTTCGATCCGGCGAAAATTCTGACGCTTCGCTCGCGGGGTACTGGGGGAGGGTCGCAGCTCCTCCAAGAAATGTTTATGTCGTCGCTGCGACCCTCCCCCAGTGCCCCGCGAGCGGGAGAATCGCACGAATCTTCGAATCTCCGCAGGGAGCGCTCCGTTTCGGCCAGAGCGTTACTTCGTCAGCAGACATGCAGCTGCGAGGTGTCTCGCGAAACTTCTGAAACCGTCCGCTTAGCTACTCGGTTCGGCGTTCAGTTCCACGAGGATTCGAATCAGTGTCTCGATGCCGCGCTCGAGGTTGTCGAGCGAGATGCGTTCGTTGGAACCGTGGATGCCGCGCGTCTCGTCCGCGGGTAGCCAGCGCGGCACAAAGCCGTAGGCCACGATGCCGAGATCACGAAAATAGTGGGCGTCCGTGAAACCCGCGATCACGCGCGGCACGACCAGCGCGCCTGGGTCGATCTTCATCGCCACGCGCTCAATGGCGCGGAAAAGTTCAGTGTCGGCTGGCGAGCTTTTGGTTTTGAAGCTGAGCAAGGGCTCGATCTGAACGCCGGGATCCGCGATGGTGAGACGCAGCGTGTTCGTGAACTCTTCGCAGCTTTCGCCGGGCAGCAGGCGCACGTCGAGATGCGCGCGCGCGCTGGCCGGAATCACATTGGTGCGCTGGCTGCCTTCCAGCACGGTGATGGCGATGGTGTCGCGGACCAAGGCGGCGCGGCTGCGGTCGGCCAGGAAGCTGCTGCGGAACGGCGGATCGAAGTGCAAAGAAAAGGGCAGATCGCGGTAGGCGTCGCGCTGTTCCGGCGGAGCCAGTGGCGCCAAGGCGGCGAACATCTTTTCCACTTCGGGCACGACGCGCAGCTCGGTCTCGAAGCGGCGCACGCGGTCCAGAGCCGCGATGAGGCGGGGCACTGCGGCATCCACGGGTTCAGCGGCACTGTGGCCGGATGTTCCGGTGGCGGTGATTTCCAACCAACACGGGATTTTTTCGGTCACGGCCACGCCCCACACAGGAGGTGTGTCGGCCGCATCGATCAAAATTCCACCGCCTTCCGTCAGCAGGTATTCGGCGTTGCGCAGGAGATCGCGGCGCTGGCGGACGATGAAGCCGGCGCCATCGCGGCCGCCGGTTTCTTCATCGGGAGTGGCCAACAGGATGACGTCGCGATCGAGTTCGATATCGCGCTGCAAAAGTTCGAGCAGCGCGAAGAGGTGCACCACAGCGACGCCCTTGGCATCCAGGGCACCGCGCCCCACCACGTTACCGCCGCTGAGTACACCTTCGAAAGGATCCACGATCCATGCTTTTGGTTCCGCCGGCACCACGTCCAGATGGGACAGGAGCACGATTGGCCGGCGGCGCCCCGTTCCAGGCAGGCGCGCCCACAGTGCTGCGCGGCCGCGTTCGGAACCTCCGGGCGGTGTGGGAATCAACTTGGTCTCGAGGCCGCGGCGGCGCAGAGTCCGTTCGAACAGCTCCGCGACCGGGCGCTCATCTCCCGGTGGATTCACGGTGTTGAGGCGGATGGCCTGCGCCAGCAGCTCGGCGGCGGCCATCCCGAGGGATTTTTCCGTGCCTCGCGGACCCGTGAAAAACGGCCAAAGAGCACAGCCCTGGAGTATCAAGCCCGCAAGAACACAGCCTATTCCTATGATCTTGGCTGAAAATCGCTTGGCTTGGCTCGTTTGTTTCATGGAATTTTGATTGTAGAGAATGATGGCGGTAAGGGGTTTTCTTATAACCCGTCTTTGTGTCTGTGTAGAATAGATCTTGATTTTCTTTTTTCGGATTCTGAGAGCGCGAGTACGGGTTAGAGCCTTCTCCTGACTTGCGTGTTGCTTAAGCTTTTCTTCATCTTGGATGCCCTTTTAGCGTGCGCTCCTGCACGTGCGTAGCTAATACTTCCGCCGCTGTCCGCCGATGAAACCCCGTAGGTTCGGGGGTTCAGGGGAACTCGGAGATAGAGGGGCGTTGCGAGTGCCGAAGGCTTCGGAATGGCTATCCCTGCTTACAGCGCGCCCCTTGTTTCTGATTGTGGCGTTGGTTCTGCTGGCGGGGGGCAGTTTCGGCCTCGGCATGCAAGTTGGACAAAGGCGCGGCGAGACCCCGGAAGTTTCCACGGCCCCGGCGGTCGCTGCGCTGCTTCCCTCCACCGAAGCGCCGCTTCCTCCTGCTGAAGAGTCGGCCTCCACACCCGCCACCCTACCGGAAGCAGCCGCTTCCAAACCCGCCGATGCCGGGCCAGAGTTGGTGGTCACAGCAGGTCGCATCGCCGCGGGGGACACATTGGCGCGGGCCCTGGTCCGTCAGGGTATCTCGCCACAGACCGTCGACCTAATTGCGCGCGAGATGCGGTCGGTCTTCGATTTCCGGAAAGCTCATTCCGGTGATCACTACCGAATGATTCAAGCCCCCGACGGTTCTTTGATCGAATTCACGTACGAAACCAGAAAACACGAGACTTACCGCCTGCAACGTCAGGGTGAGCGCTACATCGCGGAGCGGGAGGAAGAAAATCTGGTGCGGCGCGAGGCGCGCATCGCGGGTGTGGTGACCTCCAACCTCTACGACGCCGTAACCGGCTTGGGCGAGAAGGTTCAATTGGCCGGAGATTTCAGCGAGATTTTTGCCTGGGATGTCGATTTTTCCCGCGCGGTTCAGCCGGGCGATGAATTCGCCGTCGTCTATGAACGGTTGTACCGCAATGCCAAAGGGCGCGAAGAGTACGTGCGGCCGGGTCGCATTTTGGCGGCTCAATACCGCGGTGGAGTTGGCAAGTACACGGCGGTTTATTTCCAGGCGGAGGAGGGCAAGGGCGGTTACTACCGTCCCGACGGCAGTTCCGTGCGGCGGCAGTTTCTCGCGACGCCAGTGCGTTATTCGCGCATCAGTTCTAACTACACCTTCGCGCGCCGCCATCCCATCCTGAATATTGTGCGGCCGCACCAGGGAATCGATTACGCGGCGCCGGCGGGCACTCCGGTGTGGGCGGTCGCCGATGGCACCGTGGTTGGGCGCAGTTGGTCGGGGGGCTTCGGAAACCTCGTCAAGATTCACCACACGGGCGGCTATATCTCTTATTATGGTCACCTCTCCCGTTACGCGAATTCTCTCCGAGTAGGTGACCGAGTTCACCAGATGCAGGTGATCGGCTACGTGGGTTCCACGGGTCTCTCCACTGGGCCCCACCTGTGTTTTCGCATTCAAAAAGACGGCCGCTACGTCAATCCGGCGTCTCTCCAATTTCCTCCGGGTGCGCCGGTTTCGCCTCTGCTCTTGGCGGAGTTCAAGCAAGTACGCGACGACCTGCTTGCAGACCTGACCCCGCCCAGTATGGTGAGTGTCAACGAAGCTCTCTAGTACTGGTCTTCGCTCCCTATTGACGGCGTAGCGTTTTGGCCGAAGCGCAGCGCTCCCCCTACGGAGATTCGAAAAGTCCGCGCTCCGGAGGGGGCTTGGAGAGAGTCGAAGCGACGAGCTAAACAACTCTGCGAGGAGCTTCGACCCTCTCCAAGCCCCCTCCGGAGCGCCAGAATCTTGTCGGATCGAAGTGTACTTTCGCCGCTTTCGCACTTGTGCCGCGTTGGGGTCGGTTCACAGAATCGGCCCAAGCTCGCAGCCGTGCGGGGCGCACTCGCGGCCTATGCGCCCCGCGTCGAGGTCTTCGGTGTGGTCGTCGAGAGCGGCGTGTCGGAGCAGCCCGTCGGCTGGAAGGAAATCGCCGGCGGTGCAAGGCAACGGGCGCTCGCCGCTTGGCAACAAGGGAACTGGGACTTGGCCGTGGGAATCGAGGATGGATTGGTGGAGTTGTCGGAGGCCGAACCGGCGGCCTATAACATCGGCTGTGCGGCGGTGACCGACGGTCGCCGCGTTTCGTTAGGTTTTTCGGCTGCTTTTGCTTATCCCGACTTGTGCAGCACTCGCTCGCTCGCCGAGCGCTTGCCCATCGGAGCGTTGTTCGACGCATTCTGGCGCGAGCGCCGCGGCGCGTCCGCTGCTGAAAAGGCATCCGCACTTTCCGTGGGCAACATTGGAAAGCTCACGCTGGGAGTTTTACCGCGGGCCGCATACGGCCAGCAGGCCGTGCTGTGTGCACTGGTGCGTTTTTTGAACCCGGATTTTTACGCGGGCATGGAACCCTCCGTGTGAGCCTCGACCGCTCCCACGCTGAACTGGAGCGCCCCATCGAGGGCGTGAGCGATCTGGTGGCCTATTTCCGTTCGGCGGAGAAGCCGCGCGAGCGCTGGCGCGTGGGAACTGAGCACGAGAAACTTGGTTTATACCTCGCGGATTTCTCTCCCGTTCCCTACGACACACCGCGCGGCATCGGCGCTCTGCTCGAACGCATTGCGGAGCGCGACGCCTGGAAGAAAATCGAGGAAGCGGGCCGCTTGATCGCCCTTCAAAAAGGCGAAGCCTCGATTACGCTCGAGCCCGGCGGACAACTGGAGCTCTCCGGCGCGCCGCTGCGCACGATTCACGAGACCTGCGACGAACTCCATGCACATCTGGCACTTGTTCGGGAGATCTCCGCTCCGCTCGGCATCGTGTGGCTCGGCCTCGGACTGCACCCTTTCCACGGGATCGACGCGCTGCCCCGCATGCCCAAGGCGCGCTACGCCATCATGCGCGAATACCTGCCCACGCGCGGCGAGCTCGCTCTCGAGATGATGCACATGACAGCCACGGTACAGGCGAATTTCGATTTTTCGGACGAAGCCGATTGCGTGCGCAAACTGCGCGCGGCGTTGGCCGTGACTCCCATCGTATCGGCGATCTACGCCAATTCGAGTCTTTCGGAGGGAAAGGCGAACGGTTTCGTCTCCAAGCGCATTCATATCTGGACGCGCACCGATCCCGACCGCACCGGAATTTTGCCCTGGGCCTTCGACCCAGATTGCGGCTATGCGCGCTACGTCGAGTGGGCGCTCGACGTCCCGCTTTTTTTCATCGTGCGCGACGGCCGTTACCACCCCGCCGCCGGCCGGAGTTTCCGGCATTTTCTCGAGCGCGGTTTGGACGGCTTCCGCGCCAGTCTGGCCGACTGGGATCTGCACTTGACGACCTTGTTTCCAGAAGTTCGTCTGAAGCGGTTCATCGAAGTGCGTGGTGCCGACGCCGTGCCGGCTGGGCTCACGTGCTCACTGCCGGCTTTGTGGAAGGGTCTGCTCTACGACGCGGAAGCCTGTGCCGCGGCCAGCGCGCTGACCCGGGAGTGGGGAGCGGCGATCCGGCTCTCCGCCCTGGAGGCGGTGGCGCGACACGGACTCGCGGCGGAAGTCGCCGGCCAACGCGTGCTGGATCTGGCGCGCGAGCTGCTCGCGATTGCGGTCGAGGGATTGCGGCGGTTGGGCGGTGCCGGTCGCGGCGATCCTGATGAACGCCGTTACCTCGAGCCCGTGCGCGAACAGTTGGCGCTCGGCAAGAGTCCAGGGCGAGTCGTCGCGGAGCGCTGGGAAGGCGAGTGGGGGTGGGAGCCCGCTCGCTTGATTGATTGCGCGCGCTATTGATAGAGTTCGCACAATGTCGCAGAAACCCTTTCGAATCACTTTTGTCCTTGCAGAAGAAGATGTCGCCTATTTCCGAGCCCTGTACCGCAAGGCCCGGCAGCAGGCGTCTCGCGTCGACCGCGCGCAAGTGACGCGCGAGGTGAGCGCCCTGATCGACCGCGTGCGCGCGATCAAGAAGACGCCCTCCTTCGTGCGCGAAGCGGTGGATCTCTTAGAACAGATGCTGCACATGCTCGAGGATACCGACTACGCGCTGCCGAAGCGCATGGGCCATGAAGTGCTGGCGGCCTTGGCTTATTTCGCCAATCCCCACGACCTGATTCCCGACAGCATTCCGGGACTTGGTTTTCTGGACGACGCCATCATGATCAAGATTATGAGCGAGGAGTTCCAGCACGAGTTGTGGGGCTACGACAAATTCACGGCGTTTCGGAAGGGCGCCGAACAGCGGCCGTGGACCGCCGTGGCGCGGGTGCGCCTGCCCGCGCGCCTGGCCGAGAAGCGCCGGGAGATCCGAGCCGCCGTCGATGCGCGCAAAGCGGCCCACGCCAAGAAGCGCCGCCTTTTCTGGTAATCTCCCGCGGCGGAGTTAATTGCCGTGACAATGCCTGAACGTCCCCGCCTGCTCATTGTCGATGACGAGGAAGCCATCCTCGAGACGATGACTTTTACCTTTGAGGACGAATACGAGGTGCTGACGGCTGCCGATGCCGAGACGGCGCTGCGCACGCTCGACGAAAAAGCCCCGGTGGCGGTGGTGCTCACCGACCAGCGCATGCCCGGCATGACGGGCGTCGAATTTCTCGCCCACGTCTACCAGCGCCACCCCACGACGGCGCGCATGATTCTGACCGGATTCGCTGATTTGGAGGCCATCATCCAGGCCATCAACGATGGTCACGTCTACGCCTACATCACGAAACCGTGGGAGCCCGATCAACTCAAGCAGGTCGTCAAACACGCCGTCGATCACCACCGCTTGGCTCTTGAGAACCAGAAGCTCGTTGAGGATTTGAAGCAAGCCAACGGGTTGCTCGAGGCGGTGATGGACGAGCTGGGTACGGGAGCCCTGGCCGTCGACGGCGAAGGCAGTGTGCGCGCCGCCAATCGGCCGCTGCGGGAATATTTGAAATTGCGCGGTGATCCGGTGGGGAAGGCGTTGGACGAGGTCTTGGCTCCGGAGCATCTGGTCACCCTGCGCAACGCAGTTACTCAATTGGCGGCCGGTGCCGAACCCCGCTTCGAAGAAATTGATCTGGTGCGGGACGCAGGGTACTTGCATCTGCGCGTGTCGGCCAAATCGCTGCGCGGCGAAAGGGGAGAGTTGGGCCGGGTGATTCTTTTGCGCGAGGTTTCGCACGAACCGCTGCGCCGCCGGCTCGACGCGCTGGTGCGCCAGGCGTTGCAAACGGAAACCACCCTGCGGGAGTCGTTGGAGTCCAGCCTGCCGGCGCTGCGCACCCTGACCCAGGAAGTGCGCGCGAGCGGCGTGGAATCTCCGGATATGTTGGAGGTAACAGAACAGGTGGTCCGCGCGCAGGCCGCCATCGAGCACTGGCTCGAAGTCGATGCCGCTATGACCAAGGAACGTTATCCCGACGCCAAACTGTTGTTGCACCGCATGCAGGTGGCGTTGGCGCGCTGGCCTTACCCTCAAGAAATTCCGGAACGCGTGCGGGAACTCGCACGGCGCGTTCAAAACTATTACGACTCGGGAGTGAACTCAGGTGTCTCAAGCCTCTGAGACACCTCCGCCTGCGCTCGAGCATCTGCCCTACCGCATCGAGCGCCTCGGTCTCACACTGCGTTTCACCTATGCTTTTCACGCGCGCGAGGTGCGCTTCGAGCGCGATCTCGGCAGTGGTTTCGATCAACCTTTCGCCGAGATTTTTTCCTTTCACAGCGAGCGTCACGATCCCATCGAATTGTATTTCCAACTAGAGGATTTGTGGACGAAGCCGCCGCTCATCGCGCCGCAGGCCAACCGGCGCGACGGCGAACAAGTGATCTTCCGTCTCTGTCAAGCGCTTCCGAGCTATCTCGAGCGCCTAGTGTCGCGTCTGGAAAAGGCAGAGCAATTCCCTGGTGAGAAAGGCGGGCCAGCTCCGCCGGCACTCGCCCGTGTTTATGCCGACGTCGCGCTCATGCTTCAGATTTTTCAACGTTTCATGGCTGATAAGCAGATCGATCAACACGAAGCTCAGCGCTCACCGCTCCTGCACATGCGCAAGCTCACTTACACCTGCACGCGTGGTCTCGTGCGCTGCCGCGTCGCTGCCGATGCGGCAGCGGCCTACGTGGCGGGCAAGACAGTGCCGCTCTCACCCCGGGACGATCTTTCCGAGAGCGCCGTCGCCGCGGTCTTCGAGAGAGGAGACGAGGCAACCGTCGCCCGCTACGCCCTCGGCTTGGCGGAGCGCGCCTTCCATCGCTGGCTCGAAGACGTATGCCTCGACGAGAGCCACCGCGTTTTCGAGAGCGAGAGCTCCCCCTTCGCGTCCCGAGAGCACGAGGTACTGGCGGCCATTACCGAGGGTGACGGCGCGGTACTGCGCCGCGGACAGGACTTCGTGTTGTTTCTGCGCCGCCGGCGCAACCAAGATTGCCTGCGCGTGCTCGCGAAACTCGAGCGTTTCTTTTTGCGTCAGTATGAGACTTATCTTGCCGCCTGCGTGCTCAAGCACGCCAACCAGGTGCGCATGGGGCTGCGCGACAAAGAGCGCCGGCTCACGCACTTCTCGCCGCGCAACTACGCCATTGCGCTCGTGCTCTTGCTCCTGCCTTTCGCGGGTGCGGCGGTTGCCTATGACCGCGCTCCGCTGCTGTTCGATGCGCTGTGTTCTTTCGAGGTGGTGGCGATCAATGCGGTCCTGTTCTGGTTTTTCATATGGCGTTTTTGTGTGCGTCACGATCTCACGGCCTTCCGAGCCTCGGTGCCGCGCATCGCCGCCGGCATCATCGTTGGTTACCTGCCCGTTTTTTTGATCGACGAGGTGTGGGATCTGGCGCGCCGGCCGTGGTTTCCACTTTGCATCGTGATCGCCCTGCTCGGCTTCACCACCCTGCTCTACCTCTACGTGGAGGTTCAGCGCCGCTTGGATGATTTGGCGGAAGCCTTCCGCCGCGCGCGCAATTTGTTTTTGATCGGCATTTTCGAGGCTTTTTGCATGGGAATCGTTCTCACCAGCCTGCTCGGCCGCTTCATGGTGATTCGCAACTGGGGAGCAGGCTCGGCCGAAGCTGCCTCGCTGGAGGCGCTGCGCGCTCAGGTGCCGGCTGTCGTCGGTTCGCTGCCGCTCATCGTTGGGATCGAGCCGGTGTTGGTGTTTCCGACGGCGATTCTGCTCATGACTTTCTTTTCTTTCTTCGTCGGCACCTTCCTTCAGCTTCTCTGGGAGGAGCTGCCCATTACCGAGCCGCTCTAGCGGTTGGCCTGTGAGTAGATAGAGTTCCTAGAGGAGCTGCTGTATGCCGGAAGTTGTGATCTACACCCAGCCTCGTTGCCCTTATTGCGAGCGGGCCAAGGCGCTGCTTGCCGCCAAGGGCCAGAGCTTTTCCGAGATCGACGTAGGCGCGGATCCCGCCCAGCGCGACGAGATGATCCGCCGCAGCGGCCGGCGCACGGTGCCGCAGATTTGGATTGGCGAGCAGCACGTCGGTGGCTTCGACGACCTCGCGGCCCTCGAGGAGCGCGGCGAGCTAGATGCACTCCTCGGCCGAAAGCACGTAGCGAACGCCGCGGAACACACCAAGGTACTCATCATCGGGAGCGGCCCGGCGGGCTACACCGCCGCCATCTATAACGCGCGGGCCGAGCTCGCACCCGTGGTGCTGGCCGGGCTCCAGTTCGGTGGGCAACTCATGTTGACTACCGACGTCGAGAACTACCCCGGTTTTCCCAAAGGCGTCACGGGGCCCGAAATGATGGAGTTATTTCAGAAACAGGCCGAGCGCTTCGGCGCCCGCGTGCTCATGGAAGATGCCAGCGAGATCGATCTTTCCCGGCGTCCGTTTCGAGTGAAGAGCGCCGAGCATTCCTTCACAGCGGATGCACTGATCGTGGCCACGGGTGCTTCGGCTAAGTGGCTAGAGCTCGCATCCGAACAGCGCCTGCAGAACAAGGGTGTCTCCGCATGCGCCACCTGCGACGGCGCCCTCTACCGCGGCAAACCCATGGCCGTGGTGGGCGGCGGTGATACGGCCATGGAGGAAGCGCTCTTTTTGACGCGCTTCGCAACCAAGGTGACGGTCATTCACCGCCGCGAGGAGTTGCGCGCATCCAAAATCATGCAGGAACGTGCCAAGAAGAACCCAAAGATCGAATTCATCTGGAACTCCGCGGTGGAAGAAGTGTTGGGCGATGAGTTCGTCACCGGCGTGCGCTTGCGCGACGTGAACAGCGGAAAAACCCGCGAGCTGTTGGTTGAGGCGCTCTTCGTTGCTATCGGGCACCAGCCGAACACGGAGCTTTTCCGCGGTAAACTCGAGCTGGACAGCGTTGGTTACATTCGAGTCAAGCCGGGCGGGACGCGTACTTCGGTGACAGGTGTGTTCGCCTGCGGCGACGCCATGGACCCGACTTACCGCCAGGCCGTGACGGCGGCGGGCACCGGCTGTATGGCGGCCATCGATGCGGAGCGCTGGCTCCTGGAGCAGGAGGGCGAGTAAGGCACATGTCTCTCACGCGGGAGCGGCTGGAACAACTAATCGCGCACTCCACCGACATTGTGGTGGCCACTGAGCGCGACGGCAGCGTGGCTTACTACAACGACGGTGCCACGCGCAGCCTCGGCTACACCGCCGACGAAGTCCTGGGCCAACCCGTCAGCAAACTCTATCCCGACGTCGAAGAGGCCAAGCGCGTCATGCGCGCCATGCGCAGTGAGAGTTGCAGCGGGAAAGGCGTCGTCGAAACGTTTCAGACTTTCTTTCTCTCCAAGGCCGGCGAACGCATCCCCGTCGCCATTTCGGGCACCATCCTGTACGGCGAAAAGGGCCAGGAAGACGGCACCATCGGTTTCGCCAAGGACCTGCGCGAAATCCTGCGCAAAGAAGAGCTCGTCACGCTCGGCGAGGTCGCCATCGGTCTCTCCCACGAGATCAATAACCCGCTGGCGGTGATCGTGAACCAACTGGAACTGCTGGAGCGCGAGGTCGGCGCCTTGGCCGGTGAGCACGACTGTGCGGTGGAGTTCGAGCGCCTCGACGCCATCCGCCGCGAGATCCAGCGCATCAACGAAATTCTCGAGCGCCTGCGCACCATGGCCCACACCGAGAGCTACGAGACCATCGACTACATCGGTCCGGCCAAGATGATCGACCTGCGCAGTCAGAAGGAGCGCGATCGTGCACCGGATGCACGCCTCAAGGGCATCCGGGTCCTGGTCGTGGATGACGACCCCGGCATCTGCCACAGCCTGTGTGAGCTGTTGCAGGGCGACGGCTGCGAAGTGCAGCAGGCCCGCAACGGCGCCGAGGCGCTCGACCTGCTCACGCACGAATCCTTCGACGTGGTGCTCTCGGACGTCGTTATGCCCCACATGGATGGCTACGAACTCTTCAAGGCCATCCGCGAGCGCCGACCCGAAATCCCCGTCCTCATGATGACCGCCTTCCACTACGACAAAGACCACATCATCAAGCGCAGCCGCCTGCTCGGCCTCGATGCCGTGATCTTTAAGAAGCCCGTCGATCCGGCGCGCCTGCGCCAGGTCATCCTAGAGGTGACGGGGCGGAAGGAAATTTAATTTTTCGAATCGCCAGCCAGGGTTCTCACACGGCGATGCCTTGTCGTTGCTTCCTTGATAAATCGAGAAGTTCTATTCGGAGTTGCATATTTTTTTGAATAGAACTCCAGCGCGTGTATTGCTGGTGAATCGACTCTCAAGAACGCCAAGTTCCGTTACACTGCAGTTTCTATCGGAACGAGTGACCTGCAACAGATGGAGCACAAGCCGTGTTGTCGAAGCCGAAAAACGATTCGTTCAAGTCGCACCGAATGCTCTTGTTGATCGCGGCGCTCGCCGCGATCAGCTCGATCAGTTGTCAGGATTCCGGTTCAGGCACAGAGAGCGCCGGCCGTATCGTCTGGCGTGGTCTGCACACGCCGTGCGGTGAGGAGCTTCCGACTTCTCCAGAGAACGCTCCGAAGTACACCTTCACCGGTTACGAAGAAGACACGGCGCTCTCTTGGCTCGATGCGGGTGCGCGGATGTTCAGCTCGACGACGTGTCGCTTCACCGGCATCGATCCGAAGAAAAAACCCGGAGTGACCTCATATGCTTATGCAGCCAACAATCCTCTCAAGTATGTGGATCCGGATGGACAGGAAGAGAAGACAAACGCCGCAGAAAGTCCTTACTGGAAGTCGGTTGGCGGGGGTCGAATCTTGCTCAAGGTCTACAATCCTGCAATGCGTGAGAGAAACGACAAATTCTTGGGATACGATATTGGATGGACTGAGGGGCTAACGGACCTAGCGTGGGATTCTTTCGCAGCCCCCGCGAATATGCTCATCATGGGAAAACATGCCATTGAGGATGCCGAGATAGGAGGAGTCAACGTTGTAGGAGCAACAGTTGCGACCTATTTCTTAGTTCGATATGGACGTTCTGCGTGGGAACGGTTGCGATTTAAACCCCCAGAACAGCTGGGTGCTTCGGTTGTGACCACGTACCCGGCGGCTACAAATTATTTCGGGGCGGTTAATGAAGCACACCAGGTTATTGTAACGTTCAATCTGGGGGACAAAGCGCAAACGGTAGTTGCACAGATTGCAAGTTTTCAGGCGGGGAGTCAGGCAACCCTCAGAGTAATACAATTTGGAGCCGATAGAAGTCCCGGTGCTGGAGCCTTACTAAGAGAAACTTTGAAAGGCGCACAGAATATACTCAATCCACAGGTTCAGGATACAGTTCAGAGGCACTTGCGTCGTAGCGGCTTCTTCGAACCAGGGGAGCGTATAACTGGCATTAATTGGAAATAAGGCTTTTGATTGAACACACAGCACAGATTGTTTGAACGGTTTCTTTTCTGAGTTCTTTCGCAGCCGCCTTTAACGTACTCCCCGTCGTAACGACGTCGTCGACGAGCCAAAGGCTGCCGGGCAAAGCTCGTCCGCGCCGGATGCGAAAAGCTCCTTTCACGTTCTTTAAACGCGCCCGGCGGTCGAACCCCGTCTGGCTCGGCGTATCGCGCACGCGTTCGAGCAAGTTGGGATCGCAGGGTACGCCGAGTTTTTTCGAGAGGGCACGTGCGAGGCGTTCGGCGGGATTGAAGCCGCGCGCCCGCAGGCGGTTTTTGTGGAGCGGGATGGGAACGAGAAGCTCGGGCGGCGGCCCCGGGACACGCTCGGCGGCTTCGCAAATGAGTTGAGAGACGACAGCCAATGGAGCGGGGTCGAGGCCGCGCAGGCCCGGCGGCGGATATTTGAAGCGGTGAATCCAGCGCTCGACTTCGCCCGCGAAGGGTGCTGCGGCTACGCAGGCGGCGAGTGGCGAAGGCTTAAGACTGCACGCCAGGCAGAGCGGCTTTTCCTCGCTGGCCGGTCGTTCTTGGCAGCGCACACAGAAATGCCGCGGAATTCGCGGCAGGGCGGCGTCGCAGCGTGGACACAGCGCTTTTTCGGGAGCAATGCCCTTGCCGCAAGCGGCGCAGGCCGATGGCAGAAGAAATTCCAACAGTTCGCCGAACAGGAATCGCATGGTTGGCTTCGATCGGGACCGAGTTCATGAGTCTGCGTTTGGATTCTTAGCGCTGCACAACAGGCCGGCCACGCTGATGTCTTCATCGAGGTCGGGCCAATGAATTCCTTGGCCGTCTCCCAATAGCTCACACTTGCTGCGTTGCGTGAAGCAGGCGAGGAAACCAGGCTAACGGCACGGCGATTCTGCGCCCGTCCGCGAGAACGACGCACAGTTCGTCTTCCGTGACGGCAATTTCTTTCGCGCGCGGATCAGCGTTGGGAACGAAAGAATCCATGCCATGCCTCCATTAGGCGCTCTTGATTGTTTACCACAATCCGAACCATCCGCCTCAACTCATTGCCGAAACGTCAGAGCAGGAGGGCCGCATTGTGAACTCGAGGTAACAAGGAAAGTGATCACATCTTTTAGCGGTGAAGGTTGGATTTTTCATGGCTTCTTTTTCTCTGAGTGAGCGGCTATTTCTTGGTCCACATTCGCAAGCAGCTCCTGAAGGGCTAGCCGTGCAGTCTCGGGATAACTTTCCAAGCTGTAGTAGCGCTCGAGAATTTCCTTGGCATCTTCGTAGCGCCGAAGACCGAGATTCCACACGAGGTATCGAACGTCTTCTTCATCTCGAAAGCCTTCTCCGATCCGCATCGCCAAACACTTCATCGCCAGCATGTACTCTGGGCTTGCGCAAAATACTTTGAGGTGACTCAATTCGAGGAAGGCTGTGAAGGCGCCGCGATCGCTCATGTATGCCTTGACGGCGTCGTTCAACCAGGTGTCGCGTACACCCTGCTTGGCGGCGACTTTCAATGCGGCGTTCAAGACCGCGACGGAGGGTTTAAAGCTCGCATCGACATCTCGCGTCGCCGGCCGGGCATTGAACGCGAGACACATGACCGCGCCACCCGCTAAGTTAACTTGCCCCTTCACGCCCGCGGTTTTCAGCTCAGCGTTCAGCGCATGCAGAAGGCGCAGTATGTCGTCTCTCGAGAGGGGCGAGGGCATTCGCTAAACCCGGCCGCCTACGCTTGCATCGATGAAAATGTTTCTTTGAGCGAAGGGCGCCGGTGAGTTCATCAGGAGATGCAATCTCAGGCTTTTAAGGGACGAACCAAAAAACGGTTTGTTCAAAGGTGCTATGTCTCGAGTCCAACTCGGCACTTTCGCGTGTTTGGCGGCGGCAGCCTGCTCTACGGTTGCAGCCAGGTAGTTTTGCCAATACGGATCGAGCTGAACTTTGGGAAGTTCGGAAACAGCGCTCTCATATTCGTCCGCGCTCAGCGGGTCGAGCACCTCGAGCAGCTCGGCGAAGACGTAGGAGGGCTGGTCTGAAGCAGCGAGTTCCGCGACCAGGTTCTGAAAGATCACCTGGTAAGAGGGGAATAGTTTGTTCATGACCCATTCGGACATGTTCAGCCCGGCTTTCCGTGCCTGCTGCTCAATGGCCCGTTTCTGCGCCGGCGAAACCCGGATTTGGAACTGTCGTGTCTTAGGTGTCTTCTGCATCGTCGAAAGTTTATGGCCTGTGCTACATCTGTCAATACGCGTATTGACAGATCGGATTATCAGAATCTTTCCTGTAGTGCTGGCATATAATCTTCTTCCTGTTGATAAAAATCCGATGCGATTTCAAATAATTCGGGTTACGTCAACGAGTTGAAGGCGCCGGCTCTGGCAGGCGTGTTACTCGCCGACGAGCAGCGACTTGCCCGTCATCACATCGGGAACCGGAAGCCTCAGGAGCTCGAGCACGGTCGGGGCGATGTCGGAAAGGCCGCCGTCGCGAAGTCGCACGCCGCCGCCGGCGTGCGTGATCCAGTAGATCGGCACGGGATTGGTGGTGTGGGCGGTGTGCGGCTCGCCAGCTGCGTCGAGCATTTGCTCGCAGTTGCCGTGGTCGGCGGTGATGAGGAGATAACCGCCGCGGGCGAGCACCGCCGCGCTCACACGCGCGAGGCATTCGTCGATGGTCTCGACGGCTTTGACGGCAGCGGTCAACACTCCTGTGTGTCCAACCATGTCTGGATTGGCGAAGTTGACGAGAACGAAGGCGTAGTTTTCCTCGTCGAGCTTCTCGATCAGGCGCTCGCTCACTTCGTGCGCGCTCATCTCGGGTTTGAGGTCGTAGGTGGGCACGTCCCGCGGCGAGGGCACTAGGATGCGGTCCTCGCCGGGAAAGGGCTCTTCGCGGCCGCCGTTGAAAAAGAAGGTGACGTGGGCGTACTTCTCGGTCTCGGCTACGCGAAGCTGTTGCAAGCCGCGCTCCGCGATGATTTCTCCCAGAATTTTTTCCGGAAAATAAGGCGGGAAGACGGTCGGCAACCCGAAATCCGCGTCGTATTCGGTGAAGCAGACGAAATCCGCGAGCCGCAGGGGCGGCCGCGCCGCAATTTCTGCGCCGAGCTTCTGCGGTGCGACGCGCGTGAGCGCGTTGGTGAGCTGGCGCGCGCGGTCAGCGCGGAAGTTGGCGAAGATCACGACGTCGCCGTCGGCGATGGGCGCGCCGCCGGCGATCAGCGTCGGGCGAATGAATTCGTCGCTTTCATTGCGGGCATAAGATTGCTGCACGGCCGTTTCGGCGTCCGGTGCTTCGATGCCTTTGCCTTCGATCAAGGCGGCGTAGGCCAGAGCCGTGCGCTCCCAACGCCGATCGCGGTCCATGGCGTAGTAACGGCCGCTGACCGTGGCCACGCGGCCGTCGGCGCGCTCGACGTGGGGCAGGAGTTTGCGCAGGTAGCCAAGGCCTGAGCGCGGTGGTGTGTCGCGCCCGTCGAAGAAGGCGTGCAAGACAGGAGCGATGCCGTGCACGCCCGCGTGATCGATCAGAGCGGCGATGTGAGTGAGGTGACTGTGCACGCCGCCGTCGGAGACGAGGCCCATGATGTGCAAACGTCCGCTACCCACGCGCACTTTCTCGAGCGCCGCCCGGATGGCCGCGTTGCGCTCGAGCTCGCCGCGTTCCAGTGCGTGCGTGATGCGCATGAGGTCCTGTTCGATGATACGGCCCGAACCCATGGTCATGTGGCCGACTTCCGAATTTCCCATCTGGCCGGGTGGCAGGCCTACCGCCTCGCCGGAAGTTTCGAGCTGGGCGTGAGGATACGTGCGCCGGGCCTTCGCGAAAAAAGGGGCATGGGCCAGCGCCGTGGCATCGCCGGGGCCGCCGTCCCCACTGCCGAAGCCATCCAGCACGACCAAGACCACGGGTCCGCGTTTCTCACCGGTGGCCTCTCTCTTTGGGGAGACCACCGGCTGCGGCCGCGCGGATTCGCGGTCCTGCGACGCACTCTGGTGAGAAACGCGGGCTGGACCCTTCACGGTGCGCTCCTCCGCTGCGAGGTGGCCTCGAGCTCGATGCGCGGTGCATCGCTCCACAAGCGGTCGAGGTCGTAGTACTCGCGCGCTTCGGGCACAAAAATATGGACGACGATGTCGTTCAAATCGACGAGCACCCAGCGCCCCTCAGCGTAGCCCTCCTCACCGAGCGGCTTCTCGCCCAATTGGGCAAAGGTCTGCATGAGCGAGTCGGCGAGTGCGCGCACGTGGCGGTCGGAGCTGCCCGTGGCGAAGACAAAGGTGTCGGCGAAGGGGAAGAGTGCGCGCACGTCCAAAGCGGAAACGCCCTGCGCTTTCTTGTCGAGCAACGCGTTCACGGCGCGCTGCGCACGCTCGAGGCGTTCGCGCTCGGCCTCGGCGGCTCGCTCGCGATCGATATCCGCGGCTTTGCGGTTCGAAGATGTTTCGCAGTCCGTCATTTCCCGTAACAACCGCTCGCGAGTACGGCGGCGCGCACACTTTCAGGCAGCAAGTAGCGCAGCGAAAGCCTGGCGCGCAGCCGCGCGCGGATGTCGGAAGCCGAAACGGCCAGGGCCGTTACGTTCACCAAGCACAGCCAGTTGCCCGTGCTGCGGTGTCGGGCGCTGCGGCCGTCCGGTTCCAGTTCGAAACCCGTCGAGAGATTCGTCGGCATGCAATCCATGAGCGAGGTGCAGGGGCTGCTCGGCCGCACCAGCACCGCGAAGTGCGCCAGGGCGAGCACTTCTTCCGGAGCTTTCCAGGTGTCGAGTTCACGGAAGGCATCGCTGCCGATTACGAAGAGGGGCAGTTCTGGCGTGAGCTCGCTTGCAACCGCGCGCAGCGTTTCCACCGAGTAGGAAATGCCGCCGCGCGCGAGCTCACTGGGATCGGCGCGGAAGCGCGGATTGTCCGCGATGGCGAGCTCGATCCAGCGCAGGCGCTCCGCCGCCGGCGCCAGGGGATCCGCGCCAGGCGGCTTGTGCGGTGGTTCCGCACAAGGTACGAAGCGCAGTTCCGCGAGAGCGAAGTGCTCGGCGATCTCTTCCGCGACGCGCAGGTGTCCCACGTGAATGGGGTTGAAGGTCCCTCCGAAAATGCCCACGCGCGGTGTTTCTACCTGCGAAGGGTGGTTCATTCGCGGAGTTGGCCGTTTCCGTAGAGCACGAACTTTTGTGCCGTCAACTCCTCGAGTCCCATGGGTCCGAAGGCGTGCAGCTTCGATGTGGAGATCCCGATCTCCGCTCCCAGACCCAGCCGGTGGCCGTCGGCAAAGGCTGTCGAACAATTGACGCCGACGGTGGATGAATTCACGCGGCGCAGAAATTCCTGCGCCCGCGAGTAGTTCTCGGTGACGATTACTTCGGTGTGATCGGAGCCGTAGGTTTGGATGTGCTCCACCGCCGCGTCGAGATCATCGACCACTCTCACGGCCAGGATCTTGTCCAGGTATTCCTCGCGCCAGTCGGCTTCCGAAGCCGGCAGCGCCTCGGCGAAGATCTCGCGGGTACCTGGACAACCACGGATTTCGACGCCCGCTTCGTGCAGGGCTTTTAGCACCTGGGGCAGCAGCGTGCGCGCGCTGCCCCGGTGCACGAGCAGGGTTTCGAGACCATTGCAGACCGCCATCTGGCGGAGTTTGGAATCGCGCACGATGGCCGTGGCCATGTCGGCGTCGGCGGTCTCGTCGAGGTAGACGTGGCACACGCCCGCGTCGTGTTTGATCACTGGGATGCGCGAATTTTCGACCACCCGCCGGATCAGTTCGGGTCCGCCGCGCGGGATGATGAGGTCGATGTCGCGCTCGGCACTGAGCAGGACATCGATGGCCGCCCGGTCCGTGGTCGGCACCAAACCGATCGCGTCTTCCGGGACGCCCGCGTCCCGAGCCGCCGCGCGCAGGACTTCCGCCAGCGCCGTGTTGGAGTGGATCGCCTCGGAGCCCCCGCGCAGGACCACGGCGTTGCCCGCCTTTACGCACAGAGCGGCGGCATCCACCGTGACGTTGGGACGTGACTCGTAGATGATGCCGATGACGCCCAGCGGAATGCGCATGCGTCCGACCCGTAGGCCGTTCGGCCGCAGCCACATGCGTGTGATCTCGCCCACGGGATCGGGCAGAGCGGCGATTTGGTGCAGGCCGTCCAGCATGTCGCGCCAGCGGTCCTCAGAGAGTTCGAGCCGTTTCAGCAAGGGCTCGGCGATACTTTTTTGAGCAGCTATTTCGAGATCGCGCTGGTTGGCGGCCTGGATGTGGTCGCGAGCTGTGACGAGCCGTTCCGCGGCGCGGGTGAGCCAAGCGTTCTTGGTGCGCGTGGAGAGTACAGCCGTGCGGCGGGAGGCTTCGAGCGCCCGCTGAGTAATTTTGAGAATGGGTTCCCTTAAATTTTCCGTATGACTCACGCCGACTTGCCTCGTTGCAGCGCGTTTGGCTCTGCTGTTTTCATCACGGCGAGATCGTCGCGGTGGATTACCGCATCACCGTTCGAATAGCCTAGCACCTGTGCGATCTTGCGAGTCGGAAGCCCCTGGATACGAGTTAGCTCAGCGGAACTGTAGGCCACCAGACCGCGAGCTAGCTCGTGGCCCTTGTCATCCACGCAGGACACGCTCTCGCCAATGCCGAACTCGCCTTCGACCGCCGTGATCCCGGCGGGCAACAGGCTGCGCCCGGCTCCGATGACCGCCTGAACCGCGCCCGCATCCAGCACCAGGCGCCCCCGCGTGCGCGCAGTGAAGGCGAGCCAATGCTTGCGGCTGGCGAGTTTTTTGCCCGCCAAGAAGAGGGTGCCGATGGGTTCTCCCGTCGCCGCCCGCAGGAGGCTATCGCGGCGCAGGCCGTTGGCGATCAGGGTGGCGGCGCCGGAATGAGCGGCGCCGCGGGCGGCTTCGAGCTTAGTCAGCATGCCGCCGCGGCCGAGGGCGTGAGGTGAACCGCCGCCTGCGGCCTCGACTTGTGCGCTGATATGCTCCACCACGTCGAAGAGGGGCGGAGCTGCCTCACCGGGTCGGGGTGGTTGCTGGTAGAGACCATCGACGTCGGTGAGCAGCACCAAGAGATCTGCGCCGACTAAGTTCACCACGGTGGCCGAGAGATTATCGTTGTCCCCAAAACGGATTTCCTCCGTGGCCACCGTGTCGTTCTCGTTCACGATGGGAACCACACCGAGGCGCAGCAGCGTCAGCAGAGTGTGGCGGGCATTGAGAAAGCGCTCGCGATCCTCGAGGCCCGTGCGCGTGACCAGAACCTGCCCCACGTGGAGTCCCACGCGCAGAAAGCGCCGGCGGTACAGCTCCACCAGGCCGATCTGGCCCACGGCGGCGGCGGCTTGTTTCTCGGGAATGGAACGCCCGGGATGGGACCAGCCCAGTGTGTGGCTGCCGATCGCGATGGCACCTGAAGAGACGAGCACCACCTCGCGCTTCTGTTCCATGAGTGCGGCGATTTGGCGCGCCAGGTCGGAAAATACGCGCCGGCGCAGGGCGCCGTCCGCGGTGAGCACGCTGCTCCCCACTTTGACGACCAGGCGTTTGGCCTTGGCGATGGCGGACCGAGCCCGAGCCGCCGTCATGCCGGTGTTCCTCCAGCGACCGCTGCGGAGGGTTTGTTCTCCGGCACGGAGGTGGCCAAGCGATGCAGGACGGCGCGCAGTAGTGCGTCGATACCTTCGCCGGTGGCGCCCGAGATCAGAAAGGTTTCGCAGTCGCGGGCGCGGAAGTCCTGCAGCAATTTTTGCAGTGCACCGCGCTCCGCCATTAAGTCGATTTTGTTCAAGGCTACGAGTTCCTCGCGTTGCAACAGCTCGGGACTATAAGCGCCGAGCTCGGCGCGGATGGCGTCGTAATTTGCCACTGCGTCGTGTCCTGCGACCGCGCTCGTGCCCACGTCGAGCAGATGGATCAGTACCCGGGTCCGCTCGATGTGGCGCAAAAAACGGTCTCCCAGGCCGTGTCCGCGGCTTGCTCCTTCAATCAAACCGGGGATATCGGCTACCACGAGGCGGCATTCAGCAACCTCGACGACGCCCAACGCCGGCACCAAGGTGGTGAAAGGGTAGGCGGCTACCCGCGGCCGTGCCGCGGAGATGCGCCGCAAGAGCGTCGACTTGCCCGCGTTGGGAAGCCCGACTAGCCCCACGTCGGCCAAAAGTTTGAGCGTGAGCCTCACGTGGAGCTCTCGGCCAGGGGCGCCCGGCTTAGCGAATTCGGGGGTTTGGCGCGTAGGCGTGGCGAAGCAAGCGTTGCCGCGCCCGCCGTGTCCGCCGCGGGCGAGCACAAAGCGCTCGCCGTCCCGCGTCAGGTCCGCCAGCGGGGGAGCATCAGGTGCCGCCTCCAGGTCGTGAACCAGTGTGCCCACGGGAACTCGCAGTTCCACGTCGGCGCCGTTTCGGCCGGTTTTATTTTGCCCGGCTCCACCCGCTCCGTTTTCGGCTCGCAATTCCGGGCGGAAGCGCTGTTCGAGCAGGGTCGTGACGTTGTGATCAGCCACTAACACCACGTTGCCGCCGCGTCCGCCATCTCCGCCGTCGGGACCGCCACGCGGCACGAATTTCTCGCGCCGGAAACTCACGCAGCCGTTGCCGCCGCGTCCGCCGGCCGCGAGGAGCGTTACCTCATCAACGAAGGGTTCCTGGTGTTTCATTCTTCACGACCGATTCGTGTTTGCAGCTTCGCTGTAGAGTACCTGGACCGGAGGGGATGTCGTGCGGCGACGACTAGGGGCGCGGGATTCCGTCGCGCGTCCGACTCGCTGTATGCCGCCGGCGGGAGGAGCCGCACGACATCCCCTCCGGTCCCGTGACGGTTTCCCGAAAAGGCGGACGCGGAACCGGTCGCGAAGAATGAAGTTAACCCGGATTATTCATGAAGCGCCGTAGCGAGACTGTGGAGATGCCCGAAATGGTGAACGATTTCGGCGTTTGGCACCGGAGGCTGACTTCCCAGTACGTCGAGGAGACAAACGCTGAAATCGTTCACTAGATCGAGCAGATACGCAGTCGCAGTAGGCGCTTTATGAATAATCCGGGTTAAGTTAAGAAGGCGGTTCGACGCGGGCGACGACGCGGGTGCGCGATTTCCGGTAGTGCACTGTGCCATCGCAAAGTGCGAAGAGCGTGAAATCCCTGCCGAGGCCGACGTTGGAACCGGGATGAATCCGAGTACCGACCTGGCGTACCAGGATCGACCCCGCGCTCACGTTCTGGCCCCCGAACACTTTGACGCCCCGCCGCTGGCCGTGGCTGTCGCGTCCGTTGCGGGAACTGCCTTGTCCTTTTTTGTGCGCCATGGTTTCTGCTCTTGCCGAGGGCGGATTGCTAAGTTTCAATGCGCTCGATAGCGAGTTCCGTATAGCTTTGGCGGTGGCCAAGCTTGCGGCGGTAGTTCTTGCGCCGTTTCAGCTTGATGATCTGAATTTTTGGTCCGCGCGCCTGGGAGCGGATCGTTGCCACCACCTTGGCCCCTGCGACGAGCGGCGCACCCACCTGCACCTTCCCGTCTTCGGCGACCAGTAGAACCTCTGCGAGTTCGACGCGGTCACCCAGCGAGCCGGCGAGCTTCTCGACCCGTACCGAGCGTCCGGGCTCCACGCGAACCTGCTTGCCCCCTGTGCGAACTACCGCGTACATTAAAAACCCTCTTCGCGTTCCGGATGCGGCAGTATGGTCGATTTAGCACCGTCGTCAACGGCGCCGTTGTCCGGGGAGAGATCCGTGCCGGGCGGCGTGGAAGGGGTCGCGGAAACGTGGCCGTTCCCCGTTCTCTCCACTTCTGTCTCCTCTGCTGTTTGCCGCAACCAGGGGAGATCGAGCGGCACAGGGGGACCACTTTCCAAGGCGAATACTTCAAACTGTTCTTGGTGAAGGTCCGCTTGAGCCCGTACCTCGATGGCGAAGCCCAACTCCTGCTCCAGTGCCTCGAGACTATTTTTGAGGCGGCCGAGCAACAGCTCCGCCACGCTGCGGCTCACCCGCACTGCCACGCGGCGGCCGCAGAAACGGCTTAAGTCCTTGCGGATCTCCCGCAAAATCTTATGGGCCACGCTCTCGCGCGAGAGCACGTAACCCTTGCCCTCGCAATAGGTGCAGGGTTCACACAGGCGTTGTACCAGACTCTCCCGCGTGCGTTTGCGGGTCATCTCGACCAGGCCCAGCTCGGAGATTTTCAAGATGTTCGTTCTGGCCTTGTCGTGGCGGATCGCGTCTTGTAGAGCGCGGTACACCTTCTCGCGATTCTCGCTGCTGTCCATATCGATGAAGTCGATGATGATCAGCCCGCCGATGGTCCGGAAGCGGAGTTGTTGCACCACCTCTTTTACGGCTTCGAGGTTCGTGCGCAGCACGGTCTCTTCCAGATCGTGCTTGCCCACGTAGCGGCCGGTGTTGATGTCGATGGCCGTCAGCGCTTCGCTCTGGTCGATGATGAGGTAGCCGCCGGAGCGCAGCCACACCTTGCGCCCCAAGTTGGCGTCGATTTGGGCCTCGATTCCGAAGCTGTCGAAGATCGGAACGTCGCCCTGATAGCGTTCGATGCGCGGTTGAGGCTCGGCGACGAAGCGGTGCACGAATGCTTTCATTTCGTCGTAAACAACGGCGGAGTCGACCACGACGCGCGACGTATCGCCGGTCACGAAGTCGCGAATGACCCGCAATGGAAGCGCGGGTTCCGTATACAGCACCTGGGGTGCGCGCGCGGTTTCCTGCTTGATCTGGATCTCGTCCCAGACCTCGGTCAGATATTTCACATCCGCGGCGAGGTCCTGCTCGCGCGCGGCGTCACCCGCGGTGCGGATGATAAAGCCCAAATCCGGCGGACGTAAACGTGAAACGAGCTCGCGCAGCCGCCGCCGTTCGCGTTCGCCTTCGATGCGGCGGGAGACGCCGACGCGTTTGGACCAAGGCGTGAGGACCAGGTGCCGGCCCGGGATCGAGACGTGGGAGGTGATGCGCGCACCCTTGGTCCCAATGGGTTCCTTCGCCACCTGAACCACGATTTCTTCGCCCTCGCGCAGCAGGCTTTCGATCTTCGGCACGCTGCGCCCGCCGTCGTTGCGGCCGCGCCGCCGTTGCGGCCGCGGAGTCTCTTCTTCTTCGTCGATATCGATGTCGGAGGGGCCGCTCTCTTGGCGGTAGTCACCGGCGTAGAGAAAGGCGGCTTTCTCGAGGCCGATATCCACGAAGGCGGCCTGCATGCCCGGGAGCACGCGTGTCACCCGCCCCTTCACGACGTTGCCCGCGACGCTGCGCTCGCTTTCCCGCTCGAGGTGAAGTTCGACGAAATTGCCGCGTTCGAAAATGGCAACGCGGGTTTCGCCCGCCGAGGCGTTGATCACAATTTCGTTTTGCATCGGCTCTCTCTGCCGAGAGGCGATTCGCCCGCGCTGCGCGCGCGACGCCTTCGGCTCGTGGCGAGCCTGTTTCGGGAATACGCACAAACACCGCCGGGCCGCGTTCGGCCGGCGTCGGAGAGACCGCGATGGATCCGCGCGGGACTAAGCGCGGCGGATGGACGGGAAGTGGTGACGAAACTCCCGAGTAAAACCGACGATACGGCGACTCACCAAAACTTTCACTCCACGGCTGAGGTTTGGGTCCATGTGGCGCGAACTCCGCGGGGCTCTCCGTTCCCGTCCAGCGCGCGCCGCTTTTTGCTGTCCGCCGTTGCTCACGCGGCAACCGACAAACTGTTCTCCAGCCTCAGCCGTAAAAAATCCAAGTGAGAAAATCCTCAATTTGGGGAGTGGGGTCAAGCGGCGGAAGCGACCGTCCGTTGAGAAGATTCAGGGAGAAAGCTTCGCCGCGCGCTGAAGGCATCCGGCGTGTACAGAGAAAACCCAGTTGATTCAAAGGGTTGCTTCCGTTAGGGTGTATCTCCAAGTATGTTGACTTCCGGTGTCTTGGTCTTGAACCGTTCCTATCTGCCGATCCACGTCACAACGGTGCGGCGCGCCTTTGCCCTCATCTACCAGGATCTGGCTCGTGCCGTGGACGAGCAGTACCAGACCTTCAACTTCGATGAGTGGTCCCAACTAGCGGTAGCACGCGACGGCGAAGCGATCGGAACGCCTGGTGGGCGCATCCGCGTGCCGCGTGTCATTCTGCTGATCGCCTTCGATCGCGTACCTAAGCGGCACGTGCGCTTCAGCCGCCTCAACATTTTCGCGCGCGATAACTTCACCTGTCAGTATTGCGGCGTGCGCCTTCCACGGGCGGAGCTCAACCTCGATCACGTCGTGCCACGGGCGCTTGGAGGGCGCAGCACGTGGGACAACGTGGTGTGCAGTTGTCTCGAGTGCAATCGTCAAAAAGGTGGTTGCACTCCAGAGCAGGCCGGTCTGCACCTGTTGCGCAGGCCCCAGCGGCCGCGCTGGACGCCTTTCGTTAATTTCATGCTTTCGAGTGTCCGCTACCGCGAGTGGCAACCCTTCTTAAATATTGTGGACGCCTCCTACTGGAACGCGGAATTAGTGCAATAATGGGCCCGTCAGGTTCCTAGCCCGGATTATTCATGAAGCGCCGTAGCGAGACTGCGGAGATGCCCGAAATGGTGAACGATTTCCGCGTTTGTCTCCTCGACGTACTGGGAAGTCAGCCTCCGGTACCAAACGCCGAAATCGTTCACCATTTCGGGCATCTCCGCAGTCTCGCTACGGCGCTTCATGAATAATCCGGGCTAGGCTTTACTCCTGACGGCGGGAGCAATGAGAGGCAGCACAGGCGCGGTCCAAACTTCTTTCGAGCAAGCGGGCGCTCTGCGGCGTCCGCGCCTCATTGCTGTCGGCGGTGGGAAAGGCGGCGTCGGCAAGAGTTTTCTATGCGCAAATCTCGCCGTGGCTCTGGCGAAGAGCGGTTACCGCGCGGTGTTGGTCGATGCCGATCTGGCCGGTGCCAATCTGCACACTTGTCTGCACATGCCCGCACCGCCCGTGAGCCTGGCCGATTTCGTCGCGCGGCGGGAGGTGGATCTCGGCAAACTTCTCCAGGCGACGGGGATTCCCAACCTTCAACTCATCGCAGGCACAGGGGCGCACCTCGGTACGCCGCATCCAACCTCTGCCCAGCGAGAGCAGTTGATCGAAGGCCTGCGGCGCTTGCCCGCGGATTTCGTATTGGTGGATCTCGGGGCCGGCAGCGATGCGCCGGTGGTGGAATTTTTCTTGGTTTCCGACCGCGGCTTCGTGGTAATGACTCCCGAGCCCACGGCGGTTGAGAACGCCTATTCTTTTCTGCATGCGGCGTTTTACCGCCGCCTGTGCACGGAGCTCCGCGCGCCCTCAGTGCGTGCTCTGGTGGACCAAGCCATGGATCAGCGCAACGAACGCGGGATTCGCACGCCTCTCGACCTGCTGCGCGAAGTCGCGGCCATGAGCCCGCAGGCAGGAACTCACTTCGCGGCGGCGGTGCGCGCGTTCCGCCCACGCCTCGTGGTGAATCAAGTGCGGACGGCGGCGGACGTCAAGCTCGGTTTCGCGGTGCGCAGCGTGTGCCGCAAGTACTTCGGCGTGGACGCGGAGTACGCCGGCTACGTGAATGATGATCCCGCCGTGCGAGAGTCGGTGGTGGCCCGCCGCCCCCTCGTCGAATCTCATCCACACTGTGACGCAGCGATCTATCTGAAGCGGATCGCCGGCAAGCTCGAGAAGGGGATGGCGCGCAGCGAACGCTGCGGAGAGGGCGTGGGGGAAGACGCTTGAAGTCTTTGATCGACCAGGATCACTACGAAATCTTGGAGATCGACCGCGACGCCCAAGCGGCGGAGATCGAGCGCGCCTACCAGTTGATGCGTACGGCATTTGCCGACGGTTCTCTGGGTTTGTACTCGATTTACGATTTCGAAGGGGCGGAAGCGCTGCGCGAGCGCGTGGAGTTTGCCTACAGCGTTCTCTCCGATGCGGAGGAGCGGAAGGCTTACGACGCAGAGTTAACCTTTGAGGACAGACGAGAGCGCGCACCGGCGTTGCTTCTCTCGCTCGCGACGGAGCCGGTTGCAGAGGAAGCCGCGCTCGAGGAGTTGGAAGAATTCGGAGGCGAGGACTCTGGTGACTTCGGCGGCGCGCATCTGCGGCGCGTGAGATTGCGCCGAGGCTTAGAATTGGAGCAAATCGCCTCGACCACAAAAGTCAGTGCGGCCTATTTGCGCTTTATCGAAGAAGAAAGCTTCGACGATTTGCCCGCCGCCGTCTATGTGCGCGGCTTCGTATCGGCCTACGCGCGCAGCATCGGGCTCGATGCACCGGCCGCGGCCGCGAGTTACATGGAGCGTTTCGAAGCCCGCCACAAGGAACGCCGACGGCCGCGGATTCTCGGCCGTCGCTGAGCGCAGTGCCGGGGGCATCGCTGCGGCGAGGAATTTGAGCGGGGCAAAAGGCGGCGCAGCGCGATTCGTGTTGACGTTCGTGATCGACGAAGCGGAAGCGGGAGCGCGCTTGGACGCTGTTTTGGCTGCGCTCTCGGGCACGCCGCGCAATCAGCTCCAGCGCTGGATCGAACGCGGTTGGGTGCGCGTGAACGGCCGGCCGGCCAAAGCGGCGCAGCGCGTGCGCGAGGGTGATGCGCTGGAGGTGGAACCGCCTGAACCGGTTCCAACCGCGCTCGCGCCCGAGGCGCTGCCTCTCGACGTGTTGTACGAGGACGCGGATCTCGTTGTGGTCAACAAGGCCGCCGGCATGGTCGTTCATCCGGCTCCTGGCCACGAGCGCGGAACCTTGGTCCACGCGCTGCTCCACCACTGCGATCGACTTGCAGGGATCGGCGGTGTATTGCGGCCCGGCATCGTGCACCGATTGGACCGCGACACCTCCGGCGTGCTGGTGGTGGCTAAGAGCGATGCCGCGTACAGCAGCCTCGCGCAGCAATTTTGTGCGCACACGGTGGAGCGCGTTTACTGGGCGCTTGCGCGCGGCGTGCCGGTGCGCGACAACGGTGAGGTCGATCGTCCGATCGGGCGACACCGCCGGGATCGCGTGCGCATGTCGGTAAATACGGCGGTGGGGCGGGCGGCACGCACGCGCTGGCGTGTGTTGCGCCGGTTTTCCGCGGCGGGTGTGTGTTGGCTTGAAGTGCGGCCGGAGACGGGCCGCACCCATCAAATCCGCGTGCACCTCGCCGCCAGCGGGTTACCGCTACTCGGCGATCCTCTCTACGGTACACGCCGCGGCGGCGGCATGACGTGGATTGAGCGCACAGCGTTACACGCCGCGGTGCTCGGTTTCGCGCACCCCATCAGCGACCGTCGCTTGCGTTTTGCAGCGCCGGCGCCGGCTGATTTTGCGCGCGCGTTGGAGCGTTTGAGTGCAGATGGATGAGGAGAGATCCGGCACAGTGTTCTTGACGCACCCGTTACTCTTGGCCCGCGGCGTCGCGCACGGCTTCGGCGTGCGCGGCACACCTGAGCCAGCGGGTTTGCAGCGGCCTCGCCAAGTGCATGGGCGGGAAGTATGGGTACTCACGGCACCCATCGCGGAGACGCCGGAAGCGGATGCCGTCGTTTCGGCTCTGCCCGCTATCCCCGTCGGTGTCGTCACGGCGGACTGCGTTCCCATTTTGCTTATTGCTGGAGAGGGGGAATGCGTCGCCGCGATTCACGCCGGCTGGCGAGGATTGGCGCGGGGCGTGGTGGCCTCTGCCGTCGCTGCATTGCGGGCAGAGGCTTCCGCAGAGGCACCACTTACGGCCGCGATCGGGCCGCACATCGCCGCTTGTTGCTATGAGGTCGATGCCCCCGTGCTCGACGCTTTGTGCGCGGGAGCTATCGCCGTGCCCGTCGCCGCGCAGCGTCCCGCTCGTGCGGAGCGCTGGTGGTTACATTTGGGCGCGGTCGCGCGCGCAGCACTCGAGGGAGCCGGTGTGGCCGCTGGCGCGATCGGTGACTTTCCCGGTCTGTGTACCCGCTGTGACGCCGAGCGCTTTTACTCCTACCGGCGGGAAGGCCCGCAGGCGGGTCGCCTGGTGCACTTTATTTGTGCCCGTAGCGGTGGGGCTTGACAAAGGCCGGGAGACGCCTCTAGGCTTCGCTTTGAATCCCCATCCAGCGTTGTGAGTTGTTCGTTGTACACCGCATGGATCTCGCACGCTCGGCGTGGGAGGACCCCAAAAAGTTCTCAATTTTTAAACCGAGTTTTCCGAATTACAAGGCAGAAAGGGTCCCGGGTCAATTACCGCGCAATATATTCGGCACCATGGGACGGGAGTTCCAACTAAATACCTTTATACCGCTCTCGGGTTCGGCAACGAGGGATGAAAAAATCCAAGCCGGCAGGCGACACCCACTAACCCCAAGTCACCAACACTCGGTTTTCCATTCCCCCGTTCATTTGTTCCTAGACTCACAATGATTCAACCAACCAGATGTAGAGGCAATCCCGTGTCGCAAAGAGGAAACGATCTCCAAGGTAACCGAGGCCGCCGCGGCCGTGGCCGGCGGCCGCGAAACGACGGCGGCGGACGCGATTTTCGGCCGCACCGCGATTTTCCCCCGCTCGATGATTTGCTCGACGACGACCTAGTCGATGACAGCGAGGAAGAAGAGGGAGAGCGCCTCATCGTCGGTGAACTCAAGCTCAAGACCATGGAGCAGCTCACGGAGTTGGCCGAAGGACTCGAAGTCGAGAACGCCGCGGGCATGCGCAAGCAGGATCTGATTTTCGCGATCTTGAAGGCGCAGACGCAGAAACAGGGCAAAATCTACGCCGAAGGTGTGCTCGAGACGTTGCCCGACGGCTTCGGTTTCCTGCGTGCGCCGGATCAGAGCTATCTACCGGGTCCGGATGACATTTACGTTTCGCCTTCCCAGATCCGCCGCTTCAACTTGCGCACGGGAGACACCGTTTCGGGGCAGATCCGTCCGCCGAAGGAAGGCGAGCGTTACTTTGCGCTGCTCAAGGTCGGGGCGATCAACTTCGAGGCTCCTGAAGTCGCGCGCCACAAGATTCTCTTCGACAACCTGACTCCGCTTTATCCGCAGGAGAAGTTCACGCTCGAGACGAAGATCGGTGGCATCACGACGCGCATCATCGACTTGATCGCGCCGATCGGGAAGGGCCAGCGGGCGCTCATTACCTCGCCTCCCAAGGCCGGCAAGACGATGATCTTGAAGGACATCGCCAATGCCATCAGCGTGGCGCATCCCGAAGCCTACCTGATCGTGCTCCTGATCGACGAACGACCCGAGGAAGTGACCGACATGCAGCGCAACGTGAAGGCGGAGGTGATTTCCTCCACTTTCGACGAGCCGGCTACGCGTCACGTACAGGTCGCTGACATGGTGATCGAAAAGGCCAAGCGCCTGGTCGAGCACAAGCGCCACGTGGTGATCCTGCTCGATTCGATCACGCGCTTGGCGCGCGCCCACAACACGGTGGTGCCGCACTCCGGCAAGATTCTGTCGGGCGGCGTAGATTCCAACGCCTTGCACAAGCCCAAGCGTTTCTTTGGCGCGGCGCGCAACCTGGAGGAAGGCGGCAGCCTCACCATCGTGGGTACCGCTCTGATCGAGACGGGCTCGCGCATGGACGAGGTGATCTTCGAAGAGTTCAAAGGCACCGGCAACTGCGAGATCGTGCTCGACCGCAAGTTGGCTGATCGCCGCACCTTCCCGGCCATCGACATCAACCGCTCGGCCACGCGCCGCGAAGAGCTCTTGCTCGACGAGGGCACGCTGAACCGCATGTACGTGTTGCGCAAGTTGTTGGCACCGCTGTCGGCGGTGGACTCCATGGAGTTCCTGCTGGAAAAGATCAAGGCGACCGACAGCAATGCGGAATTCTTGGCCTCGATGAACTCTTAGAGCCTATCCGAAAACCCCGGAGCGAGCCCGGCGCAGAAATTCTCGCGGCTCGCAAGGAGCGAAATCGAAGGCATAGCCAGAGTGCTATGGCGAGATTTCGCGACGCAGCGAACCGCGAGAAGGACCAGCCGGGCGACGAGAGCGGGTTTTCGGATAGGCTCT
>Ga0247727_10000966_pt1 | contig 70187 bp, 98 predicted proteins | sample WisWelCaveWW1625_FD_202498 | JGI IMG/M metagenome (GOLD analysis project Ga0247727, IMG submission 202498) | Biofilm microbial communities from Wishing Well Cave, Virginia, United States - WW16-25 | ecosystem: Environmental > Aquatic > Deep subsurface > Groundwater > Cave microbial mat | place... | reverse complement strand
GCCGTTGATCTCGCGGATGTCGGCCCGCGTGTCCGCCAGGTCTTCCTTGATCCCATCTTGGGCGGCCTGAATCTTCGCCAGGTCGATCTTCACCTGCTGCACACTCTCCTGCGCGGTCCGCACGACCGCGACCTGGTCCATGATGTTTTTTAGGACGAGGCCACCGAAGAACTGCACGCCGACGAACGCGGCGGCGAGCATCCACCACAGGATCTTGTTCGCCTGCCCATCACCGTTCCCGTTGTTCGCCATGCGCCCTCCCAAGTTGCCTCAAGACTCCGCGCCATAGCACAGCCGTGGTCGCGAGCGACACAGCGCCGCACGCCATCCTGACGGCCACATCCGCCCAGTAGACCGGATTCCACGTTGTCACGATGTCGAAGTCGTGCGTCATGCCGCAGAGTGTGATAAACGCCGCGAACAGCGGGAAATAGGGCCGGAAGAATTGCCCGAGGATGCCCTGCCGGTAGAGGATGACGAGGGCGATCGGGATAAATTTGTACGAAAGCGATATCGCTGCGTCGGCTGCGACCCGTAGCGCGATGATGTCCGCGCGCCAGAGTAGGCACATGCCGTGCGGCGCGAATGCTTCATGCAACCTGCACCTTCTTTCGGGGGCGGAAGATGAACGACTCGAAGACCGCGATTCCGTGGAACAGCGCGAAGATTACCATGAGCGCCTGGTCCGCGAGGATGAACCGCCACGGCCGGATCACCATGTCCGCGTAGGATGACGAGACGATGCACGACCAGGCGGACCAACCAGACATCAGTAGCAACGCTTGCTGGTAGAGTGACATGGCGACTCCGATCGGAGACTTGAGGCCCCCGTGCGTCAGCGCGATGATCGCCAGTCCTGCGGCTAGGGTAAGACCGACGGCCGCTTCGTATGCGCCGCCGTGGAAGTCCACGATCGGGTGCCAGCGCCACGGTCCGCTGCTCCCCGCCGGTCGCCAGGCAGAACGCCTTCACGAGCATGTCGAGCGACGCACACCAGATGATCCACCCGAGCGATCCACGCGAGACGATCCGCTCGCTCATACGGCCTCCACGAAGTAGGTCTTCATCGTCACCAAGACGACCATAACCAGCACAGATTGGACCGCGCGCTTTAGACCGCCATTGGAGAGTGTGCCGCTCATCGCACGAGCCATTGAAGGAGCATCGCGCGCTGGACGATCGTTAGGAAGCCCATGACGAAATTCTACCCCGGTCCCGGGGGTAGGGGAACCCCTAAAGCATCAGACGTGTAAAGACCGACATCTTCGTCTGTTACCTGAGCTGAAACGATTCCGCCTTTCCGTTCGATCCGATCGACCCGGACCCGGTGCGTGACGCCGTCCTCGACGATTTCTAGGACGTCACACGGGTCGACTACCCCGTACGGCCTGGGGATATCGATCGCGGACTTCGTTCGTTCTTCCCATAGTATCCCGAGGGATTTGACCGCGACTTGTTTCGCTTCGTCGACGGAAAGAACGACCGGAATCCGTGCGGTTGCGATTTCGCTACCGACGACGAAATCCGCTCGTTCTTCCCGTTGCGTCTGGATTCGGTACTCGGCGTCCGGATCGGGACAGATTACTTCAACGGCTCGGGGGACTTCTTGATACCCCTGTATCGTCGAGACGTATCGCTCGAGGAGAGTCGCGCCGTCGAGAGAAGCTCCAAGATTTGCTTTGGGAGCAGGGGTTAAAGATGCTAGGGGAATCCCCGTATCTCTTTTGAGCGGGGTGTCCTGACGGGAACCAACAATGGCCCCAGTTTCGTACGAGAAGGAAACAGAACCGGCTCCCAGATTTATGACGTTGAAAGCAATTGCAAAAACATCAGTAGCAAGCCGGCCGGAGGGGTTTACCCCACCAAAAACCATTTCTAGAGATTTCATTCCAGGATTAGATATATCATAGTTATCGAAAAATCCGCTCGAACTACTCGCACGAATCTGTCCATTTGCTCTAAGCCGAAGAAGTTTGATCTCTTGAAAATAGACTTCGTCCGGATTAGATATAGACGGAACTAGAATGTTGATTCGGATTGTGTACGTTCCAGCGGGCCAATCGACAACCCCAAGTGGAATTGGATAGATATGAACACGCGTCTCAGTTTTATTCCCGTTAGTGTAAAAAGAACTGACCGTCCAAGACGATGACCCACTTCCGGATGGACCGTTTGACAACCGGAACTTCCCGTCGATTATGTCTCCGCCGATAGGGGGGGTTAAAGACCCAAACCCAGATTCAGGAGTAGACTCAAGATAGAAGGCAGCAGGTCCAATAAGAATTGTCGCTGGAACGCCCGGAATCGTGACCGGTGCTCCTCCCCGGTACGGAAACTTTAGTTTTCCCTCGGTCTCAACCCCATCGAAAAAGAATGCGTCCATCAACGGCTGGATCGCGTCGCGGCCGGTCATGATCGAATTGACGAGGTATCCGCGGACCGGCTCGGTTAAATTCGTTGCCTCGATTCCGAGCCCGACGAACTGAATCTCGATTCCAGGGCTGATCGTGAATCGAATATTCTTAGATGTTCCAGACACATTCTCGACAAGGATCATCATTCCAATAAAATCATCTGCCTCAGCATTAACCGGATTCTGCGTCCCGTCGACCCAAGCGACGGTTATGATATACGGAACATTTCCGTCTCCAGGAGGCGGTTGAATATGAGGAAGGTCTAAAAGTTCCGAGGAAAACTTTGCCTTAATTTCTGCCGTCGCCCTGTCGACCCGATAGAACACAACCCGACGAATCCGGACGTCAACTGTCTGGAACGAGAAGTTCGGAAACAATTTGATCTTGTAAATTCCCCCCGGCCAATATGAAGTGGCTGGTATCCCAAACGCCGTCGGAAAGTCCCCCCCGACGCGCCACCCTTGTTCATAGGAGTTCGCGGCGATGGCCCATGTGAATGACGTGGTTGATCCTGCAAACAGACTTCTACAGTGATCCGTCGCCCCCGGGAAGTCCGGATCATTGATCGTACTATATGGAGCTGGCTGGGCGGTATTCCGAACAAGAACTGTCACCGAGAACGAGAACCGGGTGTCTGGGATATTGCACGACGTCGCGATATCCGAGACAATCGACTCGATCGTTGGCGGAACTCCTGTCTGCAAATCGAGCCGAGCGATCCTCCAAACTCCGAACGGTCCTCCAGTGAAGATCGCGTTTCGAGACGGAAGATAGACATATGGAAACACTCCGTTTCCGAGGGTTAAAGGAGGATCCTGGTCGGTAAAGTGGTAGTACTCTCGAACCTCAAAACTCGTTAGGTCAACCCGAGAAGTCGTCCCGTTAAGATGAATGAAATACATAAACCCGCCATGAACCCCGCTTTTCCAGGGGGACCCCGGGGCATTACCCTGAGCATAGGTGTAACCAAAGAACTGCGGGCCGAGATTCAGAAGGTTTCCTCGGAGTTCGAGTGTGTCTTCATCATACGCCCAGATTTCGTATTCGTTAAGCCCCGCGCCGCCGAACTCGGTTCCGACGACGATTTGACGGTTCGGCGAATCGTATGCGAGGAACCGGCCGGACTCGATCCCCACAAGATTCCAAGCAGTGATTTCAATATCACTGCTCGATTGGGGATTTCGTATTCGAAGAAGGATCGTGTCTCCGGGGCCGGTGTTTGGACCCGACCCGAAGACGTCGTAGCACCCGGCTCCCATCACCGCCCAAAGAACGCCCGTTCCATGGTCCCATGCGATCGAATAGAACCGAAGTGCGTCGGTCCCCGACGGAATCATCGCAACGATTTCACTCGCTGTGTTATAGATCGTGTTTATGTGAGCTACGTCCGATCGTGTGTAGATCAATATTTGGTCTCGGATTGGGTCGTCGTCCCCTCCGGGTCCGATGTTCCATTGTGTTCCGACGATTCCGTTTCCGTTCACCGAATAAGGGGGCGTTGTGTCGAATCCCCAGCTGATCCCTGCGATTCCCGCGAGAAACGGAATTGCTTTGTTCTTACAGACACGGTAGTTTCGAACGAGCGCGAATGTCCCTCCGGTCTCAAGAATTGAGAAATCAAGTCCATCGAGTTTAACAGTATATCCCGTTCGTGGATCGGTTAGGTCTTCACTATGAATCGAGTTGACGGCCTGTCCCGTGTAGATATTCCCGTCTTCATCGATGTCGAAGTCACACCACTGAGTAAGACTCCCATAGGAGGCCTCCCCGATTGTGTAGAACGGGTAATATGCAGTTGCTCTCCGCTCTAAAGTCTCAATATCGTACCGAAGCCATCCTCCGCCAAACATCGACCCATCGATTACTCCGGAGACATCTGGAAGCGCAATGATTATATCTTTTCCATTTGGATGGATCGAGATCAGGTCCGAGTAGTACATCTCCCCGTTCCACGGACGTATCGTTGGTTCGACCTGTTGGGGGGTTCCGTCCTCAAGAAGAACCGTCGGCGCGCTCGCGGGGAACACCGTCCCGAATGCATCAGTTATCGTCGCGAGATGTTGAGCGGTTTCGATCTCGATTTTCGGGATTCGGTTCCCGTACTTCGACAAATCGAACCCAGTGAATAGAGCATAAACAAGGCCCCGATATGCCGGTTGATCCCCGCCCGACTCGAAGAAGTCCATGAACGCGTTCGGAACCTGAGTCTCATCACCGAGGTAAAGGTGCATCGTGAACAACTGATTCACGATCCTCGGAATTGTAGTCGTCTCAGTTATCGTCGCGGGGATTCGCCAATCCGACACGAGTTTGTCAGCAATCCAAACGCGCGGGACGCCGTCGATCGGGCCTTTGCAAAATCCGATCGCGAAATCTTGGATAAACCGTTGTTCGATCGTCGGGGGGTCCGCTTCCGCGTCAACACCGAATGCGCCTAGGACCGGGTCTTGAACGACAACGAGCTTCGGTTCCCCGGCCCAAATTACGTTTCCCGCAACGCGGACGGACCCATAGGCCCGGTTTATCGGAACACCGTAAGTCGACACCTGTGTCCGGATCGTTTCGATCAACGGGCCACGGGCGCGGTCCTTGCTTCTTGTTGCAGCCTCAATCGTCGCGCCGATTGTCCCGCCCGCCCACGCGCCGACCCAAGGAGCATAAGACCAGGCCGATGCGAACGGGAGCCCGACGCCGAACCCAACGACAGTTAGCGCAGTCGTCAGCGACATCCCTACGCCTCTCTCACCTTCCGCATTTACACCCCGACCCCCGATCCCGTAGGCGGAAGCGGGACCCCGTTTGCATCGGAAAGGTAAAGGTCCGCATCTTCGTTTACTCCAGTTATTCTCAGGACTCCCCCCGAATTCTTAACTTCATCGATCCGAATAACGTGACTTGCGTTTGATTCAACGATCGTCACGACATCCGACGGATCGAGAATAACATACTTTCGGGGAACGGCGAACTCTTGCCGAACCCGGCTTTCCCAAACGAGACCAAGTGTTTTGACCGCGATCTGTTTCGCTTCATCGGCGGTGAGACACATCGGGAGGTTCACCGTGAGAATTCCCCCCGAGTTTCCGACGGCCCGTTGCTCGGTTTGTGTTCCAACATTGTAGTCGGTGTCGCGGTCCGAGTATTGAATATTGACGACCCTTGGAAGAGACGACTCTTCGGCACGGGTTGATACAAGCCGTTGTCCGGAAGTCGACCCCTCAGGTTGTGCGTCAAGGTCTTGTTCAGGGATATCGACAACCGACCCCGTCCCCCGCTTAACGAACTTAATCACCCCGTCCGAGTCAACCCCGTCGAAGAAAAACGCGTCCATCAAAGGCCGGATCGCATCCCGAGCCGGCATCCGGTCGTTGATGATATATCCTCGGACGACGTCATACTCCAACGGGAATACGTCGAAGTCATCGATCGGAACGAGCCCGACCCGTTCGCAAAGCGTCGACACGACTTCATCCAGAGAAACCGAAAGCGGGGTTTTCCTCCCGAGAAGAGTTTTGATCCACGGTTCCCCGGCCCCGTCGACGGCCGCGACGATTGACTTCGTTTCAGGAGAGTAAAGGTTCCCGCCGCTCCAACCCCCGAACCCGGTCGCCGTCGCATACTCCGTTGCGGTTCGGTCGACGAGGTCGATCGCGACGATAGTCGAGTCCGCCGCCCGGATGAGCCAGAGGACCCCACCGACCGATCCACGCTGCCATGCGGCCTTCGGGGACGGGGACCGAGTCGACTCTCCGGTAATCGTTGCGATCCACGCCCGAGTCGTTCCATCGAATAGCGCGATCGCAGACCCACCAAGACCATCGTAGTCGTCCGACCCGACGGCGATCTGGTTCGTGTACGAGTCATACAGGACCCGGACCCCGTGCTTGATCCGCGACGTGATATTGTAGTCGGTCTCGGTAAGGTCCGAGATCGTGACAGAAGGCTGGATTACCTTGAGGTACGTCGTCCCCGGAGCGCTGTCGTCGCTCGATACGGCAAACGCAAGCGAGAACGTCGTTCCCTCATCGACCCACGTTACATCCTTCCATTCGGTCCCCGACGGAAGCGTTGCGTCGGTGTATTCGACGTCGTACAGATAAATCTCCGACCCGGCCGGTTCAGACGGACGGTACCTCGTAACCGAAAGCTTCGTCCCGGCCGTGTCGATTGTCGCGAGGAACGGTTCTGACATCTCCCGGGCGACGCGGACCTTCGCTGGCTTAAGGATCTGCCAACTTGCTTCCTCAAACTGAAACAAGTCCGACCTTAAGATCGCGAGCGTTGATTGAGTCCCGTCGAACTCTTCCGTTGTGTAAATCCTGTCGTTCAATCCGATGTCGAAGTCGCTTGCGTCGGGGATTCCCTGATATGAGTTATCGCGGGTCGTGACGACGGCCGACGCCGCGATGTCGATCTTTTGCCAGATTTGATCCGTCCCAACAATCGCAAGAAACGCCCCGCTCGGGTACTGCCCGACGTTCTCGGTGACGGTATTCGATGCGTCGACCCCAGTAATCTCGACGAACGCGTTGTCATCGGTCGACGCTTGTGCGATCTCGACGTTAATGTTTGGTATCCGGTTTCCGAACGCCTCCAAGGGGAACGACTCGAACACAATGTATGCCATTCCGCGGTGCGCGGGGACCGATCCCGCGTCCTCGAACATCTCGATCAATGAGTCCGGTTCCTGAGTTTCGGTCCCCGAGTAGAACCGGAAACTAAGGCCGGGAATCGCGACGATTTCATCGTTCGCTTGTCGAACACTGTAGATAAGTTTTGTGTCGGCCCAGATCCGGAGAATCGTCTCCATCGGCCCGCGGCAGAGACCAACCGCGAAATGCGCGTAGTACCGATATCCGATCGTAGTCGCTGTTTCCTGAACCGTCGTCTCGATTAAGTCAGGAGCCCAGACTACGTTCCCGGCGATCCTCATCACGCCAAACACTTCGGGGACCGCTGTTCCGTACGTCGATGTCTGGATATGAAGGTTCTCGAGTTGAGGGCCGTACGTTTTTGTTGCGTCGGTCGTCATCCCGGAAATAATCTGCCCGGCCGTCCCGCCGATCCAAGCGCCATACATCGCGAACGACCAAAGCCCACCTGACAGATAGTATCCAGCGACGCCCCCGACGATCGTTAGAGTCGTACTTAGGGACATGCCGGAACCCCCCGGAACCGGTAGAACGCGACGGGGAACCCATACCGATCTTCAGTCACGCGCTTCGTAATCCGCGTCGCGTGAACAACGCCCCGGTCTGTCTGAATCCCGACGTGCGCCGACTTCCCGTCGACCGTCATGACGACGATGTCTCCAGGGAGGGCGTTCTCCTTAAGGACCCGGTCAGCGCGGTCCGACAAGGCCGCGAATACGGCCACCGACGCCGGAACGAGCGGATAATCGTCGAAGTCCGGTTGCGGGCCTAGGCCGGCCTCTATCGCGGCCTTGATTACCCCGACGCAGTCGATCCCATTACGGGTCCGCCCCTTATGGAGAAATGGAACACCGATTAACGACCGAACTTCAGCGACGATCGCAGATCGGATCGGATCTAAGTTACGCTTCGGGAGGGATTGCGACGTTGAGGACCCGATCGGGACCTGGGACATACGGTTCTCCGCGAAAGTTAACGACGTTGTCGTAGAACTTGCATCCAGTCGTCGGCGATAAATCGTGCGTACACCCGAACTGCATGTGGTACGTGTCGCCGACCTGAATCACGTACGGCATCGAAAGGAAAAGAAAAACGGTGTCCGTTCCCGGATCATACTTTTTGACTTCCATCGAGAACCCGGTATTCAGTCCTGTTAGCCACGTCAGTTTTCCGAACCGAAACACATCGTTCGATTGAGCGATCGACGTATCAATGAACTCGCGTCGACTCGTCGCGGTCGTTACGGCCCCGTCGTGAAAGTAGTTCAACCCCTCGATGTCGACCGTGCAACGAGCATCACCGAACACCGCCCGGCATCCAGGGGTATACACTTCAATGAAGTTCTGAGCGAGATTCTGGGCTTTCCCACGAATCTCAACCTTCGCCGAGTTATCCCGGATTTCAACTTCCCCGAGCCGGAACCCTCTGGCAAGCCAAAGGACGCCCATCGAAACGTCTTCGTAGTTCACCTGGAACACGTCTACGAGTGCGTAGTCGAACAACCCAGCGACGAGGTCGGCCTCGACTATCTTTGTCGAAGACAGAAACGCGACTGCTTCCATATTCGCAGGGGCGAGCGACCGGTTTTGGGACATCGCCGAAGGGAGAAATCCCGACGACGCCTCATACGTTTCGTCCTCGATCACGACGTTTACGTCGTGATCAGTGAACCGGAAGATCTCTCCGTCGAGCCGAAGGATCCTCCAGCACGTCGCGATCGTCGTTAACGTCTGGGCGAGATGGGTCGACAGTGCGGCGGAAACGGTTTTCATTACGGGACTCTCATCTCGACTAACGTGACGTTCGCAGCCCGGGCTTCGTACGTCACGAGATTTGCCGGAAGTTCGTCCGTATCGAACCTCATCGGGATATCGAACTCGAAGGATGCTGTAATTACATCGTTGTTCGGAGGGATCGACGCCGACGCGAACAAGACAATCCCTGTGTCATAGTCGACCGTGTAGTCGACGTTCTCCGTCTGGAGGACTGCGTCAACGAATATGTCAACTGTCGTCGCGACCGGCCTCGAAATCTTCCTCGCGAACGTCCGCGGTCCGGACGTGTAGTTCTTGACGAGTTGAAACAAGACTTCAACCGAGTCTCCAATTCCGATTTCGGACAGCGTCGCGAAGTAGTCGTCCTGGTTCTTGAACCGGAACCCACGCGCCCGGCCCTGCCGAGCGTAGAAGAACGCGACGAGAAGCGCGAGATCTTCGGGGGACTTAACGCCCCACGCGACGTTCCACCTCTCCAGGGGGTACGACCAATTGACGTTCCGCTGCTCGAATCCGGACGACATCCTAACGACGTCGGTGCTAAACATCGGACCGCCGGACGAACCGAAGCTGATCTCTTCCGGAAACCGGACGTCGTCGAAATCGTCTGCCATTTACATGTTCCTCCGAGCCATCGACATTCGCGTTGCCGCCTCGGCCATGATTTGAGACTGGGACGCGCGGAACGACACGACGTCGGGAGTGTGAATATGCATCTCGACCTTTCCAATCCCCCCGCCGGTCAATGTTCCCCCCTGTTTCCCAACACCGAAGTCTGACCCCGTTGTGAATCCGTCCCCCGGAGCGCGACCGCCGCCGGGAAGCGGAAGGTCCGATCCAGGAAGAACGGCCCCCGCGATCCGGCGAATCGCGCCCTGGACAAACATACGGGAGACTTCGTTCGCGATCTCACGAATCACGGCGAGCCAGGCTTGCTTAAACGGTTGAATCTTCGCGATTCCCTCTGTCATCATCTGTTCGAACACCGACGAGAATCCCTTTTCGATCCCGTCGATCATCGTCCCGAACTCCTTGTTCGTTCGTTCGATCCACTGGTTCACGGGATCGGCGTCGGCGAACACTTTCTGGTGCATCTTATGAAGTTCGTCAAACCGCATCTGAAGTTGTAATGCGGCGGCTTCGGTCGCCGCAAAAGTTGCTCCGTTCGCTTCAATGTATGCCTCGGCCTCGGCCTCGATTTGCTCGACTCGCATCTTCGAGAACGTGTCCCAGACATTCGTCAGTTGATCGATCGTAAGAGTCCCGGACTTAAGGATTTCCTCATACGCTTTTATGTTTGCGTCGAGGATTTTCTTCGCGGCCTTCGCTGGGTCCTCATTAAAGATCTTGTCATGCATCTGCGCCATTTCACCGAGCGCGACTCGCGCTCGGCGCGACGCGGTTTCCATATCGACGCCCGCATCGACGTCGGCCTTCCGGATCGCTTCGATCTGCTGCGCCCGGAACTTCGCGTATCCCTCCCACGCAGCTTCGCGCTCGCGAGCCGTCGCGACATCCGATTTCAAAACCTCCTCGTTTGCGCGGACTTGGGCGTCGAGAAGCCGCTTTGCAGTGTCGATCGCTTTCTTAACGCCGTCGTCCTCGTCGCTGGTCAAGAATCGAGGGATAACTGGTTTCGGCTGATGGACGGTCGACCCCGGAACCGTCACCTTTGTGTTCCGGCCGAACTCACCAGGGGTTCCGACGATTGGCCCAAAGATCTTATCCCACTTGCTATCGCTAACCAGGAACTTGTCAAGCTTATCCGTCGCTTCGGTGATCTTCTCTATTACCCGGGCGATCGGACCAACAACGGCAGTGAACACACTCCCTAACAGTCCAAGAACTCTAACGAGGGTATCCAAGAACCGAACCGTAACATCGATCAGACCAACGATATCCTTCTGATGCTTTTGGAACCAGGTCGCAGCATCATCAATCGTTGACCGAACCTTGTCTTTGTATTTCTCGAACGCCTCGATCCCTGCAACCTGGATAATGTTCCCCAACCGAACCCACGCTGCCGAAAGAGTGTTGTTGATCACATCCGCTTGACGTTTTGTCTCCCCGGACATCGATCCAACTTTTTCCTGAAGTTCCCGGGTCGCAGTAGTCGCCTTAGCAATCTCGATCGCGGCTTTACCACCACGTTCCCCGAACAACTTCATAATATCGGCCGACGTCGCCCCACGAGCCTGGAGCTCGATAAGGACGTCAATAAGATCCGCGCTCGGAAGCTTAAACTGGACCGCGGCCTCATTCGCCTTTTGGATCGCTCGCGCGAGCTGGGTCCCCGCGAGCGACCCGCGGATTCCCGACTCGCCGAGGATCGCGATCAACGCTGAAAGCTCCTCGACCGAGTAACCGAATGCATGAGCGATCGCAACCGAGTGAGTAAACGCCTCGGAGATATCTTTGATCGAAATTGTTGAGAGAGTTGCCGCAGCAGTTAGCGCATCCGTCACCCGAGACACCTGCTCGACAGGAAGTTCCATCGCTCGGAGCGCGGTGATCGCGATTTGGGTCGCCTCGGCAAGGTCATAGTTCGCTGCGACCGCAAAATCAACGACCTGGGGTAAGGCGATAATCGACTCCCGAGCGGTGAGTCCGGCCTGAGCAAGAATCCGGAAACCCTCGGCGGCCTTAATAGCCGAAAACACTGTAGTCTCGCCCATCTTCTTCGCAGCGTCGGCCATCTGCCGAGATTCGTCGGCCGTCGCCCGAAGGATTACAGAAGCCGAAGCCATCATTTTCTCGAACTCAGCCCCGGCCTGGATGGAACTTTTTATCGCATTGGTCAAAGTCGTGATCAACTTAAACACGGCGAAGATCGTCCCGGCAACGACGAGTGATCGAACAAGACGAGTCGCCATTTGTCCGAGTTGGATCCCGAACAAATTCATTCCGTGCGCCGCTTGCTGTGCCGCGGTCCCGAAGTTCCGGACGACTGTCGTCGCGTTATTCGTGACATTTCCGAGGTTTACGACGCCACTCGACGCGACAATGTTCCCCTGGTTCAGGACGTTCATCTGCGCGGATGCTTGTTGCGCCCCGGTCCCAAGGTTCACGAGCTGACGGCCCGCACCCGCAAGGTTTGTATTGAGAGTCCCGAGTTGAGCAGTTACCTGATTTAGACTTGCTTGGAGTCCGGCCAGTTGCTGGACGACTCTCTCGAGGGTTGCGTTCAGCCCACCGAGGAGTTGGGTCGCTTTCGCGACGCCCGACTCGAGGCGCTCTGTGTTTAGGGTGAGGTCTGCGACGAGGGTGCCGAGGCTAACGCTTGCACCAGGCATCGTGTCTCCTCCTCGGTACGCTTCTTCTCGATTACATTAAACCCGCCCGCCGCCGCTATCGCGAGGACCATCGTCTTCGCTTCTTCGGGCGTCTGCTGTTGACCCCGACCCACATTCCGGTAGACTTCGGGCATAAAGTCAACAGCCTTCATCGGGTCCTGATTCTCGCCCCGGTTTGCATTGAACAACATCGCGAGAACCTGGGCCGTCCGCCAACTGTCCCCGGTTATCCCAATCGGCCCCTCGACCGCATCGAACCGGAACCAGTCTTCAATCTGTCCTGCGTCAAGCGCCTCGACTAACTCGTCGGGATGTGCGAACCTTCCCCCGAGAGCAAGGCAGAGCCGGAAGTAGAATCGCCGGTCGGGGCGCTGTCGGAGTTTTTTTCCGTCTTCTCCGATTCTTCGACGGACATTTTACTCCGCTTCATCACCTCGGCCCCGAGTTCATGAATCACGTGCCCGTCGACCGTGTCAAGAACTTCGTCGATCGACGAAAACACCCGGCTCCCGGCCTCGTCGACGAGACCGTAGAACGTCCCCATCGCGTAGAACTCGGTCGCCTTGAACTTCTCCTTCGAAACCCCAACGAACACATCCTCGATCGACTGCCGTGCTCTTCCAGAGACTGCTCGAAGGAGAACCGTTCCACCAAGAGTATTCGACTCAAACGGTTCTCCACGACCCGACAGTTTCAACCTTTCCCCAGAAAGAATCTCCAACGGCCCCTCCATCTACGGCTTTCGCCGCGCGTTTACGACGTGAGCGTAATGTCCCCAACGATTTTGATTGTCAGTTCCATGCTGACACGATCTGGCGTCGGCGTGTTTAGGGGAAGCCCCGTGATGTATCCGGGCATCGTAAGCGTCGTCAGGCCCGTGTCCGGAAGGACGAGCTGGAAGTTCTTCTTCGTCCGGTTCCGCGCGACGTCCCGAAGCGTGTTGTATGCATCGAGCGTGTAGTTGAAGTCCGCGACGAGCGAGCCCCCGTCAAGAAGACCGGGCTTCCATTCCTTCCTCCCGTTCGGAGAAAGCGAATGAGTAAAGTCGACGAGGTCGAACGTCTCGTCGGGACCCTTGACCGATCGGACCTCGCCGATATTCGCATAAGTCCCCGGCGTTCCGGTCTCCATCTGGAGAAGAAATCCAATCCCAACAATCCCAATGGATTCAGCCATCGATTGTTCCCCCTTTCCCTATCCTGTCCTGTGGGCCTGAAAATTCAAAGCAACGAGCGGGCGATCTTCCTCGTCGTGGGCGAGATCGATCATGTCCCCGCGAACATAGATCCCAATATACCGCGTCGACCCGACGGCCATGTTAGTGATCGCATGAAGCGCGGCCCGGGCAACGTTCAAAATGTCGACAGCCGATTTGTAGTCCCCCCGGTCCCCACGAGCAAGAATCTGAAACGTCGGTCGCTGCCAATTGAACTGCGTCTCTGGAGAAACGCCCCCCGACGAACTAACGAAAAGGCATTTGTCCGGAGACGTCGGCTGCCGGCCGAAGAAAAGGTCCTCGCCGAACACGAGCGGCGACACGGCATCGAGGATCGTCGTAACGTCCTCGCTGACCGCGTTCAAACTCCGGCTCCGACGACCGCCCCTGCGATCCCCGCCCCCGAACGGTTCGCCCTGACCGACGCGGCAAGGTCTTGCATTATCTCCCCACGGTACTCGTCGATCGCAGTCTGAAGATACTTCCACTGCGTCGGCGAAGCGTGATGGGCGTTGATCTCATGGACCCACAAAGCGTAGTCAGCGGTGTAATACAAAATAACCGTGACTTCATTCTGCCGGTTTCGGAACGTCCGAGTCCCGAACGTCGACTTAAGATGTCCCGTCGCAACAGGAACGAGTTCCTGGCTTCGGACCCCGATCTTATGAACAACAACGTCAAGGGCATTTTCGGACGCCTCCTTGATCCAATGAACTTCCCGACGAAGGTTCTGAAGCATCTCCTCAATGCTGACCGGATTGACCGGCCCGCGTGACCCGCCCTTTAGAGCCATACTTGGTTCACCGTCCCCGGCCCATGAAGCCAGGGGTACGACCCCGCCTTGATGACCTTCTTCGGCCTAAGCGCAACCGGCCAGGCAGCCCCAAGAGGATCGGCCTTTTGCTCGTCCGTGAAGTCGCGAAGACGGCCCTTGACGATCTGCCCCTCAGGGACAAGCGCCCGGTCGACGTACACGGTCGAAGACGACTGGACCTCCCGACCCTTCATATCGTCGACGAGTTGCATCGCGTCCTCCCAAAGACACTTCACCTCGACCGGGTCCGCGTATGTCGTCCCGCCCGACCCCGTCATGACCGGCGACCCCCAGTATACCGCTTTCTCCCGGAGTGTCGCTATGAATCGCGTTGACCGGCCGTGACTCACGCGATCGTCCACACCTCGGCCGACCCTTTCGTTTTCGCGATCGCCGAAAGGATACCAAGGGGATCGAGCATCTTCGCCTGGTCGAAGTACCGAAGGACGTCATACGTCGCGCTTGTTGCGCCGCCCCCAATCGCCCCCGTCGTTTCTTCCCTTACCCGAGAATCACGAACGGAGATGTAATGCGCCGCGAGCCACGCTTCAATCATCGCAAGTCGGTCTTCCGAGTACCCTGTCGAAGTCCCATCCGGAAGCGTAATCATATTCTCGGTCACGACGATACTTGCTGTCAGAAGAAAAGGAGTTACTTGATCTTCTGTAAGTCCCGTATCGATCAAGGATTTGACGAAATCGTTACTAACACGAGCCACTAGACGAACTCCTTATGCGCAAGAGGCATCGTCATATAGTCAAGCGCCTGATTGTAGCCATCATAGTAACAACGGACGCACGCCGATCCGTTGAAGTTTGCCTGATCTCCCCAAATCCGCGGCATGTCTTCCCATCGGCCCATACACATTTCATCGACGGTGTCTCGTTTCGACTCAGGGAGCGCGTACTGCGCCCCGCAGCAAGGGAACAACCGACCGTCTGCCGCGATCACCGGCTTCAAGAGACTGATCAGACACTTCTCCCGCCCGACCGTGTATCCTTTCCTTCCCTGGTAGATGACGATCTCTTCTCCGGGGACGCCCGCGAGTTGGAACTTCACCTCGTCCATAGACGGAACGTTAGGAAGGTCGAGGAGATCCGACACGATCCGAACGTGTTTGAATCCATGCTCCCCAGCGAACCGAACGGCTTCACGCATCTTATCCCAGATCGGTTCGGACATCAGAACATAGCTAAACGCCCAGTCCGTATTCGAGAACTTCCGAACAACGCCGGACAGGTTCGAGAAGTAATCCCCAGACTGGTCCATCACATCGGATCGTGAGATTCGTGCCCACGTCAAGTTCTTTGACTCGAGCCGCTTCCAAAGAAGCCCCCCGTGGCTGACGAGTCCAACCCGTATCCCGTGCGCATGCGCGAGGTCGATTACGCGATTGAACGCCGGATGAAGCGACGGTTCTCCGCCGCCCGACAGCGTAATCGCCTCCGTCCCCAAGCTCGCGAGCATCGGAAGGATTTTCTCGATCTCGTCGGGGGGAATCCGCTCCGTAAGTTTCCGGTCCGCACACGAGCAGAACGAGCAATCGAGATTGCACGCGTTCGTAAGATAAATCTGGACGTGCCGAGGGACGATCCGGCCTTTACGGAGAGTCTCCCCCTGAAGGAGTTTCGCGGGGAACAAGCCAGCGACCGAGTAAGACTCGATTCGATGAACCGCATCTTTAACAATCTCAACCATCGGTCTCCTTACGATTCCCTCCGATATGTCCGCGTCTCCGCCGCGTGCCTTATCTTACCACGCTCAATAGCTTCGGCGAGTCGCCTATTTATTTCGTTCTTAAGCCGGACCCGCTGTTCCCCCGACGATCGGGCCTGTCCTTCACAATCGGCGATCACCGTCGCACTCGGGTCAGTCTTCTTCCTTTCAGCAATCGCTCTTGTGTTCGCATCATAACACTTGATGTTCTCAATCGAAAGCTTGTCGATCAGCTCCCCGATCGAGCAAATGAAGTCGTATACCGGTTCAACCATCGCTAAGACTTTCCATGAAGAAGATGAAACGCGATCGCTTGGTTCGAGAAGACGAACCGGACGCCACGGCCGAGAAGCCGGTTCGCAAGGTCCTCATCGTTCCGGCCAGAAAGCTTCTCGTCATACCCGCCGACCGCGGAGAAATCGTCCCCATGGCTCGCCCCAAGAAACAGGAACGGAACGGCTCTTTCCTCCCCACAATAAAGATCGACCCCGATCCCGCTGGTCGCGTGCACGTCGACTCGAGGAACGGGCCACCGGTCGCCATCCGTTCGAACACTTGAAGGAACATGATCCCGGACCGACGGAAGAAGTTTTCCGGCCCGTAGCGCCGACTCCACTCGGTCGAGGTCTTCCGTTCGTCCATTGTAGACTCTTGCTAGGACGACGGTCCCAGACGAACACCCCTCAAGTAAAGGAGTAACGCAGTCCGTAAGATGACAGACTTCGGCTCCCTGCTCGATCACAACGTCCGTCTCAGAAAGCGCGTGCCCGATATTAAGGACCTCCGCTGGATTCCGACGATACCCCCCTGGTCGATCGATCCGATGGTACCTGGTGATCACGTCGCTAAAATCCCTAGTGATCCTCGGCGTGTCGTCAAAAGATCCATCATCAACGACGAGGATGTCGATGTCCTTATACTTCCGATTCCAGATCGTCAACATAGCGACTGCGAACTGCTGGGCGCGATTCCGCGCCACGATCAAGAGAGTCGCCCTAGCCATCAACTTTCCTACATTCGGTTACGAACCAGCACGACTTAAACTCTGGAAACTCGCGGCGGCCCCGGATCTCGAGCACCTTTCCCCCTGACCGCTCGATCAGGGAAGTCGCATGCGATTCGCTCCTAACCATACGGCCCGAGATCATCCCGACCGGAGTGATCCCATCAACCGGACCGTATTCCCCGAGGACCGTCCCGTGATTGTCGTTTTCCCCGTCAATTCGCGACCCCGCCCACTGAACGACGAATCGGCCCTTTTGGTTCAAGGACCGGAACACGCGGGGGAACTGCCAAAGGATATCACGATCGCTCATATGCTGCGTGACGAGGAGCGACACCGCGAGATCATATTCATCGACGGAAAGATTCTCGATGTCCCGATGAAGATATCGAGCCCGCGTAAAGTCGACGACTCGGTCGAGCGCTTCATTGCAGATATCAAGCGTATCGACGACGACTCCAAGGTCATGAATCTCCTTCGTGGCCCGACCGAGCCCGACCCCGATCTCCAACATATGGATTCCCGGAATTGGAACAGTACCAAGCCCGGGGGTATCACGAACGCTCACGAGTGAAGATCCCGTAAGCGCGGGTCCGTCGTTCCGAGAATGCATCTTCGACCAAAACGATTCCATCTCCGCCGTTCCCCAGTCCACTACAACCCCGCTTTCATCGACTCGACCCCGATCGGCCGACACGACCCGCGTCGCTCTACTGCTTCATGATGATAACAGATCGAATCCAAGCAGAGAACGAACTTCGCCCCACCGTCGTGGCATCGACCAAAGAACCTCCGATCTGGTGCTTCCTTCTGCCCATCGAGGTTCGGTTCCCAGGGGCCGAACCGCTCCCACCATTTCCTATGAAGGACATACGGCATCGTCGCACACGACCGCCAGTCGCCGCCACGATCCTCGGGTGTCTGGACCATGTCCAAACCACGCGCGATGGCATCATTCTTTGCCGAAGTGAGGAGCTTGTCGTGAAGTTTTTCCCAGCGCGCCATATCGAACGTCTCGCGCGTCGGGATGCCGAAATTTGCGACGACGACGAACGGTGACTCGACTGGAGTAACGTGGACCGAATTGGGAATCACGTCCTCATCGGCGCGGCGGGCGAGATTCTCAAGCCAACACTCGCCGAATGCCATGTCCGTGTTCACGATGACGACGTAGTCGTTGAGTTGATAGCCCTCGCTGAACCCATAGCTCATCATCTTCCGGAGATTCGGAACATAGTCAAACGAGTTGTCCGTCTGGTACCGAGCGCGATAAATCGATGGCTGCGCATCGAGCCAAGCCTCGACCTCTGGGCTGGGATTCCACGTCACGACGAGATAATCAAAATCGCCAGTCCCCGCGTTCTCAAGAAGCGACTCGGTGGAAAACTTGAGCATCTCAAGTGCCGTCGAGCAGAAGTTAACGACGGAGACTCTCATCGCGGCACCACCACTTCTGAACCGGCGAGGACGGTCTTGATCGCCCACGAGACGGCACCCGCTTCAAGGTCGTCCGGCCCGTTGATCCGCGCGTTCTCAGATTGCCACGCACCGCCGTACCAGTGGACCCCAACGCACGCGACGGGTAGTGGCGGCCAGTGAGTCGTCTTGAAGCAATAGTCCAGGATCTGCCGGTAGACCGCCCCGGCCCAAGGGTACACGACGAACGGGCTTAGTCGGGCCTCCGGCCACGGCTTGAGGTTTTCGCCACCGCACGACTGGTACACGTTCGGATCATATGCCGCAAGCGCCTTCGCATACGCGTCACGCCACTTGTCGTGTGGTCGACCCTGAATGTATCCGATCGGAAGGTAATCATATCGGTGGACATCGCGCTCCCAACGCGCGACCTCAACGTTCTCGATAATCTCCGGGAGCGGCTTCAGGAACACGATGTCCATATCGCAGACCGTTCCGCCGATCGTCGCGAGGATCCACCAAGCGAGCAGGTCGCTCGTCTGGACGTCTGGCGCCCGAAGGTCGGATAGCACGGGCGCGATCTCACGGAGATCGTGGACCCTGATTGGCAGTTTCATCGCCTCCGCCATCCAGTCGGCACCATCGTCATTGTTCATGAAGTCCTGAGACTCTACCCACTTCACGGCTGGCCGAAGCTCCTCATCGCGAACAATAATCCGCACATCGGCGTGAACATCGCACGCGCTACGGAGCGTCATGTACCGCAAGAACGACATTCGCTTCTGACCCCAGAAAAACCAAAGCGGCGTCATGTTATCCACACTGGAACCGGATTCAATTCCCACGGCCGGGGGGTTTCCCATGAAACACAACGATCCGCGCTCCAGGAGGAAGCCCGTTCTTTTCGACAGACCCGACTTTGTAGCTAACGATCCCGTCGACTACGTCTTGGGCAAACACTGGGACCCTCTTCGACTCGGAAAGCCGCGCCGCGATCCAGTTTTGATCCCCCGGGTACGTTTTCCCGTCGTGAGTAAACGTCCACCGATCGCCCCGCTTCAAAAAGTCCCCGGTCTCGACCGCAGCCTGAAATTGCCGGAACATCGACGAGAAATCTCCGTTCCATCCCATGATTCCGGAACCCGGAGACGGGTCGTAGAAGTTCCGGAGCATTAAAATCCGGTCGCGACCAATCGCATCGATCGCCGTCACCAGGGGGGCAAGGTCGCTAACGATCACCGTGTCGAGGTCGAAGTAAAGGACCGGCCCGGGGATCGAAAACAGTTCCATCTTCGCCCACCATCCGGGCCACGTTGATTTGAGTCGCACGACAACGATCCCCGTCTTCTCGAACCTTGAGATGTCGAACGGGACGTCGGTCAAACAGAAGATCGCGCCGACGTCCAAGTTCTTCCGGATCTGCCGGGACAAGTTCTCGACGTCGCCGACGTCATAGTCCCCGCCCGATTTCAGGACGCAGACGACGTTCATACGAAGAGGCTCACCGGGTCAACAATCGGGAGTGATCGAATCGCAGAACCCGGCGTCGCGTTAATGCACTCGATCTGTTCCTCGTGAAGGTCTCGTTCAATCGCGCCGAACGGTTCGAGCATTTGTTCGAATGGATTCTTCAAATCGCGTCCATACCACGAATGGAAGTTCTTCCTCCCGTCGACGATTCGCATGTCGAACCCAAAAAGGACAATCCTCTTCGCGCCGAAATGCCGCGCGAGTCCGATCGCGCACGCGCCGCTCGATCGGTTCCATCGAAGTCGCGTCGGATCTTTCGATATCCCATCGATCCCCGACTCCCACGCGACGAACATCGCGCTCCCATCTCCCGGAGCGACGCGCGTGACAACGAGCCCCGCGAAATCGTCGATCGTCGGGCCGTCCGTCGCACGAGTGATCGACGGGAAATGGGGATCTCCGTAGAACAAAACGTCAGAGAATGGCGCGGACCGAAACGCCATGTTGACCGCGATCGTCTTCCATGAAAGCGGAATCTTCTTGAGATCCTCAGCCGACGGAAGCGACGGCCCCCCGCCGAGGATCGCGACAGTCGACTCGGGCCAGATTCGCGGAACGATCCACGCCTTGTGAGACGAAACGAGGGTCGCTCGCTTCCCTCCCGGACCAAGGACTCTCTCGAGACGCGTCGCTGGCACAACTAATCTTCCTCGTACTTCTCCAGAAACTCCTTCGCTTCGTCCTCGGTCATCGGAGCTTCATTCACTGGCCGACCCGTCTCGCGATCGACGACATCGAACCCGGACTCGTCCTTCCGGGGAACGGACACGTACCGCGACGGCTCCTCGACCGTTTCGTCCTCGTCAGCGAGGTCGAATCGTTCAACGTACGTCCCGAGGGCCATCTTCGAACACTCAAGAGTCTCTCCAGTCTTAACCTCGACGAGCTCGCCGTCCTTCTTGTACAAGTATGGACCGAACCCCGGCTTCTTCCTCCACGTCCGGATCGGATCGACCTTTCGCCTCATCTCTCGCCTCCAGTCGAAGGTTTTTTGCCTTCCGTTAACGGAACCTAAGATAGGACCCGGAGGAAACTCCCCCGGGTCCCGATTCCCGCCGTTCGTTGATCGTTACGAGATGATCGTGATCCCGCAGTTCCCATCCTGGTCCGCGCGAATTTGCGGAACCATAATCCCGAGAACCTTGAAGTTAAGGCCGAGCCCGCCCTCGGTGTCCCATTCGACGACTCGCGGCTGAAGACCCATCACCATCCGGATCGTCTCTTCGCGCATCTCGACGAGCGCGACCTTGCTCGACGGCATCGCGTTGATTGTACGAACCGCCTTGATCTCGTCGATATCAAGGATCCTCTGCCGGATCGTGTTGTCGCCCTTCGCAGTCGAATAGTCCTTCGACATCGCCGATCGGAAGTTCCTGGGAATCCAAAGCTCGAACGGACCCCCGTGCTTCACGTTAACCGACGCCTGAATCGCCGACAGAACATCCGCAATGACGTTTTCTCCGGTATCCGTCGCCCACGACGTCCCAAGCGACACCGCGTTGACGTTCGGGTGATCGATGATTCCGTAGATATTCCCCCCACCAAACGGATATCCACTCGACCCGTTGACGAGGATGTCTTCAGCGAGTTCCATCACCTTCCGAGTCGCAAGCGCCACGCCCGTCGTGTCAAGAGGCTGGCCGAGCTTCCTCGACATCCGAAGCTTCCGGGCATCGATGAAGAAGTTCTTGAACATGAACGGGAGGGGCAGGATCTTCTGCGTGAATTCGGGGTTGTCCGTCTTCCCCCGACCAAGCGGAGACATCCCGAGTTCGGCGTCCGTGATGTCGGACATATCCTCATACTGAAGGATCGTCGCCGACATCCCATCGAAATCGTACCGAAGCCCCGCCGCAAGAATCGCCGGGACCGCGCCGAGTTCAAACCTAGAGATCTCAAGAAGCTTTTCGTCAAGCTCCTTTTGCTCGTCATACCGGAGAGTCGATGTGTTAACACGGATCTTGTCGAAATCCATGTCATTCGCAAGAAGTTGCTTGACCATCGTCCCGCCGCCAGGACCGTTAAACAGTCCCTTCGCGTCTGCGAGAACCGCCTTACCGCCACCACCCTTTCGAGCCATCTTAAATCTCCTTTTTCGCCCCGGCGTGCCGCCGAAGGGCCGTATCTACGCCATCTGCCCTTCGGGGGTCTTAGAGAACCCTCGCCATGATCCGGTCTGCCGTCGTATTCGCCGAAGCCGTCAGGTTCTTCGCTTCGATCGCTTCGAGAAGTCCAACTTCAGTCGACGCGAGAACATCAAACGTCCCATCAGCGTTCGACACGAGCTTATCCCCGATCACTGCGTTTGCTCCGTCCTTCAGGAGGACATACACCTCGTCCCCCGACCGAAACACCTGGTGATCGACCATATCGCTCGCCGAATACGCCGTTTCGAGCGCGCCCTCACCCGGCTTCTGGATCGCAAGCCGAACGATTGCCGCCGCGCCATTCGACGAATGCTTCTGGACCGTCCCCGACGAAGTCAATTCCAGAAGATGCCCAGGGGTAATCGCAACCGCCGTCGACTTCGTTGTCCCGATGATGTGCTCCCCATACACTTGGAGAGCCACCTTATGCGGGCGAACCGATGCAATGGACGTCATTTCCTATCCTCCTTCAAAGGCCCGTAAGGACCGTTATAGTTCTCGGTTTGAATCGTTCCGGGATAGATCCCGGTCCTAGTCCTCGTCGTCCCCACCAGACGACGCGGCCTTCTTTCTTGGAAACGGAATCGGGGCGTTCGGAGCCTTCAATTTCTCTCGAGCGTTTCCGACCGGACCCGATCGCCCACCAAAATCATCGTCGGTCGATCGGACGTTCGCGATCTTCCGAAGTGTCCGAACGTCCATCGCGACGAGTTCTTTCTCCAAGAAATCGTTGTCGCCAAGATCGTCCTCGTCAAGGTCTCCCTGGTTCGCAAGGATCTTTTCAACGAGGGACTCCTTTTCGGCCTTCTCACGAGACAACGATTCGTTCACGATCCGTACGACTTCAGGCGGCGCATCTTCGAGATACTCCTCGATCGACCGACGCTTCGGCTTCCGAGGCTTTCCTTCATCATCCTTCTTCTCGTTCACGAGCGCGGCCTTCTTGTCGGCCTCGATCTTCTCGTTCGCGATCTTGTCGGCCTCAGCCTTCTTGTCCGCTTCGCAAGGTTCCTTCACCTCAAGTGCTTGAAGCGCCGGAACATCCATTGCCATCAACCCCGCACGATGCGTTTCGACGAACGGCGTCTTCGCGCAATCGATCAGGGCCTGGACCAGCTTGTCCTTGTCCATTTTCTTTTCCTCCTGTTTTTCTTCGTTGGCCGTCCCGACCGGGACGTACGTGACCTTCATCTCAACTTCTACGACCTCAGCCGCAAGCGTCACGTTCCCATCGGCGTCGATCGAGTACCTCCGTTTGAACGTCTTTGATTTCTGCCCCTTCGAACCATACGCCTCGGGTTTTGGACACGCCCCGTACACGACAAATCCCTTGTATGTCTCCCGAACATAATGAATCCACGACACGGAATCAAGCGCATACACCGCCGTCCGGACCCCGTCGAGCTTATCCTCGATCGAGTCCTCGTTCTCCAGGGGGGTAAGAACCTCCCCGATTCGAAGAATCCCGACCCTGTTCTCCTTCAGGACCGACTCGATCTTGGCCCACGCTCTCGGCTCATCGTTCCCGAGGAGTTCTTCGTTCGCCCGGACCCCACACCCATCGTCCCACGAACAAGCACCCTGTTTTCCCGGGAGAAGAGCAAGATGGTCCCACTGGATATTGGAGAGGGAGGAAAGGTACTGCTCTCCTTGCCAGACACCCGGGACCATATCGGCGTCATACGGGTATACCCCCGTCGACACATTCAGCGGCATCCCCTCGAGGATCGCCTCGAATGACTCGGGGGACACAGCCTTGAGTTTCTCTTCCTCCGCCCAGATCTCAGCCGGCATCTTCGCTCCATCATCATTGAACGACGGAGCCGAGACAAATCCGACGAGCTTCTCACCATTTACAGTCGAGTCTTTCGCCGACGTGTAGTTTCCCCATTGGTCCCGAGGATGTTGAACGAACAAGGGAATCCCATCGGCGTTCGAGACGGACTTCTTCAACTCCGCCGCTGAGTAGAAAAGCGCCCCGCCGTTTCCCTTGTGGACGCCTTCGACGATCATCACGACGGGCGCGACAATATAATCCTTCCCGGCCTTCTTCTCCCTCCGGACCGCCCCGGCAGACTCCATCGTGACGACCGCGTTCGCGGTCGCAGCTTCGAACACCCCGGCCCCGAGGGACTTCTTCCGGGCCTCGGCTTCCGTAAACCGAGACTTCGGAAATCGGAGTGACTGCGCTTCGGGCTTTCCGTCGTTCGTAATCCCAATCAACACGTCCGGCCCGCCGCCGATACCCTTCTTCCGGCGGATCTTTGCATACTTTTTCGGATCGTTCAACTGGCACGAGTGCTCGTTACCGAAAGGCATCTATTCTCCTTCTTTCGAAGACCTTACCCCTTCCGATGATAGGGGAGATACCACTTTTTATCTCTCTTTTACGATAACGTCAAATGACCGGTCGTCTTCCCGTCCGGCGGACGTTTCAATGTGATTCGTCAGTGTGTACGTTTCCCCGACAGTTCCACCACTAAGCCACACAGTCGTAACCGTGTCCGAGAACGTATCAATATCGATCACGACTCCGGCGTCGTTTGCTTCCCACGAACTCGAAATGATTATCTCCCCGGCAACAAGGTACGGAAGGTCATCATCAGGAAGATCGCTCGGGTTCCAGTCAAACCCGTAGTCGAGGACCGCATCCGGGTCCTTATCGAAAGTCCGATTTACGTCAGCCAATTGTCCGCCTCCTTCTGACCCGAGTAATCCTAAGGTCTTTTGCTACTCGAGCTTTTCTCGACGGACGGGGGTCGACGTGCGAATTATCCGATAAGACAACCCCCGAACCAAAATTCTCAAAGGACCCGATCGCCCCCGATTCTGATAGTCCATGATTTACAACTGCCGACCCAATACTTTCAGTAGACGCGATCGTCCCAGCGCTACTTAACGTTACCGGAAGGTTGAAGTCGATTTCAAATCGCGGTGGATGTGGATCCCATGCAGCGATCTCCCGCTTAAAGTTGACAACGTTCGTCGACCCAACGGCCGCTTCCTCTCCGGAAAGCGCGATGAACCCGAAATCAATATACGAATCGGCGTCCCCCGAAATCGTTTTAAGGAGCGCGTCGATCGCGGACTGGGACAAGACAAGCGTTTTCTCGGTCCGCGTTGGAAGCGCCCACAAGCCCCATCCAAGAGTTCCCTCAACCGAGCCGAATACTGGCGCACCATCGTATGTCTCCGCAAGTTGATCGTCCTTGTGTTCAGTCCCGGTTGGCGCTGGGTATCCGAACGGACCCTCCTTCGTCGGAACCGTAGCCAGATCGTACAGTCCGCGCCCGACACGAATCTCTAGGTCAGACTCGTTGATCGTGATCGGGACCGCATCGAGATCGTTCGCCGCCGGATCGCCCGCGTACCATATTAACCTCGCGCCAACGACCCACTGCCAAGACGAAACCGCCGGCGCGACGCCAGAAACAATAGACGATCGGTCAATCGTGACGGCTCGAAGGATAAACCGGAGCATTGTCCGCCAACGCTTCTCGACTGCGCCCACTTTGTATGCGACGCCAACGTACGCGATCGATGGACCCTCATTATGCCACGCCGGGTACGCCTCAAGAATGTCCTCCGGGACCGCGATGTTCGAGCGGTACTCTTTTGTCTCTGTCGGGAAGAACTTCCCGACGCCGCCGGTCCTCGCGACTCGCGGTGCTGCGCCTGAGACGATCGTGTTGGCCCCATCCAGATCGTTCGGTCCAAAGACAACCGTCGTGATCGCCATTAGATAGACCCGTCAATAACTGGGATAAACCGATTTTCCCCACGAACAATTTCACTTCGCTCAACCGGTGCAACTAGTGGTCCAACATAGATTAGTGGTTTTCCGAACACTTCAGCCGATTCAATTCCACCAACATTAAACCCCCGTTGCGAAATACTTGCAACACCAAACACCTCGGCGGATAGAATCGATGATGGGCCGAGCGTCCCATTCACGCTAGCCGACCCGAACGCTTCGGCCGATACGATTCCACCGGCGTCGTTGAGTCTCGTCTTGACCGATGCAACTCCGAGCGCCTCTCCGGTCGCGATTGCACCGGCACCGGGCGCCCTGATACCGATCGACGCGACGCCGAACGCCTCCGATGACCCAATTCCACCAGCGCCCGAAGTCGCCACGTTCGTCGGCGGACGAAGCGCGATCTGTACGCCGATCCGCGCGTTCCCGAGGGGCGGAATCGTTATCGTGGAGTCTTGCGCGCTCGTGCTACCAGCAGGCGTCTTAAAAAAATCGGCGACTACGATTGCCGCCTGGGCACCGATCCCAGAATCAATTCTCTCTACCGGCGGCGGTACTCCGGAGTATCCAGTGAAGTTCCCGCCGTTCGCTGCCGCTCCGACAAGCAGGACGCGATCGAAGTCCGTCAAAGTCACGATCGGCGGACACGTCAGAGTCGTATCAACACTCGCGTTCCCCTGCGGAGTGCCGACGACCTCGGCTGCGATCGTAGCCGCGAGGGCAACGCCATGGTACCCGGCGATCCTCGCGATGATTGCATTTGTCCCAGCGTAGAACACCGTCGGCACGACGTCCCCGGCCTGCGCCCTGCGCCCGAAGATCGAGAGCGCGATCGTGCCTCCGGCTCCTGATACGATCGTATGGGGTAGGAGAACATCCCAATCCGGCGAAAACATAGTCGGCGCGTTCGTCGTTGCGTTTTTCCCGACGACGCAAACGTGATAGTGCCCAGCCGCAAACCCAGCCGGAAGGCTCGGGAAGACGTTCCCGCCGCTGCTCGACGAGGCGACCGACCCAGCCGCAACGAACGTCGGCACCTTTCCAACGGCCACGACACTGAACGCCTCGCCCGACGCGATCCCGCCAGCGCTAACAAGGAATCCGCCGAGCGACCCGGCCCCGAACAATTCAGCCGAAACGATTCCGCCAGCCACAGAAAGCAAGCGTTTGACCGACGCCGATCCGAATGCCTCCGCGCTCGCGAGACCACCAACCAACGAGACCCCAAGCGAAATTGTAGCAATGCCAACCGCAAACGCCGATGCGATCCCGCCGCCAGACGGGAGCGAATGGTTGACCTTCTCCGCGCCGACTGCCTCGCCAGTCGCGATCCCACTCGCGCCGGAAAGATTCTGGACGACGAGTTCCTTGAACACAACAAACGACGACGCGTAGTCCCCAATGATCGTCGTCGGATTGCTCGTCTGCGCCGTCGAGGTGACGATCCGGAACTCGCCGAACGCTGACTGATTCGATGCCGGGAGCCCGCCCGTCATCTGGCCACGCGTGACTTCCGTGAAGTTCGTCGTCGGCGTGAATGCGATCGCCGTCGTCGTCTCGCCAGCAATCGCCCGGAAGAACAGATACTCGTTTGACGGGAGCGTCGCAGTCGTCATCGACCCAACGTCTAGAACGTCGTTCGGTAGATCCGCCGCGTCAACAATACTGATCAGCGACCCCGAGGCCATGGTGAACTCTTGAGCCGAAATCGCCTTCGCCGTGATCGTGTTCGCGAACGTGACAGTGATCGTCCCGCCGCTGGCGATCTGGTTGACAAGTTTCGAGTACCAGAACGAGAGAGTCGTCCCGGCGTTCGCGGCACCCTGCGCGTTACAGAACTCGCGCGCCTTCGTCCACGTGTTCCCGCCTGCGGAATCGGCGATCGAGGAAACTTCGGATGTATTCCCGTCGGCCGTCGCGACGTTGTCCGAAGCGATGACCAGGAACACGACGTTCCCGGCCTCGGCCGTCGCGGTCGTCGTCAGGACAAGGGTCGTCCCCGACGCCTTGCTATTCCCGACACCGATTGATCCGGCGCTACCCCAAGACAACTACGGCCTCAGCCCATTCTTCTTGCGCCATTTTGAATCGATCCACGGATCAACGTACCGAAGGACTAAGTAAAACAATCCGACACCGAGGATCGATACAACCGTACCCCAGAGCAAATCTTCTCTCAGGAGGTTCGCAATGAACGGTGTGGAAGCCATTATCGCCTCGGTCCTACAGCTTGAAAATCTTGTTCGCGCCGTTGTCCCACGCGACGATGATGTCTCCGCCGCTCGGAGTAACGGGGAGCCCCGTCGCGTTGTCGATGTACGCGATCAATCGCGATGTCGACTCCGTGCCAGTGTCCTTGTAGAGCACGAGTGCCTCGCACTGATCGCCCGAGACCGCAGAGAACGTGACGTCGTCCGCGTCCGCGACGCCGAGCGTCACGGTCTTTCCAGAGAGCGCCGACGACGTGGCGACGCGGGCCGCGCCTGGGATGTCGTCGAGGTTGTCGTGGACGTCGATCGACACCGTGTAATCCGCCGCATCGATCAGGACCGCCTTGATCGTGTTCGTGTCCCAGTCGATCGAGCCGTCGAGGAATCCCTCGCGGCCCTTTCCGTAAAGCGCTGTTGCCATTTTCTAGCTCCCTTCTAGCTTTTTGACTTCTTTGTTTCCCTGGTTCTCCGGACGTCCTCCAGGGGGAACCGATCCCCCGACGGCCGGGGCCTTCGGTTCGTCGGCCGCGGCGTTGTGGTCCGCAAGAATCTTCTCGGCTTCGATCTCGACCGAATCGATCTGTCCTTTCGCAAGACCCATCACGATCGCCATGAACGTCTTCGCCGGCATCACGCGCGAGATCCCACCTTCGATATAGTTCCGGAGCGCGACAGACCTACGAACGCCGACGTTTGCGGCATCGGATTCCGAAACAACCGAACGATCGGGCCAGACGACATCGTATTCCCCCGTCGACGGCTTCCTTACTACCCGGTAGTCGATCATCCGATCCCAGAACTGGCGGACGATTTCCGGTTCACAAAACTCGAGTTGCCGTTCGCCGATGATATCGTTCCAGTGTTCATCATCCTGCTTCGACGACATCTCGCCCCGCTCGGACCCCATCATGATTCGTTTCGGAATCCGAACCGACCCCGCGACCATATTCATCTCTGTCGAGACGATATTCGTCGGGTCGGCGATCTGCTGTTGCATCCCCTCGACCGTGATCCCTTTTGTTCTGAGATACCGCTGGAAACCGTGCATGTATCGTAGGATTTGGTCCTCGAGGTCCGCCTTATCCTGCGCCCCAAATTCGCTGTCGGCGTCAGCTTTGAACGCGTAACCCGGAAAACCCGCCCGCCAAAATCCTTCCGCCGACGCCCCAAGGACCTTATCAATGTCCATCAACCGATTCCAGGGGGCCTCAAGTTTCGGCGTCCCTTCGGACTCGTCCTCGAATCGGTCTTCGACGATGTGGATAATCCGAGACCAATGAACTGTAAATGGCGAAGGTGCGCCGTTCGGATTCCGTTTCGCGATCCGGTACATTAAAGGGAGCGCGTACCGCGCGTCTCCGGTGTTCTCAACGTAAGTCGAGATTTTGAGATCGCCTTCGGTGTACGGCATCACATACAGAAGGTCGCGATTCGTTTTCGTCGCGACCGGCATTCCAGGGGGACCGCCCTTTTTGTCGAAACCAAGGAAGATCCCGGAGAACCGTCCGAGTGACGCCATCCGATCTGCCCGCGAAAAGTACGACGGGAGCTTCAACCGTTGGGACAAGAGTTCGACTTGCTTCTCGAAAATCGTCTTCTTGTGCCCCGGCGGAAGGTCGCGTTCAACGATTCCCGGCGGCTTCTCCCACGACGCTCGCGCGGGCGCATCAATGATTGCTTTTGAGATATCGCCGCGCTTATACCGCTCGCGAAAGTCACGGAATTCTAGAGCTGGAGGATAACCAAGAGCCTCGTACTCGTCGCGCGCTCCGTCGTACGACTTCCCGATCCGCCGCGCGACTTCCATCCGGCCAAACGCGTCCATCGCGACGATCATCGCTTTCGCTTCGCGTTTCGTAAGCCGTCCGCCGGACTCGACACGGACGCCGTCCTTCGTCGATACGGCGTTTACGACTTCCTTCGTTTTTCCTCGAGGCATTTCCTACCTCCGGCCGCCTGCCTGACTCGCTTCGCTCGTCATGCCCGGTCGGTAACGAAGTAGCCTTCGGCTACCACGTTCCCGACCGCTTAGTTTTTCCGACTGCGAAAATCGCCCCGGACGTCGAGTCGGCCATGTCCGACTTACACGCGTCGGTCCCGTCGAAGTTCTCTTGTTGCCGTATCCACGGCTCGTTCCATGGGGCTTTGACTACGTACACCATCCCCGCTTGGGCCGCGTCGGCGAATACCTTATACCTCGTCCCCTTCGATTCGCGAACATTATTTGCTCTCGCAGAGAATCCGAGTCCGATAAGGATTCGGACGAGATCCTCCGCTTCGAACTTTCCGGCTTGCCCCGGGTCCTGCTCCGCCCATTGCGTAACGGCGTGCCCGTCGGTTTCGGCCGTTACCTTAATCGCGGCGCGGACACCCTGCGGGTCTTTCCAGAAGTTCGTAACGTCGAGGACATAGAATTTGACGTCCGCCGAACCTATTTTCCCGGTCCGCCCGATTTTTACGCTAGCGGTCGCCGAACCCTTCTTCCGTTTTCCTCGTTCCTCGGCTGTCGCGGCGCGGTCCCAGTACCGGGCGACGGCATCGAACTGTTTTGGGACGTCGCGCGGCTCGACGAACTTTCCGTCAAGCCACTCTCTCCGGAAGAATGTCCCGGCCGTTTCGCGGGCGTTCCAGTTTCCATACAACAGTCTCTGCTTTTCTACAGGGAGAAGAGCTTCCAATTTCGCAAGGTAATCCGGGTCCTCTTCCATAAGGATCGGATTGTCTTGAAGTTTCCCTGGAATAAACGTGAACGACAACGGCCGGGAATTTTCGAAACGAGACATCATCTCATCCTTCGAAAAACCCCAATGAGCGACGTCGTCACGAACGACCATCCATCGAAGGATGCCGGACCGGGAAAGAATCGGAAGGCCCGTGTCGTTATCGAGCCACCATTCCAGGAGAGGACGAAGGAATGAATCGGGGTCCGGGTTACACGTTCCGCGTATGTAAGGCCGGACGCCACAGGTGCTACGATTTCGAGACAGCATGTAGAAGAACTGTTTCTTCGTGAACGATTCGAGCTGGTCGAATCCTATGAACGGGATTTGGCTAGAGTCGAAGTTGAAACGGTCTTTCTCGTGTTCCATGTGATACATGCTGAAGGTGACGCCGCTTGGGAAGTTCCATTCGAGGGTTGACTTCGGGACACCGCCGACCAGGGGATACAATTTTTCCGAGGTGTCCCAGATTCCGCCCTCGACCGTGATTTGGGGGGACGTGCGGCGGAAGAAGACTGCGCCGAAGCCTTTTCGATGGAAATGTCTTAACGGTTCCATCAGCAAGGCCCACGTTTTGCCCGCCCCGGCCGCGCCGCCATATATAGCGATGTCGGCGGACGTAGCCAGGAAAGCTTCTTGTGGGCCGGGTTGGGGGCGGATTTCTAACTGAGTTGGATGTTGGGATTGGCGTGGGGGGAGTTTTGTTGCGGTTGTGAGAGGCATGTGTGGATTAAACGTGTACCACGGATTGGGGAAAAATGTAAACGAGGAAGATGGGAATAGCTATAGAGACTCTGGATCCAGGAACCTAGAAATTCTTCCGAGGCGCTTGCCGCCGTTCCGCGCGCGTCGGAAACCGTCGGACGGGCACCGGCCCGCCGAAACGACGCGACGGGATCGCCGGGGGTGTCCCCGGATCGAAACGGTATACGGACGTTCCGATTATTTTACACCGGGGGCCGAAACCGATACGATTTACGTTTACACCCGACGCGGAATATCGTATAATTCGGTCGTTCGGAACGCGCGGGCGGGGAATCCACCCCGACGCGACGGGATCGGACGGGGGATAATCCGGTGTCGAAAACGAAACGGAACGACGGGGCGGGGACGACGGGAAACGCGGCGGATTCGGTCGTCGCGAACGAAAACGCGAACGCGGCGGAACGACCGATCCGGGCGACGAAATACGGACGGTTACGCGCGGCGATCCGGGAACGGGGTTCGATTACGATCGCGGACGCGATCGTCGCGTCCGGGTTCGACGCGAATAACGTCCGCGTCGCGTTCGCGATTTTACGGAATCCGGTTCGGTCGCGCGGCGCGAATTACGTCGCGACGACGTACGACCGCGCGACGAAAACGTATACGATCGTCCGCGACGCGGACGGTATCGAATCGGTCGATTCGACCGAACCGGCGGACGCGATCGTCCGATAACCCGAACGCGACCGATCCCGCCCCGTACGGGGCGGGACGGTCCCCCGATCGCCCGCGCGTCGGACGATCGGGGGACCGGGGACGACGGCGGGGATTCCCCCCGCGCCGATCCGCCGATCCGGGGGTTATACGGTGGAACGAAATAACGGGGGTGCGCGGTACGACGACGACGGAATCGCGTTCGGCGATTTATTCGCCGGAACGACGTTCGCGATTCCGACGGTGGACGCGAACGACGACGACGATTCGGACGCGACGATCGCGATCCGCGACGGACGGTTTTTCGACGTTCGGACGGGGCGGGAATACGATCGGTTCGCCCGGACGATCCGAACGCCCGGCGACCGGTAAACGGGACGGAACGACGGGGGCCGATCGGCCCCCGTCGGGCGGTATCGGCCCCCGGAATATCGGGGGCCGATCCGCACCCCCTAAACCTCGGCCTACCGCGCTCCATCGCCCATTCCACGCATCCGCTCGCCTCGCCTCGCCTCGCCTCGGCACGTCCTCCCGCAACGCTTCGCTCCGTCGGCCTCGGCGCGCGCTCCGCTCCCCCCGGCTCGCCTTCGCTCATTCTAGCGCTCATTGCGCAATTTCTTTCGCTCTCCTTCCTGCGCAACTTTCTCTTCTCCCTTCGCTACCTATTTGCGCAATCTTTTGCGCAGTTTTTTGCGATCTATTTTAGGCCTAATTGCGCAGTTCTCTCCGCTCCCTACCTACGGAGATTGCGCAGTTCATTCAGCGCAATTTAGTACGCTTTCCTACCTACGGAGATTCCTCCGTTCATTCCTAGAAGACCTTGCGCAGCCCCCCAATACTTATTTTCATTAGCGCGATCTTTAGTATTTACAAAGATGACTAAACGTCGTATCGTTATTCCGATCGGTACGGTGTCTTCGGAACGACCGACGAACCGAAACCGGATCTACGAAGGGGGCAACGATGATCTACGACGAAAACGACGAAGAACTCAATAGGGCCCTCGATCGGATCGCCGATTTTATTTGCGGTGCTCGGATCGGGTTCGGGAATCTCGGATTAGGTCACGACGATTTCCCCGAGACCCTCGAACGGGACCGGGTAATCTCCGTAGCCGCCTCGGTTCCGGAAACGACGAACGATCTTCTTGCGGAACGCGCCGACGATAACGATTCCGAGGCGCTCGAAGAACTCCAACGGCGAAGCGACCTAATCCGAACCGCGTTTGGTCTCGAACCGGAACGGTAGATTTGGGACTTCGAAACGAACGCGCCGCCCCGATAGAAACTACGGACCCCGCCCGAAAACGGACGGGGTCTTTTTGTGGTCTCTCCCGCCCCACGCCGATTAGCGCTAACAGGCTACGCCACAAGCGATCTCTTCTACCTCCATTGCGCAGTTTTCCCAGACCTTTTTTGAGGCCTCATCTACCTCGGAAAATAGCCTCGCAATTCTTATTTTCATTAGTGCCGTCTTTAGTATTTACAAAGATCGCAAAAGATCGTACGATTTTACCGATCGGTCCGTCCGCTCCGGGATATACCGGACGACGGGAACGGGTCAACGGAGGAAACAACGATGGAACCTAACGACGAAACCAAACGGCTTCGGTGGAACGCAATTTGGAAAATCGGATCGTCGCTAAATCCTGAGTTTTGCGAAGCCGACGACGATCACCCGATCAACGAAGTTACAAAACATCTTTCGATTCCGGATCTCGAACGGGTCGCTTCGTTCTTGGATCAATTTCCTCGGATCGTCGAACACTCAATCAACGGGAGAACTTTCTACGAGTTCGTCGGCGCGGCCGATATCGACTTCGACCACGCGCACGACGGGCTTAGAATGGAGATTTGGAAAATCCGATACCGCGCGATCCTAACGACAATCGTCGCGCTCGCGCTTTCAGCTTAACCCAAAACCCTCGGCCCTAACCGGCCGAGTAATGAATCGGCCGGTTAGGGCCGAACGGAGGAAACAACGATGACTAACGAACAACGTCGGGAACTCCAAAACAAAATCATGAACTACGCATTCGGCACCGCCGAAGGAATCGTCGATATCTACGACGACCGAATCGACAAAGGCAACGAAGTCATCACCGGGCTCCTCGAGTACTCTAACGCGGCGCTCGAAAAAATCGCGGAGTTCATCAACACTCACGAGAACCTCGACGCACCGTTCCCTAACGACGACCACAACAGCACGGTCCACATCATCGAAGTCGAATCGCGAACAAATTGGTTGATCCAATCAATCTTCACAACGATCAACGAACCCGTCGACTTCGAAAAATACCTTTAACCAACGAACCCTCAGCCCTAACCGGCCGGGAGTTCTTTGTTGCATCTCCCACGTCGCTCGGTCTGAGCGCTAACAGTACTCGGTCCGAGCGCCTCCGGCCTAGCGCAACATGCGCAGGATTCCTAAGCCTTTCCCTAGGCCTCCTCGGAGCGCTGCCCCGCAATTCTTATTTTCATTAGTCGTAAAATAGGTATTTACAAAGCGGTATCGGAGATGGTATTATTCTTTTGTTCGGATCGGACGCGGTCGAGGAAACTCCCCGACGCGGACCGAGGCCGAGAACGAAGGATTCAAAAATGTCGAAGCACAAGGCCAAAGTAAGGAAGATCGCCCGCGGCGTCTCCGGACGCGACGCGAGCGCCAACATCACGGCCAACGCGCCGACGACGGAGTCTAAGGCGAAGGCCCCAAAGGTTCCAAAGCCGCCCCGCGTCACGAAGTACGGACGCCTCCGCGCCGCGATCCGGGAGCGGAAGTCCCTCACCCTCGCCGACGCGGTCAAGGCTTCAGGGTTCGACGAAGCAAACGTCCGGGTCGCATTTGGAATCATGCGCAACAAGATGAGGTCGAAGGGCGAAGCGTTCGTCGCGACGACCTACGACCGGTCGACGAAGACGTGGACACTCGTCGAAGACGGAGTCGTCGTCGCCGACGTCAAGGATCTCGCGACGGTAAACGCGTAGCAAAGCAAACCAAAACGCGGGCCGAGGATTCTCGGTCCGCGTTCCTTCTTTCCTAAGGAGAAAAGATGAAGTCCAGGAAAACCGAAACCGAATACTACGAAACGATCGCCGAGATCGACACGATGATCCAAAACGCCGAAAATGTTGAGATCAAGAACCTCTCTAACCCCAAGATCGCTCGGGACAACCTCGAGTTCATCTACAACATCCTCGCTCGGAACACCGCGGAGTGGGACGTCGAAGCCGCGATCGTCGCGCTTAACAACCTCGCCCGATTCATCGACCACGCGGCCTACGACCACGGTAGGAACGGCCGATAACCACGAAGCCCGTTGGGTATATATACCCAACGGGCTTTTTCTTAGGCCTTGGACCGAGCGCTAACAGTACTCGAAAACCTCGTAGGACCCCAGAGATCTAGCCTAGAACCTAGAGAAAAGCCATCTGCCAGCGGAGATATGCGCAGGATTTCTAGGGGATTATTCTTGCGAATTTTGTTCGCGGTCCGAGATTACGCGATTTTGTTCCTCGATTTCAACCTCGAGAAGCGGGTCGCGCTTGTTCTCGGGAATATACATCTGGATAGCCATCGCAATCGGGCCACCGTTTGGGCCGGAGATCTCGGAGCGGTCACGATATTTTGCGCGATGAGCAGCCAGGAGCTTCATCAACATCCCATCCGAGTATCTCTGGACGTGACCGCAGATAACTCCCTGATAAAACACGGGCTCCGCGACACCGTTCAGCGCACGGTTCTTGCATTCATCCTCGAGGACGTCGATCCCTCGATCAACGCACTTGTCCCAAGCAGCAGTGAACTCTGGGTCCTCGTCTCGATACCTATAAGCCGCGGTCCTCGTTATTCCAGCTTCTCTACAAGCCCGATCAACGATTCCCCCGTTATCATGAAGGGAGGACAGGAAGGAAATCGCTTTCTTCAATGTCACGGCAGGTTCGTCGATGCCGGGACGCCAACCTCCAGGGAACTTGAACCCCGCGTTCACGCGATCGCGCACCGCTCCTGGCTTCCTGGTTCTCACATCAGGCCTATCCAACGTAGCTACATTGTTGGCCCCCCCAACCGGCTTTCCAGTAGGCTTTCGCATATCAAAATTCATTATACAGGTTCTGGCTTCTCGATCCATGCTCTTACAACCAAATGATAGCCCTCCCATAAACCAGGGGAAAGAACGCCCTTCTAGCCATATACTCCTCTACAGGGAGAACCGCCCAATTTCTTACCACTTCCTTATAAGGAGGCTGGAGCCAACTTCGTTTCATTCTTTCTTTTGGTCTATATCGCAGGAGGGGTAAGGCATCACATGCATCACATGAGACGTACCATATGAAGCCGATGTGATGCCATCTAAGTCGTTACAGGTAAACGAAAGCATCACATGCATCGGTCCTAGAGGTGCAGAAATTGGTTTCAAAATCAATCTTGAAAAAAACTGTATATAAGGGGCAGTGGTAAGTTTTCGACCTCTAAGTCGTTTGTTTTTACGGCTTTGGTAAGCATCGGACGAACCAACCGACCCGATGCCATGTGATGCCAAAATCCGTAACGTCCACCCTGGCAATACCTTACCGCGGCATCGGAAGAACGACTTTAATGAGAACGTCCGATGCATGTGATGCCGACTTTGTAGATAACCCAAAAACCTCCCGAATCTGCGTCCCTTTATAAGGACACCTTCTTCCTTAACCCAAATCCGTTCCCGTGCCAACTCTTCCCCCAGAATCTCATTCTTCACAGCCGTTTTCGCTTGCTTCCCTGGTAACTTCCTTACCACTAGCCCCTTTTGCCCTCCCAAAAACATCAAAACTTATTTTCGAAACTCATCGAATCGGCCGATAATAAGGATTTACAAGAGCGATATATAGGTGTTACGATCCGGGGGTCGATCGGGAACGGCTCGAGAAAACCTCGCGCGTCCCCCGGATCGAAACCAACGGAGGATATGATGCACGCTTCGATCACGGCCGCTCCGCGGACCCGGCACTATCATGCAATCGCCGGGCTTCGAGGATGCATACCGAACTACTCCGAGAAATTGGGTTCGTACCGCGAGGCTGTCGACGACCTCGCAAACCTCCACGAACTCGGCCACACGAGGAAAGCGAAGCTCGCCCGCGCCGGGTACCTTGATTTGAACCTCGGCTGCGACGAGAACCCCTACGCCGAAATCATCGAATGCGACCGGGGGGACTGCGTCTCGGACGATCCCGAGTATGCTCCCCTGGAACCAGACGACGATGACGACATCCATTTGCTAGTCGATCGGCTCCGGACCGAGGTCCTCGACGGCCCCGCCGTCTTCGCCGACTACCGTTCCGTCAGGATCGAGCCACAATGACCTCCGCCCAAAAAATCGATCTCTTGATCGAAAAATATGGGCTCGAAGAAATCCTTCGTCGAATCGCGAAAGTCCGCGACGCCATAGGAAGAAAAGTTGTCTTGAACGCCGACGCGATCGAAATCATCTGCAGGCAAGAGGAAGGGGGTTATATGATTCCTACCCCAGATGGCTGGATCGAAGCGTTCGGTCCTGACACCTCCGTCGAGATCGAGCCACAATGACCGAGAAAAAGAAAACCTGGGCGGTCGATATCACGATTATCGTCGAGGCGGCGTCCGCTAAAGAGGCCGGGCGCCTGGCGAATCAATACGTCGCCGAGGGCCAGACAAACTCCGAGTATGACGATATCCTGGTCAAAACAAAATCTATTTCTAAACCCGAGGAACTTCGATGATTGACCCTCCTTGCGAACCCGATTCTCCCTGGCCCCCGGATCTAGAAGGAGATATTTGATGTTCGATGACGACGACCGATCTGACTTCGCCGACCCCGGAGGCCGTTCGGCCCTCCGCGCGGCGACGAAGCGTAACCCAAGAAACCCCCCGTGCCCGAATTGCGGGGCAAAGAACGTCTTAACTCCTGCCGACGTAGCGCATGGGGAGTCGGTAAATTCTGGGCGTGTCGCCGTTCTTCCGATCGACAGGGGCAGAGGGGAGAAAAACGCTGACTTAATCCTCCGTTCAGTCAACGCGGCCGGAGTTATGGCAAAAGTATTGGAAAAACTCCTCCGTGTAATATCTCTTCCTTGTAATAATAAAGAACGAGAAGCGGTAGGCTTAGCAAAAAACGCTCTTAATCTTTGGAAGGGAGAACGATGACAACGACAATTGACCCAAGCGAAGACCCAATGTCCGTAGCAAAATCGGTCTTTCCGAATCCAACCAACGAACAATACATTTCCGCCGCCGCCGACGAGTACCATCGCAACGGAGAAGTCGAAGTTGAAGACTACGCGTTCGATGACACAGAGGTCGTCTCCCGTTCCGACGGCGGCGCATACGTCCGCGCCTGGGTCTGGGTGCCGGACGAGTCCGCGTTCTTGAAAGGAACCCGGAATCGTCCGTTGGGGGGAGGGGCCGAAAACTCGACCGAGTCCGATGACTCCGTCGTCGCTCGGCTCGAAGCGACACAGGAAAGAGGACAAACGTGAAATACGTTGTCGGAAAATCGTGCGTTTGGATCGTCGGCGGTATCTGGATGCCGTACGGCGCGAGGGCCGCAATGGAAAAGGTCCTCGACAAATGCGATATCGAGAACATCCGCGACCGCGAAGGCCGCGGAGACAGCAAGATCACAAGAGAAGACGTCGAGGACTGGGTGTCGGTGAACTCCGGCGATTTCTCCTCGATCCTAGGGTTCGCCGCCTCGATTGAGGACGGCGAGAATACCCTCGATTTCCCCTGGATCATCGAACTCATCGAGCTCGCATATAACGATTGCATGTCAGATTCTTTCCCGGGCGAGGACTACTAAACCTTAACGAAAGGAAAAGCTAAATGGATACAAAACAACTCCGCGCCCTTCTCGAAATCCTCGAAGGTTCCTCGGTTCCGATTCCTGGATCCAGGCGCCATCCGTTCGAGATCGGGAAGGCTTACTTCTGGCGGACGGTCACATATCACCTGACCGGCCGAGTTGTAGCGATCGATGGGGACTGGTTGACCCTCGACGATGCCGCATGGATCGCCGATAGCGGCCGGTATGCGCAAACCGTCGAGAATGGTACCGTGTCCGAAGTCGAGCCGATCGGTCGCGCGTTCCTGAACGTCTCGTGCGCCACGGACTCGTTCGAGTGGAAGGGAACGCTTCCGAAAGCCCAGAAATGACCCCCGCGGTCGCTCTGATAGGGTCGAAGTCGGAGTCGAAGTCGTGGTCGGAGTCGAAGTCGGAGTCGAAGTCGTGGTCGGAGTCGTGGTCGGGGTCGAAGTCGTGGTCGGGGTCGAAGTCGTGGTCGGGGTCGAAGTCGTGGTCGGGGTCGGGGTCGAAGTCGGGGTCGGGGTCGGGGTCGAGGTCGAAGTAGTGACGTCTCCTATCTCTCGCTCAAGATCCAGAACCGCCTGGACCCAAGAAAAAGGAGACAAGTATGAAGTGACAGGGGTTCTCCGAAACGGCCGAAGGTTCAAGAAGATCTCGTTCGCAAGATACGATTGGGCCGAGGCGATCAACCTCTGGCGCGGGTCTCGGTGGCTCGTCCGAGGAGGAAAAAGGTACCTAATCGAAAGGGTCGTGAACTAATGAAACCCCTGGATTCGTCGTTGTTCAAGATCCATCGTTGTGGTTGCCGCTGGTACCCGCACGCGGAGTTGTTACTCGAATGCCCATCGCACGCGCTATCGTCGGCGGGCGTCCGTCGCCCCGCGCGACCCATTGACCCGGCCGAGAATCGGCGTGTGGCCCCGTCGGAACGCGCTAGGAACGCGGGCGACGGCCCCCGCGACTCGGTCGACAACGAAGAGGAAGATTTTCTCTTCGTTGTTGACCGAGAAAGGAGAGACTGATGTACTACGTCATCGACGAGAACGGAGCACCAATCATAGCGGGGACGTTCTCGACGCCGCTCCTAGCTGAGTACGCCGCGAGATCCTTCTTCGGCGACGAAGGTTGGAGGGTCGTTGGTGATGATGAAGAAGAGATCGAGCCGGCAGACGCCGACGCGATTGTGAACGAGGGGCACGGACAGGAGGATCAATGATCGTCAACAAGAAGGTAAACCTCGACCTAGTCGGCCTCGACGGGAACGCGTTCTTTCTTATGGGCGCGTTCACGAAGCAGGCCCGTCGAGAAGGCTGGACGGAGGAAGAAATCGACGTGGTGATGGAAGCCTGTCGGTCCTCCGACTACGATCACCTCCTTTCAACTCTTCTCGACCACACCGAACCGCGTGACCTCGGCGCTCCGGACTCGGGCGAGGACGATTGAGCGATGCGAAATCGTCCTCGCCCGTCCTCGCGAAGCGAGGAAGGAAGCAAAGGGGCAAAACAATGAAGAAAATGGACTTCGCCGGTCCCCCTCCGAAAGGTCCAGTGTCATCTTTCGTTGTCGCCGAACTTTGCCGAAGCGGAGTTCCCGAATCGGCATCGAGCACGATATCGTTAGGTATCGAGATCGATGCTTCAGAAATAGCAATCATTTTCGGAACGCGAGACGAAGTCGCTTGGTTCCGCGTCCGAATCGACGATCAACAATTCGACGTCACGATAGCTGAATCGACCGGCCGAAGCGACCTAGGAAGGAGGACCGGGTGAAGCCGTGGTTCGTATACCGCGTTACTCGGCTCGGCCCCCGGTGTTGGGAAGTCGCTTGTTACTCCGAACTCACTAGCGACAAGAAAGAAGTCGAAAATGTCTTTCCCTACGCGTCGACCGCTCGCGCGCTATCCAAGAAGCTAAACCGAAAACTTCATAAACGAGGAGGAAACGAAGGATGAGAACAAAGGTCATCAAACATCCGACGCCGAAGTTCAACGTCGGCGATGAAGTCGAAGCGTTTGACGGCCGGTCTTGGCTCGCCGGGACGGTTGTCTTGCTCCAACCGAAAGAATCGAACTCAATCGAGGTCCTCGACAAGGCCCTCGGTTTTGAGTTTCTCGTTCACTGGTCTCGGGTCCGCCGCCCAGAAGGGGGGAATCAATGAACGTCACGAAGCTCCGCGCGATCCAAAAAGCAATCCGGGAAGAGCCAAGAAAACTTCAGATGGAGGAATGGTTCATCGACGCCAGCAAAATCTCCGTCCTCACCGATCGCCCTCCATGCGGAACAGCCGCTTGTATCGCGGGTCTCGCGTGTATCCTTGACGAAGGGGAATTCACGAGGGACTTCGGAGGGGAAACCCCGAGCCTTGCTCGTGATATCCTCGACCTGACCGAGGGACAGTCCAATCGGTTGTTCTTCACGGCTTCTTGGCCGATGCACATCGAACAAGCGTACAAGAACGCCGATTCCCCTGAAGAACGGGCCGAAGCCGCGTGCGCGGCGATCGACTGGCTAATCGAGAACCCTAGCCCCGATCCGGGGGAAGAAGACGAAGAAGACGAAGAAGACGACGGCGATAATTAGTCGCCGCGAGCCGAATAAAGATATTTACAATGCGGAACAGGAGATCGTACGATAAACGGGTCGGTCAAGCGCGGTGCCGGAAACGCTGGTGGAACCGCAAAATAACGAGGCCGCGCCTAACTCCGGTACTGGTAGGAGATTAGGTCCAGAGTTTTCCTTGGGGTCGGATAAAACCTTCGGGAAAGGATAAAGTGAAGCGGCTTCTATTTTTCCGTCCATCGAAAAGGGAGGATTCTCCATGAAGAACATCGAAACGAAAGTCTCCGGAAATATCCTCACGATCACGGTCGACCTTTCGAAGACGTTCGGCGCGTCGTCGAGCGGGAAGTCGATTATCGTCGCATCGACTGAAGGAAACGTCCGGCTCGAAGACCCGGCCGGATCGGTCCTCGGAATGAACGTCTATCGGAAAGCCTAGGCCGTGCATTTCCACGCGGAGGTGTGGTTTCACGAAAAACCGGCCCATCTCGACAAGGCTGTCTCCGAGGCGATGGCTCCGTACAAGGAGGGGGAGGAAGAGGAAAATCCCCGAGGGTTCTTCGACTGGTGGCAGATCGGCGGACGCTGGACAGGAAAGCACGACCCGTCCTATAATCCACAAACCGATCCCGAGAATATCGAGACGTGTGATTTGTGCGCCGGGACCGGTTTCCGTCGAGACGATGTCGGAATCAATAGTCTGAAGTCGACTCCAACATACACGTGCAACGGATGCGGGACGTACGATCAAGAGAAGAAGTCCTGGGTCCATGGCCCTTTAGGCCCCGGCCGAAGGACGAAGTGGCCGAGCCAGTGGCGTAGGTTCGAGGGGGACGTCGCCCCCCTGGAAACCGTACCCGACGACCTCGAATGCTATACAATTATAGGTCCCGGGTTCGCTGAGCATGAGGAAACGGGGAAGTTAAAGTCGGTCCCGGTGAAGAAGTTCCTCTCCGACCGGGGGATCACGGACGGCTGGCTCGTTACGGTCGACTACCATGTCTAGGGAACCCGCCGAAGAATTCCAGGGTTTCCTCGTCCTTAAGCCGTCGGAACTCCGGTACCTCCGGGAGGTCCTCGCGACGGTCCAGGAGAGGACGTCGTTCCCCGCGCGGGGGCTTGACGATCTCGTCGAGCGTGTCGATCGCGCCGTCGATCGGCTCAACCGGAAGGAAGCTAAGGCTAAGAAGAAATGACTCCTCCCCGCGTGCATTCTGATTCTGAGAAGGTGATCAACAAAATCCGTAAGCTGTTGAACTTAGCAGCCGAGGGAAACGGCGCGACCGCCGAGGAAGCTGCGTCTGCCGCCGCGAAGGCTCAAGAACTCCTCTTCGCCCATAACCTCGAAATGTCTCAGGTTTCTTCCCTGGACCCTGAGGCATACGAGAAAGATAAGTTCTCCCTCGGGAAGTATCAGGGAAACATCTCGTGGCGGCGGAAGTTGATGAACGTCGTCGTGCGGACGAACTTCGCGAGGTGCGTGTACGTCGAATCGACCGCCGACGTCTACCTGATCGGGAAGCCATCGAACGTCGAGGCCGTTAAGTATCTGTATGCGTATCTCTCGAGGGAAATCGAGAGGTTGATGAGGGAATACTGTAAAGACAAAGGATTCGGGGCGTCGGGGAAAGAGTCGTCGGCGTTCCTAATGGGCGCGATGTTCGCTGTCGCGAAGCGCCTCACTGACGAGTTCGATGCCAAGACGGAGCCGACCGCGACCGCAAACTCTCGAGCGTTAGTCGTTACGACCGGGAAAGAGCTCGACGTCGCTGTAAGAGAGTTGTTCGGCGCAACGAGAACCGGAAGGTCAGCCGGAACCCCCCGACATTCTCCCGCGTTCGAAGCGGGCGTCGTCGAAGGCCGGCAGATTCCAATCCGTCGGGGGATTGAGGCATCGAGTCCGAGTCGAGCGTGAGCGAGCTCGGATTCGATGCGGCGAAGTTAACAAAGGAGGAGAGATGAGCGACTATGACTCGAGTTTCGCCCGAGCTCAGAAGGCCTACGACAATCAACCTCCCCCGGAACTGTCGAAGCGTCAAGAAGAAGCCGCGGACGAAGCCGAAGAAGCCGCAGTCGAAGCGATCAACACGTTCCAGGAGGGCTTGTTCGGAAAGACCGACGTCGATCCGACAACGTCCTCCGAGTGGGAGAAATGGGTCACGCGGTTCGTCGACCAATGCCGAGACAAAGCGATCGATGCCGTAGGCGATCCAGGACCGGACCCCGAATGACTCTTCCGAGAAACGAGTGGCCGGATTGGGCGACGGAACATTTTCCGGAACACGGAAAGCCGTTCGACGTTCCTTAGTCCCCGATGATCCTGAAGCGGGCGTTTGCGATGCGCGTCCTCGCCGTCGCGACGACTCGAATCGAAGGAAAATGGTCCGCGTACATCGATGCGGTTCCAGGATACAATCATGATGCTGAATTTCTTCCGGTCCTTCAAGAAGGGGAAAAACTCTCCGAACCGATCGCTCGAATTATGTTTCCGGAGTTCAACCCGATTCCGTACGCGAGGTGATCCGATGAGAAAGTCGACCGTCTTGTTTATAATCGGAGTCGGGTTCCTGTTATCGGGCGTTTTTCTTGCCGCTCCGGGCCGTCGGGGCGCGGTCGGGGTCATCGCGATCTTCACCGGAATGGGGATAATTGGGACTTCCCTCAAGGACGGAGAATGACGTATATCGTCCTCGGCCGCGACGATAAGGGAACCGAAGCGTCGCTCCCCCTGGCCCGCGCGAACCGGCACGGGTTAATCGCTGGCGCTACGGGCGCGGGGAAGACCGTTTCGATGATGCGTCTCGTCGAAGGATTGTCGCGGGCCGGAGTCCCGACGTTTGTTCCCGATGTAAAGGGCGACGTTGCCGGAGTTTGCTCCGGTGCGCGACCGTTACCGACTGTGTTTTGGGACCCCGAAGGTAAGCGCGGCCATCCGTTCCGGGTGCCGGTCCGCCGGTTCGGGGCGGGGTTGTTCGCCCGCACGATCGGCGTCACGGGCGTTCAAGCCGACGTTCTCGGCGTCGCGTTTCGGTACGCCGCCGACGAAAACCTCCCTTTCGATACGTTGAAGGACGTACAAGAAGTCCTTCGGTCTGTCGACGAGGAACGGAAGTCTGTCTCGATCGATCACGGTCTCGTATCGAGCGCGACGGTTGCTGCGATCCGAAGGTCAATCGCTACGTTTGAAGCCGATGGCGGCGGATTGATTTTCGGACCGAAGTCGATCGCGCGGGACGACCTATTTCTACAGACCGATGACGAGCAAGGGTTCGTTACGGTCCTCGTCGCGGACAACCTCGTAAAGAACGCTCGGGTATACGCGACGGTGATGACGTGGATTCTTTCGGACTTGTACGAGAATCTCCCTGAAGTCGGGGACCTCGCGATTCCTAAACTCGCGATGTTTATTGATGAAGCATATCTCCTATTTGAAGACGCGCCGAGACCGCTCGTCGATCGGATAGGACGAATCGTAAGAATCATCCGGTCGAAGTCTGTCGGCGTCTGGTTCTGTACTCAGTCGCCAAGCGACTTACCGTCCGTCGTTCTCGGGCAGCTTGGTTCGCGGGTACAACATGCGATGCGGGCCGCGACGCCTAAAGATTGGCGCGCGATTAAGGCTGCGGCCGATACGATGCCGCGCGGGAAGAGCCTAGACCCAGCGACCGAAATCTCCGTCCTTCGAATCGGCCACGCGCTTGTTTCGTTTCTTGATGAACAGGGAAGCCCGACGCCGACGATAAAGGTAAGAGTCGATCCCCCCGAGTTTCGAGTCGGCGCGGTCGACGACCGGAGTCGCCAGGGGGTAGTCCGTAATTCCCCCCTGGCCTCCCGGTTCCGGCCGCGTTCGGACCCGCGACCCCCCGGCTTCGGCCGCACGAGGCCCGCAGAAACGCGGGGCGCGGACGAAGCCGCGGCGCGGTTCGGTCGGAACGCCGGGCGCGCGGTCGCTTCCGTCCTCCGATTCGTAAAAAAGAGTTTACAAAGACGCGGCGGTGGTGTAAACTTCCGTTCGTCCGCGAAAGGGGCGACGTGAAATACAAACAGAAAACGAAATCCTACGACCATCAAACCGAGTGCTTAAACCTTTCGTGGGATCGAAAGGCGTTCGGGATTTTTCTCGAACAAGGTCTCGGTAAAACGAAGATCGCTCTAGACACCGCCGGGCTTCTATTCGCTGCCGGCCGTATCGATGGGGTCCTCGTCGTCGCGCCGAAAGTCGTGTATCGGAACTGGCCCCGGGTCGAGATCCCTATTCATCTTGGGTGCGATTACAAAGTTCTCGAGTGGGACCCCGGGAAAGCGAAAACGGACCGTTGGCGGAAGGCTTGGAAAGAACTCCTAAAGTCGAAGGACCTCGCGATATTCTGTATTAATGTCGAAGCGTTTTCAAACCGGGGCCAAGCGTTCGACGCCGCCGAGAAGTTCCTCCTCGAGCGAAAGTCGCTGATGGTCGTCGACGAGTCGAGCCGAATCAAAAACCCGACGTCGCAGCGTACGCGCCGGGTGATCCTATTAGGGAAGCGCGCGAAGTTCCGGCGCGCGATGACCGGGACCCCGGTTACGCAGACGCCGTTTGACTTGTTCGCTCAGTTTCGATTCCTAGACCCGTCGGTGCTCGGTTTTACGTCGTTCTACGGGTTCAAACACCAGTACGGAGTGTTCGAGAAACAGTACACGCGGGCCGCGGGCGCTTCGAGAGCCTACGAGGAACTCGTTAAGTACGTCCGCCTCGACGAACTGAAGTCGAAGATTCAGAATCACTCTTACCGGAAAACGAAAGCCGAATGTCTCGATATCCCCGACAAGATCTACCAACGGGTCGCCGTTGAGATGACGCCGGAACAGAAGAAGATGTACGCCGACCTTATGAAGGACGGGGAAATCGTCTTCGACTCGTTCGAAGTTCTTGCTAACCTTCAAATCGTCCGGCTCCTTCGGTGCCAGCAAATTCTCGGAGGGTTCGTCCCGGCGACCGTCACGATCCAAGAAGGCGAAGTCGATCTCGACGCGATCGAAGTCGCGTATACCCCTGGAAAGATCGAAGTTAAGCCCGTTCCAGGGGGAAACCCGAAACTTGACGCGCTGATCGATCTTGTATCTGAGGACTATCCCGGGAAAGCGATTATCTGGGCTCGGTTCCGGACGGAGATTGAAGCGATAACGGTCGGGCTTAAAGAGAAGTTTGGAAGCGAGGCCGTTGTCGAACTTCATGGAGGGATTGTAGGGGATAAACGAGACTTCAACGTTCAGGCGTTCCAGGAAGACGTCCGCGTCCGGTTCCTCGTCGGGCAACAACAATCCGGAATCGGCGTCACCCTAACCGCGGCGGAGACGGTGTTCTATTACTCGAACACGTTCAGCTACGAGCAGCGGTATCAGTCCGAGGACCGCGCGCACCGGATCGGGACGAAGCATTCCGTGACGTACGTCGATCTCGAGTGCGCCGGGACGGTCGACGAAAGAATCCGAGACGTTCTTCTCGGGGCGAAGTCGCTAGCGGACGCGGTGATGAAGCCATGATTTCTCCCCGATTTATTCTCGATTTATCGTTCGTCATTCATGGGTTAGCAGGTTCCTTTTGTTTTGGTGTTTGGTTAATTTTTCAGGAAGACCGTGCTTGGAAAGCTTCAGTTCTATTCTTTCTCTCCTATATTGCGATGGAAGTTGGAAGCGGAAGATGAAAGCGGTTTCCCTGGTATTTCGATCCTTTCAGTTTGTCGGTGATGAATCGGTTGGGCATATCTCTGAGAACGTCGAAGTGTGGAGTCCTTCGGAATTACACGGGAAAGACCATTTCCACATTGAGACTAGTCTTGAGATCGGGAGTGTTCTTGTTGTTAACGCGAACGACAAAGACTTCCTGGAAGGGAGAAGAGGATGGGTCGAGATAACTGGGCGAGATGGGAAGGATGTGACACGATGACTAGCACCACAAACCAATCCTTCCTAACCCTCCTCGCCGATCTCAAGGCGAAGCTGAAGGCTGGGACTGACGGCGAGCGTCGCATTGGTCGTAAGGTTGGGCGCACGATCTACTCGAATGAAAGGCTTATCGACATGTTCGATCGGATCGAGGACGCTGATTGCGCCGTCTCGCTCCACAACTCCGCCGCTGCGCTGATCGAGTCGGCGGAGAGAGGGATGGAGGCCGAGAAGATGCTAGACGAGTGCGGTCAGTGGCTATCGGCGCTCGTGAAGTCGGGACGCCTGTCGGAGGACAAGTGCGAGCGCATTGTCGAGTTGCTGGAACGGATGCGCGTGTTACTTGGCCCCCAACCGCCGAGCGACCACAAGTGAGCCGGGCGAGGCGGATCGTAGAACGCACGGATCATGGCGTCACGATGACAACGGACGTTCGCGAAGCTGGCGTTCAGTACCGCGTTCTTGTCAACGGCGTCGTCGAGTGGGAGCGATGGGTTCCGTTCAAGCAGAAGAAGGCTCTACGGGCTGGCGGTTTCGGATTCGTCGCGGCGGCGCGGGAGCAAGAGCGCGTCGCAGCCGAGGCCAAACCCAAGTGAGCCGCCCTCGCCGGAAGATTCGACGACGCACGATGCGCATGGAGACGGTCGAAGTGGTGTCCATCTGTAAGAATAAGGAAAGAGGTAAGTGAGCAAGTACCTGAAACTCTACTCGCGTTTGTGTCCAGACGATCCGGTCGCGAGCGACCGGCTCGACCCGCGCCGTGCGGCGATCATCGCCGAAATGAAGGCCGTGTGCCGCGCCAAGACTGAGGCCGGGGCGATGTGTGTGATCGAATGGTGGGACTCATGGCGGAACAACGAGGAAGGCCTGCTAGAGTTTGTGCGAAAGGCCAGAAATGCCGCTGAGTAGAGAGCGGGCGATGGAGATTGCCGCGAGCGTTGTCAGCAAGTTTGAGTGGCCGGAGGAGACGGCCGCAGACAGGAGGCGCTCCATTATCGCCGACACCATCCTCACCGTGGACCGGGAGGCGATGGAGGACTTGAACGAAGCGATCCGTATTCTCTCTGGCGTCGTCGAGACAGCCGAGGAATCGCACGCTGAGCATGGACCAGGATGCTACATCAACGAGGCGCGCGACTGGTTGGCCGCCAGAAAGGAGACAACATGACCAAGCCGAGCAAGTACCCAGAGTGTGAGCGGCTTAGTGAGGCGGCGCCGCGCTCACAACTAATCGGCGAGTTTTTGGAATGGCTAGACGAGCAGGGTATCGTACTCGCCGCGTACGGGAAGAATCGGACCTGGCCCGATCCGATCTTAGATTCGCGCGAATCGATACTAGCGCGATTCTTCGGTATCGATCTAAAAAAGGTCGAGAAGGAGCGCATGGACATACTCAAGAGCCTCCAAACATGACCGAGCCGAGCGATCTGAAGGCGGATGCGCCGCAAGTTTTGGGCTGTCCGTTTTGCGGCGGGATGCCGTACCTGAACAACGGTTTCGTGCGCCCGTGGTGCGGCTGCCTTGGCCTTGCAAAAAACGCACGCTGGCCTGTCTATATCTGGAACATCCGCGCGCCTCGCGCGCTACCAGCGAGCGCCGCCGTCGAATTGCGTGAGGCGATCTACAAGAACACGCTCGAATCGATGCTTAAAATCCTCTCCCGCCACGGAATCGAGGTCGAGAGATGAGCGAGCCGAGCAAGTGGGCGAAGGAGAAAGCGCGCTTGATAATCGCCTCTATCGCTGCGCACGAACACAATCGACCAGTCGCAGCCGAGTGCGACATCTGCGTCGCTGTTGCAATCGCCGCCATCGATGCCGCGCGGATCGAAGGGCTGGAAATGGCGGCGAAGGTGGTAGACCAATACGATCCGACTGACATTGATGCAGTGCCTACCTATTGGTGGGAGACGGTTCCAGGGTTAGCTGCGGAAATCCGCGCCATAGCCGACAAGATCAGGGCGGGAGAGAAGTGACCAATTATAGTAGGAAAAGCCGTTATGTAAAATAGATGTTTACAGGTGCGGTCGAAAGATCGTACGATCCGATTCGGAGATAACGGGATAAGGAGGAAAACGATGAGGCTCCGAGATTTCAAGAAGCTTCTCGAGAAGGAAGAACTCAACGACGACCTGGAAGTAACTACGTCAAACGGAAAGGTCATCGACGTCGTAATCCAGAATTTCTCGGGAAGAGAGAACCTCGTTCTTATCGTCTCGAGTGGGAGCCACCAGTGAAAAAGAAGTTCCGGCTTCTCGTTCGTCGCGTCGATGAAGATAAGTGGTGGGTCGTGTTCACCGTTGCCGCCGCGATCGTCGTCGCGCTCGCCGCGAGGAACATGTGACCCCCCGGAAACCGAAACCCGAGAATCCGTGGCCGTTCGTCCTCGATCGGCCGCTTTTATCGCTTGATCTCGAGACGACGTCGGCGCGGCCTTGGGACGCGCGGATCGTCGAAATTGGAATCTATGGGATCTTTCCTAACGGCGACCCGATCGAATTCTGCCAACGCATCGATCCAATGGTGCCGATTGAACCGGGCGCGACGAAAGCTCATGGGATTTCCGACGACGATATTCGGGACCTTCCGAGGTTCGTCGACGTCGCCGCGGACTTAACCGACCTCGTGTCTGGAGCCGACGTCGTCGGGTACAACCTGATTTCATTCGATATCCCGGTGCTATCGGCCGAATACCGGCGGATCGGGCACTCCGAGTGGTTCCACGACTGGGCTGCGGCGACTCGGTTTATCGACGCATTCACGATTTTCCGGACGCGCGAGCCGAGGACTCTCGAAGCCGCTCACGCGCGGTACGTCGGCCCCGAATATCCAGGGAAGACCCACTCGGCGATTGATGACGCGCGGGCGACACTTGAGGTTCTTCGGGGACAACTGAAAGCTTACCCCGATATCCCCCTGATCCCTCGGTCGATTGCCGAGATGTTTCCGTCGGACCGGGTTGACGTCGACGGGAAGTTTAAGAAAAACGGCGCAGGGGAAACCGTCGTTGGGTTCGGAAAACACAACGGGAAACTTCTTTCGGTCGTCGTTAAGGAGGACCAGGGGTGGCTTGAATGGGTCGCCGGGCCGAAGACCGACTTCGCGCCGGACACGAAACGGATCGCTCGAGAAGCGATTGGAAAGGGGAAATAACTATGGCGAAGAAGTCCGCACTCGACTTCGAAGAAGATCGGTCGGTCGGGGTGACAGAAGAACTCCTCGGGCGACTTGCGACGATCGCCGTTGCGCAGCTCGCGGCCGAGGACGAAGTCTCGACGCTGTCGGAGAAGCTCGACGAGGCAAACGCGGTGCTCCGGATTATCCGGACGGAGGTCCTTCCGTCGTTGATGTTCGAGGCCGGGGTCGACTCGTTTACCCTGAAGAACGGGGCGAAGATCGACATCAAGAAAACGGTTAAGGCGTCAATTTCCGAGGACCGGAAGGAAAAAGCGTTCGCCTGGCTCCGGAAGAACGGCCACGGGTCGCTAATCAAGATGGAGGTCGTCGCGAAGTTCGGTCGCGGGGAAGAGTCCGCCGCGAAGATCCTTGACAAGGAACTCGAGAAGAAAGGGATCGTTCACGACCGGAAAGAGTCCGTCCACGGGCAGACGCTATCGGCGTTCGTTCGTGAGCAACTTGCGGACGGGACGGTCCTCCCGATGGAACTCCTCGGGGTGTTTCAGTACGACGAATCGATCATCACGCAGCCGAAGAAGTAACCCAAACAAAAGGAGAAAGAAACATGGCCCAGGCAGCGAAGAAGCCGTCTCCGAAAAACGACTCGAGGGCGGTTTCGAAGGCAGCAGATAAGGGCGTCCCGTCGACGGACGTGTTGTCGTTCGAGCGCGACGCGGGCGCGGGGCTCGAAGGGGCGGATCAGGATTGTTACGCCCAGCCGTTTTTGACGCTTCTCCAGAAGATGTCGCCCCAGGTCGACCGCGACTCGGACAAGTACATCAAGGGCGCGTCGGCCGGGGACTTCCTGAACGGGGCGACGGGGGAAGTGTACGACGGAAAGAAAGGCGTCGTTCTCGTTCCGGTACACTTCGAGAGGAAATACGTCGAATGGGGTCAGCGCGACGACGGCGGGGGATTCAAGGGATCGTACCGGCCCGATGAGATCAACCTCGCCGATTTGGAGCGGGACGATTCGGGGCGGTTTCAGAAGGGGGACAACTACCTCGCGGATACGAGGTACCACTACTGCATTCAGTTGACCCCTGACGGGCGGCGGAATATCGTTCTTTCGCTTACATCGACCCAGATCAAGAAGTCCCGGAACTGGGTGACGGCGATGTCAATGATTCGGTTCGAAGGGAAGAATGGGAAGCCGTTCTGCCCGCCGACGTTCGCGCACGCGTGGCGGATCACGACGGTCGCCGAGTCGAACGATAAGGGGTCCTGGCACGGCGTCAAGATCGAAAAGGAACGGGTCCTCGGGAAGGGCGACGAGGCGGTCGTGGCGGAAGCCCGGGCGCTTCAGGCTCTTGCGCGGGGCGGGCGGATTCGGGTCGACGAGGCCACGGATACGCAAGAAGTGGTTCACGCCGATAAGTTCTAGGTTCTGCGGCCCGTGGCGGGGATCGCGGATCGTTTCTACGAGAGGTTCCGTGGGCTCGAAAGGGCTCACGGGACTTATCTCGTCGGGACGAAAAAAGAAGGAAAACGGGGAAAGCTCGGGGGACGAGCGCAAACGATTAAAGAGAAGGCAACGGCGAAACACTGGGAATCGCATCTTGAGGGAAAGAAAGGAATCGGGATCGTTCCTATTCGAGACGACGGAACGTGCATATTCGGCGCGATCGACATTGACGTGTACGACTTAGACCTTTCGGCCTTAGAGAAGAAAATCGTCGAAGCCAGGTTCCCCCTGGTACCTTGCCAAACGAAATCAAAGGGGGCGCACCTTTACCTATTCTTCTCCGAACCGGCCCCGGCGGGGTTTGTCCGGGACCGGCTTGCGGAGTTCGCCGTCGTCCTCGGGTATATGTCGAGCGAGATATTCCCGAAACAGGCCGAACTCGCGGGCGACGATGATTGCGGATCGTGGATCAATATGCCGTACTTCGGCGGGGCTGAGACGACTCGGTATGCGATTCGGGGCGGGGAACCGCTACCGCCGGACGCGTTCCTCGACTACGCCGACGAGAAGGCGACGACAGTCGAGGCATTCGCGAGGATAAAGGTTCCGGAAGACCCGGACCTTGAAAGCGGCCCCCCATGCTTACAGCATCTCGCAAAAGTCGGGTTTCCGGAGGGGTCAAGAAACAAAGCGTTATTCAACCTCGGCGTATATTGCAAAAAGAGGTATGGGGACGCATGGCAAGAGAAACTCGGAGAATTGAACCGGAAGTATATGAAGCCCCCGCTCCCCGGGACCGAAGTTGAAGCGACGATAAAATCGCTAAGTCGGAAGGAATACCTTTACACGTGCAAGGACTCACCGATCGTTGAGGTGTGCAACCGGGCGATGTGTGTCCGGCGGAAGTTCGGGATTTCAGGATCGTCGACCGACCCCGGCGTGTCGCTCGACGGGCTAACGAAGATCCTTACAGACCCGCCGACTTGGATCATCAACGTCAATGGGAAACGGGTCCGGCTCGGGGAGGTCGAAATCCTTATGAGCCAGACCAAGTTCGTGAACGTCGTTGTCGAACAGACGAACCAGATGCAACGACGAATAAAGCGAGAATCGTGGGACGATATCATCGGGGGGCTTCTCGAAAAAGTCGAGGAAGTCCACGCCCCAGACGACGCGAGTACGGCGGGGCAGTTTCTATTTATGATGGAACAGTTCTGCGTCGACCGCGCCCCGGCGAAGGAAAAGTCCGATCTTCTCAGGGGGATGCCGTTCCAGGAAGACGGATTCGTGTACTTCCGGTCGAGCGACCTATTATCATTCATGGAAAAACGAAAACTTCGGGTGCATCCACGAGACGCGTGGAACTATCTCGTTAAAGCGAAAGCGAAAACGTCGGCGTTCAAAGTGAACGGTCGATTTGTCCGGTGTTGGGGGATACCGGCCCCGGCGAAGCAAGATGAACCGTTCGGGGTGCCCCCGATCGAAAAGAAGGAGGACTTCTAAAATGGGGAGGAACCGGATTCTCGATTACTCGAAGGTCGGGCCGAGGATGCGAAAGATGTACGAGAACGGCCTTAGCCTCCGAAAGATCGCGATCGAATTCAAGATCTCCCACTCGACGGTCAACAAGATCCTGTCGATTATGGGGGTCGATCGGCGCGACTCCGAAACGCATAAGGGCCGAAGGAAAATGAAGGATATCGTAGGGAAACGGTTCGGGAAACTTGTCGTCGTCGGCCGGGACGGGGACAAATATCCTCCCCTCTGGATCGTGTCGTGCGACTGCGGAAAGTCGAAGCGTTACACCCGGCCACAAATACTTGTTCGTCGATCGTGTGGTTGTGGGGCGAGGCAGTCGAGAAAATGAAGCGGACGTTGATTCTCGGAGGTCCCGGCGCGGGAAAGACGCACGCATTGATCGACGTCGCCCGGCGCGAGATCCGAGACGGGACGGACCCGGACCGGATTGCGTTCGTTTCGTTCACGAAGAAAGCAGTAACCGAGGCCCGGGACCGGGCGAAGAAGGACTTGTCCCTTGTCGATAACGATCTCCCGTACTTCCGGACGATTCATTCGACATGTTTCCAGGCGCTCGGTCTGTCTCGAAATAGAGTACTAGGTAGGCCCCATATCTGGGCGATCGGTCGGCTTCTCGGGATTCGGATTTCGGGGAATCTTGAGTCCGAAGCTGGGGATATTGCGCTCGCCGGGGACCGGATGTTGTTTCTCGAGAACCTTGCCCGATCGACGGGCCGATCGCTCCGTGAGACGTGGGAGGCGACCGTCGACCCCGTCCCGTGGTACGAACTTCTCCAGTTCAAAGAAACACTAGACAAATACAAAGAGGCACATTCGCTCGTCGACTTCGCTGATATGCTTTCGATATTCTCGGGGAAGGACGATCCCTTAGACGTCGACGTCGCGATCGTCGACGAAGCGCAGGACCTTACCGCCGCGCAATGGAAAGTCGTATTCGTTGCGTTCCGAAACGCGAAACGGATTTACTTCGCAGGCGACGACGACCAGGCGATCTATGAATGGTCGGGCGCGGACGTCGCACAGTTTCTTTCAATCGGCGTCGACGATCTACAAGTTCTTCCTGAGTCCCGCCGCGTCCCTCGATCCGTCGCGAAAATAGCGAACGAAATCGCATCTCGGATCGGGAAACGGTACGACAAGAAGTGGAAAGAACGCGACGCCGACGGCCGAGTTGAGCGCGTCGCGTCGCCGAGCCAAGTCGACCTAACAACTGGATCGTGGTACCTTCTCGCGCGGAACCGGTGCTTCTTATCCCCCCTGGAAGAAGAATGCGAATACCAGGGGGTACCATACTCTACACGGGACGGGTCTTCGGTGTCGGTCGAGGATATCCGAACGATCCGGTCTTACGAAGGACTCCGTAAAGGCGAGCACGTCGGGGGCGCGGACGCGGACAAGGTCGCGAAGGCCCTCGGACGGCCGATCAAGTCTGTCGACGATGCGAAGATGTACCGGATCGAAGACTTTACTCAGGAGCGTGCTCCGAGGATCTGGCACGAGGCGTTCGATGGGATGTCGGCGCGAAAGCGCGCGTACTACGTCGCGATCCTTAGGCGCGGGGAGCGGATCACGACGAGGCCGAGGATTCATGTCGATACGATCCATGGCGTTAAGGGAGGAGAAGCAGATAACGTACTTTTAACGGTCGATCAAACGGCTAGGACGGAAGAGGGATGTATCCGAAACCCCGACGCCGAGGCCCGTGTATTCTACGTCGGGGCGACGCGGGCGCGGGAAAACCTTTTCCTGATGTCTGCGCAATCGGATAGATACTATGGAATATAAAGATTCGTCGAGATCCGAAAAAGATGTTTACACTTGGCGACTATAGCCGTTACGATACGTCGGCGCGATCGGGAACCGGCCGGGGATTTCTTCGGCGGATTCCGGAATCGAGGAGGATGCGATGGATGAACCCGTTAAGCCAGTAGACATCGGCCCCGAACGTCGGACGCTTCGCGACGCGATCCTTAGGGTGCTCCCAAGAAAAGGCGAGGTCCGGATTGACGAAGTCGTCGCGACCGTGATGGAAGAAATCTCGACGAACTCGGACAAGGTCTGGGACGAGGTCCGGATTCTCGTCGCGCTCGGGTTTCTTAAGGCGGAGGAGAAGAACGTCGACGGGAAACGGTTCATGTACTCGTTGACCGAGAAAGGAAACGAGTCGCGCGTCGCGGCTCCCCCGTCGGAAAAGGTGACGTCGAATCGAGTCGAGAAGTTCGTTCATCACAAGGGAAAGGTTCCGTGTCCCGACTGCGATGGGAAAAACACCGCCGCTCGGGTTCCGACATCGACGTTTCCGTTGATTCAGTGTTACTGCTTTGATTGCAAAAAGATTTTCCCTGGAAAGTCGGATAGCCTTGGCGCACGGATCGCGGTTGCAGGGACCCGCGGCCCACACACGTTGGAGAAATCCGGCGAAGGAGATGAAATGGGAGACGAGAAGAAGGCGAACAGAAAGAAGTCTAAGGAAGCTGCGACGAAGTCGGTTCCGGCCGCGAAGAAAACCGCGGTGAAAGAGGGCGGGCCGTCGCGGTATCAGATGATCCGTGACTTCTTCAAGACGCGGAAGACCGGGACGCGGGAGGAACTTTGCAAGTTGACGGGTTGGGACGAGGCGAACGTCCACACGGCGATGTCGATTCTTCGGACGAAGAAGCGTTCGAAGGGCGACAAGTACCTCAACACGACGTGGGACAAGGAGTCCGGGAAGTACACCCGCGTCGACTAACGCGTCCGGATCGGGGGCCGGTCGAGTTGCGAAGGGCCGGCCCCCCGGATACTGAAGGAAGGAGAAACTATTGATCATAATCGAAGGCCCCGACGGGGCCGGGAAATCAACTATCGCGAAGATCCTCGCCGGTAAGCACGGGCTCGAGATTATCCACGCCGGAGGTCCGCCTAAGGACGCGGAGGACCTTCGTGGTCGGTTCGCGACGCAGTTCCGGGGGTACGGGAAAGTCCTTGACCGGGCGTCGTTCATCTCCGAACAAGTGTACGGATCGGTCGTCCGGAACGGACTTCTTGTCGAGCAATCAGAGATCGACGACACGGCCCGGCGGTTCGTTGAGAAAGGGTTCTTCGTCGTGTACTGCCGGCCGTCGGTCGATACGTTAATTGCTCACGCTCGTGAGAAGCTTGCGCGGCTGTCGTCCGAAAAAGGCTACAAACCAGACAATCACGTTCAAGTCGTGTCGGATAAGATCGTCCGAATCGCGATGAGATATGACGTCGTGATCGAGAACCTGAAGAGGAGAGGGATGACGGTTCTGGGTTATGTGCGGGATTAACGTCTATTTTGGGAAAGACAAATCCGTCATCGAAAGGATGGCCGCAAAGTTGGAGCACCGGGGGAAACGGACGACGACCGCGAGGTTCTTCCAACCGGGTCTCGTATACGTCTCGCACGCCCGGCTCCCGATTCAAGGGCTGAGCGAGACGTTCGACCAGCCGATGCGTCACGGTACGAAGAACCTGTATGGGTTGATGGTCGGGGAAGTGTTCAACTTCCGAAAGTATGACCCGGCGGCGAAGAACGACCTCGCCGTCGTCCTCGCGATGTGGGAGAAGTTTGGACCGAAATGTCTTGCCGGGTTCGACGGGTTCTGGTCGTTTGTATTCATTGACACGTCGAAGAAGACCGTTACGGTCGTGACCGATCCGCTCGCGAAGAAGCCGCTTTACTACCGAACGCTTCCGGCGCTTGCGATATCGTCCGAGATCGATCCTTTGCTCGAGGCCGGGCCGTCGACGTTGAACGAAACGTACCTCGGCGGGGTCGCGCGGTTCGGATATTGTTACGATCGGTCGACTCCCTGGAACGAGATCCATTCGATTGCGCCTGGATCGATCCTAGTCTACGATGAGTTCGGACGGCTTAAGGAATCGTACCAGTATGGACTTGGGTTATACCCAACTGGAACGGACCTTCGTGCGGCCGTCGAGGAGTCTGTCCGAAATCGAATGGTGTCGGATGTTCCGGTCGGGGTTCTTCTTTCCGGCGGACTCGACTCAACGATCGTTTTCGAGATGATGAAGAAGGTCCGGACCGACTTCAAAGTCTTTCATGTTGAGAACGACGAAGCCGACTTCCTAAAACATCTGGACTTTCGGTTCCCCGGAAGCGAAATCGAGATGATCGCGATCAACCGACCAGTCGAGATCGAAAAAGAAGTCGCGGTTCAAATCCACCAGTGCCCCGTCGATCTCGGCTCGGTGATGGCCCAAATCGACCTAGGAAAGGCCGTTCGAGAATCCGGGGTTGACGTCGTCCTTTCCGGGGACGGGGCCGACGAGTTGTTCGGAGGATACCGTCGCACGGCCGAGTATGACTCGCAAAAGTCCGACGTGTTTCACGAGTTGATCCACTACCACCTCCCCCGGCTTGACCGGACGATGATGTTCTCGATGGTCGAACTCCGGTGCCCGTTCCTCGCCCTTCCGATCGTGAACTACGCGCTCGCGCTCCCGTGGGAACGCAGGAAACACAAAGAAGTATTGAAGGAAGCGTTCGCGGACATCGTTCCACTTTCTATTCTACATCGTGAGAAGGTTCCCCTGAAGATCGAAGGGTCCAGGGGGGAGAAGAAGATCGAGTGGCGAATGGCGTGTATCGACGCCTTCAGAAAGGCCTACGCGACATGAACGTGAACGACGCGACCGCCCCCGAGCCGACAGGCGACCGGCTCGAGATGATTTTCGACCGGCAGCGGGAATTGTCGAAGAAGTACAGCGAGATCGAGGGAAAAGCCGGGATCGGTCGGGGGATTCTACCCGCGACGTTTCATATCGACGACCCGAAATGCCAATACTTCCTGAAAGATCTGGCCTGGCGAGTAACTGAGGAACTCGCCGAAGCGATTGAGTCGATGGCTGATCCCGTCCACTGTAAGGAGGAAGTCGCCGACGCCTGGCATTTTCTCGTCGAACTCGTGATCGAGATCGGACTCGGCCCGGCCGACGTTGTCGACGATAACCTCGGAAAAGATCGTCTCGATATCATTATTCCGGGGAAAAATACCGGGTTGGATAGCGAAACGGTCGTGATGTTTTCTGCGTGGAAGGTCGTCGAAACCCTCGGCCTCGCGATGAACTGCTTGAAGAATAAACCGTGGAAACAGTCGCACGTTTCAACCGACGTAGACAAGTTTGAGGATCTCGTCGTCCAGTCAGTCGGGCGACTTGGTCTTCTGTCTTGGACCGTCGGGATGTCTGCGGATGCCGTGTTCGAGTTGTACTTCAAGAAGTCCGAAGTCAATAGGTTCCGGCAACGGAGCGAGTACTAATGCCGAGGAAACCGCCGAGTATTGAGAAGTTGAAGGCGGTTGGGTTAACGTGCGGGATCGGTTCAATGTTAGTCGGAGCGCGGATGGGGGGTTTCGAGGTCCTCGGAAATATCGAGTGGCGGAAGTACTACCACAAGAAAGACAAGGACGGGAAGAATACGTTTCTTGAGAACTTCCCGGGGGCGTTCTTTGTCCATTCGATCGAGGAGGCCCCGGCGTTACCGACGATCGACGTTGCTTTCGGACACCCAGAGTGCGGGAACTTTTCGCAACTCGATGGAATGAATTCGAACCGTGGCGACGACCCCGGGGACATTCCTTTGTTCGTCGATCTCGTCGCGCGGGTGAAGCCGAGGTTTTTCGTGATGGACGATCTTCCGAAATCGTTCATCGCGTTCTCGATGGAGAAGTATGCGTCGCTTCTTCCGGAGTACGATCTGTTCCCTGAGTGGGTGTCGAACTTTCATTACGGAAACGTCCAACGGTTTCGAAAGCGGTTCTTCCTGATCGGGGCGCTGAAGAAGGAGAAGTTCGCGTTTCGGCCCGGGGAGTATGACAACAAGGAAACGGTCCAGACTCTTATCGGGGATCTCCCCGATCCCCAAAAGAAGGGGAGCCATTCGATTCCGAATCATGACCCTCACGTCCTCGATGGACGATGTGACCGAGCGATGCATTTTTCGAAACGCGGGGAGAAGGCGACGTGGCGCGAGGTCCAGAAGTTCTTTAAGGACGGCCGTCCCGGGACGGTCCTTCCGTACCAGACGGCAGACGGGTCCTACAAGAAACGGATCGGGACATACCGGAATCACTGGGACGGGCACGCGGCGGTCCTAACCGGGGGCGCTCCGGCGATCCACGGGGAGCGGTGCCTTCCGTATACGATCCGCGAGCGCGCGAGAATCCAGGGGTTCCCCGACGACTTCATCTTCTACGGGACGATCCTGAACGAGAAAGGCGAATGGAACCACACGAAAGATGCGACGATCGTAAAGCAGACGGGGAAAGCGATGCCCGTCCAGTTCAACGCGTACATCGCAAAACAGATCGCCGCTCATATCAACGGTGTGAAGTTCGAGTCGTCGGGACATCGATTTTTGCCGCCCGACCGATATGTCGACGACGCGAAACAGTGGTACTGCGAAAACGTCGGGTACTCGAATCAACCGAAAGCGTGCGAAGAGTGCACGATGCTATTTCGGTGCCACCTGCCGATGAGAGTCGAACCCGAGGACTTGACGCGTTGGGATAACGCGATCGATCCGACGTACAAACCGCCTAAGCCGAAGAAAGAACGGAGGCCGAAGGTCGAACGCGCCGCGGTGTCCGTCGCGGAGTTCCAGTCGATTCCTAAGCGCGGCCGGGGACGACCGAGAAAGGTCCCCCTGGAGACTCCGCCAGTTCCGGCTGAACCGAAGAAACCACAACCGAAGCCGAGAGATGTGAAACCCGCGCCGATCGTTCCGTCGGTCCCGTCGGTCCCGTCGGTCCCGTCGGGAAAGGTGTTGTCGAACTTTTAAGGGAGGGAGCGGATGGACAAGAACGAGATCGAACCGGTCCAGTTATTGAACGCCGGACCGAATATGCCGACGGACTACGTCGGCGTTAGCAAATACTCGAAGCCGTTTCTCGGGGAGCTGATTCGTCCTGACGGACGGAACTACTCCCGGCTCGAGAGGAAATCGTTTTACGATCCGATCGAAAAGAAGCATCCGGCGAAGACGCCGCTCCATGTCGCTCGGTGGGCGATCCAGACGTTTACGAAAAAGAACGACTGGGTCCTCGATCCGATGGTCGGGGCGGGAACGACTCCCGTCGAGGCGCTCCGGATGGGCCGGAACGCGGCGGGGTGTGAGATCGAGTTCTTCGACGTCGTCGAAGCGAACCTCGCCCGCGCCGCCGCGGTCTCGAATGGCGCGAAGTTCCGGGTCGTTCACCGAGACGCCCGAGAGATCGAGTCGGTGATCGCGGATCTTCCTCGGTTCTCGCTCGTCGTCAACAACCCGCCGTACTCAGGGGACGTCCGAGAGAGCTTCTTCGGATATGCCGAAAAAGATATGAAGAAACAACCGAAGGAGATGAGGTACGACAAACGGTATGCGAACCTCGGCCTCCTTCGGGAGAACGACGCGTACTGGGCCGCGATCCGAGACATTTACCAGAAGTGCATCGCCCGGATGAAGAAGAACGGCCGGTTCGTCGTCTCTGTCAAGGATATGATGCGTAAGGGCGAGCCGTTTCTTCTTCACGTGAAGATCGGGGATCTCCTAACCGAACTCGGGCTTACGCACGAGGGAACGGCGATCTTGAGACATTACCCAACGACGATGTTCCTCAACACGTACGAGAAGAAGACGGGGAAGAAGCCGCCGCTGTACCAGACGATCCTCGTGTTCCGGAAGGACAAGGCGACGCGATGAGGATCTACCAGAACCCCGTCGAGATGGTGAAGGAGGTCGAGCGGGACCTGTTTGAAATGGGTGTCCGGTACCACACCGAGACCGTGCAAGACAAATTCGTTGGGGACGATCCCGGGTACCGAGCGATCGAACTGACAGGTTACGCTTACTCCTTGACGGCCTCGTTTGATAACGTCCGGCTTGAGCAGATGATGAAGTATCTGAACGGGAACGTTGAATGGGCAAAACGGGAAGAGGTCGAACGGCTCCTTGGAACTCGGGAAAACGCTGGTCCCCGGGGACCATTGAATCCTGGGGAATCCTGGAAACTCGACTCAGGGAAATGGGGAAAGTTTATTCGGGACGGGAAGTTCTCTTACTCGTACGGAGAGAGATGGCAAGCGCAACTTCCGTACGTCATCGACGAGTTGAAACGTCGTCCGACGACCCGGCAAGCGATTATGACGATGTACGACGTCCACCAAGACATGATGAACTGGGGCGGGCGCGACCGGGTGCCGTGCTCGATATCGTACCAATTCGTCCTCCGGAACGGGAACCTGACATTGATCTACAACCAAAGGTCGTGCGATTTCATGAAGTTCTTCGCATCGGATGTTTACCTGACGACTCGGCTTCTTCAACACGTCGCATCGGAAATCAATGCGACGCCGTCGCGGTTCGTCCATTTCATCGGATCGCTTCACGCGTTCGCGAAGGACCTCGAAGGGAGGAACATATTTTGAATCGGTCGACGCGGAAGGAATATTACTTTTCGATCGTCCGGGCGGTGATGGATCGGTCGACGTGTAACCGAGGGAAAAAAGGTGCGATACTCGTCCGCGACGGACGAGTCCTTGCGACTGGATTCTCGGGGTCCCCGTCGAAGGCGCCTCATTGCGACGACGTCGGACACGAAATAGAACAACGAGCAACTATCTCCGATCAGATCGTGTATAAAGAAACTGCTCACTGTGTCCGGACCGTCCACGCCGAAGCGAACGCGGTCGCGCAATCCGCGCGGCACGGTCCGCCAATCGACGGGGCCGAAGTGTACTGCACCGCGTTCCCGTGCTACGACTGCGCGAAGCTTCTCGTTAACGTTGGGATCGTCGCCGTCCACGCGGAGATCGACTATCAAAAGTCGAAGAGGTCGAAGGAGTTGTTCACATCGCTTGGTATCCCCTGGACGATCGAGGATGAATCAAAAGAAGGCGATGATCGTTGAAGAAGGTCGATAACCTGTTTCCCGATTTATCGTCTGCAAAATTAATCGCGGTGGACATCGAGACGCGAGACGACGACCTCGTAGCGAAAGGTCCGGGGACGTATCGCGATGGGTATATCGCAGGCGTCGCGGTAGCGACCGACGACGGGTTCTCAAACTACTACCCGATCCGACACGAGGACGGCGAGAACCTCGACCCGAAAAAAGTCCTCAAGTGGCTCGGCCGTGAACTCGGTCGGAAGTCGCAGCGGAAAGTCGGCGCGAACCTTCTCTACGATTTTGACTACCTCGAGAAGGCCGGAGTGAAAATCGTTGGCCCGTGGGCGGATGTACAGATCGCTGAACCTTTGGTGAACGAAAATCTTCAGGGGTTCTACAACCTCGGGGATATCTCGGTTCGGTACCTCGAGGGCGAGTCGAAGGCCGAGGATGAGATAACGCAAGAATGCGCGCGGCGGGGATACAAGGGCGATCCGAAGAAACACCTCTGGCGACTCCCTGGGTCCGTCGTCGCGAAGTACGCGATCCAGGACGTTCTTCTTCCGTTAAAGATTCTTCCTCTTCAGGAGAAGTTGCTCGCGGCGGAGGGGATGACCGAACTATTCGACCTTGAGTCGCGTCTACTTCCTCTCGTTCTTCGGATGAGGCAGAACGGGGTGCGGATCGATACGAAGAAACTTGACGACTCGATCGTCGCGTTTCGGAAGAAACTCGTCGAGACGAAGGCCGGGCTCGACGCAATCGCGGGGAAAAACATCTCCGTATGGAACGCGCGGGAGCTCGGGGGGATGTTCGATTCTTTGGGTATACCGTACCCACGCACCCCGAAAACCGATGCCCCGTCGTTCACGAAGCCGTGGCTCGAGACGGTAAATCATTCCGTTGCGAAGATGATCCTTGAGTGTCGCGGAACCGATAAGTTCATCTCGACGTTTCTTGTCGGGCAGATGCAGGAGCAACTCGTCGACGGAAGAATCCACGGGTCGTTTAACCCGATGAAGTCCGACGAGTATGGGACCGTTACGGGACGGTTCTCGTCGTCCCATCCAAACCTTCAGTTCATCCCGGCACGCGATGCGGTCCTTGGCCCTTTGTGCCGATCGATCTTTATCCCAGAAGAGGGATGCGACTGGGGGAAGGCCGATTACAACCAGGCAGAATTTAGGATTTTTTCTCATTATGCTTTGGGAGAAGGCGCGGCCGAGTTCCGGTCGGAGTATCAGAAGAACCCGAAGATCGACTTTCATCAGCAGTGCGCGGACCGTGCGGGACTTGTCGGAAAAGCAGGCCGGCAGAAAGCGAAGACGATTAACTTCGGGGTGATCTACGGGATGGGAACGAAGAAAACCGCAGCGCAACTGAAGCTCCCGGTCGATGAGGCCCAAGGGTTCCTCGACAAATACTACGCCGCGTTCCCATTCGCCCGGAACACGCTACGGGTCGCGTCGGACCGAGCTAACGAGCGCGGATGGGTAAAGACGATCCTAGGACGGCGTCGGAGGTTCGAAGAATGGGAGCCTTCCGATTGGGACCTGTCCCGGGCGTTCGGGGGACCGTTTCCGACCCGCGACGGGGCGTTATCGGCCGTCAGAACGGCCCAGGAACGCGCCCGCGCGGACGGGGAACGGCCCCCCCGGTCCGGCGTTCGCCGGACCGGAACCCATAAAGCTCTTAACTTTGTGATCCAGGGGACCGCGGCGGACTTGATGAAGAAGTCGATGGTCGACATTTTCGAGGCCGGGGTGTTCGATGTCATCATTCCACATATCACGGTCCATGACGATTTAGGGTCGTCCGTCCCGCGGACAAGGGCCGGGAAAGAAGCATGGGCCGAGTCCGTTCGGATTATGGAGACGTCGATCCCGTTCTCGGTGCCGATTCTCGTCGATGCGAAACTCCAGAAGAACTGGGGGGAAGAATGAAAGAGTCTACTCTTTGGCTTTACTTGAAAACCGGAATGGGAACGAAGTGGTCCGCGTGCCGGCATGAGGACGCGGTAACGCTCGGCGTCCCCGATATCTCGTTTGGACTCCCTGGTTCCAGGGGAACCGGATGGATCGAGCTGAAGATCCTAGTGAAACTCCCTGAGAAAGGCGTCGTTCAGATCACGAAGTACGTTCCGCACCAGCGCCGATGGATACAAGACCGGGGCCGGACGTGCGGGAATGTCTGGCTTCTTCTACAAGCGGGGGACTACTACCTGTTGTTCGATTGGCGGGGGGCGGTCGATCTCGTAGGAAGGGTTGACGCGGAGACGTTAATGTCGAACGCCATTATCTGGCATAAAAGGATTAACTTTGGAGAGTTCGCCGACGTTCTTGCTAACGGGGTTTCTCCCCTGGCCCCGAGACGATAACTGAGGTTTACAAAAGGGGTCTCGTCGGTTATAATCCGGGGGGTCGATCGGCCGCGACGCGGGAATTCTCTCGAACGTGGGCCGGGTCGCGTGGAGGATAAATCATGAAGCACGGGAGGTTAATCGAGGAGTTGATCGATTTCGCGGCATCGGTCGCGGCGTCGAAGAAGGACTACGTCGCCCCGGCGTCGAAGTTCCGGGTCGAGTCGACGGGCGACGTTGCGGGAGTTATGGCGTCAGTCGGGAATGGGCCGCTCCGAATCCGGAAGATCGCGCACGATCAAATCGCGGCGTTCGCCGATATTCCGAAAGGGTACTACGACCGGATGTTTCACAACGATCCGACGCTCCTCGCGACGAACGTCAACGCTTGGCTCGGTCGGTCGACGGCGAAGCGTTTGGTGAGAACGCTCGACGGGGACGTTCGGGCGTTTCTTTCGGACCGTTACCGGCCGCTCGATAATCTCGACCTTCTCGATGGGGTCGTTCCGGTTCTTCGCGAACACGTCGACTACACGGTCGAATCGTGCGAAGCGACCGAAACGCGGCTTTACCTTCAAGCCGTCCGGCGGAACTTGTCCGCCGAGATTCGTCCGGGGGATATCGTATCCGCGGGCGTCGTCGTTTCGAACTCTGAAGTCGGGCACGGGGCGCTTCGCGTCGAACCGCTCGTGTTCCGATTGATCTGTTCGAACGGGGCGATCGTTCGGGACTTGGGCGCGAAGAAGTACCACGTCGGCCGGGGGACCAGCGGCGACGACGGAGCACCGGTCGAATGGCTCCGCGACGAAACCCGCGCCGCGGAGGACAAGGCATTCTTAATGAAGGTTCAGGACGTCGTTCGCGGGGCGATCGGCGAGGCAGGTTTCAAGGTCGTCGTCGACCGGCTTCGGACGGCGGCGGGCCGGGAGATCCCCGGGGACGTCGTCGCCGTGACCGAGATCGTCGCGGCGCGGTCTGGATTGTCCGAAGATGAACGGGGGCAAGTGTTGAAGAACCTCCTGAAGTCGTCGGACCCGACGCAATACGGCCTCGCAAACGCGGTTACGGCAATCGCGAACGACACCGAAGACTACGATCGGGTGATCGAACTCGAGCGGGCCGGGGGATGGCTCGCGACGATGCCCGCGAACGAGTGGCAGAACCTTGTTGCGGTGAACTAAACGAACTTGGAGGAACGGGAAAGTACCCAATGGATTTACCCTGACTCCCCCGTTCCAGGGGTTGGGAATTTGTAGATCGGAGGTTTGATGCCGAAAGATCAAGACCCAAAAACCGATTTGAGAATTGCCCTTGAAAGGATCGATCGGGCCGAAATAACTGAAGTCGAGGAGTGGGATCGGTACGATGTCGCAATCCTCGAGATGTCGGCGATTTCATCGACGGTGAAGGACGTCCCGAAATGGTTTTGGGACCGGCTTGCCAACCGAGAGGAAACTCAATCCCGGATCGTTGACGCGTTTGTCGAACAAATCGAAGCATCGATTACGGCCCGTGTCCTTGCGGCGATCGTCGCGACGGAAATCAAGAAGGAGAGACCTAGTGGCAAGTGACGGACCGAGCGAATGCCGCGACTGTGGAGAACCGGCGTATTGGTTTAAGACGTTCGCGGGGAAGTCGATCCTTGTTGACCCAAATGAGGACGGGGACCGGCCCGACGGGGTGATTTACGACCGGCAAACGATGACATGCCATTTCGATACGTGCCAGGAACGGAAGCCCCGTCCGCCGACGGACGATCGGCCAGTCCAGGGGAGAGATGATCCGAAGGAACTCGCGGAGAAAAGGAAGACATACTCCGGAATGGAGCATCTCGAAGGAAAAGGCCGACCGATTGATAAACCGAAGGTATAAAAAACGGCCGGGGCGAATCGGAAGCCCCGGCCGTTGATCTATGCATGGCTAAGCGCCGCCCGCGCTTTTCGGACGTGCGCGCTGATTGCGACTTGCGAGACGCCGGCCTTGACCGCGACCTCGCGCTCCAGGTATCCGGCGACGACTTGAGCGAGCGCGGATCGTTGCTTTACCGTGAGGCGCGACGCGCGCCGGTTGACAAGCGCGAGCGCGGCAGTCTCCTCGCTCGAATCGACTGAGACATAAGCCAGAACGTCCACCGGGAGGCGTTTCAGGCTTCCACCGCGCAAACACGCCCGCTCGTGCCGCACCGCGCAGGAGATCGCGAGCCGCGCCCGCGCGACGAGGTGGTAGTCGAGTTTCGCGCCACGTGCAGCGCACCACGAGAGCGCAGCCGAGTGGGCCGCGATCAACCCGTCTTGCTCTAGATCAGCTGCGTCGAGCGCTGGCGGTAGACCGATCCTAGCCCGCCACGTGGCCGTGCGTCGGATTCGCGACGCTACACGGAGGACCGCCGCCCATGCGTCCGCGTCAGACACGGGGCCTCGCAACCAGTCCAAACCCATAAAGAAATCCAGCGGTTGCTAGCACGCGCCACGATCCGAAAGGATCGCCGAAGAGTGTTTTTATGGATGCGATGTCACTGATGACACGCACAACGGCAATGGCGGATAGCACGACCATCATGCACCCGATGAATTGAACGAGTTCTCGCGGCCGATTGCAATGTACGATTATCAGTTTACTCATGCCGCCAGAACCTCTGCTCCCACCATCGCAGGAACCGCTCTATCGGCGAGAGATGGTGCCCCGCGCCGGTGGGGTGGAGTCTTTTCCCCGCAGGGTATCCACGACCGTGCATGGGAAGCCAAGCGCGTCTTTTAGGAAGTTTCCTTCCGTGTCGCGCCAATATGTCCACACGGGAGCGCCAGCCTCGGGCCAAGTAGCGGGCGGAGCGAAGAGCACGGTTGCGCCAGGTGCGCCGGCGAGCGTAGCCAGCGGGGTTGCGCTCGACGGAGACGCCATGATGACGGCCAGAATCGTTGTCTCTGTCGTCGTTAGCAGCGACGGCGCGGCGCACGTTCCACGGTTGTCCTGCGTCGGCATCACGATGATGAGCGTGTCCGGGTTGGCTGCGTGCACCTTCCGTGGACAGGAGACCGCGAACGACACCAGAACGACGACGAGGACAGCCGACACGAACAAGATGATGTTTCGGAGCGTTCGGTCCATCTTGCCTCCTTTACGGCGTGACGCCGCTTCCGCCAATGAACCCGATTTGAACTCGATCAAGCTTCCCGCTCGCCCGGAGCGCGCGGACCGCGTCGAGCTTCTCCTGCGTGTCGCACCACGCGATCGACAGCGGGGACCGATTCCCGATTAGGTGCGCGACCTGGTACGCTAGCGGTGAGTACCCGTCCTCGAGCGAGATTCCGTTGACCGCCTCGTCGACGCGTCCCGTTCCGCAATTCGAGACGACGATCGCGTCCGGCCACTCAGCGCGGATCGCCGCCGAGATTCCGCCATTCGCGCGCTCATACTCGTAGGCCCGCTGGAGCGCGTCTGAGGTCGAGAAGCCTGCCTCGGCGTACTTCCGAATGATCCAGACCGGCGTCGCCTGGAAGTGGTTGTCGATGTAGACGCCGTCGTAGAGGAGCGGCTTGAAGTGCAGGGCCGCCCACGTCGCCCAGAATCGGTCGGTGCTGAAGGTCGCGATGTAGTGATTCAGTGGCGCTGGCGTCGTGAAGATTTTGATGTGCGACCCGTCTGGCGCATGGAGGTTCCACCAGTCCGGCCATAGCGCCTCCATGTCGCGGACATACTGCGACGCGGCCGGCTGGCCGTTTCGCCAGAACGGAACGTCCATCGCGTTGATGTACGCGAGGAGCCGATGGCCAGGGAGCGCGGCATGGAGTTGGCGGAACCGCGTCTCCCCGATCGCCGGGTTGACGATCAACGTCGAGTACTTGGCAAACCTCAACGGTAAGATCGGCGGCTTGAAGTCCGACTCCTGCACGACGAAGTACGCGCGCTTCTCAGGGAGGAGCTGACGGACGATCGATGCGAGACTCATGCGACCCCCTTGTTCTGTCCGGGCGGTTTCGTGCCCATCGTCTTCTCCACGGTCCGCATCGCCCCGAGCCCGAGGATGCCGATCAGGACCGGGATGAGCAGATCCTTGTCGACGTTCGGTGGCGCGGGCACGTCGAGCTTCAGCCATCCGACCGCCTTCATCCACTGCCACGCCCAACTAAGGAGGCTGAATCCGATGACGGCGTAGGCGAACCCAAAGCCGCATACCCATCCGATGAACGGACGCCAACGGCGCGTAAAGTTGTCCTCGCTCGCCGCTTCGATCTTGTTCACGTCGACCTGGCCCATCGCCATCTCCAGGTCGAGCTTCGCCGCTTCGAGCCCGAGCTTCTGGACCTCAAGCTCGGCTTTCGCGCGTTCCTCGCCGGAGAACTGCCGGTCGTCGAGGATGTCCGCGCCCTTGCCGATGATCGTCTCGATGAGTCCGCCGATGATGGGTAGGCCCATCACGCCACCACCTTCAGCGCGCGGTTTACCCATCCGAGGATGAACGCTCGCTGCGTCTTGTCCCGGTTCGCGATCGCCGCATACCGAGCGACCTTCGCCACGAAGTACCGGAGCGCGAAGTATCCCTCTGCGGTCACGATGACGTTCTTGAGGTCGTCGAGTTCCGCGATCGTCTTCGGCCCGACAGCGCCGTCCGGCGTCGCGCCAACAATAAGCTGCGCGAGCTTCATAGCAACTACCGGGCCGGCGTTGACCGCGAAGTCATAGACCTGCTCGGCGATCGCCTGCGAGTTGATCTCGTCGCCCTTGATCTTGTTCCAGAACTCCGCGCGGTAGAACTCGCGGACGAGCTGCGTCAACGCCGGATCTGCGGTGATTCCGTGATCGATGAACTGCGCCCAGCCTGGCCAATTCGGCCAGAAGCGCCGCGAGATCCCGGCGAAGGTTTGAAGGCCGCGATCACCGGGCGTTTTCGTGAGCGCCCAACTCTCGTTCTTCATCGTCTTCTGAAAGGCTGGCTCGAAGTCGGCCATCAGTGGACCAACGGCAGGCTCGGCATGAGACCGAAGATTTGCAGTACCCAACGGATGAGCGGCATGGTCCAACCCTCCTTTACGGATTCCAGCTTACACGAAGCGTCGCAGAGCAGCCCCAATGCTCCGACTCGGCGACGCGCACGCGCTCGACCGGGACGACCGACAAAGCGATCGGCCCGCGCGTCACCATGCCACCGAGTCCGACCGTCCACACCGCACGCTCGCGGGCCTCCCATCCGTCTGCAACCACGCTCTGAATGAAGAGCCCTCTGAACGCAAGCCCGAGTACCAAAAGCCCAGCGTATCGTTTCATTGTCCCCTCAGTCCGTCCAGCTTGCCGTTGATCTCGCGGATGTCGGCCCGCGTGTCCGCCAGGTCTTCCTTGATCCCATCTTGGGCGGCCTGAATCTTCGCCAGGTCGATCTTCACCTGCTGCACACTCTCCTGCGCGGTCCGCACGACTGCGACCTGGTCCATGATGTT
>Ga0247727_10000965_pt1 | contig 70211 bp, 62 predicted proteins | sample WisWelCaveWW1625_FD_202498 | JGI IMG/M metagenome (GOLD analysis project Ga0247727, IMG submission 202498) | Biofilm microbial communities from Wishing Well Cave, Virginia, United States - WW16-25 | ecosystem: Environmental > Aquatic > Deep subsurface > Groundwater > Cave microbial mat | place... | reverse complement strand
GCCTCGGGATCGGGCGTGCGCTGGGCTCCGCCGCCGGCCGAAAGGTGCGCGCGGAAGCGCGCATCCGCACGGGCCTACGGCCCGCGCCCGGATGCCTCGGTGGATGATTGAGGAGGTCGGGCCGTGAGCCCGCTTCGGCAACGATGCGCGTACGTGCTCCGCCGCCGGCCGAAAGGTGCGCGCGGAAGCGCGCATCCGCACGGGCCTACGGCCCGCGCCCGGATGCCTCGGTGGATGATTGAGGAGGTCGGGCCGTGAGCCCGCTTCGGCAACGATGCGCGTACGTGCTCCGCCGCCGGCCGAAAGGTGCGCGCGGAAGCGCGCATCCGCACGGGCCTACGGCCCGCGCCCGGATGCCTCGGTGGATGATTGAGGAGGTCGGGCCGTGAACCCGCCTCGGGATCGGGCGTGCGCTGGGCTCCGCCGCCGGCCGAAAGGTGCGCGCGGAAGCGCGCATCCGCACGGGCCTACGGCCCGCGCCCGGATGCCTCGGTGGATGATTGAGGAGGTCGGGCCGTGAAGCGCGCCGGGAAACGACGGGCGACGACGCGAAAGGCGACTCGCCGCAGGACGACGCCTGCCCCGTCCGTCGTCCGCGAGCTGCGTGCCGAGCTCGAGCTGCTCAAGCGCAAGATCGACATCATCGAGGCGGAGATGCGGCGCCTCAAGCAGCCCATCCGCCCGGCCTTCCCGGACGTCGAACGCGACGAGTCGGAGTGAGGTCCGCGGCATTCGGCTTCGCTTGCCTGCTCGGCACGGGGGCCGCGCAGGCCCAAACCGAGGAGATCCTCGAGCCCCCGACGATCGTTCGGTTCGTGCAGGCAACGTACCCGCCAGAGGCGCTCCGGATGGGGACGGAGGCGGACGTCGGCCTTTCCATCGACGTGGGCGCGGACGGATCGGTCGTCGACGTCCACGTCGTGCACTCCGCCGGGCGCGGATTCGACGAAGCCGCCGTCGAGGCGGTCCGCGCGTTCGTCTTTTCCCCGGCCCGGCGCGGCGCCGAGGCCATCGCCTCGCGCACGCTCTACCGCTACTCGTTCCGGCTCCCCGAGCCAGACCCGGACCGGGCGACCGAGCTCGCCGACCTGCAGGGCTGGATCACCGACGAGTCGGGTGCGCCCGCCGTTGGCGCGCGGGTTCGCGTCCACGGGCCGGGCGCCGACGTCGAAGCGCGAACCGACGTCGACGGCGCGTTCCGGGTCCGCGAACTGCGGGCGGGCGAATACGACGTCGACGTTTCCGGCGAAGGGATCGAGCCCTTCGCGGCCCGCGTCTCGATCGTCTCGGGGAGGGTGGAGCCCGTGCGCTACCGCGTGCGATTCGTGCGCGGCGCCTACGAGACGGTGGTCGAGGCCGCCCCGCCCGAGTCGGAGCCGAACGTCCGAGCGATCGGCGCGGACGAGATCCGCCGCGTGCCGGGGACGAACGGCGACGCCCTCCGATCCGTCGAGAGCCAGCCAGGGGTCGCACGCCCGCCGCTCGGGCTCGGGCTCTTCATCGTCCGCGGCTCGCCGCCGGACGACACGCTCGTGCTCCTCGAGGACCATCCCGTGCCGCTGCCGTACCACCTCGGAGGACTCGCGACGGTCGTCGCCTCGGACCTCGTCGATCGCATCGAGTTCCACCCGGGGGGGTTCGGCCCCCGGTACGGGCGAATCTCGGGCGGCGTGATCGAGATGCGGCTGCGGACGCCGCGGCGCGACCGGCTCCATGCGTCCGCCGACGTCGACCTCGTCGACGCCGGGACCGTCGTCGAAGCGCCGGTCGGCGACCACGCCGGCATCGCGATCGGGGCGCGGCGCAGCTACGTCGATGCGCTGCTGCCGCTCTTCTGGCCCGACGGCGAGGGGCTGGCGCTGACGCAGGCGCCTCGATACTGGGATTTCCAGGTCCTCTTCGACTGGGAGCCGACGGACGACGACCGTGTGCGCCTCCTGGCGTCCGGAAGCGACGACGTCCTCGGCCTGCTGCTGACGGACCCCGGCGATGCCGATCCCGGACTGCGAGGCGGGATCTCGACGCACTTCGCCCACGAGGGACTGCAGGCGCGGTGGACGCGGGACCTCGGCGGCGGCGTGACGCACATCTTCTCGCCCGGGGTCGTCCACTCCGTCACCGAGGGGCGCGTCGGGCCGAGCATCGACTTCCGCTTCGAGTCGCTCTTGCTCGGCGTGCGCGACGAGGTCTCTCTGCCGATCGGGCAAGGCGCGGGCCTGACGGTCGGCGCCGACCTGCAAGCCGGCGCGCTCGACACCGCGGTCCGCGCGCCGCCCCCCCCGGACGATCGCGAGGCCCCGGATCCGATCTTCGGGCAGGCCGTTCGCACGTACGACGCCGAGCGTTCGCTCCTCAACGCCGGCGCCTGGGCCGAGATGGACCTCGCGGCGGGTTCGCGCGTCACGCTGCTGCCGGGGTTGCGCGTGGATCACCTGGGGCTGCTCCGGGAGTCGACGGTCGATCCGCGCGTCCGTGCCCGCGTCCGCGCGCACCCTCGCCTGTCGTTCGAGGGCGGCGTCGGCCTGTACTCGCAGCCGCCCCGCGGCTACCAGATCGTCCCGGGTTTCGGGAACCCGGACCTGCGCGCCGAGCGCGCGGTCCACGCGAACGTCGGCTTCGAGGAGCAGCTGTACGGTCCGTTCGATCTCGGGGCGCTGGTGTTCGTCAAGACGCTCGACGACGCGGCGGCGCCGGATCCGGACACGAACTTCTCGAGCGACGGCGAGTCGCGGACGGTCGGCGGCGAGTGGCTGCTGCGCCTGCGCCCCGCGTTGCCGGCGTTCGGGTGGATCGCGTACACGCTCTCGCGCACGCACACGCGGGACGACCAGGGCGCGCCGTGGCGACTCGGGGCGTGGGACCAGACGCACATCTTCACGGTGGTCCTCGGGACGGCGATTCCCGGCGGCTGGGAGCTGGGTGCGCGCTACCGGATCGCGAGCGGCTTTCCCGAGGCGCCCGTCGTCGGTTCGGAGTTCGACGCGGACTTCGACGTCCACCGGCCCGTCTTCGACCCCGTCAGGATGGTCCGCCTGCCGGCGTTCCAGTCGCTCGATCTGCGCGTCTCCAAGCGCTTCTCGGGCCTCGGCCTGCGCTGGCGCACCTGGCTCGACGTCCAGAACGTCACGAACCGCGCGAACCCCGAGTCGCGCCTGTACTCGTACGACTACTCGGAGTCGACGTATCTGACCGGGCTACCCATCTTGCCGTCCGTCGGGCTGGCGGCGGAGTACTAACGACTGAGGGTCCGTATCACCCGGACTTCCGCACCTTCCGTGACCGTCACTCGCTGCGTGTGGCGCACGCCGAGCTCGTTGTTCACCATCGAGACCGTGTGGGTGCCCGCGGAGAGCGCGTGGCGCCGGACGGGCGTGTTGCCGATCGAGCGGCCGTCGACGGAGACCGCGGACCAGGGCGTCGTCTGGACCGTGATGAAACCGCCGCCGCGTCCTCCGGCGGCCGCCTGCTTGACGGGGGGGCGCGTCACGACCCGCTTCTGTGCGCGTCCCGCGCGTCCGCCCCGCTTCGCCACCTTCACCGGCTCAGGCGCCGCGGTCTGCGGTTCGGCAGTCGCGGGGGCCGCTGTCATGGGGGCGGCTGTCGCGGCCGGGTCCGCGGTCGCGGGGAAGGCCCCCGGCGTCGCCGTCATCCCGGGCAAGCTCGTCCCGAAGCCGGGCAACGCCGTCCCGAAGGCGGGCATCGCCGTCCCGCCCATCGCCACTGCTCCGCCCACGCCCTGCCCGAGATCGACCGGCGCGTCGATGGTCCGATCGGCCTCGACGTTGATCATGGCGGTGATGGGCGCCGCCATGCCGGGTGCGATCAAGGTGAACGTGTGCGGGCCGGGAGACAGCTCCTGGGCCACGAAGAAGCCTGGCGCGCCGGCGATCGGCTGTCCGTCCACCGAGACGGTCGCTCCGGGAATCGTGGTCCGGATCGCGACTCCTCCGGGCTTCTCCGAGAAGAAGAGCGCGTAGGCGACGATCCCGACGACGACCAGCGCGACGGCGCCGCCGCCGAGCATCCCGACCAGCGCGCCTCGCGACTTCGGCCGCGACGCCACGATGTCGTCGTCGCCCACTTCGACCGCCGGCGCATCGAACGAGGGGAACGCCGGCGCCTGCGAGTACGAGACCGGGCTTGCAGCGAGCCTCGCTGCCGCCGCAGCTTCGAAATCCGGCGGCACGCCCTCCTGGAACGCCTCCTCGGGGAAGGCCGGCGCGGCCGCGGGCGGATACGGCACCGGATCCGCGACCTGCAGGAACGGAGAGATCGGAGCTTGCGGCGCGGACCGTCCCGGAGCGGGCGTCGGCGGCGCCTGCTCGACCGTCCGCGCGTACGCGATCGGGGCACCGGGCTGGCCCCCAGGATACGCCTGGACTCCGAGGAGGGTAGGTGCCCGGCTCTTGGGGACGGGTGGACCCGCACGCGGCGACGCCGACGGCGGCGGAGACAGGAGCGTGTCCATCCCCGGCTTGGCTTCGAGCGCCGAACCGCCGAACACCCGCGGGTCGATCCGCGTCGCCGCTTCCTCGTCGTCCCATTCCAGCTCGGTGATCTGGCTGATCTCGACGACGCCACTGTCCTCGGCCTTCTCGGCCAGTTCGGACAGATCCTCGATCTCCTCTTCTTCGGGTCCGGCCACGGGAGGCGATTACGCTAGCGCAGAGGGCCCGCGCGTTCAACCCGGTCAGTCCAGGCCTTCGACGCCCAGAGCGTAGTGGGCATCGCACGAGAAACCCGCGACCCGGACGACCCGGACGAAGTACTCGGCGGAGTCGTCGGCATCGAGCGTCTCGACGAAGGTGAGCGCCTCCGGCTCGCCCATGCCCGCGGTCGACGACGCGATCGGGGTTCGCGCCTCGCAGGCCTCGATGCCCCGGTACAGGTGGACGTCGAGGTCCATGTCGGCCGGCAGGCCCTCGAGCGTCACGTCGATGCGCTCGGCGTAGGCAGCGTCGTCCACGCCTCCGAAGGAGTAGCAGTCGGAGGCATCGAGCACGGAGTCGATCGTCGCGGAGACCTCGAAGGTCACGTCGGTGCCGAGCCGGTAGCACTCGTCGCAGGCGTCGGTCGGCTCGAGGTCGTCGGGCGCGGCGACCGACTCGCCGTCGCAATCGTCGTCGATCCCGTTGCCGCAGATCTCCTCGGCCGCCCCCTCGCCTTGCAAGCACGCGCCGTCACACGCGGAAACACCCTCGCCGCATGCGCCGTCGCACGAGGTCACGGATCCGACGCAATCCGGATCCTCGCAGTCCGCGAGGCCGTCGCAGTCGTCGTCGCCGTCGTCGTCGCAGGTCGTCTCCCGGCGCTCGTGCGCGCAGCCGCAGACGCCGCCGACGCAGGTCTCGCCGTCGGCGCAAGCGGCGTCGCACGCGCCGCAGTTCGCGCCGTCGGTGGACGCGTCCACGCATTCGTCGCCGCAATCGAGCAGGCCCTCGGGGCAAGCGCAGACGCCGCGGTCGCAAGTCTCTGCCGGCGCGCACGCGGTGTCGCAGGCGCCGCAGTGCAGCGGATCCGTCTGCAGGGCTCGGCAGGTCCGCCCGCAGGGGCTCGTGCCGGCCGGGCACTCGTCGCGGCATGCCCCCGCGTGGCACAGCTGCGCCGCGCTGCACCCGCGTCCGCATTCACCGCAGTGAGCGGGATCCTCGTCGATGAGGACGCAGCGCGCTCCACACGCGGACTCTCCGATGGCGCACTCGGGCGGCTGCGGCGGGTTGCCGTCGCACTCGCATCCGGCGAAGAGCGCCAGAAAGGCGAAGCGCATGGCCGATCGTGCCCTTCTGCTATAACGATGTCCATGCGACGGTGGATGGCGGCGGCGGTGTTTGCGGGGCTTCTCGGGTTCGCAACGCGTGCCGAGGCGATCCAGATCGAGCTCGGCACGCTCAACTTCGTGGATCCCGAGGCGGACACCAAGGTCGGCGCGGGCATCGTGAACGACTTCCATTTTGGCGGCCCCCTGTCCTTCGTGTACGGGTTCCACTTCGCGTTCGACAAGAACCACCTGGTCTCGGACCTGCAGCTCGGCCCCTTGCTCGTGATCGGAGAGCAGGGGATCGCCCCGCGGATCGGCGCGACGTTCCTCCTCGTCTTCGCCAACGGGTTCGACGACCACCCCGGGTTCATCCTCGGCGGCGGAAAAGCGATCGCCGGCATCGCCTGGGTGTTCGACAACGGTCGGAGCATCTACGTCGACGCCGAGCCCTGGTACGCCGCGATGCTCGATGGGCCGCCGGGAGACGAGGCGAGCCGCTTCGGGCTCAACGTGTGGCTCGGCTTTGCCTTCTGATGCTGCAGCCTCTTCGTCCGGCCGACCTCTCCGCCATCGAGTACGAGTTCCTGCTCGGCCGCGCGTCCGAGACCTACCCGCGCGTGCTGGTCGCGCGGTTCTCGGGCCTCCACCGTCCGGGCGCCTCGGGCGCACCGGACACCCGCGCGGTCGAGGCGTTCCTCGCGCTCGGGATGACGCTCTTCCGTCCGGACGCGCTCGTCCTCGACCTGGCCGGCCTCGATTATCCCGGCGGACCGATGCTGAAGGGCGCGATGACGCCCGTCTTGCCGTCGCTCGAGGAGGGATTCCCCTTCTACGTCGTCGCGTCCCCGTCGAACCGCGCCGCCCTCGTCGAGGCCGTACCGGAGCCCGCGATCGTCGAGACCGTGGAAGCCGCGTTCGATCGCATCGCCGCCACCGGCCCCTGGGCCGCCAGGTAGGCGTCCGCGAAGAGCGGTGCGCTCGTGCTTCGCGCAAGGCGAGGGCGCTGAGACGGGGAGCGAGCCGGAGCCCTCGGAAGGGGTGCCCACGGCCGAGCGTTGCGCGCGGAGCGCGCAAGCGAGGGGCACCGTGGGCCTGGGGGCGACGGAGGCGTACTCTTTCGTACGCCGAGTAAGGCACCGCCGAGAAGGCCCGGCGCAGCCCCCGTATCAGGGCGCCCAGGGCGGAGCGTTGCGAGCGCAGCTCGCAAGCGACGGGGCCCCTGGGCATGGCCGCAGCTACCACATCGAGAATCGGATGACGGCCTGCACGCGCGGGCCGCGCATCATGTCCACCTCCCGGAAAGGGAAGTGGTAGCCGCCCTGCAGGTCCGCCATGAAGTTCTCGTGCCAGAAGACGTGCAGGCCGCCGAGCGTGTACACGTAGCCCGCGTCGGGCAGCCCCTCGTGCAGCGCCCCCCCGAACGCGAAGCCGAAGTAGGGGATCGCGAAGTAGCGGCTCGAGTTGCGCTCGAAGGACAGCGTCGTCCCGCCCTCGAAGAGCGCCATGGAATTTTCCGACGAGCCCGATCGCAGCAGCGACGCCGAGAAGTAGATGCTCCCCTGGCTCGGTCCGAAGTTCTCGGTGTTGTGCGACCAGAGGGTCGGCGCCACGGACACCCCGCCGCCGATGAAGGGATCGGTCCCCGGCGCGTTCGGCGCGAATGCCACCACGTGCCCCCCGGGCATGAAGAGGATGTCGCGCTGCTTGCAGATCTCGCGGGGATCTTCGAAGCCGCAGCGGGTTGCATGGGAGACGGCCGGCGTCAAAAGCAGCGTCGCGACGGCGAGTGCGCGCACGAGCATGGGCGGCGTCATACCACTGCTACTCCGCCGCGCCACGGCGTCTCCGGTCGTTCCCGGAGTCCGGTATCGTCCCGCGGTGCCCGGGGCGCAAAGAAGCGTTCGCATCGGCGTCCTGGTCCTCGCGGCGGCCGCGGCCCTCGTGTTCGCCTGGATCGCCTTCGCGCGCTACGCGACCTTCCACAACCGTTCGTTCGACCTGGCCTTCTACGCGCGGCTCGCCTGGGGGCTCGCGCGAGGTCGCACCTACGAGCCCCTCGTCGGGGCGCACGTCTTCGGCCTGCACCTGTCGCCGGTCCTCGTCCCGCTCGGCCTGCTCGGCGCGGCCTTCGGCACGGTCCGGGTTCTCCTCGTGGCTCAGGCCTTGGCCGTCGCCGCCACCGCCTGGCCCCTCGCGCGAATCGGCGCGCGCCGCTTCGGCGACCTCGGCGCACTCGCAGGCGCGGGGGCGCTGCTGCTGCATCCAAACCTCGCGCCCGTCGTCTCCGAGGCGTTCCATCCAGGGACCCTCGCCGTGCTCCCCCTCGCCTGGGCGATCGACGCGCTCGACCGCCGAGATCCGCGCGCGTTCGTCGCGAGCGTAGTGGGCGTGCTCGCCTGCCGCGAGGACCTGGCGATCGCGACGGCCGTGCTCGGCTGGCTCTTTGCGCGTGACGGCGACGCCGCCGCGCGCAGGCTCGGACGAAAGGTCACGATCGTCTCGCTCGCCTGGTTCGCCGTCTGGGCGGCGGTGCTCCTGCCGATCTTCGGGCCGCGCGGGGGCTCCTTCGCGATGCACTTCGGCCGGTTCGTGCACAGCCCCGGCGAGCTCCTCGGACATCTCGCGGCCCCCGCGCGCCTGCTGTACCTGCCGACCGTCCTCGCGACGGTCGCGCTGCTCCCGCTGCTGCGCCCGCGCCTGCTCTTGCCGGTTCTGCCGCTCCTGCTCGTCAACCTCGTCTCGGCGTTTCCGACGACCACCGACGTCGCGTCGCACTACCTGACCCCGGCACTGCCCTTCGTCGTCGCGGCAGCGCTCGACGGCGCGTCGCGTCTCGGCCGGTTCGCTGCCGTCCTTCCCGCCCTGGCGGCGATGGCGTGGACGTCGTTCGCCGTCCCGATCGCGCTGGCCGACCTTCGCCCCGACGAACGCTCGGCGCAGGCGCGCCGGATCGTCGCGGCGGTCCCCCAGGCGAGGTCCGTGCAAGGTCCAGGCTTTCTCCTCGCACATCTGGCCGAACGTTCGCTCGTCTACCGCGGCCCGCCCCCCGACCGCCAGGCGTCCTTCGTGATCCTCGACGTGTCCCACCGCCGCCGCTACGCGCGCCAGGAGACCCTCCTGCGAACCCGCGAGGAGCCCATCGTGCGTCGCTGGCTCGCGCGCCCCGATCACGCCCTCGTCCGCCTCGAGCGAGACTTCCTGCTGCTGCGCCGGGGCCGCTCCCCCCGCCGCGGCCTCGGCGCCCGGGCGATCCGCGGGACGACGTCGCCCGATCAGGGTGATGCGCTGAGCGCGTGTCTGGCCCTGCGCGGCGCCTCCCTCGCCGGCGCTCGCCTCCACCTCGATCTCGTCGCGCGCGCCCCGTGCCCCGCCGACATCGGCCTGCGGATCGGAACGGCCGACAAGCCCCGCCGCGTCGATCTCCTCTTCGACGGCCTCTTCTCCCCCGTCCACCTGCGCCCCGGCGACCTCGTGCGCTCGTCGCACCCGCTCGACCCCACCGAGCGCGCCGCCGCCCTGCAGGGCGAGCTGCGCGTCGGCCTCCTGCGCTCCGGCGGCGCCCGGATCGATCGCGCCGACCCGCTGTCCGTCGCAGTGCAGCTCGCGCCGCGCTGACGGACCGAGAAAGAAATCGACCTCGTCACACTGATTTCTACTTGACTACAATGCTGTCTGGACTATTGATGTTAGTCATGATCGATACTCACAATGGCGGTACGTCTGTTGATGGCTGGAAGGACACCCACGAGGCGCTCGTCCGGGTCGCGAAGAAGCGGGCCGAGGTGGACTGGGAGGAGGCAACCCTCGTGCTGCGGGGGTTGCGCGAGCGTGTGTACGTCCACCTGGGGTACGGCAGCTACCTCGAGTACCTGGAGCGGATCTTCGGGTACGGGCCGAAGACGGCCGCGGAGCGGCTGAGGGTCGCGCAGGCGCTGGAGGAGCTGCCGGCCATGAGGGAGGCGCTCAAGGCCGGGGGGTTGCCGTGGACGGCGCTGCGGGAGATGACGCGCGTGGCGGTGCCGGCGACCGAGGCGGAATGGCTGCAGGTCTGCGGCGGCAAGACCGTCCGTCAGGTCGAGGAGCTGGTGGCGGGGCTCGCGCCCGGGGACCGGCCGACGGACCCGTCGCGGGACGACGCGCGACGCCGGGTGGTTCGGTACGAGGTCGCCGCCGAGACGTTCGCCCTCTTGCGCGACGCGCGGGGCGCCGTCGAGCGGGAGGCCGGGCATTCGGTGTCGGACGACGATTTCATGCTCATGCTGGCGCGGCGAGCGCTCGGCGGGCCCACGGAGGAGGGCCGTGCCAGTTACCAGATTGCATTGACTGTTTGTGAGCGCTGCGACCGAGGGTGGCAACAGGGGCACGGCGAGCAGGTGGCGGTCGGGCCGGAGGTCGTCGAGATGGCGAACTGCGACGCTCAGCACGTCGGCGCGCCCCACGTGGGCCAGCCGGCTCGGGCGACGCAGACGATCCCGCCGGCGATCAGGCGGCAGGTGCTGCGCCGGGACGGCGGGCGCTGCGTGGTCCCTGGCTGCCGGGCGTCGGCCTACATCGAGATCGACCACATCAAGGCGCGCCACGACGGCGGAAGCCACGATCCCGATGGCTTGATCTGTCTGTGCGGCGCGCACCACCGCGCGAAGCACAGGGGACTGCTGCTAATCGACGGCACGGTCTCGGCCGGCCTGCGGTTCCATCATGCCGACGGCACGGTCTACGGAGGCTCAGTCTCGCCGCGCGCGGCCGAAGTCTCGACGCTGGCTTTCCAGGCCCTCAAGAAGATGGGCTACGGCGACGCCGAGGCGAGGCGCGGCGTGGAGGCCGCGCGGGCCCACGTGGGCCAGGGTCTGGTCGATGTGCTGCGCGGAGCGCTCGGCGTGCTGTCGGTGCGGGAGGAGGAAGCGACGTACGGGGTGGCGGCGGCGTAAGCCGGGGATTGGCGAGGCGGGCCTACTCGTCGGCGACGCCGTCGCAGTCCTGATCGATCGCGTCGACCACGGCGGGGACCTGGTAGGCGTGCTCGAGCGGGGCACCGGCGCCGGCTTCGTTCTTCGCGAAGAGGATGTGGACGCCGCCGTCGACCGCGATGGACGTCCATTCGCCGAATCCGCCGGTGCAATCCTCGTTCACGGTCTCCGTTCGCCACTCTCCGTCTGCATCGCTCGTGTAGCGGACTCGCCAGCCCCCTTCGGGGAGGGAACGCGTGTGCGCGACGTGAACGACACCGGAGGCGTCCACCGCGGCCGAAGTGTCCCGGCCGGCGTCGGGCCCCTCGTCGATCATCGTGCGGGCGTACGCGCCCGGGGATCCTTCCGCCGACCACATGTCGCCGTCTTCGCCGGAGGAGTAGAAGAGGCGGAGCGCGTCCGTATCGTCCAGGACCATCGACGTCCACTCTCCCGATCGCGGTCCTCGCTCGATGGACTCGGTCGTCCAAACATCGTCCCTACCAGTCGCGAGCAAGAGCTCGTAGTCCTGCTCACCGACACCGAACGGCGTGTGGTTCACCGTGTAGGCGATGTGCCCCTCCCCATCGGCGTCCACGACGAGCGGATTGAACGCAACCATGAACGCGAGGATCTCACCGGTGTCCACGACCGACGCACTCCATCCGCCTTCCGCGTTCGAGACCCATCGGAGTTCGTCATCGCCGCTGCCCAGGTACGCGATCCGAATGGTGTCGTCGGGGAGCACGACCAGCGAGGGGTACCATCCACTGACGTCGTCGTCGTCCACGTCTTCGAAATCCCAGGCTCCGTCGTCGCCACGCGTCGCCACGCGGAGCGTGCCGTCGTCGGGGAAAGCGATTCGGGGCTGCGTGTCGCTGCCGACGTCGATGTCGGGGTACCAAAATCCGTCGAAACCGTCACCCTCGACGAGCACTTCGGTCGCCCATCCATCGCCTTCGTTGCGGAAGTAGAGCAGGTCTGTCTGGTCCCAGGACGCGGCGTGGAGCGTGCCGTCAGGTGCGACCGCGAGCGCGCCAGCCTGGTGCACACCCGAAGCGCTCACCATCTCGATGTTCCAGGTCGTGCCGTCCGACGCGCACGGGTGGATGGTGGGATCGTCGTCCCGGCAGTCGTCCCCGCCGCAGTCCCACTCGTCCCAACCGTCACCGTCGAGGTCGGGACATGTGTCGGACTCGGAGTCGGTGTCGGACGTCGACTCCGAGTCTGAGTCCGTGTGCGAGTCCGAGTCCGTGTGCGAGTCCGAGTCCGAATCCGAGTCGGTGTCCGAGTCCGAGTCCGAGTCGGTGTCCGTGTCGCTGTCCACGTCAGTGTCGGTGTCCGCATCGATGTCCGCGTCCGTCTCTCCCTCTGCTACGTGGCTTCCGTAGCAGTCGCATCCGGACGCCAGGAGGACGCAAGACGCGATCCGGAACATCGGTCGAGAGCGGACTCGCGATCTCCAGAAACGAAGTCCGACAGGACTAGACGATGTCGCGGGTCGAGGGATTCGCCGCAGAGTCGTTCGAGGGACCACCGCCCCCTCAGCCTATCGGCAGCTCCGCTGGAGTGCCAGGGAGCAAGGGATCGCGCCATGAACCCGCCATGGATCTCGTACTCGAGCAGTCTCGGCGGGCTCATCTGTCGCTGCGGCGCACGCCACCGCGCCAATCACCGTGGGCTGCCGCTCGTGGAGGGCACCGTACGGCGATCGCGAAGCGAGGCGCGGTGTCGAGGCTGCGCGGGCCCACGTGGGGCAAGGCTTGGCCGAGGTGCTGCGCGGGGCACTCGGGGTGCGGTCGGTGCGGGGAAGAGGCGGCGTACGGGGAGGTCCGGCTCGCGCTTCAGTGACGGATCGCGGAGAATTGCCGCTGTGGGTCAGCAGGCTCGGCAGTGAAGCTCACAGCGCACGGGGTGGCTCTCGCGCTGGCTCTCGTCTGGGGGTGCGACGAGGGCGGCGGCGCGGACGCAGATTACGACTCGGATACTGTGAGCGACGGAGGCATGGATTCGGATACCGATACCGCGGCCGACTGCTGGGACGGTCGCGATGATCTTCGAGTGCCACCGGAGCTGTGCTCAACGACGTGCGAGAAGGGTGCGTCCCCGTGCCCCGCGGGGATGGGCTGCTACATCCTCGATGCCTGCGGATCCGGGGAGACTCCAGTGTGTGCGAGCACGGAGGAGGCGTTCCGGACGTACGGGTGCACACCTGCTTGCGGCCAGGACCTCGGGTCGAGTCCAATCGTCATCACCGGCTGCTGGGGCTCGGAGGAATGCTGCCCATGCTGCCCCTGAGCGGACGGCACGGTGCTTACTCCTGCAGCCGCCCACGTGGGGCGCTTGTCGGCGTCTTCCAGGCTGCGTTCGTCGCAGCGCTTCTCTCGCTCCCGCCAGGCTGCGGGTGCGCTGCGCGATCTCACGCGAACGACGCCGCAGCGACCGAGGACGCCGGGACCTGCGCCGACGATCTGCTCTCGGAGGGCTGCCCGTGCGCGGGCGCGCCGCGGGAGTGCTACGAAGGGCCGCCTGGAACTCTGGGCGTCGGTGTTTGCGCCGGGGGACTGCGGTCGTGCATCCGAGCGGTTTTCGGTCCGTGCGTCGGGCAGACGCTGGCGGCGCCCGAGTCGTGCAACGCGGTGGACGACGACTGCGACGGCGAGACGGACGAGGACGCTTGCGAGAGCGCGTGCGTCGGCGCGGGCTGCGGCGGCTGGGGCGAGCTGCCCGACGGGCTGCGCCTCGGCGCGGACGACGGCGTCACTCTCGTCTTGCCGGCCGACGATCCCGTCGCCGTCCTGTGGTTCGCGGAGCAGCACGGCCGCACGGTCGCGAAGGTCGACACCCGCGCCCGCGAGGTCATCGCGCGGTACCGCGCGTCGCCCGGGTGTCCCCTCGAGTCCGTCGAGCGGATCGCGGACGTCGCGGTGGACCCCGAGGGGAACGCCTACGTCGTCGTGACGGGCGGATGGGACGGACCCTGGCGTGTCCTGTCCATCGCGCACGAGGCGTGTGCCGATGCGGACGGCGATGGAGTCGTCGAGACGTCGGAGGGACCGGACGACATCCGTCCCTATCTCGAAGACGAGTGCCTGCGGTGGAGCCTGGACCTCGGCCTGGACTTCCCCATGATCGCGGTCGAGCGGATGGCGCGTGGCGAGGGCCCGGAGCGACTGCTGTGGATCGCCAACTCGCGGACGCACCGCATCTTCGCGGTCGATCCCGAAAGCGGCCTCGAGACCGGCGACGAGATCGTGCTTGAGGGCGAGGGCGTCTACTTCCCCGACCAGATCGCTTTCGACGCGCAGGGCCACCTCTTCGCGCATCGCGGGGGAAACCGGGTCGCGATCGTCGACACGTCGTCGGGGCGCGTGGACTGGACGCAGTCGGCGCGTATCTGGATCGGCCCAGCGTCGTCGCAGGATCCAGCGGGTCGGCTGTGGTTTGACAGCCAGATCCAGACATTCGACTTCGACGCAGAGGAGTGGACCTGGCCACGCCCCTACGACCTCGGTCGCGGCTGGACGATGGTGCCGGTCGTGTTCGCGTCGACCGGGATCGGATACGGCCTGCAGGGTTCGGCACTCGTCACCTACGACCTGGAGGCGGACTCGTTCGAGATCGACCGCGACGCAGCGATGGCGAGCTTCTCGATCTCCCTCGACCGCGATGGCTTTCTCTGGGAGCTGGACGAGGTGTGGGACGGTATTTGCCCCGGGAACGTCTGTTGCGACCTGGAGTACGACACCGCGGCTGCCTACGTGCGCGATCCGTGGGAGGGCGATCGCGAAGTCGCGATCGAGGGCGGCCTGCGCCGCGGGCAGGTCTTCCGGGAGGCCTCCGGCACGACGGCGCACGACGTCACGACAGGGCCCGTGGCGCTCGTCCGGTCCCTCGAAGGGTGCGAAGGCGCCAGCTGGACTCGTCTCTTCTGGGACGCGCAGCTGCCCGGCGGGACACACCTCGAACTCGAGGTCATGGCGAGCGACGACCCCGTGCCGTCCGGAGTCTGGTTCGCGATCGACCCGCCGAGCCCGGCGCTGCTGCCCGATCTCCTCCCGCGCGGACGCTTCCTGCACCTGCGCGCGACGCTCCACTCGAACGGCGACCAGCCCCCCGATGAGCGCCGAACACCCGAGCTGATCTCGGCCGCCGGCGAGTTCTCCTGCGAATGAGCCCTCGTCGTCGCGTTCGTTGGTGAAGCAGTCGGCCGACGTGTAGCCTCGTCGAGGTGGTGCTCCAGATCGGGACGACCGCACTCCTCGTCGTGCTTGCGATCGCGATCGTCCTCGGGATCCTGCGCACGAACCGTGGGCCGCGGAAGCTGCACGACCTCGCGGCGCGGCTCGCGGCCAGGCTTGGCGGGCGCGTGACGCGCGGGCCGTGGGGGAGGCCGGTGGTGCAGATTGCGCGCGGGCCGATCTGGCTTCGCATCGAGTGGTGGCGCGGACAGCTCGGGCGCAACCGGCGCGGACCCGTGACGTGGATCACGCTCGGTCCGATTGACCCTCGCGCTGCGCCCGCGTATCCGGAATTCCTCGCGGTCGGACGCCAGCGCTCGGGTTACGAGACCGAGGTCGACCTCGAGCACACCGACGTCCGCCTGGGCGATCCCGCGACCGATCTCGCGCTGCGGATCCACGCGAACGATCCGGCCGCGCTCGCTGCGTTCCTCGGACCGGCCGCACGCGCGCGGATGGTCGCCAACCCAGAGTGGGAGACGTCCGCGTACATCGAGGGCAGCTCCGACGAAGAGGACCCGGCGGTCTCGCTGCTCCGCGTCAGCATCCCCGGCCACATCGACGACGAAGCCCAGCTCGAATCCGCCCTGACCCTGCTGGGCAACCTCGCCCGACGGTAGCTGCCCTCGATACCCGGAGCTGATCTCGGCCGCGGCCGAGTTCTCCTGCGAATGAAGGCTACTGCGGGATCACGGCTGCCCAGACGGCGGCCGCGGGGGTGGGGAACGCGCCGTCGGTCCAGACGATGAGCGCGGTCCCGTCAGGCGCCACGGCGACACGGACCGTCGGAGTGACGAGCCCGTCCGATTCGTCGACGACGAAGGCATCGTCCCAACCTTCGCCGGGACGGTACCGACAAGCCCACACGTGCGCGTCGTCGATCCACGCCGCGACGGCGCCGCCGCGACCGTCGGTCGAGAGGTCGAGCTCCCACTCCGAGACGAGTACAACGGGTCCGGAGATCCGGTTCCCCGCCTCCCAGGAAGTCCCATCGAAGCGGCGCGCCGCCAGGCCGGTGTCCGTCTCGGAGATCACGAACGCGGTCCCGGACGCGTCGACCGCGGTCACCGTCGCGGTATCTACCTCAGCGTCAACGTCGAACAGCCGCTCAGGAGGACCGAATCCGCCCGCCTCGAATCGGGCCGCCCAGATCGCGGATCCCGCGTAGTCGTAGTAGACGTGATTGCCCCACGTCGCGAACCCACTCCCCGTGGCATCGAGGCCCACGCTCCCCCGCGAGGTCCGGCCGGCGTGCTCGACGGACATGGGTGTCGGCGCCGACCATGCGCCGTCGAAAACGCTCCAGTACAGGGGGTCGGGCACGTCGCAACAGCGCGTCCAGACGCCGAGGAACATTCCATCCGGTCCGCCGGCGACCGCCGGTTGGCGCGAGCGGTACAGGTCCGACGGATCCGCGTCCTCCGCGTCGGACCAGACGCCGTCGGCGAAAACGTTCCACCGGGCATGCTCGCCCCACTCCGGCTCCCGTCGCCTTCCCTCCCGAAGCGACATCACGGTGCCGTTGCCGGCGACCGCGAGGTGCTCGCCCCCCATCACGCCCGTCTGCGCCTCCAGCAACTCCGGCTCCTCCCATCCGCCCCCGATCGTCCAGCGGCGCGCCGACTTGTCCATCGTCTTGTCTTCGGTCGAGAGCAGGAACGCCGTCCCGTCCGCGCCGGTCGCGAGGTCGCCGACGTGGCCCGGTCCGAGGAGGTCGGGCCGGAGCCAGCCTTCTCCCGGTTCGCAGCGGCGCGCGATGAGGTTCCCGGTGTACACGCTCGCCCCCGCCCACCACGCAGCCCACAGTCTTCCTTCCTGGTCGGCCGCCGCCCGGATGCCGTAAACGATGTCGCCCGGTTCGCTCAGATCGATGACGCCCGTGGCTTCCAGGCAGCTCGGCGGCGGTGGCTCGTCCCACGAGTCCGTGTCCGCGTCGGAGTCCGAGTCGGAATCACCGTCGGCGCCGCCGTCTGGCGACAGGCGACTCTCGTAGCCGGCGCAGTCGCAGCCTGCGGCGACCAGCACGAAGCAGCCAATCCACCTCACGAACCGATCTTACGCGATTGGCGCGCCTGCTACGACCCGCTCGGGATCTCGTACTCGACCAGCCTCCACTCTTGCCGAGTGCCGGCTTGCATCATCACGCTGCGGACTTCGCCGACGCCTTCGGCTAGCCACAGGTCGATCGTCCAGGGGGCGAGGTCGCGGGGGGTGGCTGTGCGGCCCATGATCACGGACTCCTCGCGTGAGGTCGCTTCGCCGTGGAGGTGGGCCGCGCGCAGGGTGGCGTCGCCGTACTCGACGTCCTCGTCGGCGAGGCGCTTCCAGCGGATCGTCGAGCGCACCGTCGAGCGCTTCATGAGCGAGTCGCCGACGGCGACGAGCGTCGCGAGCTCGAAGTCCCACATCGCGTCCACGGCGAACGCAGCGCCCGCAGGGACGAGCGGCCCCGTGCGTCCGCCGGATCGGATGTCGGTCGCCGTGCCGGCCTCGGCGGAGTCGCCGACCGCGTGGAGCGCGAAGAGATCCATGAACGCCCCCGCGGCGTCGCACTCCGCCGTCCCGGTCCCCGTGCGGCTGCCGACGCGGATCTCGACCGGGGCGCGCCAGGCCTGCGCGGTCTTCTCGACGCGGCCGATGCTCGTCTTGACCCTCTTCGCGCGGCGGCCTTCGCCGGTCTCGTGCTCCCAGCGCGCCCCCTCGACGATCGGCAGCCACGTGCTCGGACAGGGGAGCGCGGGCGGCGGGGCGGCAGTCGCGGGCGCCTCGTTGCTCTTCGGGGCCGTGTCCACGACGGCAGCGCGCGGCACCGATTCGGACGAGCACGCCAGAGCAAGCAACGACGTCCAGAGCATCACAAGGTCCCCTCTCTGGCTCGTGGCGGCACGGCGCCGAGCACGCGCAGGAAGTTGCCGCCGAGGATCTTCGCGATCCGCTCGCGCGTCCAGCCGCGTCGCAGCATCTCGGCGGTGACGCGAGGGAGCGCCGCGACGTCCGGCAGGTCGGACGGGGGACGGACGAAGCCGTCGAAGTCGGAGCCGAGTGCCGGGACGTCCTCGCCGCCGGCGCGGATCAGGTGCTCTATGTGGTCGACCACGGCCGCGAGCCCGTCCCGTCCGAGGTAGCGCGGGGCAAAGATGACGCCGATGCAGCCTCCCGTCGACGCGACCGCGCGGATCTGCTCGTCGTCGACGTTGCGCCAGTGCGCGTGCACGCCGGAGACGCCCGTGTGGGAGACGATCGCGGGCTTGGTCGTGCGCGCGGCCGCCTCCAGGAAGCCGGCGCGGTTGATGTGCGCGAGGTCGACGAGCACGCCGAGCCGGTCGAGCTCGCCGACGAGCTCGCGGCCGAAGTCCGTCAGGCCCTCGGTGCCCTTGCCGAGCCCGTAGGCGGGGTGCCCGGCGGGGTTCTTCGAGAAGTGCAGCAGCCCCAGGCTGCGGACGCCGAGGCGTGCGAACTGGCCCAGGTTGTCGAGGCTGCCTTCCAGCGCGTGCGCGCCTTCGATCGACAGGAGCGCGGCCCGGCGGCCGCTCGCGTGCGCGGCTCGGATGTCGTCGGCCGTCCACGCGATCACGAGGTCCTCGGGCCGCGCCGCCGCGCACTTCGCGACCACGTCGATCTCCTTGTGGACGCCCTTCGCCGGCCCTCGCGCCCGGGGGAAGGTCCAGATGCCGAAGACCTGCGCGCACAGTCCCCCCTCGCGCATGCGAGGGAGGTCGACGTGGCCGCCGAATGAGATCGCCCGTGGGACGGGCGCGTGCCGGGCGAAGAAGTCGTAGCCGGCGCGCATGAACGCAGGCGTGTCCGCGTGAAGATCGACGACGACCGTCTCGGCGTGCAGCGCGAGCGCCTCGGCGACGTCCGTCACGCCCTGCGTCGACGCCGGGCGAGCACGAACGCGATGCCGAGCAGACTCACGATCCCGGAGGCCGATCCCGCCGTCCTGCACCCGCACCCGCCGTCGTCCTTCTTCGTGGGCGGCAGCTCGCCGGTGTCGGTGTCGGAGCCGGTGTCGGTGTCCGAACCGGTGTCGGTGTCCGAGCCGGTGTCGGTGTCGGTGTCCGTATCCGTGTCGGTGTCCGCGTCGGGCCCCGCGTCCTCGCAGGCGGCCTCGCCGCAGACGCCGGCGGTGCACTCGGATGCGCCGAGGCAGGGTTCCGTGTCGTCGTCGCACTCCGTGCCGTCCACGGCGTCGCCCTCGACGCACGCGCCCGTCGCGGGCTCGCAGGTCGAGACGCGGCAGGCGTCGGCCGGCGCGTCGCAGACGACCGCGCCCGCTCCGTCGAGGCCGCACACGCCGGCCGTGCACTCCTCGGCTCCGTCGCACAGGTCCAGATCGGGGCACGGGGACTCGTCGGCGATGGCGACGTGCGAGCACTCGCCGGTCCCCGCGTCGCACACCTCCGTGTCGCAGACGTTCACATCGGAAGGACAGGTCGGGTCGGCCGCGTCCACACAGACGCCCGCCTCGCAGATCTCGGTGCCGTCGCAGAGGTCGACGTCCGGGCATTCGGTGTCGTCCGGCTGGGAGGCGACGGGGTCGCAGGCGTCGTCCACTGGATTCCAGGCGCCGAACCCGCAGAACGCGTCGATCGCGCGGCAGTCCTCGAACGTCCCGGGGTTCGCGTCCTCCGCGGCCCAGGTGACCGACCAGTCCTCCGTCGACTCGTCGTGGCCGCCGACGCCGTTGCCGAGCGCGAGCACCTCGTCGACCTCGTGGAGCGTGACGCGGTGGACGGCGACCGTCCCGTCCACGGCGTCGATCTCGGTGCCCGTGCCGGCGTCGTCCAGGAACGGCGTGACGACGGCGCCGCCGTCCGGGCCGTCGATCCCGAAGCCGGCGTCGACGTCCTTGTCGATGATCGCGGTCAGGTTTCCCCAGCAAGCATGATCCAGGTCCTGGACGAGGTCCGACGCCTGGTCCCACTGGAAGAGCGTCAGGCACTCGCCGCCGTTCGCGAACGTGACGGACGTGATCGGCGTGCCGCCCGACTGCGAGCGCGTGATCATGTCGGCGACGCCGTCGCCCCCCCCGTCCTGCGTCGCCTCGAAGATCTGCGGCGCGCCGGCGAGCGCCTGGAAGTCGGGGAGGCCTCCGATCGGAAAGAACTCCGCGAGGAACGCGGCCGAGTCGGTGACGACCACGGCGACGCTGCCCGCCGGCAAGGAGGCGCCGGCCGGGAAACGGTGCACGAAGTCCGTCGAGGTGCCGAGCGTGACGACGCCGTTGACCACCTCGAAGTAGTCCGCCTCCGCGTCCGAGACGTAGACGTTCTGGAGGGACAGGTCTCCGGCCGTCGGGTTGAAGATCTCGAGGTACTCCGCGGCGGGCGCGGTCTCGTCGAGCGGGTCGTAGGCGACCTCGGTCAGGACGAGGTGGTCGGCGACCTGTGCGCTCGCGATCCCCGGCAAGAAACCAGCAGCCAGCAGAAGTGGAAGTTTCCTCATGGGCCGGAAGATATCACGGGCGTACCATCGGGCGGATCGTGGCGTACGCGCTCGGCGCTCTCGCGGTCGTGATCGCCGTCGGGGCGTGGCTGCTCCTGCGGAAACGGCCTCGCAAGTCCGCCGCCGTCCGTGCGGAGGCGGGAGGGACGCTGGACGACGCGGTCCGGATCCGCGGGGAAGGCGACCTGGCGCGTGCGCGGGCGATCCTCGGGGCGCTCGACGTCGCGAAGGGGGGCGGCCTGCGGCGGTTCCTTCGCGCGGTGGCGGCGTTCGAGGCCGGGGACGGCGCGTCGGCGCGTGCGCTCGGTTCCGGCACGGCGCTCCCCGGAGGTCTCTCGTCGGGCCTGGTGCTCCTGCAACTCGCTGCGGCGTCGGGTCGGGCCGCGGACGTCGTCGGCCGCGAGGTCCAGTCGGATCTCGCGCGAGCACTCGGAGCGAAGACCGGCGGCGACGACGCCGCGCTGCGCGGCGCGATGACCGCGCTGCTGCTGTCCGATCCGGAGCTGGCCGCGCTGGTGATCTCGAAGGAGCTCGGGATGCCGGCTCCGCCGTCGACGCCGCGCGCGGCGGAGCGATACGCGTCGGTCGCGCGCGGACGGGACCTGTTCGTGCGCTGGGGACCGGAGCGCATCGCAGCGTTCCTCGCGTTCTGGGAGAAGCCGTGACGGTCGTTGTCCTCTGCGAGGTTCTCCCCGGGCCGCACGCGACGTTTCTCGCGCGGATACGCGCGATCCTGACGGACGACGATCGCGCCGGGCTGAAGGCGTGGCTCGGCGTGGACCCGGAGGCCGACCTGCCGATCTTCGCGCAGGTGCTCGCGGACGGACCGATCCGTCGAGCGATCCGCGCACGCGCCGCGGCGGAATGCCTGCGCGAGATCTGGAGCTCGCCGAACCCGTTGATCGACGATCGCATCAGGGACGAGGCGGGCGACGTCGCGGCCGTGCGGCAGCTCGTCGACGATCCGACCCTCCCGTTCCACCTGCGCGCCCCCGGAGAGACCGTGGGCCGCACTCTGGGCGCGAACCGCAAGGCCGCCGCCGACGCCCTCGCCGACTCAGGAGATCTCGCCGACCTCGTCACCGCGTTGCGGGCGGGGGACGGCGAGGTGGTGCTGGGTCCGCTTGGTTAGCGAGGTCCCAGCGCGCGCGCGACGACCTTCCTGATCTCGGCGCCCTCGGGGTCGTTGCGGCGGGAGGGGGCGCGCCAGACGAGGTCGCTGCTGATGCGGCGCAGGGCGCTCGCGATGGCCGCTTTGCGCGCCGGGTCCTGGGCCGACTCGTGCAGAGCCACCAGGCGCTCGGCAGCAGGGAGGCGCAGGCAGCGGCCGAGGCCCTCGATCGCGGCGTCGGCGTTCGGGTGCGCGTGTTCGGCGTGCGCGAGCAGGAGGTCCAGTTCGAGGTCGCCGCAGGTCCGCGCGATCGCGCGGGCGGCGACCGTCCGGACCGACTGCTGCTCGGCGCGCTCGAAGATCGCGCGCAGGGCCGGAAGGGCGCGGGGGTCCTCGATTCGCCCGAGCGCCTCGACGAGGGCGGTGTGCATCGCCGCCTGCGTCCGCGCGTCGAGAGGCTGCGCAAAGCCCGTCCCCGCGACGGCGTCGAGCATCGGACCGACGCCGGCGTCGCCGAGGTCGCGCAGGCCGCGCGAAAGGAGCGCCTCGTTGCGGGCCACGTCGCGCCGGTCGAGCCACTCCCGGACGATCCGGTCGAACAGCTCAAACGCATCCGGATGCGCCGCCCGTTCGGCGCGCACGATCGATCGGACATCGACGTCCACGGCCGGACCCGTCGGCGTGACCGCCGCGGAGACCGCCTCCGCGTGGCGCCCGGGCTCCGGCGCGGCTTCGCAGCCGAGCAGTGCAAGGACGCAGGCGAGTGTGAACGCGCGGATCATCGGGCCGAATCCCACCACGCGGTCTCCCGCGGGATCGTGCGGTCCGTCTGCGTCCCGCAGTGAACCTCCCCGAGCAGCCGGTGGTAGAGGTTCCAGTTGTCCACGAACCGGACGTCCAGTCCGAGCGCTTCCAGGCGGTCGCGCGTCACGCGCTCGAATACGTCCTCGCCGCCCACGCGCGGCCCGAAGGGCTCGGGCAGCATGGCGACGCCGTTGAAGGTCAAGAGATTGACGGTGCCCGGGATGTAAGCGACCTGCCGCAGCTCGCCGGACGGGCCCGATCCGTACGGCTCCCAGAGGAACGGGAGGTAGACGAAGTCCCCCTCGACGAGTCCCGCCTCGGTCATCAGGAGAGCCTTGATGTCGTCGGCGTGCCCCTGCGCCTCCTCGTTCGCCGCCGCGAGGTCCACGTCTTCGAGGATCTCGCCCACAGTGATCTCGGCGCTGGGGAACCCGGTGTCCGTCCAGAAGTACAGCCCGTTGAAGAGCACGAGGTCCGCGTTGTCCGGATCGTCCTCGACGAGCCCCTCGAGCATCGCCCACGCCTCGCGCGGGGCCGTGAGCGTCGCCTTCCACCCTCGCTCGGACAGAGGGTCCTCCACGAATCCGACCGCTTCGTCGATGTGTCCCACGACGAGCCAGTTCGTGTCCGCCTCGAGGATCGGGGCCTGCGCGTACTGCGCCTGCAAGAAGGCCTCGAGGACCGGGTCCAGCAGGCGATTTCCATGGGTCCCCGCCAGGATCCGGCCGGCCGGATATCCCTCGTGAGGGGGGACGACCTCGAGGTTTCCGCCGTAGTCGAGCGACGCGCCGTCCCGCCATCCATCGTACGGGTCCGAGAAGGGGTACACGTGCCCGTTGTCGATCCCGAAGATCTCCTTCTCCACGAAGTAGCCGCTGTTCTGCGGCGGCTTGAGACGGATGCCGACGCCGAGACGCTGCCACACGCCGTCGCCGGGCATGTACGTCGCGCCCATCTCGAAGAAGTCCTGCGTCCACTGGTCGGCGATCCGAAAACCGTCCGGATCGACGTAGACGTAGTCGTCGTCTCCCGAGTTGATGAACCAGTGCAGGATCCCGACATCGTCGGTCGCCTGCTGGACGGCGTCCCTGAGAATCTGGTTGTCGGCGTTCCACCCGAGGTCGCTGACGTGGACGATCGTCGTCGGCGCGCTGTTCCACGCGATGACCATCGACGCCTGGCGCATCTCGACCGTCTCTTCGAGCAGGGCCGCGCCGGCAGCGTCCGTCACGGCGAGTCCGATCTCGATCCGTCCGTCCCAGAGGCTGTCCGAGAGCAGCGCCGTCCCCTCGACTCCGAGCGTGACGCCGCCCTGCAGATCCGCCGTCGTCAGCGCCGGCAGTGCCGCGAGCGCGGTCCAGGTCGCGCCGGCCTGCCGGAAGAACCGGACGCGCGACGGCGCCACGGTGACGAGCGAGAGTGTCCCGGTCGTGCCTTCGGGCGCGCTCGGCCATGCCGTGATCTCGACGTGCGCCAGGTCGCGCGCGTCCGCCTCGCCGTTGACGATTGCGTCGACCGCGTCCGCGATGCCGTCGTCGTCGTCGTCGTCGACGTTCGCGAGGAAGATGGCGCCACCCTCGGCTTCCCACGTCTCTTCGCCGACGTCGTCGGCGCGAGTGAGCCGTCCGTCGCGATCCGTGTCGACCCGCAGGTCGTTCGCGATGACGCCCGCGTCGGTCGGATCGGGTCCCCCATCGCCCGTCGCCTCGTGACGATAGGGTCCGGCCTCGCAGCCCGCCAGCAGCCAAGCAATCGCGACAGTCCGCCTCAAGGCCCGCCCATCATGCCGCGCCCCCGGACCGCACGCCAGGCGTGTTTCTTGCCGCGCCGCGTCAGGGGCGGTTCCTTGACTTCCGAGGTCCTGGCATTCACCATCCGCCGATTCCATGCCGCTGCCCATCCTGATCTTCTTCGTCGGACACTGGATCATCTCGGTGTTCTTCCAGACCTTCTTCCACCACCGCTACGGCGCGCATCGGATGTTCACGATGTCGAAGGGGTGGGAGCGGTTCTTCCACGTGATCACGTACCTGATCCAGGGGTCGTCGTTCCTGAACCCCCGCGCATACGCGATCCTGCACCGCATGCACCATGCCTACAGCGACACGGACAAGGACCCGCACTCCCCGCGCTGGCAGCCCAACTTCTTCAAGATGATGTGGCGGACGAAGGTCATGTACCACGACCTCGCGTGGAACAGGGTCGAGGTCGAGCCGCGCTTCCTCGGCGGGTATCCCGAGTGTCACGCGATCGACAACGTCTTCACGCGCGGCTGGATCGGCCCCATCGGCTGGGGGGCGCTCTACACGATCTTCTATCTCTTCTTCGCCGACGCCTGGTGGCAGTTCCTTCTCCTGCCGCTGCACTGGTTCCTCGGCCCCATCCACGGCGGAATCGTGAACTGGTTCGGCCACTGGTTCGGGTATCGCAACTTCGACAACGGTGACGACTCGCGCAACACGATCCCGTTCGACCTGGTGACCATGGGCGAGCTCTTCCAGAACAACCACCACATGTACGGAGCGCGTCCGAACTTCGCCGTGAAGTGGTTCGAGCTGGACCCGACCTACCAGATCATGAAGGTGCTCGCGCTGCTGCGGATCATCCGTTTCTCGAGCGAGCGCGCCCTCGAGATCCCGGCCGGCGCCACGCCAGCGTAGCGAGGAGCACGGCGAGGATCCCCGGAGCGCTCCCGGCTCCGCCCGCACGACAGCCGCATCCCCCGTCGTCCTTCGATCGTCCGTCCGCGTCCGCGTCGCCGTCCGAGTCCGAGTCGGAATCGGAATCGGTGTCCGCGTCGGCGTCGCCGTCCGTGTCCGAATCGGTGTCCGAGTCGCCGCCGGGGACGTCGTCGCCCAGCTCGATCGCGCCGATGTCCGGGGACGCGCCGCGGAAGTCGTCGTTCACGCCCGGCAGGAAGATTCCGCGGTCGACGAGCGGGCTCGCGCCCGAAAGGCGAACGTCGCCCGCGGCGAAGTCCACGAACCCCGGCTCGGCCGACAGCCCGCCGACCTCCTGGCCGTAGCTCGCCGCCAGCTCCTCGATCGACGCCACCCGCACGTCGCCCCACCGGAAGAACCGCTCGGGGTCCGTCGTCCACAGGTCGTCCCAGTCGAAGTCGAGGGAGTTCTCCGGTCCGTCGCCGTCCGCTCCGCGGTTCTCGAAGTAGACGACGTACTCGGTCCCCATCCAGACGTTGTTGCGGCCGAAGAGGACGTCCCAGTGCCCTGGCGAATAGAGAGCGAGCGCCGCCGTGTCGACCGCGTCCGTCGCGAAGGTGTTGTGGTAGGCCAAGACGACTCCGGTCACCTCGTCGTAGCCGTTGTTCAGCTTGATCGCGCTCGACCCGTATCCATCCAGGAGGTGCGTGCGCGTGTTGCCGAACCGCCAGACGACGTTGCGCAGCAGCCACGTCGGGCCCGGCCAGGTCGGCGAGATCGAGAACCCCATGTGCACGTCGCGCGCGAGGTTCGACCAGAAGCGCAGGTTCGAGCACGACCCGTCCGGCTCGAACGCGTCGTCCGTCACGCCGGTGACCGTGTTGTCGTACACGTCCGTCTCGCTCGTGACGTCCGCCATCGCGTCTCCGCACGGCGCCATCCCGTTGAAGAAGCCTGAGATCACGTTTCCGCGGATCACGATCCCGCGCCCCGGATCGTCCGTCACCGAGATCGCGCTGGACTCCGCCTCGCTGCCCTTGACCGCGTCCCACGGCCAGTCCGTGACCGTCGGCTCGTGGAAGGTCGAGGCGTCGATCAGGACCTCGCGACCGCCCTTGACCCACACGCCCTGGTGCATCTGCCTGAAGTCGCACCCGCGGACGACGATGCGCGACGCGTACCGCAGGTAGATCCCCTTGCCGTAGTCGCCCTCCGCGAAGTTGCGGAAGGCGAGCCCCTCGATCGCGACGTCGTCGATCCCGTCGAGCACAAACCCGTCCTCGAAGCGTGCGGCCTCGACGGTGACGGTCGCCGGATCCGCCCCGACGTTCACGAAGAGCGTCGATCCGTCCGAGAAGTAGCCGCCGAGGATGTCGGTCGCGAGCGCGCCGACCTCGGCTTCGCTGCCGAACCGGAAGAGACGGTCGCCGTCTGCGACGACGTGCCCGGTTCCGTGGCCGAGGCTCGCCGACCAGACGCCGCCGCCCTCGTCCGCCCAGGCGACGTCGCCCGCGGCCAGGTCCGGGTTCGCGCCGTCGACGATCGCACCGGCTTCGCCGCGGACCGTGAGCGGCCTGCCGGGCGCACCGCCCGATCCGAAGGAGACGGTCTCGTAGTAGACGCCGGCACGGACCTGGACGACGTCGCCCGGTCCGGCCGCGTCGACGCCCTGCTGGATGGTCCCGAACGGCGACGCCTCCGACCCGTCGCCGCCCGCGCCGGCCTGCACGTGGATGGTCGAGCCATCAGGGACGAACGGCGCGTCGTTGCGCGTAGTGAAGCTCGCCTCTGCGGGGGAGCCGGCGACTCCGTCCGGATCGACGAGCGTCACGCGCACGTCGTAGTCGCTCGCCGGATCGAGTCCGAACAGGCTCCCGACGAGCCGCCCCCCGACGCTCAGCATCGGGTGCTGCATCGCCCAGTCCCCGCCCGCCGGCCGCACCTCCAGCGTCGCCCGCGCGTTCCCGTTCGCGTCGCCGGTGATCTCCGCCACGACGCCTGCCGCGTGGAAGTTGCCGTACGGTTCGACCGACGCGAGCGTCGCCGCGTCCTGGGCGAAGGCGGCGGAGGGGAGGACGAGGACTGCAAGGACCACACGCGCGTACCACATGAGCAGGGATGCTACCCCGACTTCGTGGTCAGTACGCTGAGCACGACGCCGACAGGACCGCGTCCGTGCACGCGGCGACGGCAGCGCAGCCCGGTTCGTCGCGCAAGCAGTCGATGAAAGAGTCGACGCTCGTGTTGGTGAAGAGGGCGTAGAAGCCGCAAGGGAGCTCGGCGCAGCCCCAGCTCTCGCACTCGTCGAGGTACTTTTCGTCCGCGCTCGGCCCGATCACGGTGGCCGCGGCATCGCCGCAGTCGTGCATGGGCGAAGGTCCCGCGAAGTCGCACGCGAGGTCCTCGACGCAGGCGAAGTACGGGTCGACCGCGTCGTCCCCAAGCAGGTGCGCGCTCAGACAGCCGCAGTCTGCCTCGCAGTCGTCGAACCCGGGCCAGGCGCATTCGGCTGCATGGGCGCAGTACTCGCCGCACGGTCCGTCGGCGTCCGTGTCCGCGTCGGTGTCGGCGTCCGAGCCTCCGTCGTCCCGCTCGACCGTGCCGCAGGCGGCGAAAAGCGCCCAGCACACGAGGGCGGAGCGGTTCGCGACGGACGCGGGCCGGGGGGAAGACACTACAGCCCGTATGCGCCGGCCAGCGCGAGCTCGACGACGACGGGTGGCTCGTCGCAGCGCTCCTTGAGCCGTTCGCCGAAGGCCTTGAACGCGGCGACCGAGTCGAGCGGGTTCCTCTCGGCCTCGATGACTGCGAAGTGGACGAAGCTCACGCCGTCCGGCTGCTTGAACGCGCCGTAGCGCAGTCCCGCTGGCGCCGTCCTCGCGAGCTCGTCGAACACGGCGCGGATCAACTCCTCGTGCTCTGCGACCCGATCGGGCTTGACCTTGTAGCGGACCATCACGCGTCTCATGGGTGTCGTGGCCTCCTGGGTTGCGACGCCATCGTAGCGCACCGGGCAAGGCGTTTGTCGCGCCTGGTCAGGCGGATCGGCGGATCAGCGTTGTCGGGGTGAGCCTTCGACGCCGTTACGTGCGCGTCAATCGCGCGGGCAACCCTCGTCGATGCCACCCTCGCAATCGTCGTCGATTCCGTTGCAGACCTCCTCGGAAGGCAAGACCTGATCCTCGCACACCCCCCATCGGCCATCGAAGCAGCCTTGCATGCCAGGATGACAGGTCCCGATTCCGGCGGTTCCGACTGGGCCGGTGTAGCAGTTCCAGGGCTCCGGGAACTCGCGGGAGTTGCAGGGGCAGCCCGCCCCGTGTGGGTCCGGCGTGCATGGGTCATTGTCGTCCTCGTCACCCGGTTCGCAGCCTGGGCCCGAGGCGAAACCATCTCCGTCCTCATCCGGGCAACCGCCGGCATCTGGAACCGCGCCGGTGGCCGAATCCGAGTCCGCATCTGAATCCACGTCTGCATCGGCATCTCCGCCGCTCGTCGAACGCGCTCCGCACCCGGCTGCAAGACCCGTGAGCAGCAGCAGCAAAGGGAGGACTCGACACTTCACGAGGAAGAGTGTCGCTCCTCGTCGTCGGCCGCGCCAGGGCGCGAGCGATCAGCTCCGCGAACGGCGATTGGCGTACGACGTCGCCATGCCAGCTGTCGCGTTGGCGATCACCCTCTGCTGCGGCTGCGGCGGTGTGACGCGACTCACCGACTCCACACCCACGTCAGCACGTAGTCCAGCGCGGTGCCGCTTTCGGCGCCGAAGCCGCGGTTGGGGCCCAGAGCATGCGCGGCAGAAGAGGCGGGACCAAGACGACTGTCCGGACGACGGAGCGTGCCGGCAGGGTTGCATGAGCGCTCGGGGGTCAGGGTGTCCGAGAGGTCTTCGCAAGCCAGAAGGCATCGACGAGAGTCGCCGTGATCGCGCCCAGCAAGGCCCCGCCTTCCACGGCGGACGCGTGCGTGGTGCTGAGCGGGAGGAACAGCAGCGCCCCTGCGATGGGAGCGGCCAGACGCAGCGCCAGGCTCCATGCGCCGTTGCGCGGCTCGCCCACCATGGCGTGCACGATCGGGGCGGCGGCCACGTACCCGATCAGCGCAACGCTCCCGCTCTCCGTCGCGATCGCGAGGAGAAGCGTCCCCAGGTCGGCGAGGAGGATCGCGCCGGCGTACGACTTGGTCTGCGCTCTGGGCTCCGCCGGTGCGACATGCGGGAACGGCGACCGGCGCCTGATCTCGATCACGGTGTTCCGGCCCGCCTGGATCTCGGCGGCCGTTTCGATCGTCGGCAGCCCCTCCCCGCGCACGGTGAGCGCGTAGCGTCCCGGCGCAAGTGCCCGCGGGCGCAGGGGCGTGCGGCCGAGCGGCTCCCCGTCGAGCAGCACCTCGGCGCCCCGGATGGTCGTCGTCAGGATGAGCGTACCGACGGCGGGGGGCGGGGGTGGAGGAGGGAGCGCCTCGGCGAGCGCTCCTTCGATCGCGTGTCCCCAGCCCTCGGCGGCGTCGAGCTCCCTCTCGGCGTGCCCCGACTCGCGCACGTCCGGCAGGACCTCCACGACGACGACGCGCAGGTGCGTCCTGCCTTCGCCGTCCCTGCGAACCGTGATCGCGACGACGCGGCCGACGCCTGCGAGGCTTCCGATCCCGGCGAGACACTCCGGGCCTGCGCAGCTCGCCGCGACGGAGGCGGCCGCATCCAGCCGGACCGGCGCCTGCCTGCTGCGAGCCCAGAGGACGGCCTCGGCGATGTCCTGGGCGGCGTTCGCCTCGTGAATCGCCGCGGCCCCCTCGGGCCAGGCGACCAGCCCGTCCGGTCCGTCTGCGAAGGCAACGGTCGGAACGAGCACGCCGCCGAGAAGCGTCACCCGCAGGAGGCGCATTCCTACCGATTGTAGTGCGGGGCGGTGGAGCGAAGGACCCGCTCGCGGCGCCTCGTCGCGCCTCGTTATCTGCTCCACACCCACGTCAGCGCGTAGTCGAGGGCGATGCCGCTTTCGGCGCCGAAGCCGCGCTCCGGGCCCCAGAGCATGCGCAGGTAGAAGAAGCGGGACCAACTCGACAGGAAGATGCCGGCGAAGCCGGAGTGGTTGTCCGAGGTCATTTCCCAGGCCCAGCCGGATTCGACGCCGAGACCTTCGTCGGTGACGCGAAAGGTCAGCGTCGTTCGGCGGTCGGCGCCGCCGAGGGGGAGGATGTCGTAGCCGAGCGCGCCGCCCACCGACCACAAGGGAGCGATGCGCGAGTCGCCGCCGAAGAACTGGTCGGCCATGTGGCTGCGATCGTGCTCGCCGTACCAGGCGGCGACCTGTCCGGACGACGCGGGCGACCATTCGCCGTCCCAGACGCCGCCGCCGAAGGTCGCCTCGGGCGCGACGGTGACGTTCTGCTCGCCGGGATCGTCGGGCCGCACGCGCTGGCCGATGCCGAGGTCGAGTGACGGTGCGTGCTGGACCGTCCCGGACCCGGGCGCGTCGTGCTCCAGGTGGAAGACCGTTCCGAAGCAGCCGGTGCACAGCAGCGTCGTGCACAGGAGCGCCGCGCGCGTCACTGGACTTCCTCCGGCACCTTCCCGTGCGCCGACGGCCGCCCGTGCACCAGCGGCAGGACGAGCGTGCGGCGGCCCGATCCGACGCGAAGGGCCAGGTGGAGCATCGCGGTTCGCACGCCGTCATTCCACGCCCGCAGGTTGTCGAACTCGAACGCGAGGTACCCGCGCGCCTGCGCGCCGCTCTCGGCTTTCGTCGAGACGACCTCGATCGGCGCGAGGTGCCCGTGGTGCAGCCGCAGGAACGTGCGCTGCGCGTCGACCGAGACCGGAGCGGCGTCGGGCGCGCAGGCGACGTCGATGGACAGGCCCAGTCCCTCGCGCGTCGAACGGCTCACCCACGCCTGCACGATGGCGCCGCCGACCGCGTGGCTCGGGCGCGAGACCTCCCAGGTCGGGAAGCGTCGGATGCCCATCGACTGCGGGGTCGCGATCGTCGCGCCCGCGACGAGGAGCACCGAGGCGAAGCGCAGCGCGGGCACGCGAACCAGGAAGTCGTGACGGACGTCGGCCGATCGGACCGCGTGCAGCCACGCGAGCGGGAGCACGGCGAGCGCGACGAGGTCGGTCGGGTCGGGCACCCACGGGACGTCGAGCCCCATTGCGAGAGGGAGAGTCTTGGCCGCCGCGAAGAGGATCCCGACCGCGAACGTCGTCCACCTCATCGTGCGAGAGATGGGCGCGCGAGGTCGCAGCAGGGCGACGAGCGCAACGACGAGCGAAGGCAGCAGGAAGAGCCCGGCGACGTCCGAGAGCTTGCCGGAAACCCAACCCGGCGCCGCGCGCTTGACGACGTGATCGTTGACGGCCAGGACGATCGCGGCGGCGATGTTCCAGGGACGCAGCACGAAGGCGAGGGCGCGGCTCATTCGGCGTCCGGTACGGGTCCCGGCAATGGCAGGGCGGCGGAGTCGAGGTTGCGTGTGTTGTCCCGGAAGACGACGCGGAGGACGGGGAGAGCGGGAGGCGCGGGCGGCGTCGGCTCGGAGGGCGGACCTGCATCGACGTCCTGGCCCGCGTCGAAGTCGGGCTCGGCGGGGCGCTCGTCGCCCGTGCAGGCCGCGAGCGCCGAGGTCAGCAGGAGGGGACGCAGCAAGTGTGGATCTCGGCGGGGCATGCGCCGGACGCGGCGGCAGTTCCGTCCGGGCAGGCCTTGCCGGCGACGCACTCGCCGCCGAGATCGCCGCAGCTCGCGTAGTCGCCGGGATCCACGCAGCAGAGCATGCCGTCGCCGCATTCTGGGCTGTAGCCCGGCTCGACCGGGATCCCCGAAGGGCACCCGTTGCCGCAGTCGACCTCGGATTCGCACGATCCACCCATGCCTTCGCAGGTCGCCTCGAAGTGGGTCTTGGTGTCCGTGTCGGTGTCCGACTCCGAAATCGTGTCCGACTCCGTGTCCGTGTCGCCGTCCGAGTCCGAATCCACGTCCGTGTCGCCGTCGGTGTCCGAGTCGGCGTCGATGTCCGAGTCGCCGCCGTCGGTTCCACCGCCGCCGTCCTCGCCGCAACCGGCGAGGAGCGCCACCGCGAGCCATGCTCCGCGCGCGATCATCGGCCGCCCTGCTGCCAGATGGTCGGGATCTTGAGGTCGCCGGACGCGCCGCCGCCTCCGCCGCCGCCCACCTTGCCGGTGGTCTTGCCGCGTCCGCCGCCGCCGCGCGTGCCTCCGAGGCCGAGATCGATCGTCAAGCTCTCCTCGGGGGTCAGCACCTTCGTCGCGGTCGTGCGGCCGCGTCGTGCGTGCAAGGACAGCTCCTGCCCGCGAGGATGGCGGAAGGAGCAGGGCGTGTCGGTACACACCTCGCCGCGGCCGTCGACCGTCACGGTCGCGCCGGCCGGGTAGGTCTCGACCGTGATCTCGACCTCGTCGGGGGGCGCCTCGCCGGTGGGCGCGGACGTGCCGGGCGCGGTCGTCGTCGATCCCGCGAGGCCGTCTACGGAAGGCTCGCCCGTCGCCGGCGGCAACGGGTCCAGGTCCGGCGACGCGGTCGTCGTCTCGTCGTCGCCGTCCGCGGCGGTCGAATCGCGTCCGAACATGAACGCGGCCGCGGCACCGATCCCGACGACGAGCCCGATCCCGATGAGCAGTGCCGGCGCCCGCGACCGGGACGCCGCGCGCGAGCCGCGCAGGTCGGGCTGGGTCCTGGCGAGGACGTGCGCGCCCGTCGGCGGCGGCAGGGACGCAACCGGCACCGGCGTCGGCGCCTTGCGCGCGACGAGCGGCAGGGCGTCGGGGTTCTTCATCGCGCGCTCGATGTCGTCGAGCAGCTCCTGCATCGTTTGATGGCGCCTGTCCGGGTCCTTGGCGAGCGCCTTGAAGATCACCGCCTCGAGCGCGGGCGGGATCCGCAGCATCGGGTTGAGGGTCCGCATGGGAGGGGGAGCCTCGAAGAGGTGCTGCGTCAGGACGCCCATGAACGTGTCGCCCATGAACGGGACGCGGCCCGAGTAGATCTCGTAGAGGATGACGCCGGTCGCGTAGATGTCGACGCGGTGATCGAGCGACTTGCCGGCCGCCTGCTCCGGCGACATGTACTCGGGCGTCCCGAAGATCATCCCGGTCTTGGTGAGCCGGCGGCCGACGCCCTCGCCCGGGTTGGCCGGGTCGTCGATCTCGCTGATCTTCGCGATCCCGAAGTCCAGGATCTTCGCGAAGTCCTTCAGGGCGTTGCGCTCGACGAGGAAGATGTTCTCGGGCTTGAGGTCGCGGTGGATGATGCCCTTCGCGTGCGCCGCGGACAGCGCACGGCACACCTGCAGCATGATGTGGATCCCGCGATGGAGCTCGACCGTGCGCTCGCGACGCAGCAGGTCCGCGAGATCCTCGCCCTCGAGATACTCCATGACGAAGAAGACGCCGCCCGACGGGGTCGTCCCGAAGTCGGTGACGTCGACGATGTTCTCGTGGCCGATGCGTGAGGCGCTTCGTGCCTCCTGCCGGAAACGCGCGGCGACCTCCGGACGCTTCGTGTAGTCGTCGCGCAGGACCTTGATCGCGATGCGCTTCTCGATGACGACGTGCTCCGCCTCGTAGACGACCCCCATCCCGCCTTCGCCGACGCGCCGGACGATCTTGTAACGGTCCGCGAGGACGACGCCGAGCAGCGGGTCCTGGCCGGGGACGACGGCCGCCATCTCCGCCGTTCCGGAGAGCCGCGTCCCGTCCGCGGGGCAGAACATCTCGCCGCCGGGGTAGGTGTGCCCGCACTGCGGGCAGGTCTTGAGCACACTGCGCGCGACCGGACGCACCGCATGCCCCGCGCTGGAAGCCGACAAGGGAGCCGAATAATGACACGCAGCTCCAAGGGGGTCAAAAGCGGTTGGACTCCGCGAACTTACGTGGTACGCGGCACGCGTGACGTCGTCGGTGAGCATCCGTGTTCTCCCGGACGACCTCGCGAGCCAGATCGCCGCGGGAGAAGTCGTCGAGCGGCCGGCGTCCGTCGTCAAGGAGCTCGTCGAGAACGCGCTCGACGCGGGCGCCGCGAGCATCAAGGTCGAGATCGACGGCGGCGGACGCGCGCGGATCCGCGTGACGGACGACGGATCCGGCATGTCGCGCGAGGACGCGCCTGTTGCGGTGCTGCGCCATGCGACGAGCAAGATCTCCGTGGTCGCCGACCTCGCGCGCATCGGGACCTTCGGGTTCCGCGGCGAGGCGCTGCCGGCCATCGCGTCCGTGTCGCGGTTTTCGCTGTCGACGCGCCGCCGCGAGGATCCGGAAGGCACGATCGTGCGCGTCGAGGGCGGGGGCGCCGCGAGCGTGGGGCCCGCGGGGGTGGCGCCCGGGACGCAGATCGACGTGCAGGACCTCTTCTACGCGACGCCCGCGCGCCTGAAGTTCCTCAAGTCCGAGCGGACGGAGGCGGGACACGCGGTGGAGGCCGCGATCCGTATCGCGCTCGGGGCGCCGGACGTCGCCCTGCGGATCTCGCGCGACGGACGCGTGGCGCAGGACCTGCTGCGGCAATCGTCGATTGCGCACCGCGTCCGCGAGGTCTTCCCGGGCACGGCGCTGTACGGTGCCGAGGGCGAGATCGGCGAGGTGACGGTCGTCGCGTACCTGTCCGCGCCGCAGGATGCTCGCGCGGGGGCGTCCGCGCTCTACACGCTGGTCAACGGCCGCTTCGTCCGCGACCGGGGCCTCTTGCGCGCGGTCGTGCAGAGCTACGGCGGAATGATGGAGCCCGGCCGCTACCCGTCGGGCGCGCTCTTCGTCACGGTTCCCCCCGACGCCGTGGACGTCAACGTCCATCCGCAGAAGCTCGAGATCCGATTCGCGCGCGCCGACCACGTCTACGGCGCAGTGACGCGCGTGCTCTCGGAGGTCCTTCGCGCGTCTCCGTGGGCGCGACCAGGCGCCGTGGATCCGGCCGCCGAGATCCGGGCGCACATCGCGGAGCAGGTCGCCGCCTACGCGCAGTCCGACCTCTTCACGCATTCCGGCAGTCGTCCCGGTCCCTCGGTGCCCGTGCCCGTGCCCGTGCCCGTGCCCGGCCTTTCTTCTTCGCCGGCCTACTCCGTTCTCACTCCCCTCGCGCAGGTCCGCTTCACCTATCTTCTCTGCGAAGGCCCGGACGGCCTGTACATCCTCGACCAGCACGCCGCGCACGAGCGCGTGACCTTCGATCGCCTTCGCCGCGCATGGCGCGCATCGGACATCGAGGTCCAGGCCCTGCTCTTCCCCGAACGGCTGGAGCTCGGCGCGGACCTCGCCGCGGTCGCCACCGAGCACGCCGCGTCGCTCGCGCGCATGGGTTTCGAGGTGGAGCCGATGGGTGGCGATTCGATCGCGCTGCGGACGGTGCCGGCGCTGGTTGCCCGCGCCGACCCGAAGAAGCTCCTGCAGGACGTCCTCGCGGAGATCGGCGGGAGCGGGCACGACGCGTTCACGCACGCGATCGAGCACGTCCTGGCGACGGTCGCGTGCCACGGGTCGATCCGGGCGGGCGACAGGGTCACGATGGAGGAGGCCCGCGCGCTGCTCGCCGCCCTCGACGCGGTCGACTTCTCGGGCAACTGCCCCCACGGCCGGCCGATCCTCCACGCGCTGCGCTGGGAGGAGCTCGAGCGGCGCGTCGGGCGAAGGTGAGGCCCACGCCGAAACGCATCGTCGTCCTGTCCGGTCCGACCGCGTCCGGCAAGAGCAGGGTCGCGCTTGGCTGGGCCGAGGCGCTCGGCGGCGAGATCGTCTCGGCGGACAGCGCCGCGGTGTACCGGGGCTTCGACGTCGGCACCGCGAAGCCGTCGGCCGCGGATCGCGCGCGGGTCGTCCACCACGGGATCGACGTGGTGGAGGCGGACCAGCCGTTCGACGTCGTCCGGTTCGTCGCGCTCGCCGACGCCGCGATCGCCGCCGCGGGCTCGACGCCCGTGGTCGTGACGGGCGGAACCGGCCTGTACCTGCGCGCGCTCGTGCGCGGCCTCGTCGACGCGCCGGGCCCGGACCCCGAGCTTCGCGCCGAGCTCGAGGCGCAGGCCGAGCGGGAGGGGCGTGCGGCGGTCCACGCGCGGCTCGCCGAGGTCGATCCCGCCGCGGCCGCGCGGCTGTCGCCGAACGATCTGGTACGCGTCGTCCGTGCGCTGGAAGCCTACGAGCAGACCGGCGTGCCCCTTTCCGAACGGCAAGCCGCGCACGGTTTCGGCGAGCGCCGCTACGACGCCCGGTTCTTCGCCCTCGAAGTCCCGGCCGATGAGCTCGCCGCGCGGATCGACGCACGGGCCGACGCGATGATCGCCGCGGGACTGCTGGACGAGACCCGCGCGCACCTGGGCCGCTTCCCCCGCAGCGTCCGACCCCTGTGCGCCGTGAACTACAAGCAGGCGGTCGAGCATCTGGTCGACGGCGTACCGTTGGAGGAGGCGGTGCGGCGCATGAAGACCGCCTCCCGCCGCTACGCAAAGCGCCAGCGCACCTGGCTGCGCGGCGAGACGGGGGTCGAGTGGATCCCCGCGTCGTCGCCCCCGGCCGTGGACGACGTTCGCCGGTGGATCGAAGCGTAGGACGACGGTGAGCCGTCATGCCCCGTCGACTGGCACAGCCATTCGCCCGATTTCCGAGTATTTTAGCCCCGGCACGCGCCTTGCTCTGATCGGGGTGGGCGCGGAAGGAGTCTCTCGATGAAGGTCACGTACTGGGCCGTGCTCTGCGCGGCGACTGCGATGTTGACGCCGCGGCCTTCGGACGCGTGCGGTGGGTTCTTCTGCGGCCCCCCGCCGGACGATCCCGACCTGCCGAGGCCCGTGTACCAGACCGGGGAGCTGGTCCTCTTCGTCGAGGGCCCCGACGAGGTCGAGGCGCACATCCAGATCCAGTATGCCGGAGTCGCGAACGACTTCTCGTGGGTCGTGCCCGTCCAGGTGGTCCCGGAGATCGACTTCGGATCGGACGAGGCGTTCTTCGCCCTCGCGGGCGGAACCGCGCCGGTCTACGCGTCCACGCAGTCGTCGCACGACTGCCCGCGGTGCCTGCCGTGCTACGCGGGGGACGCCGACGCCGACACCGACGGCGACACGGACGGGGACACCGACTACGATTCGGACTCGGGCACGGGGAGCGGGGGCGGCGGAGTCCAGATCATCGACAGCGGGATCGTCGGACCCTTCGAGACGGTCACCCTCGCGTCCGACGACACGACCGCGCTGACCACCTGGCTCTCGGACAACGGCTACGACATCCCCGACACGGCGTTCCCCATCATCGACTCGTACGTCGCCGCGAACTTCTACTTCGTGGGCCTCAAGCTGACGAAGGACGCCGAGACCGGCGACCTGCGTCCCATCGTCCTGCGGATGCAGGGCGCGGGCCTGACCCCGTGCGTGCCGCTGCGCTTGACCGCGATCGCCGCGGCGCAGGACATGCCCGTGCGCGTGTGGACGCTGGCGGACGACCGCGCGGTGTCGACGAACTTCCAGGAGGTCGTCCCCAACGACTTCTTCCTGCACTTCCCGCAGGGCACCGAGACGCCGGACGAGATCCTCGCGGCCGCGATCGACGAGGCCGGCGGGCGCGGCTTCGCCGTGGACTACGCCGGGGACGACGGCTTCTTCGACGTCGCGATGGACACGCGCCGCTACGACACGGACTCGCTCGCGACGCTCGACGACCCGGTGGCGTTCGTCGACGGCATGACGGCGCAGGGCTTCACGCAGAGCCGGCTCGTCCTCTCTCTGCTGCGCGAGTTCATCCCGCGGCCGGCCTCGGTGCCGGCCGAGGTGGACGACTCGACCTTCTACGAGTGCCTGGACTGCGACGACCCGGGCTGCGTCGACTGCTACGAGGACGACATCGCAGGCCAGCCGTTCGATCCCGTCGCTTTCGCCGCGGCGCTGCAGGAGAACGTCGTCCGTCCGATCTCGGACCTGTCGAATCTGGCCGCCACGCGGTCGTACCTCACCGCGCTGCGCAGCGTGATCTCGCCCGGCGAGATGACCGAGGACCCCGAGTTTGCCTTCCGATCCGACCTCCCGCGCGTCGGCCGCGTACGCAGCGCCTCACGGACGATCGAGTGCCAGGGCTCGATCCTCCCGGACGACGACTACGACTCGTACGTCACCCCGGAGGGGATCCGCGCCGACCGCAATCGGACCGGGGTCATCCCCCCGTCGTACCGGTCCATGCCGAGCCTGCTGCGCTCGTTCGTCCGCGACGGAGAGGGCGACGAGCTCTCGCTCGAGCAGACCGACGAGATCGAGGCCGCGCTGTCGACGTCCATTCCGGATCCCATCGCCCTCGCCGACGACACGGCCTGCGAGTGCGGCCGCAGCGACGGCCGCGACGGCGGTGGCGACGCAGATGCGGACGCGGATACCGACTCGGACGGCGACGGCGACGCTGCTGTCAATACGGGCGGAGGCTCGCTGTGCGCCATGGCGCCCGGCCGAGCGGGTCCGGGCGGCGTCCTGTGCGTGGCGATCGCCCTGGGCTTCGCCGTGGCGCGTCGCAAGACGTGATGAGACTTGCGCCGGTCCTGATCCTCGCTGCGCTCGGCTGCGAAGGCGAGAGGGCCACACCGGCGACGGGCGATCCCGAGTGCGACATCGACCGCGACGGCCACGAATCGCCTGAATGCGGAGGCGACGACTGCGACGACGCGCGCGCGGACGTCTTCCCGGGTGCGGTCGACGCGAGCGGGCGGGAGTGGATCGACGAGTACGTCGGAGAGGCGACGAACGAGCCGCCGCGCGTCGCGGTAGGTCTGGACCGGTCGGTTCACGTCGCGGCGGTCGACGTGCGGGGCTACATCTGGCGCTACCGCCTGGCCTCGGAATGGACTGCGGATCTCGTCGGGGGAATCGGGGCGACCTCCTACGGCTACTACGGGGCAGCGTCCTCCTTCCCGGGCTCCGTGTCCTCGCTGCTCGTCGACCCGGGCGGCGTCGCCCACGTCGCGACGGTCGATAGGTGGCTGGGCCCGCTCCGCTACGCCAACGATGCGACGGAGCCGTGGGATCTGCAGATCCTGGATCCGGCCGGCGGCGGGGTGGTCGTCCTCGTGGAGGGGGAGGGCGCAATCGAGATCGTCTATCAGGACTTCTCGAACTCGCTCGTGCGGGTCGCCCGCCAGGAAGGTGACGCGTGGAGCATCGAGGCGCCGATCGCGGGCCGGGAAATCCTGGTCGCGGCCAATCCCGCGCTGCCCGGGGTCGTCCACGTCCTGTCGTGGGATGACCGGTCGCAAAGCACGCACGCGGTCCGGAGCGCAGGCGTGTGGACGGAGCAGGCGCTCGGACAGCTGGTCAACCTCGGCGCTTGTCGGATCGCCGTCGCTGGATCCGGCGCCCTTCACACGGTGTGTCTCCAGTCCCGCGTGAGTGGGTCGGACTGGCTCGTTCACACCAGCGACGAGGACGGCTTCGAGTTCGAGACTGTGATGGAGGAGAGAGTCCGGCCAATTGCTCTGCACCCATCCCCCGACGGTTCGATCCACCTCCTGGCAACCCGCTACGACGGTGGCGAGGGGACCTCGTTCGTCCATGGAGTCCTCGGCGGCGGCGTGTGGGAGATCGAGACAGTGGACGCTGTCATGGGAAGGGACGCGGACCTCGCCGTGGACGGAGACGGCGATCCCCACGTCGCCTACATCGCCAACCCCACGACGAGCGACCAGGAGCTCAGGCACGCGACGCTGGCCGACCTCGATGGCGTCGATCAGGACTGCGACGGCGAGGACGGCTGATCTACCGACACGTCCCGATGAGGCCGCCGACGAGCAGGCGGCAGGTGCCGCCGCCGCAGTCGTCGTCCGCGTCGCAGAGGGCCTCGCAGGTGAAGCCGCCGACGGCGTTGTCGCACGCGGTTCCCGGCGCGCACTGCAGTGGCAGCGAGCAGTCGTCGCCCGCGACGCCGGCCCCGAGGTCCGCCACGCAGTCGGTCGTCGGCAGGTCGCCGTCGATGATGAGCATGCAGCTCGTCCCGACCGGGCAGGAGTCGGGCGCGAACGGATCGCAGGGGAGCGTGCAGTAGCCCCACCCGTCGCGCACGACGACGCAGCCGGAGGCGTCGTAGATGCCCGCGCCGCCGCCGGAGCAGTCGCTCGTCAGGTGGCAGGGGGGCCTGCACGACTGCCAGCAGGTGAGCCGGCCTTCGCAGTCGCCCGATCGTTCACAGACGTCGCCCTGGACCGAGGCGCCCTCGGGGCCGCAGTTCACTTCCGGCTCCGGCGGATCGAACTCGCTCCAGTACACCTTGCACTCGTCCGGGGCGTCGCAGCCCGTCCCGGCGATGGGGTCGCACGGGTCTTCCTTCTCGCCGGTGTGCGTCGAGGATCCGGTGTCCGAATCGGTGTCCGAGTCCCCGCAGAAGACCTCGCACTGCGGGTCGAGGCAGTCGACGAGGCCGTCGTCGTCGTCGTCCGTCCCGTTCGAGCAGCGCTCGATCGTGTCCTCCTCGATCGGCGTCGGCGTCGCGGACTTTTCGTCTCCACAGCTCGCAGGCAAGCAGGCCAGGAGAAGGACGATCCCGATCGAGCCGGCTCGGTGTCTCATACCCCGGGAGGGTAGCCCGAAACTGGACCGCGCGGCGTCGCCGCACCAGGATCTACCCGTGCCGCGCGTTGCGACCCTGTTGCCCTTCGGGCTCATCGTCCTCTCGGTCCTCGCGGCCGTCCTTCTGATCCTCCGCCCCGAGGGGCTCCCGCGTCTGCGCACGCTGCGCACGGAACTGTCCTACGTCACGCGGAGCAACCGGACGCTGCGGCGCGAGATCGAGGATCTGCGCTGGCAGGTTCGCTCCCTGCAGAACGAGCCGGAGGCGATCGAACGCGTGGCGCGCGACGAGCTCGGTCTGGTCCGACCGGACGAGATCATCTTTCAATTTGGGCAGTTCGAAGAGCGCCCCGAGCGGTAGGATCTCCTCGTGCGGTCTCGCCTCGCGCTCGCAGTCGTTCTCTCGGGCGCGGCCGCGTCGGCCGACGTGTACGTCCCGCCGATCGGCTCGTCCGGTCCGCCGCCCGCCCCGCGATCGTTGCGTGCGACCACGGAGGGCGTCGTCGTCCACGTCTCTCCCGGCGAAGAGTCTCCCCGTCGAGGCCTCGTCGCTCGTGGGCAGCGGGTACCGTACATGGGCCAGGCCTGGGCACCGGGTTGCGCCGCGCCGTGGTACCGAGTCGATCCCGAGGGGTACGCGTGCGGCGAGATGTTCGAGCCGTCGCCGGAGCCCGCCGAGGCCCTGCCGCAACCGGCGGTGCCCGAGGGCCGGCTCTTGCCGTGGGCATACGGCTACGCGCGCGCGGACGGCGCGCAGGTCTACCTGAGAGAAGAAGAGGTCCACACCGACGAGTGGGACCACGAGCTGGATCCCGGCTTCGGGCTGGCGCTCGACAGGATCGTGAGCGTCGTCGGCCGGCGCTTCTGGAGGACCCGGCGCGGCCGCCTCATCCGTGCCGGCGAGATCGCGGAGGCGCGTCCGAGCGAGTTCGCGGGCGTGACCTTCGGCCCCGACAGCGCGTCGGCGTACGCGTGGGTCAAGTCGCGCGAGGCGTACCTGCACGACCGTCCGGGCCGGTCCGGACGCGCCGGCGCGGTGGAGGTCGTCGGCCGTCTCGCCGTCCTGCCGGTCGTCGAAGAACGAAACCTGCGTGGCCGCGCGTTCCTGCGGGTGGGGCCGGACCGGTGGGTCGACTCTCGAGACGTTCGGCGAACGACGCCCACGGCCCGTCCGGCCGACGTGGACGACGACGATCGGTGGATCGACGTCGATCGCGCAGAGCAGGTGCTCACCGCCTACGAGGGCGACCGGCGCGTCTTTGCGACCGTCGTCTCCACGGGCCGCGCGCTGCGCTCGACGCCCGAGGGCGAGCACCGCATCTGGGTGAAGCTCGCGACGAGCCACATGGACAATTTCGAGGACGACGAGGTCGAGGAGTTCTATTCGCTCGAGGACGTGCCGTGGGTCATGTACTTCTCGGAGGGCGTCGCCATCCACGGAACGTTCTGGCACGACCGCTTCGGCGACCGCCGCAGCCACGGCTGCGTGAACGTCTCCGTCCGCGACGCGCGCTGGCTCTACGGCTGGACGCTCCCGGTGGTTCCGGCGGGCTGGACCGCGGCCTTCCCGACCTCGCGCCAACCGGGGACGCTGGTCGTGGTGCGGTAGAGGCGGGGTACAATCGCTCCCCAGCACGGAAAGAGGATCGACATGCGCGCTTGGACGTGGCTCCTCCTGGCAATGGGCGTCTGGACCTCCGGTTGCGGCTGCGGCGACGACGAAAGGGGGACCGACGGGGACTCGGACTCGGACTCCGATACGGACGCGGACACGGACGCGGACACGGACGCGGACACGGACGCGGATACGGACTCCGATTCGGACACGGACACGGACACGGAAACCGGTGCCGACGCATGCGACGAGCGGTCCGCCGGCTACCGCGACGCGCTCGAGAACTGCTGCCCCGATCTCGCAGGCGGCGACGTGGCGGACCTCGTCAACGAGTTCCGGGACGACTGCCGGTGGATGAACGGTGATCGCTTCGAGATCGATCCGGACATCGCCGCCGATTGCATCGAAGCGCTCGAGGCGGCCTGGGCGGCGTGCACGGACATCTACCTGGGCCTCGACTGGGAGTCCCACCCCTGCTTCGGAGCCGCTCAGGGCATGCAGGAGCCAGGGGAGGCCTGCATCGACGACCTCGAGTGCGTCGACGGGCTCACCTGCTACTGGGTGGACTACTATGCGGCCGAGGGGACGTGCGAGACGCCTCCGAGCGTCGACGAGGCTTGCCTCGGAGACTGGCTGTGCGCCGAGGGCGCATTCTGCGACGTCGAGAAGGCCGGCTCCGTCTGCCGTGCGCGTATCGCGGAGAGCGGCGACTGCAGTGCGCACGTGGACGAGTGGGACGCCTGCGCCGACGACCTGATCTGCGACGCGTCGGTGTGCATCGCGCTGCCGGGCGACGGCGAGGCGTGCTTCGACGGCTACATGTGCTCCGAGGACGCCTACTGCAACGCCGACGGGGACTGCGCCACGCTCCTCGCCGACGGTGCGAGCTGCACGGAAGACTTCGAGTGCCAGTCCTACGAGTGCGGCGCGGGTGGCACGTGTGGACGTGACGGCGACCCGCTCTGCCCTGAAGAGGGCGGCGGCGACGGCGGAGGCGGCGGTCCGGGCGCCTGAAGAGCAGCGCCATGTCAGGTGGGTAGAGAGTGAGCTCTACTCGCACCAGGCGCAGGCGCAGCCGCCGGGGGTGCAGATGCCTTCGTTGCGGTCGGGGCCGCAGCAGGTGCCCTCGCCGGCGTCGGTGCAGTCGTCGTCCGAGGTGCAGGCCTTGCCGCAGGCGGATACGGCCCGCGGGCCCACGTCCCAGGTCGCGCACAGCTCGTCGTTGGCGCAGACCTCATCGCCGCAGTCCCAACCGCCACCGGTGCCGGTGCCGGTGCCGGATCCGGTTCCGGATCCGGATCCGGTTCCGGATCCGGTTCCGGTTCCGGTGTCGGAATCGGTGTCGCTGTCGGTGTCGGCATCCGCATCCGTGTCCGCGTCGGTATCCGCGTCCGTGTCGGCATCGGTGTCGCCGTCGGTGTCTGCGTCTGTGTCGCCGCCGGAGTCATCGGCCGTGTTTCCGGCACAGCCGGTGCCAGAGGAGAGAGCAAGAACGAGCAACGACGTCCACCACATCGAGTTCATCGAGGCCTCCTGCGTCGGAAGAAGGGAATCACGAAGGCAAGGCTGGCGAGAGCGACGCCGCGTCGATCGGCCGAGGCCGAGGCGCCGCCTGCGCAGCAGCCGCCGGTCGCAACCTTCGCAGCGCCGTCGTCGTCGATCGGGACGTCCGTGTCCGAGTCGGCGTCGGCATCCGCGTCGGCATCCGTGTCCGCGTCCGCGTCCGCATCGGTATCCGCGTCCGTGTCGGCATCGGTATCCGCGTCCGTATCGGTGTCCGTATCGGTGTCCGTGTCCGCGTCGGAGTCTCCGCCGCAGCCGACCGTCAGGTGCTGTGCCGCCATCCACTCGCCGGTCAATCCCTCGTCGTCGGCTGCCCGGACGCGCCACCAGACTTCCGCGTGCTCCGCGGGCACGTCGACCTCCACGTCGATCGGGTCGGCGCCGGCGGCGGCGGCGACGGGGACGAAGGCGAGGCGGTCCGCGAACGCCGCGTCCGAGTACAGCTCGAAGCGGTAGCCGAGCGGATCGCCCGGCACGTCGATCGCGGCGCCCGCCGAGAGCAGCACGCGGCCGGGTTCGACGCACTCGCCGTCGAGCGGGGAGATCGGCGTCGGCGCGGTGGGAGCGACGTTCAGGACGTCGATGTCCACTTCCATCGTCGTCGAGCGCCCGGCCTCGTTCGTCGCGCGGAAGGCGACCGTCACGGTGGAGTCACCGTCGAGGTCCGCCGCGGAGAAGACCGGGTCCTCGACGTCGGCATCGGAGAAGTCGCCGTCGTCGTCGAAGTCCAATCCGTAGGTGAGGAGGAGCCCGCCGGGATCGTCCGCGGTCGCGTCGAGGGCGAGGTCCTCCCCCTCGTTCACGGAGTACGGGCCGCCCGCGTCGACGGTCGGGCGGGGCACGCCGCCGCCGCCATCGCATGCGCGATCGAGGTAGGTGTACATGTTCTCGATGATGAGCGCGCGGTCGGGGTCGGAGGCCATCCAGTCGATGTCGGCCCAGACGATGACGCGGCCCGCGCCGCCGACGTCCGCGGATTCCAGGGCCACCGAGATGACGTCGTTCGTCGGCGTCTCGAAGAAGATGTACGCGCTCCCCTCGGAGAACCGGCTGTTCGAGTTCGTCGAGACGTCGACGATGGCGTTCGGGTCGATCGCGAGTCCGTCGGGGGCGCCCGCGTCGACGGGCGCGTTCTCGCCGGCCACGCCGTCTGGGATGAGGTCGACGTCGCTGCCGACCTCCGCGAAGAAGAGGTCCATGCTGTCGTTGCGGACGCCGAATCCGTTGTGCTCGCCGGTCATGTAGATCCCGCCGCCGTCGGCGAGGAAGTCCACATAGTCGGCGCGGACCTCGACGGAAAGCGCCGTGTTGTACTCGAGGTCGAAGATCACGTCGTACGGCGTCAGGTCGGCCGGGACGGCCTCGAGGATCGTCGCGTTCGCTCCCAGGCCTTCGACGGCGGTCTCGACGTTCGTCGACTCGCCGGCCCTGTCGCGGACGATGAGGACCTCGGTCGGGTCGTGATCGCAGGTAGCCCAGGCGTGAGTCGAAGCGAAGAGCGGAAGGCAACCGATGAGAAGGAAAAGGCCGCGCAAGCTAAACCTCCTTCCATCGAGTGTAGCACTGCCTGTACGATTGAGGCTGTGACAGCCATGGCCCTTCGTGTCCTCTTGACCGTCCTCCTGGCATCCGGCTTCGCGTGCGCGCCCGCGGCGAACAGCGGCGGCGGCGACGACGACGACTTCGATCCGACGCAGTGCTCGGACCCCGACGGCGACGAGCACGGCGCGGGCGAAGGCTGCCGTGGGCCGGACTGCGACGAGACGGACCCCTTCACGAACGACGGCTGCGGCGAGAACTGCGGGGACGAGCCGGCGACCGGTTGCTTCTGCGACTCTCCCGAGGCGGTCTCCTGCTGGATGGGCGGCGCCGACGCGGTCCCCGGGGAGGGCGCGTGCGAGGCGGGGACGCGCGTCTGCTCGAAGGGAATCTGGCTCGGCTGCGCGGATCAGGTCTTGCCCGACACGGAGGTCTGCAACCACGTCGACGACGACTGCGACGGCCAGACGGACGAAGGCGTCGCCAACCCGGACGGCACCTGCGAAGGGGCCGGAGGCGACTGCAAGGAGGAGCGCGCGCGCTGGGTGTACGTCCTGTCGAGCGACGACACGCTCCTCAAGTTCGAGCCCGACAGCGAGCGGTTCACGGAGGTCGGCGTCCTCGACTGTCCGGCGCCCGCCGGGTGGAAGCCGTACTCGATGGCCGTGGATCGCAACGGCGACGCGTGGGTGGTGTACCGGGACCTGTCGATCACGGCGACGGACCCGGGGCTCCTGTACCGGGCATCGACGGCGGACGCGAGCTGCGTGGACGTCGGCTACTCGCCGCCGGACGGATTCGGCACCTACGGGATGGGCTTCTCCGCGGACGCGGAGGGAGGCGAGTCCGAGACGCTCTTCATCGGCGGTGGAGACGGCCTGCCGGGCAGCGGAGCCGCGACGCTCGGGTCGCTCGACCTGTCGGACTTCGCGGCCACGGATCTCGGGAGCATCGGCAGCTGGCCGGAGCTGACGGGAACCGGCGACGCCCAGCTGTGGGGCTTCTTCCCGAACGACTCTCCCGCGACGATCCAGCAGCTGGACAAGTCGAACGCCGACGCGATCCAGACGCTCAATCTCGCGGACGTGAGCTTCCCGGTGGCCTGGGCCTTCGCGTTCTGGGGCGGCCGCTTCTACGTCTTCCTGCAGACGCTCCTCGACCCGTTTTCGAAGGTCATCCGCGTCGACCTGGACGGCGGAAACGAGGAGGAGATCGTGCCCGACACGGGTTACCAGATCGTCGGCGCGGGAGTGTCGACGTGCGCGCCGGTAGAGCTGATATAGGGGTCAGGCAGGTCGCTTCGCCTCGTAGAGCGGCAGCCACTGCGGGAGCGGGACGAATACCTCGCCGCGCGTATCGTCGACGCGGATCCAGCCGCCGCAGCTGTTCGACAGGACCTGGAGCCGTTCGATCAATCCGTCGTGCAGCAGAATCTTTCCGTAGCGGCGCGGGCCGCCCTGCAGCGCGCTCCACAGGTCGTACTCGAGACCGTCCATCCAGGACGCCGCGTACGCCTCCTCGGAGATCGCGCTCATGAACTCCAGCAGCGCCTGCGCATCGCGCGTCACGGAGCCTTCCTTCGCGATCGCATCGTGCGAAATTCCACGAACGCACTGCGGTCGGCGAGCTGGAAGAACGGGTTGTGCCGGCGCTCCTCGCCGAGCGTGGAGGTCGCTGCCGGATCGTAGTTGTGGCCGGGAAGGACGCGCGTCTCGGCCGGCAGTGCGCCGAGAACGCGTGTCAGCGTGTCATGCATCCGCGCCGCGTCGCCGCCCGGCAGATCGCAGCGGCCGCAGCCGTTCACGAAGAGGGTGTCGCCCGTCACGAGCGTTCCGCGGACGAGCAGGCACTGCGATCCCGCCGTGTGCCCCGGCGTGTGCACGAGCTCCACCTCGAGGTCGCCGACGCGGATCTTCTCGCCCCCGGACGCCCGGGTGACTTCCGACGCGGGCAGGGGCAGCTCGTCCGCGTCGTCCTCGTGCGCATAGACGCGCACGCTCGCCCGCTCTAGCAAGTCCGGCAAGCCGTTGACGTGATCGCCGTGCCGGTGCGTCACCGCGGCCGTCGTCAGCCGCAGGTCGGCCTCCTCGGCGGCGCGGAGCAGGGTGTCGACCTCCCACGCGGGATCGACGACGAGGGCCTCGCGCGTCCGCGCGCACCCGATCAGGTACACGAAGTTCTGCATCGGCCCCAGTTCCAGCTGCCGGAGAACGAGCCCGGTCAAGACGGGTCCAGGGGGTGAGGCTGGTGGAAGTTGCCGACGCCGGGGCCGAACACTCCCATGGCCAGGATCACGCTCGCGGCGCCCGCTACGAGCCATGGGGTGCTGCGCGGCATCGGCATCGCCCGATCGGGCGAGTCGTCGACGGCGGGGTAGAAGAAGTCGCTGGAGAAGAACAGCGGCACGTACGCGAGGAAGAGCGTCCCGGCGAAGTTCGCGGCGCCTGCCGAGATCGCAACCTCGGGGCCGAGCCGCGACAGCGCGCCGCTCGCGGTGATGAGGGACGCCCCCACGAGGTACGGCCACAGGGTCAGCGTCCACTGGCGATCCTCGCGCGTCTGCCGTTCGCCGCCGAGCAGCGGCTCCGCGAGTGCGTTCGAGAGGAAGAGCGTCCCGAAGGTCATCGCGAGCCCCGCGGTCGACAGGCCGATCTGCCAGGGGAGCCGAGGTTGCAGGTCCTTCAAGAAGGCGCCGCTGCCGAAGTCCCCCACTCCGAACCACGGCCCCACCATCAGATACCCCGCCGTCTGGTAGAGGTTCACGGTCCCCGTCAGCCACAGGAAGTAGTACTCCGGGCCGCTCGACGGAGGCGCGATCGCGAGCGCGCCGAAAGCCCCCCCCGCGACCACGAGGTTTGCCGCAGCCCCGCCCGCGGCGACGATCCGCTCTCCTCCCGCCGACAGGTCCCCCGCGCACCCCGCCACGCCCGTCGAGAACGCGTTCGGGTTCCCGCCGGCAATTGCGCAGGCTCCTTCATGGCCGAGTCCCTCGTGAATCATCGACGCGCTGAAGTAGGTCGTGACCCCGATGCCGAGCACTGTCCACAGGTCGGTCTCCGGCGCCTCCTTGGCGGCTGCCGATCGCGACAGCAGCGCCACGCACGCCCCCACGAGGATCGATCCCGCCCGCTGTTGCATCGCCCGGCCCGCCGCTACTATACGCGGCCCATGGCGCGTTCGATCGACCCCGCGGCGCTCGGTCCGCCGAAGGGCTACTCCAACGGGATCCTCGCGGATCCCGGCCGCGTGCTTTTCGTCGCAGGCCAGGTCGCCTTCGATGCGAACCAGAAGATCGTCGGAGGAGACGACTTCGCCGCGCAGTTCGGCCGCGCCCTCGACAACGTCCTGCTGGTCGTCGCCGAGGCGGGCGGCAAGCCGGAGCACGTCGGCCGCATTACGATCTTCGTGACCGACAAGTCGCGCTACGTCGCAGCGAGCAAGGCCATCGGGGAGGCCTACCGCGCGCGCATGGGCAAGCACTACCCGGCGATGTCGCTCGTGCAGGTCGCAGCGCTGCTCGAAGACGGCGCGCTCGTGGAGATCGAAGCGACCGCGGTGATCCCTTGAGCCCGCTTTCGGATCGCTCGTGCCGCGGGCTCTGGCGCCCGTCGAACGGAGCGCGCGGAAGCGCGCACCCTCACGGGCCTACGACCCGAACTGGGATCCGTCGGAGAGGGATTGAGGGGGCCGGGTCGTGAGCGCCTTCCGCTTCGAAGTGTCCGAGGGCGTCGGCACGGTCACCCTCGATCGCCCCGACCGTCTCAACGCGCTGACCTTCGAGGTCTACGCGGAGCTGCGCGACTTCTTCCGCGACGTCGGCGCGCGGGGCGACGTCCGCGCAATCGTTCTGACGGGCGCCGGCCGCGGCTTCTGCTCGGGCGGCGACGTCCACGACATCATCGGCAAGCTCTTCGAGAAGGACATGGCGGGCCTGCTCGAGTTCACGCGCATGACCGGCGCGCTCGTCGAGAACATCCGCCGCTGTCCGAAACCCGTCGTCGCCGCGGTCAACGGCGTCGCCGCTGGCGCCGGCGCGGTCATCGCGCTCGCCTGCGACATGCGTGTCGTCTCGGACAAGGCATCGTTCGCGTTCCTGTTCGTGAAGGTCGGCCTTTCCGGCGCGGACATGGGCGCCGCCTGGCTTCTCCCGCGTGTCGTCGGATCCGGGCGTGCCTCGGAGCTGCTCTTGACCGGCGAGCGGATCGACGCCACCGAGGCGCACCGCATCGGCCTCGCGAACCGAGTCGTCGCTCCCGATCGCGTGCTCGCCGAGGCGCACGCGATCGCCGACGCGCTGGCGAAGGGTCCCGCGTTCGGCCTCGCGATGACAAAGGAGATGTTGAACTCCGAGGCCGACCTGACGCTTCAGGGCGCGATCGAGGCAGAGGCGCAGGCACAGGCGATCTGCATGCAGCACCCCGACTTCCGCGAGTTCTACGACGCGTTCGTCTCCAAGCGCCCGCCGAGGTTCAAGTGAGGTCGCCGTACCTCGAGGAGCGCCACGAGGATCTCGCGCGGCGTGCGGCCGAGGCACCGGCCGATGACCTGGACGACGTTCGCCGATCGGTGCAGGCGCTCGGGGCCGCGGGCCTGCTCGATTGCTTCTCGGGGACCGCGACGGACGTGCGCGCGGCGGCAGTCATCCGCGAGGCGCTGGGCCGGCGCGGTGCGGTGCTCGACCTTGCCTTCGCGATGCAGGGGCTCGGCAGCGGACCCGTTCGAATCGCGGGCACGCCCGCGCAGCAGGCGGCGCTGCTCCCCGACGTCGCGGCGGGCCGGACGGTGATGGGGTTCGCGTTGACCGAGCCCGAGGCCGGGAGCGACCTCGCCGGCGTCGCGACATCCGCGCGCGCGGACGGCGATGCCTGGGTCCTCGACGGTCGAAAGGTCTTCATCTCGAACGCCGGCGTCGCCGACGCCTACACCGTGCTTGCGCGCACGGGCGAGGCCGGCGCGAAGGGGCTGTCGATGTTCCTCGTCCGCGCCGATGCGCCCGGCTTTCGCGTCTTGCGAACCTTCGAGATGCTCTCGCCGCACCCGATCGGCGAGGTCTCCTTCGAAGGCTGTCGCGTGCCGCACGCGGCGCTGATCGGCGAGGTCGGGCAGGGCATGAAGATCGCGCTCGGGACGCTCGACCGACTGCGCGCGACGGTCGGGGCCGCCGCGATCGGCATGGCGGAGCGCGCACTGGCCGAGGCCTCGGCTCACGCGAAGGCGCGGACGCAATTCGGCAAGCCGCTCGCCGATCAGCAGCTCGTCCAGGCGATGATCGCGGACAGCGCCACGGACCTCGAAGCCGCGCGCGGGCTCGTATACCGCGCGGCCTGGCTGCAGGACGTCGACCCGGCCGGCCGGCACACGGCGGCGATCTCCATGGCGAAGCTCTTCGCGACGGAGGCGGCCGGACGCGTCGCGGACCGGTGCGTGCAGATCCTGGGCGGCCGGGGCGTCATGCGGGGCGAAGTCGTCGAACGCGTCTACCGGGACGTGCGCGCCCTGCGGATCTACGAGGGCACGAGCGAGATCCAGCGGATCGTGATCGCGCGAGAGGTGCTCCGGTGACCTCGACGCTCTTCGAGATCCCCGACCGCTTCAACATGGCGCAGTACTTTCTCGACGCGCGCATCGAGGAGGGGCGGGGAGGGCGGCGCGCGATCGTCTGCGGCGATCGGACGTTCACGTACGCCCAGACCCAGGCGGAGTCGAACCGCGTCGCGAACCTGCTCGTCCGTCTCGGCGTCGAGTGGGAAGACCGGGTGCTGATCGTCGTCCCCGACCTGCCAGAGTTCGTCTTCGCCTGGTTCGGGATCCTCAAGGCGGGGGCGGTCTTCACGATGCAGAACACGATCCTTCCGGCCGAGGACTACGAGTACTACCTGGAGTACACGCGCGCGAAGGTCGCGTTCGTCCACGCATCGGCGCTGGAACGCTTCGAGCCGGCCGCGAAGAAAGCGAGGTTCCTCCGCCATGTGATCGTCGTTGGCGAAACGGTGGCTGAAGCGCCGGGATCGTTCCTCTCGTACGCGAAGGAGACCGCGCGCGAGTCGGCGTCGTTCACGAACGCCGACACGTCGAAGGACGACGTCGCGGGGTGGCTCTTCACGTCCGGTTCGACAGGGCGCTCGAAGGGGGCGGTCCACTGCCACCACGATTTCCCGTGGAACACGGAGCGCTACGCCAAGGCCACGCTCGGCTACCGCGAGGACGACGTCACGCTGTCGGTTCCGAAGCTGTTCTTCGGCTACGCGACCGGGACGAATGTCATGTTCCCGTTCTCGGTCGGAGCGTGCACCGTGCTCTTCCCGGACCGCTCGACGCCCGAGCGGATCGTGGAGCTGGTGGAGAAGCACCGCCCGACGATCCTCACGAACGTGCCGACGATGATCAACCAGATCCTCGCGCTCCCGGACGCCGCGAAGCGCGATCTGTCGTCCCTGCGCTTCTCCCTGTCGGCCGGCGAGGCCCTGCCCGCGGAGCTGTACCGCCGGTGGAAGGAATCGTACGGCGTCGAGGTTCTCGACGGGATCGGATCGGCCGAGATGTTCCACATCTACATCACGAACCGGATGGGCGACGTCCGTCTCGGCTCGCTCGGCCGCGTCGTCGAAGGCTACGAGGCACGGATCGTCGACGCGGAAGGCCACGACGTCCCCGAGGGCGAGATCGGCCGGCTGCGCGTCAAGGGCGACAGCGCGGCGCTCGGGTACTTCGGCGCGCACGAGAAAACGAAGGAGACCTTCGCGGGCGACTGGTGCACCTCCGCGGACCTCTTCCGCAAGGACGGCGAGGGTTACTACTACTTTGCGGGCCGCGCGGACGACATGCTCAAGGTCGGGGGCATCTTCGTCTCGCCCATGGAGATCGAGAACTGCCTCCTGAGCCATCCGGCCGTGAAGGAGGTCGCCGTCGTCGGCGTGGAAGACGCCGACGGCTCGGGCCTGACGATCTCGAAGGCCTTCGTCGTCCCGAGCTCCGGCCACACGGCAGGAGAGGCGCTAGCGGCCGAGCTGCAGGCGTTCGTCAAGAAGACGCTAGCGCCGTACAAGTATCCGCGCGCGGTCGCGTTCCTCGATGCCCTGCCGCGCGGCAACACCGGCAAGGTCCTGCGCCGCGAGCTGCGGTGAGCCCGTGAAGCTGGGCGACCTCACGTTTCCCGAAGCGCGGGAGGCCATCGCGAAGGGCGCGGTGGCGATCCTGCCGGTCGGATCCACCGAGGCGCATGGGCCGCACCTGCCGCTCGCGACGGACGTCGTCATCGCCGAGGAGGCCGCGCGCCGAGCGGTGGCGAGGCTGCGGGCCGAGGGGACGGAGGCGGTGGTCCTGCCGCCGGTCGCCTACGGCGTGACGGACTTCGCGAAGGGCTTCGCCGGGACGATCACCCTACCGGCGAACGTCGTCCACGGCTTCGTCCGCGCGATCTGCGAGGGGGCGCTGGCGGCGGGTTTCCGCGCGGTCGTGATCTCGAACGCCCACCTCGAGCCCGCTCACATCGCGGCGATCCGATCGGCCGTCGAGGGGCTGCCGAAGGTCGCGTTCCCCGACAAGACGCGCAGGCCCTGGTCGCAGAAGCTGGGCGAGGAGTTCCGCTCGGGAGCGTGCCACGCGGGTTCGTACGAGACGTCGCTCGTCCAGGCCGCGGCGCCGGAGCTCGTGCGCGAAGACCTGCGACGGACGCTTCCGGAGAACCCCATCTCGATCGGCCGGGCGATCAAGGAGGGCAAGACCTCGTTCGAGGAGGCCGGCGGCCCAGACGCCTACTTCGGCGCCCCCGCGGCGGCGTCTGCCGCGCAGGGAGACGAACTGTACGAGACTCTCGCGGAGATGCTCGCGACCGCGGCGAAGGAGCTGATCGCGTGACGGACGAACTGCTGAAGTGGCGTTCGGAGTTCCCGATCCTGGAGAGGAAGACGCACCTCATCTCGCACTCGCTCGGGGCGATGCCGCGGCGGGCGCGGGATCGGGCGAAGGAGTTTCTCGATCTCTGGGACGAGCAGGGGATCGTCGCGTGGAACACCTGGCTGCCGTACGTGACGAAGCTCGGGGACCTCGTCGGGAGCGTCATCGGCGCGGACCCCGGAACGATCGTGATGAACCAGAACGTCTCGACGGTGCAGTGGATCGTGTCGAGCTGCCTGGATTTCAAAGGGCCCCGCAGGCGCGTGGTGTACTCGGACCTCAACTTCCACACGGTCAACTACGTCTGGCAGGAGCAGGCGCGCCGGCGCGGAGCCGAGCTCGTCATCGTGCCGTCGAAGGACGGGATCCACCCGCCGACCGAGGAGATCCTGGCCGCGATCGACGAGCGGACGGCGATCGTGCCGATCTCGCACGTCATCTTCCGGTCGAGCGCGGTCAAGGACGTCCGGGCGATCACGAAGAAGGCGCACGAGGTCGGCGCGCTGGTCCTGCTCGACTGCTACCAGTCGACGGGGACCGTGCCGTTCTCGGTCAAGGACCTCGGCGTCGACTTCGCGTGCGGGGGGTCGGTGAAGTGGATCTGCGGCGGGCCGGGCGCCGCGTACCTGTACGTTCGGCCCGACCGGATGAAGCAGTTCGAGCCGATGCTCACCGGCTGGTTCGCGCACAAGCGTCCTTTCGCGTTCGAGATGGGCCCGATCGATTACGCGGACGACGTCTGGCGCTACAGCGGCGGAACCCCGGCGATGCCCGCGCTCTACACCGCGCACGCCGGCTGGGAGATCGTGGCGTCCATCGGCGTCGATCGCATTCGAGAGAAATCACTCAGGATGACGCGCCGGATGATGCAGCGCGCCGACGAGATGGGTTTCCGCGTGAACACGCCCCGCGAGGATTCGAAGCGCGGCGGCACCGTCTGCATCGACTTCGACGGCGCCGAGGTCGTCAGCAGGGAGCTCATCCGCCGCGGGATCCTGCTCGATTACCGCCCGAAGTGCGGCATCCGCGCGTCGCCTCACTTCTACACGACGGACGAGGAGGTCGAGAGGCTGTTCGAGGAGATCGAGAAGATCCGCTCCGCTGCTTGATGTAGTTTCGGTCCCATGGCCGGCACCCCCTCGGTTCCCCACTACGGCGGTTACCTCCGTCTCGACGAGATGCTCGGCCTGCAGCGGCCGGGGCGCGATTTGCTGCATCACGACGAGATGCTCTTCATCGTCGTGCACCAGGTCTTCGAGCTGTGGTTCCGGCTCATCCTGTACGAGATGGAGGCCGCCCGGGACGTGCTCGGGCGGACGGGGGCGGCGGCGGGCAAGCCCGCGGTCGCGGAGGAGGACATCCCACGAGTCTGCGAGCACCTGGCGCGGGTGACCGAGATCCAGCGCGTCCTGATCGAGCAGTTTCGCGTGATGGAGACGATGCCGCCGACGCACTTTCTCGCGTTTCGCGATGCGCTCATCCCGGCGAGCGGCTTCCAGTCGGTGCAGTTCCGCGAGATCGAGGTCCTCGCGGGTCTCAACGAGGAGACGCGCGGGAAGATGACGACCGCGAGCTTCCACGATGCCTACACCGACGACGAGCGTGCGCGGATCGCGCGCCGTGCAGGGGAAATGTCCATCTCGGACGCCCTCTTCGACTGGCTCGTGCGAACGCCCATCGACCGCGCCGCGCCGAACTTCGTCGCCGAGTACGTCGCGGAGTTCGACCGCTACCAGGCGGAGCAGCGCGCGGCGCACCAGGCGAGCCCGCACCTCACGCAGAAGGAGAAGGACGCGGCCGCGGCGGCGCTCGAGATCGCCAGCGAGGCCTGCCGGAAGTTCCTGACCGGCTACGACGAGCGCACGAACCGCGCGCACGCCGCATTCGTCTTCATCGCGGTGCACCGCGAGGAGCCGCTGCTGCGCTGGCCCTACGCGCTCATCGACCGCGTGGTGGAGTTCGAGGAGTACCTGCGCCTCTGGCGCTTCCGTCACGCGCGCATGGTCGAGCGCATGATCGGCACCCGCGTCGGCACCGGCGGCAGCCCCGGCGTCGGCTACCTCGACCACACCGCGTCGAACTACCGCATCTTCGGCCGCCTGCTCGAAGCCCGCAGCTTCCTGCTCGATCCCCGCCGCCTCCCCCCGCTCGCGGACCCGAAGATCTTCCGGTTCCAGTTCGAGGGGTAGAGGACTACCGTGCCAGGAACTCCACGGCGCTGGCCTGGACCCAGGCGTGGTCGAGCTCGCCACAGGTCTCGTCCAGACCCGGCACGCGGACGATCGCAGCCCAGCGCTCGCCGCGGGTGACGAGCACACGCAGCGTCGTCTCGCCGCGGACCCACCCCCAGTGGCCGCGGCCAGGCTCGGCGTAGACCGGCGTTCCCTCGTCGACCAGGGCCGGACCTTGGACCACGTCGCTTCCGCCGCGATGGCGTCCGCAGCCGCCGATGCCCACGCCTTCCAGGCCGAGCCCGAGCCACTCGTCCGTGCGGCGGACGTCGGATTGACGGATCCATCCCACGATCTCGGATGTGCCGTCCGTGAAGCGCACGCGAAGAAGTCCGGCCTGGCGATCGACTACCTCCAGAGGCATCGCCTCGGGAGTCTCGACGTGCACGACGACGCTTTCCCCGGAGCCGGGCGACGACCAGACGCGCAGCGTCCTTCCTTGGACCTTCCACTCGCCGGCGCTGGGCCGAGGCTCGGGGAACAGAGTCCGGTCCGGCTCATCCAGCGTCAGGGCGGCGCAGGGAATCCGGACGTCGCGGATGCTCACCCACCGCGACGTCCGGATCGTGGAGAGGAGGTCCCCTCCGACCACGCTCTGCGCGACGACCGTCGCATCCGGGCCCGGCCGGACGATTCCCCCGGCCAGCTCCATCGGCAGCAGGGGGCGGTAGTCGACCCCGTCAACGCTCCCACGGAACGCGATGGGACCAAGCGAGTGGATGGTCGCGCCGCCGCCGCGCTTCGGGAGCGCGTGCATGCGCGTCTTTTCGAGATGGACGAGGAACGCCGGAGCGCCCGTCGGCCGTACCCGTACATCGCGCACTGTCCCCTCGCCGCTCGCGATCACGCAGGCAGACGTCGCCCACGCCTTCGCCGGCACGGCGAGAATCGCCCCCAGGAGGAGATGACGCACCCAGGTTCGACAACGTGGACGTCGTCTGGTTCCAGGACGCGAAGCCTCACACCTTGATCGCGCGCGACATGAGGAAATCCTGCCGCACGACGTTGTCCTCGAGGTACTCGGCCACGAGCGCATCGAGATCCCGGCGGAAGGCAACGAGCTTGGCCGGGTCGTCCTTCTCCAGCACCTGGACGAGGTGGATCACCGGTCCCGACGTGCGTTCGAAGGCGGCGCGGATATGTGCGGGGCTCAGCGCCGGGGCATTCATCCGCGCGCGATCGAACGAGAGGCCGCTGACCGCGGCGCCCAACCTCTCGGCGACGATCCGCGGATCCCCCCACTGCGGAGGAGGGGAGACGCCCGGCGGCGGAGGAGGAAGGGAGCGACCGACGAGCGCGAAGATCCGTGCGGTGAACAGCTCCGGCGGCCAGGTCGAGAACGCGATCGTCCCGCCCGGCCGCAGCACGCGCAGCATCTGGCCCGTGACGACCTCCGGTCGCGGCGCGAACATGTGGCCGAACTGGCTCACCACGGCGTCGAACGCCTCGTCCCCGAACGGCAGCGCTTCGGCGTCCCCCTCGTGCCAGTCCACTTGCACCGCGGCCAGCGCCGCATTCTCGCGCGCCCGCGCGAGCAGGTCCGGGGACAGGTCGAGCGCCGTCACGTTCGCGCCGAGCCGGGCCGCGGTCACGGCGACGACGCCCGTTCCGCAGGCGACGTCGAGCACCCGCATGCCCGTGCGGATGCCCGCGAAGCGCACGAGCCGTGCAGCGGGAGGCGTCGTCAACGCTTCGAGCGGAGCGAAGTGAGCCCACATCTTGCGTTGCATCGCCTTGAATTCCGTCAACACGTCGGTCATGTGCGTTCCTCCTTCGGTCCCAGCTTTCGCGCGAACCACTCGTCGATGACCTGGATCCGTTCGATGCGCTGCCTGGGTGGGCCGTTGCGCGACAGGTCGTGGCCCGATCCGGGGAAGAGCACCATCTCCGCTTCCTTGCCGAGGACCCGCAACATCACGTACATGCGTTCGCCCTGGTCGGGGGGCGTGCGGTGGTCGGAGAGGCTCTGCAGGATGAGCACCGGGGTCCGGATGTTCTTCGCGTAGGTCAGCGGCGAGAGGCGCTCGAAGAGGGCCGGATCCTCCCAGGGCCAGGCCTCGAGCTCCTCGCCCCAGTACGACCCGTAGTCGCTCCAGATGAGAGACTCCATGTGCGAGACGGTGCGCTGCGTACACGCGGCCTTGAAGCGATCGGTGTGCGCGATCACCCAGTTGGTCATGTAGCCGCCGTAGCTGCCGCCCATCACACCCATGCGGGAGGCGTCGATCTTCCCCGTCGCGATCGCGGCGTCGGTCGCGGCCATGAGGTCGACGTAGGGCTTGTCGCCCCAGTCCCGGTGGATCACCTTCGCGAACTCCACGCCGTAGCCCTGGCTGCCCCGCGGGTTCACGTAGAGCACGGCGTACCCGCGCGCGCAGTAGATCTGGTGCTCGAGGAAGAACGTGCGTCCGAACTGGACGATCGGGCCGCCGTGGATGTCGAGGAGCATCGGGAACGGGCCGGGACCGGGCGGGAGGAGGAGCCATCCGCCGATCGCCGCGCCGTCCGGTGTCTGGACGGCGAGCTCCTGCGGCGCTCGGATCTCGACCTCCTCGCAGTACGCCCGGAAGGGCCAGCCGACGACCGTCCGGTTGGCTCCGTCGAGGTCCGCGACCTCGATCTTGCCGGGCTCGGTCGGGCTGGTCGTGATGAACGCGACGCGGCCGACGGCGGGCGCGACCGAGTACGTGACGACGCTGCGATCGAACACGATCCGCCGGACTGTGCCGCCGAGGTCCAGCGCGCACAGATCGGTCTGGCCCGAGTCGGACAGCGGGAAGATCAGCGTCCGTCCGTCGCGCGAGAAACCGGGTGCACGGCCCATGTGCTCCAGGCCCCAGACGTCGTCGATCGTCAGATTCAGCGGGTTGCGATCGACCTGAGGCGTCAGGCTTTCCTCGAGGTGGGTGCCGTCCGGCAGGACTCGAAGCACGTCGCACCTGCCGCGCATCAAGCCGATGGTCTTCTCGCCCGTCGCCCCGGCGCAGGCGAGCCAGGTCCCGTCCGGCGCCCATGCCGGTGCGAAGAGCTCGCCGCGTCCGAGCGTGCACTGCACGGGGGCGCCGCCGCCGGCGGGAAGCACGAACAGATCCTTGTTCTCGAGGTCGTGGTCGCCGCGCCGGTTCGACAGGAACGCGACGCGCGTGCCGTCCGGCGAGAACGCCGGGTCGGTGTCGTCCCACTCGCCGTCGGTCAGCCGCGCGAGCGCCGGCTGTGGCGGGTCCACCTCGACGCGGTACAGGTGGAAGAAGTCGCGAGGCAGGTACCCCTGTCCGTCCATCTTGTAGTGGACGCGCGTGACGCGGATGGAGAGCGGCTCGGTGTCTCCCTCCGGCAGCGGGTCGTTCGCGCGGTACGGGAGGACGACGGTGCGTCCGTCCGGCGACCACGCGGGCGGCATGAACGTGCCCGGCTCTTCGAGCAGGACGTGCGCCTCGCCTCCATCCGTCGGGATGACGCAGAGCTGGTGCTTGGCGGGGGTCGCGCCCGGCACCCGGCGCAGGAATGCGACCCGGCGGCCGTCGGGCGAGAAGCGAGCGCCCCCGTCCACGGTCGGTCCGGTGGTGAAGGGTCGTGGTTCGTCACCGGTCCTGGCGCGCACGAGATTCGCGAAGGTCTTCCCCTTCTCGGAGTCGATCCGCCGCTCGCTCCACAGGACGCTCTGGCCGTCCGGTGCGATCTGAACGTCGAAGGGGATGCGGAAGTGGAGGAGGTCGTCGATCCGGACGGGACGCTTGGACATTGGCCGCCGAAACTACCGCAATTACGGGTAGGCGCGCGGCTTCGAGGGCACGCCGATGTCCATCTCGAAGATGCTCTGCGAGGACGTTTCCGCGAAGTACAGCGAGGTCGTGCTCCATCCGCCGATCCCCGTTCCCCAGTCCATGTTCGCCAGGAAGGTCCACTCCCCGCCTTCGGAGCTCGAGATGAGGCGCGCGCGCTCTCCGTCGGGTGAAATCCGGTACACGAGCGTCCCGTCGCCGACGCCCGAGCCGTAGTCGCAGACGTAGACGTTCCCGCAAACGTCCACGGCGAGCCCGTCGAGTCTGCCGCGACCGACGCCGCTGACCCATTCCTCGAGGTCGCCGGGCGTTCCGTCCGCGGCGATGGAGACGCGATGAATGATCCCTTCGCCCGACGTCCCGGCGATGTAGAGGTGGCGATACGAAGGATCGAACGTGATGCCGTTGGGCTCGGCGATCCCTCCGCTGACGACATAGACGAAGTCCCCGTGGAATGGATCGATCCGCCGCACGCTACCGGCGCTCTTCTCGGTCAGGTAGACGAAGCCGGCGAGGTCGATGGCGATCCCGTTCGGGTAGGCCAGGTCCGCGAGGAGCAGCTCGGACGTTCCGTCCGGCTCGACGAGGTAGAGGTCGCCCTCGACATCGTCGGCGACGACGAGGATGCCGCTCGGCAGGTACCGCAGGCCCGCCTGCTGCGCGATCGGCGCGAAGACCGCCGGCGGACCGTCGATCGGGCTCCTGAACAGGGACGTGCCGTTGCTGCCGACGACGTTCCCCTCGGCGTCGAACGCGAGGTCCTCGGCGGCCACGGGACCGGTGAGGCGCTCGAGATCGAACGGCCCGTCGTCGATCGCGGCGCAGGAGTCCGTGTCGGAGTCCGCGTCGGAGTCGGCGTCGGAGTCGGTGTCCGTGTCGGCGTCGGCATCCCCTCCGCCGCCCCCGTAGAAGTCGTCTCCGCACGCGGCGCCTACGAGCGTCGCCAGAAGAAACAAGATGCCTTGCAAGCCGCGTTACCTCCTGGCTCGCTCCGTCCCGCCCGGCGAGGGGTGCGAGCCGCGAGGGAATACTAGCACCACCAGGTCACCCCTCGAAGCTCCCACCGCGTCCGGCGCCGCGGGCGAAGCGTGTGGCGCCATCGAGCGATTCCGTTCCCATTGCACGCATCCCGTGCGCGAGCTCGACGCGCAGTGCGGCCTCGAGCGAAAGCCCCCACTGCGCCTGCGCCGACAGACGATCGCCGCGCAGCGCTGCCTGCGGGAAGCGTGCGATCTCGGCGGCGAGCGCCTCGGCCTCGATGCGCGCAGCGCCCTTCGCGACCACTCGATCCGCGAGGCCGATCGCGAGCGCCTCCTGCGCGCCGACCGCGCGGCCCGTCAGGATCATGTCGAGGGCGCGGCCGGCCCCGACGAGGCGTGGCAGGCGGACGGTGCCGCCGTCGATCAAGGGAACTCCCCAGCGTCGGCAGAAGACGCCGAAGACGGCGTCGTCCTCGACGACGCGCAGATCGCACCAAACGGCGAGCTCCAGCCCGCCGGCGACCGCGTGGCCCGAGATGGCCGCGACGACGGGCTTCGAGAGGACCATGCGCGTCGGACCCATGGGGCCGTCGCCGTCCTCGGCGACTCGGTTCGGCTTGCCGGCTGAGATCGCCTTCAGATCCGCCCCCGCGCAGAAGGTGCCGCCGTCCCCCCAGAGCACGGCGACGCGCGCTTCGTCGTCCGAGTCGAAGTCGCGGAAGGCGTCCGCCAGGGCTTGCGCGGTCGCCCGGTCCACGGCGTTGCGAACCTCGGGACGATGGAGGACGACGGTCGTGACGGGGCCGCTCTTCTCGATCCGGATCATGAGCCCCAAAATACCATCCGTCGCGCCGTCAGTGTGTTGACGGCTGAGGGTGTACGTCGTCGCGCACGCGTGCGATGCGGTTCCGTCGACACCGCAACGAACAGCGAATTCAGCTGGGATCCAGCCGGGCACGCCGCTTGCTCGATGGAAATCTCATGGGGTCTTGGCAGCTCGCTTTCGTCTTTTCTGCCTGTGGCGCGCGCGCGACGTCGATCATCGACGACGCGGACTCGGTGTCGGACGCGGGTTCCGATGCGGCCGAGCAGGATGCGGGCTGCGTCCGCCGTGACGACGACGGGGACGGGTGGGACGCCTGCGACGGCGACTGCAACGACGCGCGCGCGGAAGTTCATCCTGGCGTGCCGGATCCCGGTGGTGGGACCCTCCAGCACCGCGTCGCCGAGATCGAGGGAGCCGGCGTCGTGGGTCCGGCCATCGCGGTCGACGAGGACGGCGCCGTCCACGTCTTGTGGTTCGAGCGCGTCGCGGAGGATCGATCGGAAGTTCGTTATGCGCATGTAGGCGACGGCGAGGTGGAAGTCGAGCGACTGGCGGAGCTCAGTCAAGGGTGGGGAATCGAGCTCGGCTTGGCGATCGACGCGAGGGGGGCGCCTCACGCGGCCTGGACCGGCGAGGGGCTCGTCCACGCGCGGAGGCAAGACGGAGTCTGGGTGGTCGATGTCGTCCCGTTCGGGTCGGGTCACCGGGGGAGGTTCGCGCTGGGGCCAGACGCAGCGCCGCACTTCCTGTACGCGGCGCTCGACGAAGGACGGCCCGACCTCGATCACGCGTGGCGCGAGTCGGACGGCGAGTGGCAATCCGAGGTGGCCGCCGCGTTCAGCGACGCCAGCGATGCCGCCAGCACCCGCATCGACGCAGTCGTGAGCGACGACGGCATCGTCCATGCGACGCTCATCGACCGCGGCGGCGGGGGCGTCCGTGCGCTGCGCCGGGAGCCGACCGGGTGGACGGACGAGCTCGCCGTCGAGACGCGCTCGGCCCGAGCGGTCGCGATCGCGGTGGGACCCGACGGCGAGCCGCGCATCGCCTACGAGGAGGAGACCGCGGGGATCGGCCTCGCAGTCCGTGCGAAGGACGGCTGGAGCCTCGTGCCGGTCGCCGAGCGGACGGTGGATCTCGCGTGGTGGTGGCTCGCGCTCGAAGTGGACGATGCGGACGTCGCGCGCCTGGCCTACCGGGACGGCGGCGCGTGGCTCGCGACGAATGCCGCGGGCGCCTGGTCCCGCGCCCGTCTGCCGATCGACGGGCAAGTCCACGATCTCTCACGGTCGAACGACGTCCTTCACATGGGAATCGTCGGTCCCGCAGGGATCGTCCTCGCGACCCAGGCACCCGATGCCGTGGACGACGTCGACTGCGACGGAGTCGTGGGCGTCGACTCCGACGGCGACGGGCACGCATCGTGGGCGACGGGAGGGGACGACTGTGACGACGGTAGGAACGACACCTGGGGGGGAGCGACGGAGGTGGTCGGAGATGGCATCGATCAGGACTGCCGTGCGGGCATTCGCTGAGATCGCGGCCGCATGCGCGGGCTTCTGGGCGGCCGGCTGCGGCGGCGCAGCGGATCCTGGCGCGGAAGAGAGGCAGGACGGGGGAGCGGTCGAGATCGACGTGGACGGTGACGGCTTCGGGGCCGGTCTCGACTGCGACGACTCCGATCCACTCGCGCACCCGGGCGCGCCCGACGAGGTGGCGCTCGGCCCGTGGACGTCGACCCCGATCGCATGGGAGGTGACCGGCGGCGCCGTAGGCGTCGCGGTGGAGCCCGGGGGCGCGCTGCACGCGGCGTTCCGGGTCCCGGAAGGCATCCGGTACGCGAGCCGCGCGCGCGGCGAGGCGGAGTGGACGGCCGCGACGATCGCCGGGACCGAGGACGACTGGCTGCAGGGGTTTGCACTCGATGGTCGCGGGACGGCGCATCTCGCGTTCGGCCAGTTCGAATCCGTCCACTACGCCGCGGGGGGGCGCATCGGCTTCGACGTCGAGGAGATCGCGCTGGGTGACCTGTACCTCGTCCAGTTCGCGGTCGACCCGGCCGGCACGCCGCACCTGCTCCTCGAGGATCCCGAGGTGAGCCTGATCGTGTCGACGCGTTCGGAGGGCACGTGGTCACAGGAGCGCGTCGACATGGAGGGCGCGACGGGCCACGCGCTCGCGCTCGCGTACGACGATGAATCGGAACCTCACATCGTGCTGGCGGACTCCCGGGGTCCGATCTCGCACGTCCACCGTGGCGTGGGCGGGTGGGCCGCCGAGTCGGTGGCCGAGGTGCCCCCTCACCTGGCCCACTTCTACGACCCCGTGGCCATCGACGCCTCCCGAGGCTCCCTCCGGATTGCCCACGGCTGGATGGAGTACGACTTCGAGCACAACTGGGCGGGACAGACCGCGGTCGGGGTCTGGGCCGGGGAGGGCGGGGCCTGGCAGGAGTCGGTCACCCTCGACCCCGCCCTTGCGTATCGATGCCTCTCCGTGCGGACGGGAGAGGACGACTCGATCCACCTGCTGTGGGGCGGATACCGCGATCTGTTCTACGCGACCGACGCTCGCGGCGGCGGCTGGATCCTCGAGCGGCTGAGCGCCGACTTCTCCGAATCGACGGCGTGCGCCCTCGCCGTCGGCGCGGGCAACGTCGCCCACGTCCTGTATGGCCGCGTCACCGCGGATCCCCTGGTGCAGGCCGAACTGGTCTACATCACGAATGGTGTGGCCGAGGACTGGATCGACGAGGATTGCGACGGCTTCGACGGGTGACTCACCCGAGGCTCGGAGCGTTCCAGTACTTCGACGTCGCGCGTCCCCACAGCAGGGAGAAACCGAGGCCGAAGAGGCCCGCGCCGGCCAGAACGACCTCGACGCCGAAGGCGTCCGCGAGCGCGCCCGCGGCGGCGAAGCTGACGACGCTGGTTCCCGTTACGAGGCCGAGATCGGCGGCGAAGATGCGGCCGCGGATCGCGTCGGGCGTCGTGCGCTGCAGTCCGTAGCTCGACAGCATCCACTGCGCGCCGCCGCCGAGATGGGCGATCGCGACGACGAGCGCGGCGATCGGGATCGTGGGAGAGAAGGGGAGCGCGACGTACAGCGCCCCCCAGATTGCGATCGCGAACCAGATCGACCGCATGAGCGTGCGGTCGCTCCTTCCGAAGAGCTGGCGGAAGAGGAACGGGCCCGCGAGCGCGCCGACGCCCCGCGCGGCGAAGAGCCACCCCGTGCCCGCGTCGCCCGCATGGAAGACGTCCTGGGCGAACACGGGCAGTAGGACGATGGCGCCGGAGGAGATCCCGAAGCCCGCCTTGGAGGTGAGTAGCGCCATCACCTCCGGGTGTTCGCGCGCGTAGCGCACGGTCTCGCGGGCTGACTCGCCCACCGCGGGCGGATTCGAGGAGCGGCTCTCGGAGAAACGCCGCCGGATGGCGAGGATGAGCAGGGCAGACGCGACGAAGGACCCGCCGTCGACGAGGAACGACGCGTCGCGCCCGAGGGCCGCTGCGAAGGCGCCGCCGAGGGCCGCGCCGACGGCTGCCATGGTTCCCCATGCCGAGCCGAGGAGGACGTTCGCCGGTCCGAGGTCCTCGGAGGCGACGAGGTTCGGAAGTGCCGCCGACGGGTTCGGATAGAAGAATGCCGTGCCGATCCCGATCACGCCGCCGAGGGCGTACGCGAGAGCCGGGCTTCGAAGGTCGTCGACGAAGATCAGGCCGACGCATGCCGCGGCGCGGACGAGGTCCGCGGCGATCATGATCCGCTTGCGGTCGAATCGGTCGGAGACCGCGCCCGCGAACGGCGACAGCAGGAGGTTCGGAAGGAGCTGCGCCGCCCAGACCGCCGCGGTCGCGAGCTTCGAGTCCGTGATCTCGTAGACGAGGCCGAGGAGCGGGACGACGAGAAACCAGTCCCCTCCGAACGAGACGAGCTGTGCGAAGTAGAGCCGGCGGAAATCGCGGTTGCTGCGCAGCAGCCGCCAGTAGGGGTTGTCGGCGAACAGGAGGCGCCGAGCGTACCAAGTCTCCTCGTGCAAGCGGCGAGCAAGGCGAGGGCGTCGAGACGGGGAGCGAGCCGGAGCCCTCGGAGGCTGGGCCGACGGAAGCGCGCTCTGCGCTTCATGTTGGGGTACTTTTCGTACGCTGAGTAAGGCACGGCCGAGAAGGCCCGGCGCAGCCCCCGGATCAGGGTGCCCAGGGCGGAGCGTTGCGAGCGCAGCTCGCAAGCGACGGGGCCCCTGGGCATGGCCGCAGCGCTATTCCCGCGTGAGGCGCTTGTACTCCGACAGATGCCTGATCGCGTCGGCGCGTCGGTTCGTGCGCGAGAGCAAGCGCCCGAGGTTGAAGTGGGCGTCCGCGAGCGTCGGGTCGAGAGCGACCGCCTTCTGGTAGTGCACGATCGCCTCGCCGGCGCGGCCCAGGTCCTCGAGCACGAGCGCGATGTCGTAGTGCGCGACGGGATCGTCGGGCGAGAGCTCCAGGGCACGGCGGTAGCACCGCTCGGCCTCGGGAAGTCGTTCCGTGTCGTGCGCGACGCGCCCGAGGTTCACCCACGCGTCCACGAGGTCCGGGTCCTTCTCGACGGCCTCGAGATACGCCGCCATCGCGGCCTCGGGGTCCTCGAGCTCGAGGGACAGCGCGCGTTCGAACCATTGCATTGCGCTCTGGACGCGCTCTGGCCTTGGTGGCGCTGCCGCGGCGGGCGACGACGCGGCCGGCGGTTCGAAGTCGAGCACGGTCTGCCCGGTCTCGGGCTGCCACGCCGTGCCGCCCTCGCGGACGACGACGTCCGCTCCCTGCGCGACGATCCGGAGGCCCGAGGCCGACGCGCCCTCGGGAAGCTGCGCCGCGATCGCGCGCAGCGCCCTTCGCAGCCTGCGCCTCGGAACCGACCGGAACAGCCCCTCCGCCGCGCGCAGCAGCACGAGGTCCTGAAACGAGAACTCCGTTCCGCTCGCGGGCGAGCACAGCCCCGCCTCGACGATCGTACGGATGTGGTCCTCGGGCATCCCGAGGATCCGGATCGCCTCGGCCATGGGGTAGGTGCGGGGCACGAACCTACTTCGCGACGGCCTTCTTGATCTCGATCGCCTTGCCCTTGGCCTTGGCCGGCTTGCGGTCGTCCTCGGCCGCCGCGCCGTCCTTCTGCGCCTGCTTGGCGGCGAGGCTCCGCTTCAGTGCCTCGACGAGGTCGATGATCTGCTCGCGCGGCGCCGCGGACGGGGCGCTGACGATCTCCTGCCCCGCGACCTTGCGGTCGATCACCGCGAGCACGCCCTTGCGATAGTCGTCCTCGAACTTCGATGCCTCGAACTTCTCGACGGTGAGCTGGTCGATGAGCTGCACCGCGAGGTCGATCTCGTTTGGCTTCATCTTCGGCTCGTCGCCGAAGTCGACGTCGTCGAAGCTGCGGACCTCGTCGAAGTAGAAAAGGCCGTGCAGCATCAGGCCACCCTGCGAGGGGCGGATGATCACGAGCTGCTCCTTGCCGCGCGTCGAGAAGCGGCCGACCGCGACGCGTCCGGACTTCACCATCGCGTCGTGCAGCAGGCGGTACGCCTTCCCGCCGCCCTTGTCGGGGCCGAGCAGGTACGACTTCTCGAAGTGAATCGGGTCGACCTGCTCGATCGGGACGAACTCCTCGATCGAGATCGACTGGTCCGTCTTCTGCGACAACGCCTTGATCTCGTCTTCGGTCAGCGTGACGTACTGGTCCTTCTGGTACTCGTACCCCTTGACGGTCCCGTCGCGCGGCACGACCTCGCCGCAGGCCTGGCAGACGTACTGCTGCCGCAGTCGCGACTTGTCCTTGTCGTGCAGCATGTTGAAGGACACGTTCTGCGAGTGCGTGCCCGAGTACAGCTTGATCGGCACGGACACGAGTCCGAAGGAGATGTTTCCGGTCGAGATGGGACGTGCCGCCATGGGGAAGCCCTCCGAGGCGGTTGCGATCGTAGCACCGTGGAACGGATCCTTCACGAAATCGTGGGATATGCTCCCGGACACCGAGTGACCTGTTGCCCGACCGCGACCTCGATCTCTACCGCAAGAAGCGCGACCCGGCGCGATCGCCGGAGCCGATGGGCGGCGAGAAGCCCGCGATCCGCGCCACGGGGCGGACGACCTTCGCGTACGTGATCCAGCAGCACGCTGCCCGGCGCATGCACTGGGACCTGCGCCTCGAGATCGACGGCGTTCTCGTGTCGTTCGCGATTCCGCGCGGCCCGAACCTCGACCCGAAGGAGAAGAGGCTCGCGGTCCAGACCGAGGACCATCCGATGGAGTACGCCGACTTCGAGGGGATCATCCCTGCGGGCAACTACGGCGCGGGTCCGATGATCGTCTGGGATCGCGGCATCTTCCGGATCGTCGACGGGCAGATCGGGGGCGAGGGGCTCGCGTCCGGCAAGCTCGACCTCTTCTTCGCGGGGCACAAGATGCACGGACGCTGGGCGCTCGTGCGCACGAAGGGCGGAGACGCGCCGCCCGGTAGGAGCTGGCTCCTGTTTCACAAGGGCAAGAAGCCTGCGGAGCCCGGCGACGAGGAGCTGGCCATTCGGTACCCCGCTTCCGTGCTGTCGGGCCTGGACATCGAGGAACTGCGGGTCGGGGCGACGCGCGTGGACGTCGTCGGCCGATCGGTCCTGGACGTCGGGGCGCCGGCGCGCGACGTCGATGCCTCGAAGATCTCGCCGATGCTCGCGGAATCCACGGACAAGCCGTTCTCGCGGGACGGCTGGATCTTCGAGATGAAGTACGACGGCGTGCGCGTGATCGCGTCGAAGGACGTGGCGGGAAGGGTCCGGCAATGGTCGCGCCGGGGACGCGACACGACGGGCGTGTACCCGGAGATCACCCGCGCGCTCTCGCACCTTCCGGTCGGCGATTTCGTCCTCGACGGCGAGATCGTCGCGCTCGACGAGGAGGGGCGCCCGTCGTTCGAGCGGCTGCAGGAACGGTTCACGCAGTCCGATCCGATGGAGATCAGGCGAATGGAGACGGAGGTACCGGTCGTCCTGTTCGCGTTCGATCTCCTCGCGGTCGGCGGGCACGACCTGACGTCGCTCCCCCTCGTGCGACGCAAGGAGATCCTCTCCCTCTTCTGCCCGCGCGTCGGCTACGTCCGCCATGCCGACCACCTGGAGCGCGACGGCCTTGCGCTCTTCGAGCTGGCCCGCGAGCACGACCGCGAAGGGATCGTCGCGAAGCGCGCAGACTCGAAGTACCAGCCAGGCAAGCGATCGCGTGACTGGCTCAAGATGAAGGTTCCGCGCGGGGCGGACGTCGTCGTCGTCGGATGGCTGCCGGCGAAGGGCTCGCGCAAGGACATCGGGTCGCTGATGACGGCGTGGCGCAAGGGCGAGGGGCTGTCGTTCGCCGGGAACGTCGGCTCCGGTCTCGACGAGGAGACGCGCAGGACCTTGCTGGCAGAGTTCACGGCGTCGACGCGCGAGACACCGGCGTTCGAAGGCAGGCCGAGCCCGATGCCGAAGATCGTGACGTACGTCGAACCGAGGCGGGTCGTGGAGGTGAAGTTCACCGAGGTCACCGAGGCGGGGTTGTTTCGACATCCCGTGTTCGTCCGGATCCGCGATGACAAGCGCGTGGACGAGGCCGACGAGATCCCCACGCGAACGCGCGTCGTGGAGCCGCCGGACGCCGAGCCGGTCGCGATCGCGCCGAGCCCCGATCTCAAGCTGTCGAACCTCGACAAGGTCTTCTGGCCGGTCGAGCGCTACACGAAGGGAGACCTGCTCCACTACTACGAGGAGGCCTGGCCCTGGCTCGAGCCCTACCTGAAGGATCGGCCGGTCGTGCTCACCCGCTACCCGGACGGGATCGAGGGCAAGAACTTCTACCAGAAGAACGCGCCGGACTGGACGCCGGACTGGGTGCGAACGCGCCACATCGACGACACGGACTACTTCATCTGCAACGACGTGCGGACGCTGCTGCACGTGATCAACTCCGGCGCCATCCCGTTGCACGTCTGGAGCGCGCGGACCGGTTCGCTCGATCGGCCGGACTGGACGATCCTCGATCTCGATCCGAAAGGCGCGCCCTTCGCCGACGTGATCACGCTGGCGAACGACATCCACGACCTTCTCGGGGAGCTGGGTGCGCCGCACTTCGTCAAGACGTCCGGGCAGGACGGGCTGCACATCCTCATCCCGCTCGGCAGGGCGCTGGATCACGAGGAGGCCAAGACGCTCGCCGAGGTCCTCGCGCGCGTGATCGCGGCGAGGCGTCCACAGATCGCGACCGTCGCGCGGCGCCCGGAGGCGCGGGGCGGCAAGGTCTACATCGACTTCCTGCAGAACGGCTTCGGCAAGCTGATCGCCTCGCAACTGTCGGTGCGCCCGCGCCCAGGCGCGACGGTATCGACGCCGCTGCGCTGGGAAGAGGTCGCCTCGGGCCTCGATCCCGCGCGCTTCACGATCCGCACGGTCCCCGCCCGCCTGCGCGATGAGAGTGACCCCATGCTCCCCCTCCTCACCACCCGCACGGACGTGGAAAAACTGCTGGGGTCGCTGGGGTCACTCTCTACCCTCGCAACCTAGCGAGATCGTTCGGTTCCCCAGGCTCCGTGACCGGGAATCGGGACGGCGCGCAACGTTTCCTCCGTCGGACCGATAACGAGGGCATGCCCAGGTCTCGTGAGGTCCTCGCGGGTGTCGTTCACCACGTCATGCTCCGGGGTAACAATCGAAGGCGTCTGTTCGCTCGCGCCGGCGACTACCTCACGTTCATCGCGTTGATGCGGCGCGCGCTGACTTTGACCGGCTGCAGGCTGCATGCGGTCGCACTGCTCAGCAACCACGTCCACCTCTTGATCACGCCCGCGAAGGAGGTCGCTCTGCCGCGATTCGTGAAGTACGTCGCGCAGCGTTACGCTCAGATTCGCAACCACCGGCGCGGTGCAACGGGGAAACTTTTCGAGCAGCGATACCTCTGCGTTGTCGTGCGCGAGCCGATGCAACTGGCCATCGCAACCGCATACGTCGATCTGAACGGGCGTCGCGCTGGACTCGCGCCGAAGGGCACCTACTACCGGTGGTCCACGCACGCCTTGCACGCGGGACAGGTCGGGGCTGCGCGAATCCCGCCGCGCATTTGGACGCCCGGCGAATGGTACCAGGCGTTGGTAATCCCGCCGCTCTGAAACTGATCCACTTGGGCGCCCCGAAACTGATCCACCCTGTCTTTTCTTCTTCTTCTCCTTTTTCGCCTTTCATCTTACTCGCTTGCCGGTCTTCCTGGGGGCAGGACGC
>Ga0247727_10000964_pt1 | contig 70222 bp, 59 predicted proteins | sample WisWelCaveWW1625_FD_202498 | JGI IMG/M metagenome (GOLD analysis project Ga0247727, IMG submission 202498) | Biofilm microbial communities from Wishing Well Cave, Virginia, United States - WW16-25 | ecosystem: Environmental > Aquatic > Deep subsurface > Groundwater > Cave microbial mat | place... | reverse complement strand
GTTTTTTGCTTTATAACAATTTGATCCAACGAACACTGCCGTTTTCAGAATTCCATAGACTAGCGCAACTGAGGAATGTTATCCGAGTTTATGCAACTCACTTAGCCGATGTGCTGACGCCGGTCTCGGCATTCATGCGTTTGCAACAGGCGGGTGAGCCGGCCTTTCTTTTGGATGCGTTGGGGGGAGAAAAACTTGCGCGTGATTTCGCGGAAAGGGCCTCGCGTGATTTTGGTCATCGACAACTACGATTCGTTTACGTTCAATCTCGTGCAATATCTCAGCGAGTTGGGCGCAGATTTACAGGTATTCCGCAACGACGAAGTTTTTAATCTCAAAAAAATAAATCCCACAGGAATTGTGGTTTCACCGGGTCCGGGCAGACCGGAACATGCGGGCGTTTGCGTTTCCTTAATTCGAGAGTTGGCGCCGCTAAAACCAATTCTTGGCGTTTGCCTGGGACACCAGGCTATCGGCTATGCGTTCGGTGGCAAAATAATTTCTGCCCCAAAATTGATGCACGGCAAAACGTCGCAGATTTATCACAGCCAACAGGGATTGTTTGCAGGCATCGCCAATCCCTTTGAGGCTACTCGGTACCATTCATTGATTGTTGAGCGCGAGAGTTTGCCGCCGGAATTATTGATTACCGCCGAAACCGAGGATCGCATCATCATGGGGTTTCAACACCGACGATTTCCGCTGTACGGTGTGCAATTTCATCCGGAATCGATTTTGACAACGGAGGGAAAAAAAATCATCACGAATTTTTTGAAAATTTGTCGAACAGAGAAGTCTGATCATGATGCAAGAAACCATTAGAATGCTTATCGACGGTCAGCATTTGACGGTTGATCAAGCTCACGCGGTTATGAACACCATGATTGCCCGGCGAGGCCACACTGGCCTGCGCGACAAAGTGCCGCCGATGGCGCGCGGCCATAGCAGCCGGTGCCGATGGCTTGATGATCGAAGTCCATAACCATCCCGAGCAGGCGCCCTCTGACGGCGCACAATCTCTCTACCCAGCGCAATTCGAAAAATTGATGGCCGAGCTGAAAATTATTGCCTAGGCCATTGGCAAGCACTGGTAATTTTGCTTGAATATTTGGCGTCGGTTTTCTATAATGCTTTCAACTCGAGGATTAGATTTGAATCTGAAATTTCACACGATTATTATTACGGGTCTGGGATTGATCGGCGGATCCTTGGCGGCGGCGTTGCGAAAACTTGGCGTCGCAAAGCTCATTGGGATCGATCATGGATAAAATAATTTCACCGGTAAAAAAAATTATTGGAACGGTCCGGCTTGCCGGTGATAAATCAATTTCCCATCGCGCGTTGATGATCGCAGCCCTCGCCGAGGGCGTCAGTGAAATCGAAAACCTATCTCAGTCCGCCGACATTCAAAGCACCCGAGACTGTCTGAAAAAAATAGGGGTGAAAATTGAGAGCCGGAATGGGGTGACGCGCGTTTTCGGAAAGGGACTGGCCGGCTTTACGCAACCCGCTAACATTTTAGACGTCGGTAATTCTGGAACCACGATGCGATTGTTGAGCGGGCTGCTGGCGGCGCAAAAGTTCGCGACGACGCTGACCGGCGACGACTCCATTCGTCGCCGGCCCATGTCGCGCATCGTTCATCCGTTGCGAAAGATGGGCGCCAACATTCAGGCAGAAAATGAGGAATACGCCCCGTTGATTATTTACGGCGGGAAACTCAATCCAATTTCGTATCGCTTGCCGCTGGCGAGCGCGCAAGTCAAGTCCTGTGTTTTGCTGGCCGGATTATTTGCAGATGGCGTAACGAAGGTGATAGAGCCACAGCCAACCCGCGATCACAGCGAGCGCATGTTGCAAACCTTCGGCGCACAAATCGAAAAAGACGGACCGAGCGTTTCGGTTGCCGGTCCCGCCAAGTTAACGGCGCAACATGTTTACGTGCCGGGCGATCTTTCTTCAGCAGCGTTTCTGATCGCAGCAACCATATTAGCCGATGGATCGCAATTGGTCGTCGAAAAGGTTGGAGTCAACCCGACGCGCCGGGCTTTTCTTTCACTTCTGATCGAAATGGGCGCTGAAATCGATATCACCAATTTTGCTAATTTGAATAATGAGTTTTTTGGCGATGTCGTTGCACGCAGCTCAAAATTGAAGGGAATGAAAATCGGCGGCGAAATCGTTCCGCAGATCATCGACGAGATTCCCATCCTCGCAGTGATGGCTACGCAGGCGGAGGGCGTCACCGAAATCAGCGGGGCCGGCGAACTGCGCGTGAAGGAGTCGGACCGGCTGCGAGCCCTCTCCAGCAATTTGCAAAGAATGGGCGCGCAGGTAATTGAAAAGGAGGACGGATTGATGATCACGGGGCCGACGGTTTTGCGCGGCGCTGAAATCGACAGCTTTCGCGACCATCGCATCGCCATGGCCTTTGCGGTTGCTGGCCTGATTGCGAAAGGAGAGACAAAGATCCAAAACGCGGAGTGTGTGGAGATCAGCTTCCCGGGATTTTTTGAAATCTTGCAGGAGGTTGCCCATGTTTAAATCTAAGCCGCTGCGACTCGGACTCCTCGGCCATCCCCTCGGTCATTCGCTGTCGCCGGTCATGCACGAGCATCTGCTGAAGCAGTTGAACCAATCTGGCAATTACGAGCTTCTTGAAACGCCGCGTTACCAACTCGAAGACCGCGTGGCAGCGCTTAGAACCAACGGACTGCATGGGTTCAATGTTACCATTCCTTTCAAGCAGAAAATCGTCCCCTTTTTGGATGAGGTTGATGAGGTGGCCAAGCTGGCTGGCGCCGTGAATACTGTTTTGATTCGCAGAAAAAAACTGTACGGATTCAACACGGATAAAACGGGTTTCGAGCAAACTTTGAGATTTCATAATATCGCGATGGCCAAGAGCCAGGCTTTGGTATTGGGCGCTGGTGGCGCTGCGCGGGCGGTAGTCTTGTCATTGATTCATTGTGGTATTCGGAAAATCTATCTTGCCAATCGTACAATGACACATGCAACCGCTTTGGTGGAGGACATTGGTCTTGCCACTGGATTCTTCAATTTCATCACGGTCCCTTTGAATTCGGAAGCAATTCTGAGCTTGATCGATTCAATCGACATCATCATTAACACCACCTCGGTTGGGATGTGGCCAAATGTTTCTGAAACTCTCCTGGAATGTCCAAAATTACAGAAAGAGCTGATCGCAATTGATTTGATCTATAATCCTTTGCAAACCCGCTTCCTCAAATCTGCAAAAGATAAAGGGGCAACAGTGGTGGACGGTCTCGATCTTTTCATTTTTCAAGGAATCGAAGCCATGCAACTCTGGAGCCGCCGAACGATCGATCTCAATTTGGCTTATCCGAAACTCAGGGCACTGTTGACCGAGCGATTGAATAATTATGGGCGGACTTAGATTTTTGACGGCCGGCGAATCCCATGGCCAAGGATTAGTCGGAATTCTCGAAGGGTTGCCGGCTGGTTTGGCGGTTCACGAAGATGATATCGCACGGGAGCTGCGGCGCCGGCAGATGGGCTACGGCCGCGGTAACCGCATGAAAATAGAAAGCGACCGCGCGCGAATTCTGTCAGGTGTGCGTTTCGGAAAAACACTGGGCAGTCCGGTCGCGCTATTAATCGAAAACAAAGATTGGACAAACTGGCAGGAGAAAATGTCCGTCGCGGAAGCGGAAGAGTTGGTGAAAGAGGTAACTATTCCACGTCCGGGGCACGCAGATTTTGCCGGCGCCGTGAAGTATGGGCATCACGATATTCGCAACGTGTTGGAGCGGGCAAGCGCGAGAGAGACAGCGATGCGAGTGGCGTTGGGTGCTATTGCCAAAAAGTTTTTGACTGAGATCGATATTCTAATTGTGAGCCATGTGGTGCAGATTCACTCGATCAAATCTGCGGGTTCCGCAGTGGACGAAAATTCCGGTTTTGAATGGAAAAATTTGAATGAGATTGCAGATGCCTCGCCGGTGCGCTGTTTTGATAAAGATTGTGAAACCGCAATGATGACCAAAATTGATGAAGCGAAGAATGCTGGCGATACGGTCGGCGGAATTTTTGAAGTGGTTGCTTTGAATGTGCCAATTGGTTTGGGCAGCTACGTGCATTGGGATCGCAAGTTGGACGGTCGCATCGCCGGCGCGATGATGAGCATCCCCGCCATCAAGGGCGTGGAAATTGGCTGGGGGTTCGAGGCCGCCGCGCGTTTTGGCTCCGAGGTGCACGATCCGATCGCGTTTGATCGATTAGCAGAAAAGTACTATCGTCCGACGAATCACGCCGGCGGGCTCGAAGGCGGTGTCACCAATGGTATGTCGGTTATTGTGCGAGTCGCGATGAAGCCAATTTCGACTTTGATGAAACCGCTCGACTCGGTGGACATGGCGACGAAAGAGAAAACGCCAGCGCACATCGAACGCAGCGATGTGTGCGCGGTGCCGGCGGCGTCGGTCATCGGCGAAGCGATTTTGGCGCTGGTGCTGGCCGATGCCTTTTTGGAAAAATTTGGCGGCGATTCTCTCTCAGAAATTCGAGAAGCGTATGAGCGCTGGCAACAAAAATCAGATTCCGAACACTAACATTTATCTTATTGGATTCATGGCCGCCGGCAAAACCGCCGTTGGCAAACATCTCGCCAAACAATTGCACCGCACTTTTTTTGATACCGACGAAATCATCGAACGGCAGTTGGGGCAAAACATCGCGGAGGTTTTTCGCGACCGGGGGGAGACGTATTTTCGGGGCGTCGAATCTGCTGTCGTCGCGGATGTGGCGCGTCAACAGATTGCGGTCGTGGCATTGGGAGGTGGTGCGATCCTCACGCCGCAGAATTGGCAAATCATCCAAGCCACCGGCGTGACAGTTTATTTGAAATGGGAGATAACGGTGCTGGTGAAACGGTTGATGACTAATGACGACCGGCCTCTGGTTTTTGGCAATGATGAAGCGGATAGAGAGAGCCGAATTTTAAATCTCTTCAAAAAACGCGAGTCTCTTTATCAGCGCGCAGGCTTCACCGTTGCATGTGATGAATCAATGCCGCCGGAGCGAATCGCTGATCAGATCGTGAATATTATTGGAAAGGAATCATGAAAAAAATAATCGTTGTCAACGGGCCAAATTTGAACCTGCTCGGAGAACGCGAACCGGAAATTTACGGCACGATGACACTACTGGAATTGGAAGACGCGGTGACGAAATTCGCAGCGGAAATGGGCATTGAAACCAAAGCCTTTCAATCGAACCACGAAGGCGCAATTGTCGATTTCATTCAAGAAAACCGAAAATGGGCGGATGGGATCGTCATCAATTCTGGCGCGCTCACGCATTACAGTTATGCTTTGCACGATGTGCTCACGGCGGTTAATTTGCCAGCGATCGAGGTGCATCTTTCCAATATCTATCAGCGCGAGGAATTCCGCAAGCATTCGGTGATCAAAGACGCTTGCGCTAAACAAATTTTTGGACTGGGCATCCGGGGATACTTCCGTGCCATCGAGTACTTGGTTGGGATCGACATTCTCAACGAACTTGCCCGATTCAAATCGCGAAAGGATGAAATACTCAAAAGGGCAGTTGGGCTTTTCAAGGAACGCTATTCGAAGTACAACTGGGTTGGCATTTATCTTTTAGATGGAGAGGAACTTTTTCTTCATAACTTTTTGGGCAAGCCGAGTCCCCACACGCGTATCCCGTTGGGCAAGGGGATTTGCGGCGCCGCGGCCAGCGCGCGGCAATCCATCATCGTGCCAGATGTCAATGCGGATTCGCGCTACTTAGCGTGCAGCATCGAGACACAATCGGAAATCGTGGTGCCCATTATGAAAGGGAGCCTTGTACTCGGCGAGATCGATATCGACAGCGACCAGAAAGATGCCTTTCACGAAGGCGATCGCGAAATCCTTGAAAAGTGCGCCGATATGCTTGCCGAAGCCTTGCCAAGTTAGCACAAACGGGCTAATCAAATGTCGGATAATGGATGGCCGAGGACTTTGCGATCAAAACTTAAGTGTCTAATTAACAGTTATCTTTTCTTCTAATAGATTTTCTGGAATGGTTGTTGCAAAAAGGCTGCACGTTTTCGTAATTGACTTTTTGGCAACTTAAACGAGGGCAGAAAAATAATGAAAAAAGAACATTTCACCAAACCCGAAATAGATGATTTGGAAGACACAGTTGAAGAAGCCGATCCCCGTGAGGAACAAGTGCGTTTTGAAATTCCCCAAGTGCTTCCGATTTTACCGTTGCGCAACACGGTAGTTTTTCCCAACCAGATTTTGCCTATTTCCGTGGGCAGAGAAAAATCCATCCAGTTGGTAAAGGAAACGGAAAGCAACCTCATAGTTTTGGTGGCGCAGCGCGATGGCAAGGTCGATCAGCCGCGGCCGGAGGACATGTACTCCTGGGGCACTATCGCTTCGGTGATGAAAGTTTTCAAAATGCCAGATGGCACACAGAGTGTGATGATGCAGGGATTGGTGCGCGCGCAAGTTTTCGATTACACCCAACAGGAGCCCTATTTCAAAGCGCTGGTTCAGGCGCAGGCTGAGAAAAAGTCCGAGGGCATGGACATCGATGCGCTGGTCGGGAACATTCGCAGCTTGTTTCAAAAGATCGTGAGCCTTGCCAACTATCTGACCCCGGAACATGCCGTGCTGGTGGCCAACACTGAAGAGCCGGCGCGCCTCGCCGATATCATCGCCTCGAACCTCAACATCGCCACAGCGGAAAAGCAAAAGATACTGGAACTCACGGATATCAAAGAACGGCTTGAGAAGCTGACTTACCTTCTTAACAAAGAGCTGCAGATTTTGGAATTGGGCAGCAAGATCCAATCGGAGGTACAGGGCGAAATCAACAAAACGCAGCGAGAATATTACCTGCGCGAGCAGTTGAAAGCGATTCGCCGGGAACTGGGTGAAGATCAGGATGAGCGCACAGCAGAAATCAATGAGTTGCGCGACAAAATCAAGACTGCGAAAATGCCGCAGGATGTTGAAGAGGTGGCGCTCAAAGAGCTCGAGCGTTTGTCCAAGATGCCGCCAGCAGCAGCGGAGTACACCGTGTCGCGGACTTACCTTGACTGGTTGATTGAAGTGCCGTGGAGCGCCAGTACCGATGACAATCTCGATGTCGGGCAGGCGGCGAAAATTTTAGACGAAGATCACTACGATCTCGAAAAAGTCAAGAAGCGCATTTTGGAATATTTGGCAGTGCGAAAATTGAAGAAAGATATGAAGGGACCAATTTTGTGTTTCGTGGGACCGCCGGGCGTTGGCAAGACCTCTCTCGGCAGATCCATCGCCAGAGCGTTGGGAAGAAAATTTGTCCGCATGTCTCTCGGTGGCGTGCGCGACGAAGCTGAAATTCGAGGCCACCGGCGAACGTACATTGGCGCACTGCCAGGTAGAATTATCCAGGGGCTGAAGAAAGCTGGTTCGCGAAATCCGGTTTTCATGATTGATGAAATCGACAAAGTTGGCATGGACTTCCGCGGCGATCCATCGTCGGCGCTGCTGGAGGTTTTGGATCCGGAACAAAACAACAGTTTTTCGGATCACTACCTTGAGGTTCCATTTGATCTTTCTCAAGTAATGTTCATTGCCACCGCCAACCTCGCCGACCCGATTATCCCGGCTCTGAAAGATCGCATGGAAATTTTGGAGCTGCCCGGTTATACCGAAGAGGAGAAGGTGCACATCGCGTGCAAATACCTGATTCCGAAGCAGCACGATGAGCACGGATTGAAGTCGTCACATGTTATCTTTGAAGACGCCGCCTTGCGGGATATCATCACTTCGTACACCCGCGAGGCCGGTGTGAGAAATTTAGAGCGCCAAATTGCCACAATTTGCCGCGGCGTAGCGCGCGAAGTTGTGGAAGGGAAAGTCGAATCCAAAACCATCACGCCGGACGAACTCTCAAAGTACCTGGGTTCGGTCAAATTCTTCTCAGAAATTGCAGAACGCACATCACGGGCTGGTGTGGCCACTGGGCTGGCGTGGACGCCGGTTGGCGGCGACATTTTGTTCATTGAAGCCACCAAGATGCGCGGCAAAGGCAATTTGATTCTGACTGGTTCTCTCGGCGATGTCATGAAAGAGTCGGCTAAAGCGGCGCTCAGTTACATTCGCTCCAAGGCCAGCGCTCTAAAGATTGATGACAAAGAGCTTAGTAAGTACGACATTCATATTCACGTTCCGGCGGGCGCCATTCCCAAAGATGGTCCCTCGGCCGGCGTGACCATTTTCACGGCGCTGGTTTCGTTGCTTACCGACCAGTTGGTACACAGTACCGTAGCCATGACCGGAGAAATCACCTTGCGTGGACTAGTATTGCCGGTTGGCGGAATAAAAGAGAAAGTGTTGGCGGCGAATCGAGCGGGTATTGCGAAGGTGATATTGCCGGATAAAAACAGAAAAGATGTTGACGAGATACCGGAAACTGTTCGCAAAAACATTCAGTTGGTTTTCGCACGCGAGATGGATGAAGTCTTGAAGCAGGCATTTACTGAGTGATGAAATGTCTCAGGAAATTCAACCTGCATCACTTAAGAACATTTTTTATGACATAATCTGATAAAGGAGTAGCGATGTAGCCATATATTAAAATCTATACTTACCGGCACCTCCACAAGCATCACGGCACCTGGCACGCGGTTTGATAAAGTTGAGTCAAAAAAACTAACAATCAAACTACTCGTGAGACCTATGGCCGAATTACTTTACTTCACATCTTCCGACTTAATGATTGAGGTGGACTACAAGCAAACGGAGAATTTGCTGAGTTATTTTTCGCATAGGAACTTGAGTTTCGATGAACGAGTCATCGTAGAGCAATACCTTCTCACCAACGTCGCGGTGAAAACGGATTACTACAAGAAACATCCGGCGCTTCTCAACTACTCGGGCGTGAAGGTAACTCTGGCCAAGGATCTGAACCAATTTCATCTCAAGAATACAATCAAGTCGCTCAAGGACAAAGAGCAGGAAGCTGACGTTGCCGTCAAGAATTTGATTGACAGCTCAATGTCGACTTATTACTTCGAAGAGATTGGCAGCAAAATTCTGCAAATTCGCGAAGCCGTCTCCAATCCCTCCAATACCAAAGCCTTAAACGAATACCAGCACGACTTGCGCGATTTGATTGAAGCATATAATGCCTACTCGGAGAAGAAGGTATCGTATGACGGCGTTATGCCAAAAGACTTGCTGTTTTCACTCGATCAGCCGTGCGTCCAATTATAACAAACTTAACCACAGGAGCATTCTGATGAATAGGAAGTTCGTGGCTTTTTCACTTTTAGTTTTTTTCTTGACAACGTCAGTCTCCTATTCACAAGAATACAATGATAAATTTGGATTGGGCTTTAACGCCGGCGGCCAGCGCATTTATGGCGATATAACCGACGTCGGTATTGGCATCGGCTTCGAGGGAATGGGCACTTACCGAATTTTACGTTTTGCGGATTTGATGTTAGCTCTGGGATACAGCCAGCTAAAATATGATCATCCCATTCTGGGTAACAACAACACCACCGACCTTTTCAATATCGATCTTAGAACAAATTTTGAGCTTATTTCTCGGGGAATTGTTCGACCCTATGTGACTCTCGGACTGGGGGCGCTGAATTTTCATGTTGGGAACACTGGCGGCAGTGGGCGCTTCTGGGATGCGGCTGTAATCGGCGGCGGCGGATTGAAATTTCGAGTCAGCCCGCAGGTCGCGTTAGCGATTGGCGCCGATTATCGTCACACTACCGGCGATGATTTTGATGCTCAACGCGGCGGCACCAAAGATGGATATTTGAGTGTACGGGGAGGGTTCGCGTATTATTTTCAAACCGCCGGTTCGGAGGCTTCTGGAATCATTGCGGATAGCCGCGCTCCCATTTTTGAAGTCGAGGACGATCCTTTTGCGACTCCGGAGCAGGGCGCCGAGGCTTTTGCGGGGGGCGACACCAAGGACATGGAAGAATATGCCAAAATGAAATCGAGAATCGACGAGCTGAACCAATGGATGGAAGGCCGAGAGCAAGAGATAGCGCGTTTGCAAAGTACGCTTTCTGAGAGAAAAAGACAATTAACAACACTAGAGAAAAAGGCCGCGGTTCAACCTCCCATTGCGCTTTCAAAATCTTCGTCGATGTCCGGATTTTCGCAGGTGTATGAAGAAGCGCTCACTAACTATTATAACGAAAACTATAGCGAGTCGCTATCATTGTTCCGCTTGTTGGTGCAGCAGAATCCAAGTCACTCCCTCGTCAGTAGTTGCCATTATTGGATTGGCCAGAATTTGTTTGCATTAAATCGGTTTAGCGAGGCAGTCGATGCCTATAACAAAGTCCTGGATAACGAGCGATCGTCAAAAAGAGATGATGCGCTTTTTCATCTTGGACGAGCCTTTCTCAAAATGGGAAATGGTGCAACCGCGAAACAGTTTTTTTCGCGCCTGATCAACGAATGTCCGAGTAGCGAATTCGTTGCCGAAGCCCGTGCACAGATGGCAAAGCAATAAATACTTCTCATACAGCTGGGTAATTGCGATCCTCTCCGCTGACCTTATCATCAGCCCAGAATTTATAACTTGATTTTTTAATAATTTTTTATAGATTCAGAGTTGTTATTGATACTTGCCGTTTTGCGCTGTGCATTACCCTAAGAGGCGCAAAGTTAAAATGCTTAAAACCTTCTACCTGCATGACGGAGTGGCTTGTATGAACAACCTCAGTGTTCTCATCGCTGGCACAAGCAGTTCCTATCTCGAGATTTCCAAAAAAATGCTAAAATTTCATTACAGCAACTGTGAAGTGGACCTTGCCCACTCTGGGCAAGAGTGCATTGACAAGTCTCAAAACAAGATGTATGATATCGTTTTGTTTGATTACGATCTTGGCGACATGAACGGTCTGCAGGTCATCGATAAAATTCGTATGCACGACAGCCGCACCCCTTTGATTATTCTCATTGATGAAGGCCGGGACGACATCGCAAATATGGCCACGGAGCGCGGCGCATCAGATTATGTTCTAAAAGTGCGCGGCTATCTGACGGCTCTTCCAATCACCATCCGTAATATAGTTGAGCGCAGCTTAATCAAAACAGAATCGACTTTCATCCCAAAGGTCGAAAACGCGACGAGACTCGAATCGTTCGGCTACTTCATTCTTGATAACAAGGGGCGGATTTTATCGGCGAATAGCAACATGGCGGAGATCACTAATTACTCGCAGGATGAATTGTTGGAACTGAGTTTGCCCGACTTGCTTCCCAAAGACCAGGAAAAGCCCTTTTTCGATTGGTTCAACGCCATCAGCCACAATGGCAATTCCACTAAATCTTTTCGCACGGAAATTCTCGGCAAAAAGGGCGCGAAAAAATCAATCGATATTCGTTTGACAGCGATAAAAGATGAAAATCAGAAAATCGTCAGTTATCGCGGCCAGTTGGAGAATATAACCTCCTCTTCATCCTACGCAGTGGGCACTGCTAATCGAATAGAACAAATACAGATGATTTCGCAGGTAGCGCAGATTCTTTCCACCAGTTATTGGGAGCCGCTGAATGTTGTTCTGGAGAGTCTTGCGGAAACTGCCGGTCGAATCTTTCGGTTTCAACGCGCCACGCTCGCATTATTGGACCGAAGAAAGAACGCCTTCGTGAAACAGGCGATGATTGGTTATTCGCATTTGCCGTCTGTCAATTCCAATAATATAGATGTGCCGCAAGAAGTCATCGAACGGGTTTTCGCGAATAAATATCGAGTGAAAGTTTTATACCATAACCAAACGCCGCAAGAAAAAGCCCTCGAAATAAACTCGGAATTTTATGAACGCCGAACACAAAAGCGCCGACTGAATAATCAATGGCATAAGCGTGATTTAATCCTGGTGAACCTTCTGACAACCACCGGCAAAACCTTTGGTTATATTTCTTTGGATGTCCCCGTCGACAGTTTTATTCCATCACGGGATACTTTCCACAACCTGGAACTCTTCGGGCAACTGGCGGCATTGATTATCGAAAACTACTACCAATTTTCAACTATTGAAAAGCGTTCGCGGCGACTGAAACAGATTTTGGTGACCAGCAACATCTTCAAACTGCATTTAAGCTTGAATGACTTGCTGAAGGAAATGGTCTGGTCGATTAAGTTTTCGTTAGACTTTAACTTAGTTTCTTTGGGACTCATCAGCAAAAGGACCGGTTCTTTGGAACTGAAAGCAGTTGCCTGTGAAGACCGGGTTAAATTGAACCAGTTGAATGAGCTGCAATTCCCGCTGACGAAGTTTGCGAGCCTCTTCCGTAATGAGTACCAACGCGGCAAATCTTATTTTATTGTGAAAGAAGAAGAGGTCTTTCACTCCTTTAAGCAGATTTACTATAACGGCGGTTTGAGCAATACAACAGATGGGGAGTGGCCGCTATGGGGATTGATTCTTGTTCCTCTAAAATCTAGAGATGGCAAAGTAATTGGAGTGCTCATTGTGGACGATCCCGATGACCGGCGGTTGCCAACGAAGGAAGTCTTCAGTACTCTTGAAATACTGGCCAATCAAGTTGCTGTCGCGGTCGATAACCGGGTGTTGTACATCCAGGCGAAAAAACAGCTGCAAGAATACGAAAACATCATGCCGCCCGTTCAAATGGAGCTACCCGATTATTCTTCCAGTGGTATCCAGCGTTTATTGCATCGTTTGTTCAAATAGACTCTGCACACAATTGCCAGCCTCTAAGCTTTATAAAATCGCTTGACTTCGAGTCCGTAATTTGTTAATTTCTTCTCACTTTTGCCTGCCGTTTCGCAGCGGCTCTGTTTTCTGCTAATCTGAGTTTTGTTATTATAAATAAACCATTTGTTAGATTTGAAATTTACCTATTTTGTTGGCATCGTAGTTTTGCTCTGCTATGCCTGTACGGATCGAGATCGTGCCAATCCATTGGATCCGAAAAACCCGAACACTTCGGGCCGACCCACAGGTGTTAACGTTTATTCCATTCAGGATACAGTATACTTAAGCTGGAATGCAATTCCATTGAGCGATCTGATGGGCTATCAAATCTACCGCAAGATGAGCGATGAAAGTGAGTTTAGTCGCTATAGAGTGGTTTCTTCAGAATCCAAATCGTTCAAAGATTTTAATGTTCTTTATGGCCATACGTACGACTACAAGCTTACTGCGCTCGGCCCTGATTACGAAAGCGTTCCTTCGGAGCCCGTTGAAATTCTGCCCGGACCGACCATTAACTGGGTGGTAAATAGTTTTTCCGGCCAGCTGGTGAAGCTAAGTCACGATGCCCAACATCAAATCTCTCGTTTTAGCGGGTTTTACACTCTTGTTGACGTAGAGCCCAACCCGAAAACCGAAGAAGTGTGGGTCGTGGAGCGGTCGACCCGCTTTGCAGGCAACGCAATTCGGGTTTCAAAAGCTGGTCGTATCCAGCAACCGATCGTGCCGTTTACAGGGCCAGTGGACGCGGCTATTGACTTGATCTCAAATTCTATCTGGATCGCTGACCTGGAAGCTCGGCGTGTCGCTAAATTGGACTCGCTTGGCGGCCGAGTGTTCACTAATGGCGAGCTTTTGGCGCCCATTTCGCTGGCGGTAGATCAAAGGAATGGCGTGTGTTGGGTTGCCGATCGTATCTTACAGAGAATTGCCCGAATCAGTGAGGATGGAACCGCCACCGACTTTTCAGCGGTCGAATTTATTTCGTTGCAGTCGTTGACCGTCAATTCTCGGGACGGCAGCGTTTGGGTGGCAGACAGCACACGAGTAGTAAAACTAAGTGAAGATGGCAGCCGGCAGCTTGATCTCGATCATGATTTTCAGTACGCCTACAAAATTTCGGTGAATGAAAACACCGGTGAAGTGTGGGTGCTCGATCTCGGCCCATCGACTCTTTTGAAATTCTCCAGCAGCGGCTCGAAGATTTTTGAAGTTGCTGGATTTTCCGAACCCCAGGATCTAGCTGTAAACCTTTTTGATAATAGTTGTCTGGTTGCGGATACAGAAAACAATCGACTGGTTAAAGTCGCCGCAAACAGTGTGATGATTGGCGAATTTTCCAACATCAGGTCGCCGTTTGCAGTTGGCATTCAGTATACGCCGCCGCGGTAGAGTATGGCAATCAGGAAAGGAAATATGCACCGGCTAAATAGTGTCAAGACCGCATTGTTTGTCATGCTATTGGTTTTGGCCTTAGCCCTCGATTTTCTTATGTACCTGAACGGAAATTTCATCAGTGGCGTTCAGTATTTGCGCGAGCCGTTGCTGATTATTCTGGTGATATCCAGCATACCGCTTTGGAACCGCAGCCGCTTTGTAGTCAACAAAAATGTCATTATAAAACTGAAAGGGTTGTATTTCGGTGTTGCATTGATTTATGGGACCTACGTACTGTTGAAAGTTTTTTCGAATACGTCAGTTGGACTTCGGCCGAACGCCGAACCGATGCTTTTGAGTTCTTTTGGCAGCTTCATCTTTGGAACAGTTTTCACATTGACCAGCGCTTTGATTTTAGCCGGCATGTTTTTGATTCTGCGAGATCTGGTTTTCTTTAAAAGGAGAAAGACATCCGCCCGCAATTTTAATTTTTTATTCGTGCTTTTGAGTCTTGAGATTGTGTTTGCGAATTTTGATAAAAACAGTTTTTCTTCTGGCATTGGGTGGCCACCCTTTAAATTTCTGCGAGAAGCCGTTCTCTACATTTTAATTGTTTTAATGGTTTTAAACGCGCTGCGCAACTCCTGGGTGAACTATTTGAATAAGCGTCAAAAGATCCATTGTTTGTGGATTGGAGCGCCGCTTGTTGCCGGGATGGCCGTATTTCAGTTCGAGCTTTCGCAAAGTCCTCTGATTGAAGAGTACAGCCGCTCGCTCTCTGCATTTATCGACAAGTCAGGCCTGTTTCTCGCCATCTATGTTGGAATGGGCTTTCTGAGCTTGCTGCTTCATTTGCCGACGGCGGGTATTTTTGACCGCAAGATTCGCGAGATTGAATCATTGCACGATCTCAGTCGTACATTATCCTCCGTGTTTGATTCGAAGAAAATCGCGCCCATGATCACGAGCAAAGCCGCTGCCATTATACGATCTGACGCATTATGGTTAACGCTGGTGCAACCCAACTCCGGCAGGTTGAAAGTAATCTCTGCCGAAAACTTAGACGAAGCTGAAATCAAAACCCTGAAGCTCAGTTCATCAAACGGTGTGAACAGTTGGATAATTGAAAACAAGGGCTCCCTGCTAATCAATGAAGCGGACAAAGATTCCCGGTGCGGAACTTTTTCCGAATCTGATAAGAAGTTAGGTTCGATTTTAGGGGTGCCGCTGATTTCGCAAAACCGCGTTTTGGGGATTCTCTATTCCGGCAAAACCGAACCGTTTGCTTACGATGAGGACGAACGAGAATTGTTGCAGGCCTTCGCCAATCAAGCGACCATCACGCTGGAAAATGCGCGGCTGTTCGAAGAGCTGGTTGTTAAAGAACGTTTGGAGCAAGAACTGAAAATTGCGCAGGAGGCTCAACGCAAGTTGCTGCCGAAAGTGATGCCGCAACTGCCGGGCTTCGATATCGATGCCATCTGCATCACCGCCAATGAGGTTGGGGGAGACTACTACGACTTTTTTAAGCTTGGCAAAGATAAGCTGGCGATCACGGTGGGCGATGTATCCGGCAAAGGCGCCAAAGCAGCGTTTTATATGGCGGAGTTGAAAGGGATCATCGAGTCGGTCACCAACATTTATGCATCCCCAAAAGAACTCGTGACGCACATCAACAAAACTTTATTCGGAAATTTGGAACCGCAGTTTTTCATCAGTCTGATTTATGCTGTACTTGATATTAAAAAGAAGGAGTTGACGCTGGCGCGCGCGGGGCATTGCCCGATGCTTTATTACTCGAAAGAGAAAGGCGAGGCATGTTTCGTTGAACCATCGGGGTTGGGTTTGGGTCTGGAGTTTGGGCGGAAATTTGATGAAACGCTCTGCGAGCAAAAAATCAAAATCAAAAGAGGCGACGTGATGGTTTTCTACACCGACGGACTTATCGAGGCTCGCAATCCAGAACAAAAAGAATTCGATCAGGAGCGTTTGCTGGATTTCATTTGCAAACATAATATTTTAAGTGCGGCGGAGATTAAAGAAGCATTGGTAAAAGAGGTCAATTCGTTTGTTGGCCGCGCCAAAACCCACGATGATCTGACGTGCGTTGTTATTAAGATGTCCAGGAAATTCAATACCGAGATAGTTTGATTGCGCAAATCTTATTAAGGAGGAATTAAATGGAAGGATTTGAAGTAGCTAGGAGTGAAAATGGCGGAATTGCCATCCTATACATCAAAGGCTACTTGGATGCCCACACCGCGCCAGATTTGGAGAATGCCTTCCAACAACTGGTGGATTCCAAGAAATTCAGCATCGTTGTTAACTTCAGAGATCTGAATTACATCAGCAGTGCGGGGCTGGGCGTCTTTATGGGCTTTATTGAAGACATCCGCAAAAACGGCGGCGATATCAAGCTCAGCAACATGAAGCCCAAAATTTATCGCGTCTTTGACTTGTTAGGCTTTCCCACGCTTTATGATATTCTTGAGGAAGAAGAAAAAGCCGTTGAGAAATTCAGCAGGACTCAGTCGAAGAATTGAGTGGGACCGCAGTATTACAATTAAATTGATAGCGAGCCTAAAACAAGGTGGATGAATTTTGGGAAAAACACCGATAAAGTATCGCCTGAAATTACCCAGTCAGTCTGATAACCTCGCTGTGATTCGCGATTTGGTGACGAAGGTTGCCACACAAGTCGGGTTCAGCAACGACGATGTCAGCAAGATAGAACTTGCCGTGGATGAAGCTTGCGCGAACGTCATCAAGCATGCATACGGAAGTAATTCGAAAAAACTTATAGATGTCTTGATCAAAGTTGATGCTCAAAAACTTATGGTTGTCGTTACAGACAAAGGGAAGGGGTTTAATCCCGATGATATCAAACTGCCAAGAATGAATGAATATTTAAAGGAGATGCGGGTCGGCGGACTTGGCATCTATTTAATTGAAACTTTGATGGACAAAGTGAATTTTGATGTCCGTCCCGGAATTCGTAACCAAGTTAAAATGATTAAATACCTAAATAAACCTGCCTCAGCAAGTGACGCAAATTGACTCACCCTCTTAAAATCTCTCGTTAACCCGTGGCAACCGCAACCGAAAAATCAGAACTAGGTCAATTAGACGAAAAACTATTTGAACTGCAGGCGCTTTTTGATTTAAGCAAAACTCTCAACTCTTCTCTTAATCTAAAAAGCATTCTCGATACCATCCTGTTGACGCCAATGGGAAAGATGCTGATTGGGAAGGGAGTAGTGCTCATATCCAACGGCGGCAAAGGCTTCGCCATCGATACTTTGAAAGGTTTGCCAAAATCTCTTCTGGGCCACACCATCGAGATCGACGATCTTCCTACAGAGCCGGAATATATCGATCGGGTCGATCCCTCCGCATGGCAGGCGTTTTTCCTGAAAAACGGCATCGAGTTGGTCATCCCGATTTTGCACGATCAAAAAAAATTGGGGCTGATCGGCTTTGGCAAAAAAATTCTGGGAAAGGATTATAACGATTCCGAGCTTGGCTATCTGCATTCGCTTTCAAACATTGCCGCCACCGCGGTACAAAATGGCTTGATCTTTCAGGAACTCAAGGAAGTCAACCGCCAATTAGATAAAAAGGTGCAAGAACTCAACACGCTTTTTGAGATTGGCAAAGAACTGAATTCGACGCTCGAAACCGAGAAGGTGGTGAACCTGCTGGCGTATTCCATCATGGGAGAAATGATGGTCAATCGCTGCCTGATCTTTTTGAAGATCGACGACCGCATGGAATTAAAACTCTATAAAGGCTATCAAAGCGAGCAGGATTTGCAAATTACCAACGAGCCTGATTTTCTGAGCAACCTGTTAAAGTTAGATGAGCCGCTTATTTTAAGCGAAGAGAGCGAGAATCCATTGGTTCCAGAATTCAAGAAACTGGCGATTTCAGTTGTGGTGCCGATGCGGGTTCAAAATGACACCAAGGGCGTGCTCGCGCTGGGGGATAAAATTACCCGCAACAAATTCGCAAAAGAGGAACTCGATTTTCTAACTACCCTTGCCAATTTATCCATCATTTCCATTGAAAACGCCCGGCTCTTCGAAGAGACTTTGGAGAAACAGCGCATGGAGGAAGAGCTGTTGATTGCCCGGGAAATTCAGAAAAGGTTGCTGCCGGATTCCTGCATCAAAATCGAAAATTTTGATATCGCTTCCATCAACATTCCATCTCATCACGTCGGCGGCGATTACTTCGACTGCATCAAGCTCGATGATACGCACTACGCCTTCTGCATCGCCGATGTCTCCGGCAAAGGAGTGCCGGCCGCGCTTTTGATGTCTAACCTGCAAGCCAGCCTGCATGCCCTGCTGAACACCGGCTTGAACATCGATGAAATCACGTCTCGCATCAACAACATTGTCTATCGTAACACGAGCATCGACAAATTCATCACTTTCTTTTTCGCGATATTGGACACAAAAGCATGCACGTTGGCCTCTGTTAACGCCGGGCACAATCCGCCGTACCTGTTTCATAAAGACGGTTCGTTTCAGGTCCTCACTGAGGGCGGACTCATTCTCGGCATGATGCCCAACCGGCCATACGATGTTGAAAATGTCCAGTTGCAGTCCGGCGACGGATTGCTGATGTTTACTGATGGCGTTTCCGAGGCCGTGAATATCAACGAAGAAGAATTTCAGGAAAGACGCATCGAAGCTTGCATTTTGGAGTATCACCCCCAGCCCGCTGAGGAAATTCTGCAGACACTCATTAATGCCGTTAAGAATTTTTCAGAAGGACTGCCGCAAGCTGACGATATCACTGCACTGGTTCTTAAAGTTTTATAGCATTTTTAATTAGCCTAACTTTTGCGATACTTCGAATGGCCGCGATTTTAGTTGTTGACGACGAAAAATCCATCACTTTTCTTTTGTCCGAGGTTTTAAAAAAGGACGGACATTCGGTGCGCCAGCTCTCCGACGGCAAATTAGTGGCCGATGATCTGAAACGACATTCGTACGATCTCGTGGTGTCGGACATGCACATGAAGGAGGTCGGAGGGATAGAAGTTTTGAAGGTCGTCAAGACCAAAGATAAAAGTACCGAGGTGCTCATTCTTACCGGACATGGCACTGTTGCCACGGCCGTTGAAGCGATGAAACTTGGGGCCTTTGAATACTTGACCAAACCCATTGACATGGAGGAGTTTCGGCTGAAAGTGCAGAAGGCTTTGGAGCGCCGCCAGTTTAAGCTGCAAATCGAGCGGCAGCAAGTGGAATTGCTGTCCTATCAGGAGATGATTAAAAAAGATCTCAGCCTCGCTGAGCAGCTGCAGAGAAGCCTCGTGCCGATGCCAATCAGGTTGCCTGGCATTGACGTCCATGTGCGATACATTCCTATGATTGGCGTTGGCGGTGATTTCGCCGACGTCTACTACGATGGCGTCGAAAATGTCTATATCACTCTCGTCGATGTCACCGGACACGGCATCACCGCCGCGCTGCTCGTCAACCGTATTTGTAGCGAAATCCACAAGCTCGTACGCGGCCATCTCCAACCTCAAGCAATTCTATATCACGTCAACAATTTTATTCTACAAACTTTCGAAGGCATGGCCATGTTTTTGACTATGTTTTCAGGGGTCATCAATTTAAGAAAAGGGTCGTTCTCCTACGCCGGCAGCGCCCACCCAGCGGCAATTTTATGGCGAAGCCAGGAAAACAAATTTTCTCGTTTGGAATCACAGAATGTGATCATCGGTTACGACAAACGCAAAGAGAATAATTTCGTGCAGGACATCGTCATGGTGGCCCCCGAAGACAAAATCATCATGTACACCGATGGCGTTATCGAAGCCGAAGACAGCAATGGCCGCCAGCTGGGCATCGACGGCTTTATCAATTTTTTCAAGCCGAGCATTTACCTTTCGGTGCGCGAAGTTATCGAATCCATTCTCAATGGTGTTTACGAATACTCCCCCAATTCCCTGAAGGACGACGTTTATCTCATCATCGCCGGCATGAAGCAGTAAAACATGGGTCCAAAAATTCTTTTAGTCAATCCGTGGATCACGGATTTTGCGGCCTACGATTATTGGCTCAAACCGCTGGGCATTCTGTACATTGCCGCGGTTTTGCGGCAATCCGGCTACGAAGTTGAGCTGATCGACTGCCTTGACCGCGGTGATCCGGAACTGCTAAAATTTCAAGGAGTCCAACGCCCGAAGAACCGGCCTTTCAGCACGGGCAAGTTTTATCGCGAGATTATTCCTAAGCCGGATCTCTATCGGGGCATCCCGCGAAATTATGCGCGCTACGGGTTGCCCATCGAACTTTTCCGCGGCAAGTTGAAACGATTGCCTGCTCCCGTGGCGGTGCTGGTTACTTCCGGGATGACGTACTGGTATCCGGGCGTGCAAACGGCCATTCGTGAGATCCGGGCCGCTTTTCCGGACGTTCCCATCGCGCTGGGTGGAATCTATCCAACTTTGTGCAGAGAACATGCATTGGAAACGGCCGGTGCGGATTATGTGATTTCCGGTGAGGCGGAGGCTGTTGCACTGCGATTGGTGGATTCGCTGACCGGCGTTAATCGCAAATATAGTGAAGCGATCCGTTCGCTCGACGATCTGCCTTTCCCATCATTCGATCTGTATGAGAATCCCAGGTTCGCAACAATCATGACCTCGCGCGGCTGCCCGTTGAAATGCACTTTCTGCGCGTCCAACATAGTTTCCGGAGCGTATCGCTGGCGATCCCCCGCAAGTGTCATCGCTGAATTTGAATGGTACTACGAGAAGCTGGGGCTACGCGAATTTGCTTTTTATGACGACGCGTTGCTCACCAATCACAGAAACCATCTGTCCATCATTTTGGAAGAAATCATCCGCCGCGAATGGCGCGCGACGTTTCACACTCCAAACGGTTTGCAGTGCAAGTTGCTTGATCGCGAGATCGCCGGTCTGATGTATCGCGCCGGCTTCAAGTCACTGCGGTTGAGTTATGAGTTTGGAAATCCCGAACGTCTGAAGGATATGTGCAAGAAATCCAGTGACGGCTACTTTTCACGGGCTGTGCAAAATCTTTATGCGGCCGGCTACTGTCGCGGTGATGCCGATGCTTATGTTCTAGCCGCGCTACCGGGCCAGTCCATTGAGGAAGTTTTGTGGAGCATGGCATTTGTTCATGAGAAGGGGGTCAAAATTCGACTGGCGGTTTTTTCTCCCATTCCGGGAACGGTGGATTGGCAGCGGGCGCAGTCGCAGTTCGGTTTTCCCAAAGACGCCGATCCGTTGTTGTCCAACAATTCCGTTCTGTCCATTCGACCTCCCGGAACCACTTTTCACACCTTTGAAAAACTGAGTCTATTGGCGAAGCATCTCAATGAGGATTTGCGCAACGGCGCGGCGCGCTCCGCGGACAAACTTGTCACTCAAATGAAAGCGCAGTTCACGCGCTTGGAACTGTGCGGGGTCACCGCGGTCGCAGTCTAGGCGACGGAAATTTGTCTTGAAACTGGCGAGTGATTTCGTTATACTTTTGATGATGGCAGCGTCACCAATAACATTGATCACTGATTTCGGGAACCGCGATGGTTACGTTGGTGCGATGAAAGGCGTGATCTTCAACATCTATCCACAAGCCGCGATCGTTGATATCAGCCATGAAGTATCGCCGCAAAATATCGATGAAGCGGCCTTTCTGGTCATGACCACTTATAAATATTTCCCGAAGGGATCGATTCACGTGGTAGTGGTTGATCCGGGTGTCGGGGGCGAGCGGCGAATAATCTGTGCATCCGCTTTTGATTACTTCTTTCTCGCGCCAGATAACGGGGTTCTCAAATTCATTTTCAGAAAGTGCAACTCTGCGACAGTCTATGCGGTAGAAAATGCGAGCTATTTTCTCCCGAATGTCAGTCGAACATTTCATGGGCGTGATATCTTCGCGCCAGTGGCGGCGCATCTGGCGCGGGGCGTGCCGATTGAGGAAATTGGCTCGCCAATTCTCGATTATCAAACCGGACGGTTGCCGAGTCTTGACGACCGCGGTGATGAGGTGATCGGCGAAATCATTTATATCGATCGCTTTGGAAATTTAATTTCCAATATTCCTTTTAATAAGTTGGCACGATTTGACGAAACTCAAATTACGGTTCAAATTGGCGCGACTATCATCCACAAAATAGTCGACTCCTACTTTGCCGGAAAAATCGGTGAGCCGATCGCATTGATTGGCAGCGCCGGGTTTCTCGAAATCGCCGTTAACAGCGGCCACGCGCAAACAAAACTGCGTTCCACCATCGGCGACGAGGTTCGAGTTTGGCAGGATGAATGAATTAGCAGGGGAAATCTTAGAATGAATGACCGCGATCTTTTGGAGCACGATTATCATCAGCAATATCAGCAATTCTACTCGAAGCGCCGCTTCCGGATTTTTGCGAAACTGAACAGCCAAAACCCGAAGCTCAACATTATTTTATTTATAGCAACATGCGGGACGACGTTCACGACGGGATGGCTGCAGAACGGTTCCTGGCAGTCGGGTGTTTGGTATAGCGCAGCGATTATTTCGATTCTGTTTGCGCACGAAATGGGCCATTATCTTATGTGTCGCAAATATGGCATTAGGGCGACTCTGCCGTTTTTTATTCCATTCGTTCCATTCATCAACCCCTTTGGCACAATGGGGGCAGTAATCCGAATGGAATCGCCTATTCCCAGTCGTAGGGCTCTTTTTGATGTCGCAGTTGCTGGACCTTTGGCGGGGCTCGTGGTGACGATTCCTTGCATCTATTATGGCATTCAGCTATCGGAAATAGTCGATATGACGTTGCCGCAGAGTCCCGGAGCAATTACTCTCGGCGAGTCGTTTCTCTACCAGCAAATATCGAAACTCGCGATTGGCGTTCTGCCAGAGAACTATGATGTAATGCTGCACCCGCTGGCGTTTGCTGGTTGGGCCGGCCTGTTTGTGACAGCTTTGAACCTTTTGCCAATTGGACAATTAGATGGCGGCCACGTGGTCTATGCGATGATTGGCAAGCGCCACAAATTTGTGGCGTTCGCGGCGCTTGCGGCATTCGCTTTAATTTGCTTGTTTAAGTATCGGGGGTGGACGTTGCTGCTGTTGCTCATTTTATGGTTTGGTTACCGCCATCCACCGACAATTGACGAGACACCCATCGATGGTACCCGCATCGTTATTGGAATCATTACTTTGATCATTTTTATTATATCTTTTACACCGGAACCTTTCCAGTTTTGAAACCCCGTTGATTAGGAGAAGAATATGGCTTTTGCATTTCCCGATTCGATCAAGCTCGCGCAGGTACCTACTCCTATTTTTAAGCTGGAGCGCATTTCGAAAATATTTGAGGGACCGCAAATTTTCATCAAGCGCGATGATTACACCGGTGTTGCAACTACCGGCAACAAAATCCGCAAACTGGAATTTTTGCTCGCGGACGCTCAGGCCCAGAATTGCGATTATGTGATCACCTGCGGCGGCATTCACTCCAATCATGCGCGCGCCACCGCGGTGGCCGCTGCGAAAATTGGCATGAAAAGCCACCTGGTGTTGCGTAATGGCATTAGCAAAGATTTAGAGGCCAATCCATTGTTGAATCGACTCGTGGGCGCCGAAATGGAATACATAACGCCAGAGGAGTACCAGCGCGTTGGCGAGATTATGGCGCGGGTTGCAGAGAACCTCAAAATTAAAGGGCATCGGCCCTATGCCATTCCAGAGGGCGGATCGAATGAATTAGGTGCGTTGGGCTACGTGAAAGCAGCGGAGGAAATCGCCCATCAGCTCAAGGTGATGAAATTGAAAATCCAGCATATCGTCGTGCCAGTGGGTTCCGGCGGCACCTATGCCGGATTGTTGATCGGAAAATTTCTTTATGATCTACCCGCACAGATTCACGGCGTCAACGTCTGCGATAGCGCAGAATTTTTTATAGGTAAAATTCATGGCATAGTGAAAAATGCCATCAAACGCTTCAATCTGAATTTGACCATTTCCAAAAGTGATGTCAATATTATTGACGGCTATGTTGGCAAAGGATATGGCCTCAGCCGGCAGGAAGAGATCGATACCATTAAGCGGGTGGCGCAGACAGAGGGGATCATTTTAGATCCGGTTTACACCGGTAAAACCTTTTATGGACTGTACGATCAAATCCGCGCCGGAAAATTCAAATCCAACGAAAACGTCCTCTTCATTCACACGGGCGGGATATTCGGACTCTTTCCGAAGCGCTCTTTGTTCTTTTAGAATTTTTGAAGACAGGTTGATTATGCGAGAAGTCTCCCGCCATCCACGGGGATCACGGCGCCGGTGATGAAGTCGCTGCCCTTCAGTAAATACAGCACCGTGTTCACGATGTCCTGGGGATGACCGATTTTTTTCAATAAAGACAAACCCTCGATTTCTTTCCGATATTCCTCCGAAGCACCATCCTGCAGTAACACTGTTCCCGCCGCAATCGCGTTCACTTGAATGTCGGGGGCCAGTGCTTTCGCTAATCCTTTCGTGAGCGAAATCAATCCCGCTTTAGAAGCACAGTAGGGGAGAAAGCCCGGCCAGGGATCGATGCCCGCCACGTCCGTAATGTTGATGATTTTTCCGTGCCTCTGCTTCTTCATTATTTTGGCCACGGCCTGCGCGCAGAAAAAAGGCGCTTTGAGATTGATGGTAAAAAAAGCATCCCATTGCTGCTCGGTGATCTCGCCAAACGGCGTGCGAAAATAAACAGCAGCGTTATTGATTAGCACATCGATGCGATAAAAGGTTTGGAAACAGGTCTCTACAACTTTTTCAATTTCAGAAACACGACTAAAATCTCCGGGAATGAGTAAGCCCGTTCCACCGAAATTTGTTATTTCGGCGAGCGTTTCTTTAGCTTGCTCTTTCGAATGATGATAATGAATAGCGACTCTGGCTCCTTCTTTGGCGAGTCCGAGAGCAATGGCTTTGCCCACGCGAACTGCGCCACCGGTTACCAGCGCGACTTTGTTGTTTAGATCCATCGTTCTTTAAATCGATCCCAAATAAATAAGGCGTGAAAAATTTTCACGCCTATATTTTAAAACATGGGGGACTCATCTTTGAGATGAGTCCCCCATGTTTTAAGTCAATCCTGCAGTTCTGAGCGCGCCCCCAACCGAGTACTCAATTTCGAGCACATTGCTCTTCAAGCGGTTTTGCAGATCCTTGCGATCATCGACAGTGATATTCGTCACGATGCGTTCTGCAAAATTCTTGACTTCGTCGTGGCACTTTTTGATTAAGAACATTACCTCTTCCCAATTCCCTTCGATGATGATCCCCATGGATGTTAATTGATAATCCAATTCGCTCATGTCGATGATCTTCACGGCTTTGGCAATAAGTTCTTTCGTCTCTTCGCCCGTGCCAACCGGGGTAATACTTACGTGCGCTAACATGTTTGTGGCTCCTCAAAATTTTGAATCGAAATTGTGGCAAAGAATAATCAAATTCGAATTAAATGTCAAGCCCAAAGATTCCGCACGGCGCCAAATTAGGCCTTGACATTCCACACGTGAAATGATATATTACATTCCCTAATTTATATGGAACCGCAATTGGCGAGGAGATTCTTTCAAAATGATTACTGGCGCTTGTCGCGAAATTCCGCCGTTGGTTTTATGTTCATCACGCCATTGTGGATCGTCTATGAAATCTTAGCTTTCAAAATAAATAATGGATTGTTGGGCGAGTTGCGGACGGGAGTGGATGTCCTAATCAAGACTCTGCTCAGCAAATTTAGAATTCATGCAGGGCTGGCGTTAGTGATTCCTGCATTTTTTTTGATATGGTTCGTCATGCAGCAGAAGAAGAACGTTGGCAAATTCATCAAGAAACCAAGTCGCTTTGCTATTATGTTTTTTGAAAGCCTGTTGTACGCTTTATTTTTTGGGTTGATGGTAGGCTATGCGACGACCATTTTCTTTTCCAGCGGTAATCCAGGGGTTGACAATTCTAAAATCGCGACGCTGGTTGTTCATATCGGTTCGGGTGTTTACGAGGAAACGCTATTCCGTTTTGCGGTAATTACCCTTCTTGTAATAGGCCTACAAAAGGTTTTTACGCTGCATACGAATCTGAATTATATTATTGCGATTCTTATCAGCTCGTTGATTTTTGCATACAGCCATTATTTGGAAATCTTCAACGAGCCCATAGAAATCAAGTCGTTCATGTTTCGTTTTCTTGCGGGTGTGGCTTTTTCAATTTTGTTTATTCTGCGGGGGGTAGGCATTACCGCATACACACATTCTCTTTATAACATCTTGTTGATGTTCCGGCAATGACTTCCAAAAATTACGAATTCCGATTTGAGTGCCCCAACTGTGGGCAAGCCATCGCCGAATTAAGAAGGCCGGCGCTGACGGTTGATATCATTATTGAGCTGCCGTCGCCTTCAACTGAATTATGTTTTGTTTTGATCAAGCGCAAGAATCCGCCGATTGGATGGGCGCTGCCGGGCGGATTTGTGGATTACGGCGAAACGGTGGAAGCGGCGGCCATCCGCGAAGCGAAAGAGGAAACCACCCTCGATATCAAATTGAACAAGTTACTGGGCGTGTATTCGGATCCACAGCGCGACCCGCGCGGACAAACTGTGAGTGTGGTGTTCATCGCGAGGGGGCGCGGAGAACTTAAGGCGAATGACGATGCCGGGGAGGCCGGGGTGTTCACAAAGGATTCGCTGCCAAAAGAATTGGCATTTGATCACCAAAAGATTTTGGCTGACTATTTTAGACTCAAAGAAGTGGCTGCGTGAAATTTGTTTATGATCAAACGAATGTTGATGTTGCTGACGGCGGCAGCCGTTTTGATTGTTGCTGGTTTCAGCTATTGGCTTTTTTTCAAGGGCGTGGTGCCGGGAAACGAACAAACCACATACATACTGAAAATAAAGAACGGTATGTCCTTCAATGCCATTGTAAAAATGATGGCGGACGAAGGAATCATAACCAGCAAAAGGAAAGTGAGCTGGGTCGGGGAAATTTTAGACTACAAAAGTAAACTCAAAGCTGGCAAATATGAAATTGCCGGCGGCCTTTCCAGTTATCAATTGTTGCGGCAGTTGGCGAATGGCAAAGTGAAAGTCGAGTGGGTCACGATTCCGGAGGGCAAACCAGCACGAAGAATTGCCTCCGTACTGAATAACAAAATTGAAGCCGATTCGACTTGCTTCATGAAATTGGTTTTCGATGCGGCTTATGCTGAGAAGTTAGGCGTAGCTGCTCCCAGCCTCGAGGGGTTTCTTTATCCCGAGACCTATGACTTTTACTGGGGCATGCGACCAGAGGATGCAATTCCTGTGATGGTCAAGCAATTCCAGAAAAATTTTGATGATGATCTGGAAATCCGGTTGGCGCAATCCGGAATGACTTTGCTGCAAGTCGTAACTCTGGCTTCGATCATTGAAGGTGAGGCCATTGTTGAATCGGAGCGGCCTGTTATCGCCGCGGTTTATCACAACCGTTTAAAAAAACGCTTGTTGTTGCAGGCCGATCCCACGATTCAATACATCATCCCCGATGGCCCGCGCCGTCTTTTGAAACGGGATCTAGAAATCGATTCACCGTATAACACATACAAAAATATTGGGCTGCCGCCGGGCCCGGTGAATAATCCAGGTATTGCGTCAATTCGTGCGAGCTTGTACCCGGCGCAGGTGGACTATTTGTATTTCGTGGCCAACGGTGATGGCACCCACACGTTCAGTCGGACCTACGAAGAGCATTTGCGCGCCAAACAGAAGTTTGATCGTTATCGCAGAGAGATGAAAAAACGCGCGCAAGAGAGGAGGGAGGGCTAGTCAGGTGAAGAACTCGTATTTGTTGGAATCTTTGAATTCTGCTCAACGCGAAGCAGTGTTGTGTATCGAGGGGCCGGTGTTGATTTTGGCGGGCGCTGGCAGCGGTAAAACTCGGGTTCTTACTCATCGCGTGGCGTATCTCATCGATCAAAAAGGCGTCAAACCCTGGCAGATCATGGCGGTGACCTTCACCAACAAAGCCGCCAATGAAATGAAGGAACGGATTCTGAAACTCTCGCATGGAGCCGGCAAAGAGGCATGGATCGGAACCTTTCATTCTATCAGTGCGCGCATCCTGCGCGTTGAAGCCGAGTGTTTGGGATACGGCAGAAATTTTCTAATCTTTGATCGGGATGATCAGAAGCGTTTTGTCAAGAATGTGATGGATGAGATGAACATCTCAGAAAAGGAAGCGCAACCGGATGCCGTGCTAAATGCCATCAGTGGAGCGAAAAATGCGTTTGTCAGTTCCAGCGAGTACCAGGAGATCGCCAAAGCACCATTCGAATATACTGTTGCCCGGGTCTATCCTCTATACCAAAATCTCCTCAAGAAAAATAACGTCATGGATTTTGACGATCTGCTCGTCAACCCACTTTTGCTATTTCAACAGTATCCCGAAGTGTTGGAAAAGTATCAGCGTAAATTCTCGTACATGCTGGTGGACGAATTTCAAGACACCAATCGCACTCAGTACTTTTTTCTGAACTACCTGGCGGCGCGACATAAAAACCTCTGTGTCGTTGGAGATGATGACCAGTCCATCTATCGCTGGCGCGGCGCCGACATTCAAAATATACTCAATATCGAAAAAGATTATCCCAACTGTAAAATTTATCACTTGGAACAAAACTATCGTTCGACGAAGAGCATCCTCGCTACCGCAAACTCAATCGTCCGCAATAACCAGCTTCGCCGGGAAAAGACTCTGTGGACAGAAAAAGAGGAAGGCGAGAAAGTGACGATTTTGGAGTTAGACGACGCCGCTGACGAAGCTTTAACTGTGATCAGTGTCATGAAGGATGGGCTGCTGGCCGGCGGCCGCGGCTTTTCTGATTTCGCGATTTTATACCGCACCAATGCGCAGTCGCGTGTGCTGGAAGATGCTTTGCGCCAGGGGGCGATTCCTTACGTAGTGGTTGGCGGAGTGAAGTTTTATGAGCGTAAAGAAATCAAAGACGTTCTGGCATATTTACGTTTGGTCTGCAATTCCAACGATTCGGTGAGCTTTAAGCGAGTGGTTAATTTCCCCTTACGCGGCATCGGCGAAAGCTCGCTGCTCAAACTGGAAGAGTTTGCCCGCGCCAACTCGATCTCACTTCTGGCCGCTGCTGGCCGGGTCGAAGAGGTCACGCCGATTTCGCCGCGTATTCGCAAAAGCATTTTTGAATTTCACCAACTAATCGCAAAGTATTCCTCGTTACGGCAACAATTCTCAACTGGCGAGCTGGCGCAAGCGCTTGTGGATGAAATTGGCATTCTGCGTTCCTTCAAAGATATCAATACCGAAGAATCGTTCAGTCGCGCCGAGAACGTTCGAGAATTGCTGTTAGCGATTGTGAATTACACAAAAAGCAATAAAGACGCGAGTCTCGATACTTTTCTTGAAGAAGTCGCGTTGATTACCGATATCGACACCTGGGATGAGCGTTCCAATGCGGTGACCCTGATGACTCTGCATAGCGCCAAGGGGCTGGAGTTTCCAGTGGTGTTCATCACCGGTTTAGAGGAGGGACTGTTCCCGCTGTCGCGCAGCTTTGACAACATCGCGGATTTAGAAGAGGAGCGGCGCTTGTTTTACGTGGGGGCAACTCGCGCACAAGAAAAATTGTTTATATCCTGGGCGGCCGTGCGTCTGCGCTATGGTGAGAGCTTCAACAGCTTGCCTTCGCGATTTTTGAAGGAGCTGAATCCGGAGTCTATTGAAACTAAAAATCTGCGTCGAATTTACCACTATCGCAGCGAGAATGTCTCGCCGACTTATGATCCCATCTATGAAGAAGCTTTTGACGAATATGAGGAGATAGTCCGGGGTCGCGAAGTAAAGCACGAGTTGTTCGGGCTTGGAAAAATTGTGCAGACCGATGGACATGGTGAGAACATGAAGATTACCGTCCGATTTTATGAGGCTGGAGAAAAGCGTCTTGTAGTAAAATACGCCAATCTTCAAGTTCTTTATTAGAGAGGAATCATGAACCACTTGATATCGAAATACCGTTTTTATTTGGCGCTTGCCTTTTTTAGCACATTGGCTGCAAATTCCTCATTCACTCAGGTGGAAAAGCCAAGCGAGGAGTTCGATTTTGCAAAGAAACTATACGAGGACAAGCTCTACGAAATGGCCGGCGAGCAATTTCGGAGCTTCGCGCAAAAATATCCGGAGCATGAGAAAGGAGACGACGCCCTATTTTTATCCGGCAATGCATTTTTCGATAATCAAGACTATGCCCAAGCCGTCGAATCATATAAAGAATTAGAAATTACTTTCATACAGTCGCAATTGCTTCCAGAGGCTCGGTTTCGATTGGCTCAATGTTTTTTACTTCAAGGGAAGTTTGAGGATGCGGCTGGGCTTTATCGCCGCGTAGCGGTTTTTCATCCGGAAAGTTCTTGGGCGTCGAAGGCGTTTTTTGAGGCCGGTCGAGCTTATTTGAAAGCGGGCAAACTTAAACCAGCGCGCGATAGCTTTCTAACCCTGATTCAGACCTATCCGGACTCGCCCGAGAAACTGCAAGCGTATTATGAGTTGATCAAAAGCTATTTTGAAAATAGCGATTATGCTGAAGCGTTATCCCAAATTGATGGCGTTTTCCGGGCCTTTGGGTCCGACTTTAATGACCCTCGCGTCTATTTATTGCGCGCTGCAATTTTTACCAAGCTCGCCAACACTGCCGAAGCCGAGGCGATTTATCTCAAACTGCTCAAAGAATTTCCGAAGCATGGACTTGCCCAAGAGGCAAATCTCCACCTCGGTGTACTTTATGTAAATCGTGGATTGAATGAAAAGGCGCTGCCATACCTCGATAATTTTATCGCCAACGGAGGAGACCCAGGGCTGATTTCTCAAGCTTATACTCAAAGGGGTGATGCGCTTTTTTTAATGGGCAGGTTTGATGATGCGGAAAATGATTATAGTGAAGCCCTAAATCGTGTGGAAGGAACTGATAAAACTTCTATTAAAATAAAATTGGCTCGGATTCAGAGCGAACTTGGAAATTACGAGGCCTCAGAAAAAAATCTGCGTGAAATTATCAACGCGAATTTGGCGGATTCGAGTCAAATTGGGAAGGTTTATATGAACCTCATTGAGGTTCTAACCAAATCCGGAGCCTACCGGGAGGCAATCAGCGCGAGCCTTAAGTTTTCCCGGCGATTTCCAGAAACTGAAGAAGTGTCATGGTTTTATTTTAAGAATGCAGATATTTTTGAAAGACATTTAAATGATTACTCTAAAGCGCTGCGGGCTTATGACCTGTTCATTGATACCTTCCCATTCCACCCGCATGTCGATGCGGCGCAATTCGGCATCGCGCGTTGCTATCAAAGACTCGGCGATTTTCGCCTCGCACTTCAGGAGTATTCCAAGTATTTGACGCGCTATCCTGCGGGGGACGATTACCCACTTGCCCAAATACACCATATTATGATAAGTGAAACCGCTTCCCTTGAATCCAGTCTAACGGCATTTTCAAACTTGCTGAGAAAATCTCCGGCAATTGATAACGCGTTAGAATGGCCCTTCGAATTGGGAAAAGTTTATTTCGACGCCAAGGATTTCAAGCCGGCAATCAATGAATTCCGCACCGTCCTGCAACTGGCAAATGATGCTGCGACTAAGCATGAGGCTTATCACCTTCTTGGGCGTTCTTATTTTTTAGCAGCAGAAAAAGCGACGTTGATGGAAGAGCCAAGTTTGGTTGCCAGCTATTTGGACAGTGCCTCAATTAGTTTGAATTTCTTGATCACCAATACCGATTCCACACGTTGGGTTGATGAAGCATTTTTACTGCTGACCCGCGTTGAAGAGTTAAAAATTCAGGTTACGCTGTCAAACGATTCGAGGCTGATTGAGATTCTTAATGAATGGGAAAAGCGCGTTCCTGATAGTAGATTCGAGGATATCATTTCTATCGAAATCGGCAATGAATTGTTTGCTGCTGGCGCAGACCGGGCTGTGTTGCAAGAAGCGCTACGACGGTATCGCGCGGTTATTGAATTTCACAAAGGAAGTTCATTTTACCCTGAGGCCTTATTCAAGGAGGCGTTTGCGCTCCTTAAATCCGGGTCCGACAGCCTCGCGCTGGAGAAACTCGCCGACTTCATTTCCCGCTTTCCCAAAACCGCTTTTTCTGCCGAGGCGCTACTTCTGAAAGCTAAACTGGATCGCAAGTACGAGGACTTTAACGGTGCAATCAACAACTTAAAACGGCTGCTGGCCGATTTCTATTATTCGCCGCTGGCAAAAACTGCGCAAAAGGAGTTGGCCGACATCCATTTTCAAACTGGCGATTATGACTCGGCGCTCAAAGGCTATCAGCAGCTCGACGAGATTCGTTTTGAGGGGACGAATGGCGCCATCAGTTTGAACGATGCGACGTTTTATGAAGCTCGCGCCAATGAAAATCTCAACCAATTGGACTTGGCGCTGGAGCAATATTTAGATTTTGTCCGTCAAAATCCGGCGCACGAGGACGTTCCCGATGCGTTGCTGGCGGTGGCGCGCATTTGCCAGAAACAAAAGAATGTGACGCTAGCAAAAGAGTATTATCAAAAATTGCTAACCCATCAAGCTCAACCGGCGTATCAGTTTCAGTGCCATATTGCGTTGGGTGACATTTTTTTCAGCCAGGACCTTTACAACGATGCTCTCAATCACTACTTTGCGGCAGTAAAATTAGCCGCGAACTTGACAGAGGAAGAATACCCCGCAAAACAGGCAGTACGATGTCGGTATAAGCTGCGGGAATTTACTGCCGGCGACTCAGAAGCGGCGGTTTTTGAGAAAAAATTTAAGGACGCAAGAAATGCGCAAGCGCAGTTTTTAATTGATAAAGGGCACGCCTATCTCTCCGACAAGAATTTCGAACTCGCGGAGAAAACTTTTAAAAAACTGCGCGGTGATTTCAAGGGAACCGATTTCGGCGCCGAAGGAGAGTTCGGATTGGGGAAGGTATACTTGATCACTAACCACACGGAAGATGCCCTAAAAATTCTTACAGAGATACCTTCGAGATATCCTGACAGCGCCGTGACGCCGCAGACTTATTTTAACCTCGGCGATTTTTATTACAAGTCCCAGCAATTGGAAAACGCCATTGGCGCCTTTCGAAAAATTTTGCCGCATCCGAAAGCTGGGGTTTACCACCAATCCGTTTTGCGCTATCTCATCAAGTGTTATAGCGACCTGACGTGGTGGGACATGGCAATAGTGACAGTGCGGGAATATCTGAATACTTATCCGCGCGCCGAAGATGTCTTTGATCTGAGGATCGAAGCAGCGCGGCTGTTGATGAATTTGCGAGAGTATCCCAGGGCTATTGAGGGCTTCACCGCGCTGCAGCCGTTCGCCAGTCCAGAATCTGAGGCCGAAATTCAATTCTATATTGCCCAATGCTATCGGGAAATGGGTAACTTCAGCCGCGCGGTGGCTGAGTATTTCCGGGTAAAATATCTCACCGCACCGACTAAATTGCCGTGGCACGTCACCGCGCTTTTTGAAGCCAGCAAATGCCTGATTAATCTCGATGAAATTGAGCAAGCGAAAACCGTTCTCAAACGGATTGTCAGCGAGGAGGGCATGGGGAGTAATTTCGGCCGCTTTGCCGCTGAAAAGCTGGAGGAATTGGAGACGGAGCAAAACGTCCGTCGCTGATAAACCGGGCCACTTCCCGCCGTAAATTTTTTGATCCTCGACTGATTCGTTTTAGTATAATGTCCAAGAGCTCAAGGTTGTACCATTCCAGCGGAATAAATTCCTTAAATGCGAGTATTAAAGTCAGCCGTGGTCACGTGACCCCTTTTTGAACACAAAAGGCCGTGCAGAAATGGAATCGTCATCAAACGACAAAGATATTTTGAATTTCGTCAAAAGATCGCTTTCAGGTGATGCGAACGCTTTTGAATGGATTATTAAGAAGTACCAGAAGCGAATCTACTTCACCGTCCTGCAGCTGGTTATGAATCACGACGATGCGGATGATGTCATTCAAGAGACTTTCATCAAGGCATACACCAAGCTCGACACCTATGATGAGAATTATCCGTTCTACCCGTGGCTGTATCGCATCGCCGTGAATACAGCTCTAAATCATCAGAAAAAGAAATCAAGAACGCGAGCGCTTTCTTTGGATGATCTCGATGGCAACAATCATCAGCACGATTTGTCCGAATCGCCCCAGCAGGCGTTTCAAGCAGAAGGTGGAGAATTGCTCAGCAAATTGAAAGTGGCGTTAGGCAAAATTCCGCCTGAGCAGCGCGCGGTGTTTTTGCTGCGTGTGCGCGAAGAATTAAGTTATCAGGAAATCAGCGAAACTTTGCAAATATCGATTGGAACCGTTATGTCCCGGCTTTCCAGGGCCCGTGACAAGTTAAGAACTTTACTGAATGGTTATCTTGAGATCAAAAATATCGAGGTGTAAGGAATGAATTGTTACGACGCGAAAGAAAAAATCGGCATGTACATGGATGCAGTTCTTGATGATGCCGAAACGGAGGAAATGGCCGAACATCTCGCTAATTGTTCGGCCTGTGCGTTGTTGTATACAGCTCTAAAAAAAGTAGAGGTAGTTTTTAAAACTGATTTTTTGCCTCAGCCGCCGCCTGAATATTGGAACACCCTGCCGCAGACGGTGACTCATCGCTTAGGGCTGCGTAAAGGACGATCAGTATTCAAAGAAGTCTTTGGTTTAATACAAAATCTGCTGGCCCCGCCAACCGTCAAGTGGGGTCTTGCCGGAGCGGTGGTGGTCATGGTCTTAATATTTTCCCTGCGAAGTCTGTTCCTGCCTGAGAACGAAGTATCGATAATTCAACCTAATTTAGGTGTCAGTGAAAATCGCACGCCGCAAAATCCTGCCATAGCGCAAGAACCCGGAATTTTCCAGACAGCGGAATTTTCACAGCGCAGAACAGAAATAACCCTCGTTCCTCAAACCAGCGTGACGGGATTGCCCGTGGCGTCTGATTATGATGAAAGTATGAAAGCCGGAAATGTGCAAAGCTTGCCGGTGCGCCGTCAAGCATTCAAGCCCCCGCAGCAAAACAAAGTTTTGTATCCGACTACCGAATTCAGTACTGATTTATTTGCCAAGGTGGACGAGCTAGAGGCAGAGGACGCTGCGCGGTGGCGCGTCTTTGCGCTGACTTTGAGTGGAGATGCCCGTCGGACATCGACCTCTGCGGACGCCTCTCGCATCGACGATCCGCAGAACAGTTTCTCGCAGACACTTTGGATTGCCCAGCAGAGCACAGCGATGGATGAAAAGCGCAATATCTGGCTTTCATATATCGGCCGCGAAAAAGATCCTACCTATCGCGCGCTCGGAATCTACAATCTTGGTTTGACATTAGCGAAAATAGCCGAAGACAGCAAAGATCCTCAAAAAGCCAAAGAGGCGGCGGCTTTCTTTAAAGAATACGAGGATTTGTTAAAAATTCACATGGGCAATGAGCGGTACCTTTTGAAGATGAAAGTATTTGAGTCATTGCTAAATAATTGAATGAAAATGAGAAAGATATTTATCTGTGCCGGAATAGCGCTTCTGGTGATCAATGGCTCTGTCTGGTCGCAGGGTTTCATCATTCCAAGCGATAATACGGCGACCATTCCCAACCTTCTTTCACATACTGTTGAGATCGATATAACCGATCAGGTTTCGAAAGTTCAAGTTGAGCAAGAATTTTTTAATCCCGGCAAGTTCACAATCGAAGGGATTTACTATTTTTCGCTTCCTAAAGATGCAACTGTCTCGGCGTTTTCGCTCATCGCCGACGGCAAAGAACTGCCGGGCGAGCTGCTTGAGAAAGACGCAGCCGCCCGCCTTTATGATGAAATCGTCAGAAAAAACATTGATCCCGCGCTGCTTGAAATGGTGGATCACAAATTCTTTCGGGTGAAAATCTTCCCAATCCCGCCGGGCGAGCACCGGAATATCAGCCTCACTTATTCGCAGATTTTAAGTAACAACGACGGGTTGGTGAAACTGGTTTATCCACTGCGCGGTAACTTTCAGTCGGCGAATGTTCCAGAAGTTTTTTTCCGCCATCAAACAGTTCCTCAGAACGAAGCCATCTCAATAAATGAAACCAGTGAAAAAATCACTGTCAAGATCAAAGCCACCACGGCATTGAAAAATATCTATTCGCCAACCCACAAAATCGAGATCTTGCGCCAGTCAGACAACTTTGCGCGGATTCAATACGCGGGGAAACGCCGAGCGTCTGCCGCAGGTGACTTTATTCTTTATTATGCCCTCGATGACAGCGACTTTGGCATGAACCAGCTCGCTCAGCGCGATGGCGATGATGACGGCTTTTTCATGATGCTGATTTCGCCGAAGGTAAAAATTTCCAAATCTGGTATCATAAACAAAGAACTGATTTTTGTGTTGGACATTTCCGCCAGCATGGTCGGCGATAAAATCTCACAAGCTAAGGAAGCTTTGAACTTCTGTATAAATAGTCTCGGCAGCAACGAATATTTTAATATCATTCTATTCAGCACCGAAGTAAAGTTGTTTAAACGGGAGCTGGTCAGCGCGGCGAGCTTCAAATATGAGGCGCTGGATTTCATCAATCATATTGAAGCTAAAGGCGGCACGAACATCAACGAGGCCCTGCTGACCGCATTGGATATGAAAAGCAACCGCAGTCATTCATCCAAGATTGTTTTTATAACCGATGGTCTGCCAACGGTCGGCGTGAAGGACATCGATGAAATTCGGCGCAACATTAAACGCTTGAATAGTGAGAAGTTCCGGATTTTTACCTTTGGCGTCGGCTACGATGTCAACACTCAGTTGCTTGACGGCATCGCTCAGGATAGCCGGGCCGTCTCAGATTATATCGAGCCGGAGGATGATATTGAAATCACCATTGGCGGATTCTACAGCAAGATCAGCGAACCGGTATTGTCGGCGCTGGAATTGGACTATGGTAATGTTGAAGTCGCAGATGTTTATCCGAAAGAGCTGCCCGATTTGTTTAAAGGCTCTCAGATGACGATCGTTGGACGATACAAAAACCCAACATCGGGTGACATAACGTTGACCGGACAACTGAACGAAATGAAAAAGAGTTTTGAATATTCTATCAATTTTCCAAAATATGCTGAAGACAGCCCGCAACTGCCGCACCTTTGGGCAACAAGGAAAATTGGGTTTCTTCTGGAGCAAATCAAGCTGAATCCCAATGAACAGGAAAACAAGTCCGTGATTGCGGAGGTTGTGGATCTCAGCAAAAAGTATGGAATCGTGACGCCATTTACGTCTTATTTGATTAACGAAGATGAATTCCCACGAGTCACGCAAACAAGCGAACCCTGGCTTAGTGCTGGCAATGATGGCCGGGTACAGTTTTCTGCAACGGAGGCGAGCGTGGGCAAGACCGCCGTTTCATATAGCAAGACGTCACGACGTTTGCAGGATGCTGTAACTTTCGAACAGAAAGAATCGCCAGGAATTCGATATGTCGGCGGACGCAGTTTTGTGCGCGATAGCGGTTACTGGCGCGATCTGGAGTGGCAGGAGCCAGGGACTCCGCTCCATATCAAGTATAGGAGTGGCGCCTACTTCGTTCTGCTAAAAACTCTTCCGAAAACGGCAATCTATCTTGCCATGGGAGCCAAAGTCATTTTCAAATTCCAAAAAAAATTTGTAAAAATAGATGAAAAGGGATTAGAAGAAATGACAACTGTTGGAATAAAATCCTTTTTCGAGAATAATTAAATCAAGTATACGTTTTCCTCAAATCAATACCCCTCCTCCTTTTAGCCATGAAAGGGCCGCGTTCAATCGCGGCTTTTTCATTTTAGTCACCTCGGTCCGATTGACCTTTTGACGATTATTCTTTATGATTAATATGCCTATGCAACCGTTGATCATTGACGAAAAAATCGAAGAATCAATTCGAATTTCGCTGAAAGAAGATCTGGGTTCTCTTGGCGATATCACAAGCGATTGGCTACTGCCGGCGGCTGCAACCGCCCAGGCCAGGATTATTGCCAAGGCGCCGGGAGTCATCGCCGGAATCACGATTGCAGAGCGGGTTTTTCAACTGGTTGATAACGGGCTTCGCTTTGAAAACATGGTCGCCGATTCAACCAAAGTCAAAGCCGCGGATCTAATTCTGAAAGTTGCTGGATCCGCCGGAAGCATTCTCACAGCCGAACGCACTGCGTTGAATTTCCTGCAGCGCATGTCGGGCATCGCCACATTGACTAATCAATTTGTCGAGAAGGTTTCCGGCACCGGCGCAAAAATTTTAGATACCCGCAAAACCACTCCCGGCCTGCGCACGTTGGAAAAATATGCGGTTCGCGCCGGCGGCGGACATAACCATCGCATGGGGTTGTCCGACATGATTTTGATCAAGGAAAACCATATCGCAGCCGCGGGCGGACTGTCCAAAGCGGTCGGCCGGATTCGCGGGCAAATGCAAAAGAGAAATCTAAAGCTGGCTGTCGAAGTAGAAGCGCGGACAATAGAGGAAGTGAGAGAAGCGGTCGCGTTACGCGTTGACAGGATAATGTTAGACAACATGTTGCCCACGCAGATTCGTGAGGCCGTAAAAATTGTAGGTCGGACCGTGGAATTGGAAGCCTCTGGCGGCGTCACGTTGGAAATCGTTCGCGAAATTGCCGAGACCGGCGTCGATTATATTTCGGTGGGCGCGCTCACGCATTCGGCTAAAGCCCTCGATCTCTCCCTCCTTCTGAAATGAGCTTGATTTTGAGCCTCACCTTTTGTACTTTTCGCCATGTTGAAAAAAATCGATCACATCGGCATTGCAGTTGCTGACCTCGAAGCGGCGATCAAAAAATACGCCGACATCACCGGCAAGCCAGCGGCTCATAAAGAAATCGTCCCGGAGCACAAAGTGACCACAGCGTTTTTTCCTATCGGGGAAACTCGACTCGAGCTTCTAAAGGGAATCGATCCCGATTCTTCGATTTCGAAGTTTATTGAAAAGCGGGGCGAAGGCATCCATCACATTTGTTTTGAGGTGGAAGACTTGGCGCAGGTGAAAAGGGCATTGTCCCAGCAGGGTCTCGAATTTGTTGACACGCCTGAACGTGGAGCGGTTGGCTCAAAAGTGGCGTTTATTCATCCCAAAAGTACCGGCGGGATTTTGATGGAGTTGGTGGAATATCCCAAGAAGGTTGAATGCATATAACAGTCGTAGAATTGCCAGAATACGTACGACGCGCAGAGCGGCTACTGGACGATGATGAACGAAATAACTTGATTTATTTTCTCTCAACTCACCCTAAATCTGGTGTACTTATGCAGGGAACGGGAGGTATAAGAAAGCTCAGATGGGCGCGAAAAGGAAAAGGTAAAAGTGGCGGCGTTCGCGTCATCTGTTTTTTCTATGATGTCAAAATGCCGTTGTTTCTGTTAACAATTTTGGCAAAGGAGAGAAGGAGAACTTAAGCAAATCTGAACGGAATGAATTAAGTAAATTGGTAAGCGTCTTAATCAAAACGTACAGGAAGTAAAATATGAGCGAATTATTTGACAGTATAAAACAAGGATTAAAGGAAGCCATAGAATTTGCTGAAGGAAAAGACAATGCTGCTAAAGTTTTCCAACTGTCTGCAATTGACGTAAAAAAATTACGCCAAAAGATCGGAATGACGCAAACCGAGTTTGCAGGATTCTTAGGAATAAGCCTTGCAACCTTGCGACATTGGGAAAGAGGCGACCGAACTCCACGTGGTCCAGCTTTAATCCTGCTCAATTTAGTTTCGAAAGATCCCAAAGCGATTTTTAATGTGTTGACCCGGTAGAGCCCTGCTATTTATTGGAGGCGCCAACGGTGTAGGGCGCGGCTCGAAAACTGACGTTTATTCACCCCAAAAGCACCGGCGGGATTTTGATGGAGTTGGTGGAATATTCTAAGAGCGGTAAATAAGGAGGATATTATGGACAAGAAAAAAATAACTGCAACGGATACCCTTACTTTATCCATTCCAGAAAGAATTCAATTAGTCGAGGACATTTGGGATACCATTGCCGCGGACGCGCAGTCTGTTGAATTAACCGAAAATGAGAGAAAAATGATTGACGAACGTTTGGAAGCTTACCACAGAAATCCGGTCTTAGGATCTCCCTGGGAAGAAGTTTATAAAAGAATTGTTGGTGGAAGTGAGATATAAACTCATAATTCGGTCCGAGGCCGAAAATGACTTAAAAGAAGCATTCTCATGGTATGAAGGTAGAAGGGAAGGGTTGGGACACGAGTTCCTTTCACAGGTTAAAGCTGGGCTTACTTCTATAGAAAAAAATCCCAAAACATTTCCACAAGAATATAAAGAAACAAGAAAATGCCTGATTAAAAGATTCCCATATAAAATAATCTACATCATAGAAAAGTCAAAGGTCGTAGTCCTGGCAATAGTCCATCACAGAAGAAGTCCAGATTTGATAATGAAGAGAAGAGACTTTTCCCTATGAGTGAAACCGAGGCAAAGACAATTAACGAAAGATTGAAGAATCTTCCCCAAAAACCCGGCTGCTATTTATTCCAAGACGGCAAAGGGAAGATCATTTATATCGGGAAAGCCAAAGTGCTCCAGAATCGTGTACGTTCGTATTTCCAAAATGGGCGTTTCGAAGGGGCAAAATTGGAGCGGCTGAAATCGAAAATCGCCGATCTGGAAACTATCGTCACCGACACTGAAATGGAAGCGCTGATCTTGGAGATGAATCTCATCAAAGAATACAAACCGCGTTACAATGTCAATCTCAAAGACGACAAAAGCTACCCGTACATTCGTGTTACCAACGAGCGTTTCCCGCGTATTTTCCCGACACGCAAAATCATCCGCGACGGCTCGCGCTATTTCGGGCCGTACACCGACGTTGGGTCTATGCGCAATCTGCTGAAATCGGTGAAACGACTATTTCCGAATCGCAGCTGTAATTACGATTTGACAGAGGAAGCCGTCGCTAAAAAGAAATACAAACTCTGTCTCGACTACCATATCAAAAAATGCGATGGTCCCTGCGAAGGACTGATTGGCGAAAATGATTACAAAGAAACTGTTGAGCAGATCGTCAAATTCATCAACGGCAAAAATAATCAGGTGGTTGTGGAGTTGAAAGAAAAGATGTGGCGGCTGTCGGAGACGAAACGTTACGAAGAAGCTGCGCGCGTCCGCAACCAGATTCAATCCATAGAAGAATTTCAATACAAACAAAAAGTCGTCACCGATGACGCCACCGACCGTGATATTGTTACTGTTGCGATGGAGGGCGAAGATGCGTGCGGCGTGGTCTTCAAAGTGCGCGACGGCAAGATTTTGGGCCGCCAGCATTTTTATTTAAATGGGGTAGAGGAGGAGACGTACGAAAATGTCGTTGCGTCATTTCTTAAACAGTTTTATCTGAAATCAGATTTCATTCCCGAAGAAATTTATTTGCCGGTGGAAATTCCGGAAGCCCAGCCGGTGGAGATTTGGCTGTCGGAAAAAGCGGGGAGCGCGGTGAAACTCATCAATCCGAAGATTGGCCAAAAGGCGAAGTTGATGGAGATGGGAATGAAGAACGCCCACCTGCTGCTGGAAGAGTTGAAGCTGCAGAAGCTTAAGCAAAAGGACTACGTGCCGCACAATGTCAAAGCCCTTCAGCGCGATCTGCGCTTGAAGAATCCACCGCGCCGGATCGAGTGTTTCGATATCTCCAACATTCAGGGCACGAATCCTGTTGCGTCGATGGTGACGTTCGTCAATGGCAAGCCGAAAAAGAGCGACTATCGCCGTTTCAAAATCAAAATCAAAGAAACTCCCGATGATTTCGCGATGATGGCCGAGGCCGTGCGCCGGCGCTACAGCGGATCGCTAGCCGAAAAATTAGAGCTGCCGGATCTGATTTTGGTCGATGGCGGCAAAGGCCAGCTCTCAACAGCAGTCGGTGTTTTGACCCAATTGCAGCGAACGGATATTCCAGTGGCTGCTTTGGCAAAGCGCTTGGACGAGGTGTTTGTTCCGGAGTCGCCGGATTCGCAGAACATTCCCAAATCTTCCTCCGGGCTGAAGCTTCTGCAGCAGATTCGCGACGAGGCGCACCGGTTCGCCGTCACCTATCATCGCGTGCTGCGGCGCAAACGCACGATTATTTCCGCACTGGATGCCATCGCTGGAATTGGGCCGGCGCGGCGGCGTGCACTCATCAAACATTTCGGATCCGTGAGTAGCATCCGCGAAGCCGCCATCGATGAAATCGAAATGGTCGAGGGCATAACCAAAGATTTAGCCAAGAGAATCTGGGAACACTATCATATTGTGGATGGCCGTAAAATTGATTTCGCGCGAGAATAAACACCGAGGATTCCGTTGGTTTCTGCTCCTCTCGCTGCCGATACTTTTGGGCGCTGGTGATAAGGCTTATGATCCCACCACGTTAGTTTATCCAGCATTTTTGCACACCATGGGAATTCGTAAAGCGACCAAAACCCATCTGGCGATTTACACCAAGAACAAAGTCAAAGTGCATGATCCCCAGGGTATCTCTGTAGTGCGCTTAAAAAGCTGGGACCGGCCCAATGATCCCAACGACGATGACGAGGTCACGGGGTACGGAGTCAATTCCGGCGAAAACTTGATTGTTTACAATACTTCGATGACGGCGCTGGGTTTTTATGGCCTGAATGAAAAGGGTGATCGCGCTTTGAAAAATCCTCGCGGCGTGGCGGCCAACGAAATTGGCGACGTTTATGTTGCGGACACCGGCAACCATCGCATTGTGAGGTTCAAGAATCCGACGCGCAGTCTCACATTCGTCAAAGGCATCGGTGGATTGGGGGCAGCGCCGGGTTTTTTCAACGCGCCCGAAGGAGTGGCGATGGATAGCCGGGGCCGTGTTTACGTCAGTGATACTGGCAACCATCGCATTCAGGTTTTGCGCGCGGACAGTGTCCTCGATTTCTGGTTTGGCAAACCGGGAGAGAAAGATGGTGAGCTGCGGCAGCCATCCGGTATCGCTGTCATCGACCGCGGCCAACTCTGGTCGTACTACAAAGACGAATTTCTCGTCGTCATCGATCTCAATTACACGCGTGTTCAAAAATTTACTCTGGATGGAAAATTCCAGAAAGCGGTGCGGCTGAGCGAGGTCGGTTTTCCAAGTGGCCAACTCGCGTATTTGGCCATCGATTATTACAGCAACGTCTGGGTGACGGACTTTGCCAATCACTGCGTCCACAAATTCGATCATGACCTCAATTATTTGACGACGTTCGGTCGCAGGGGCACGGGTGACAAAGAATTCTTCGAGCCGCGCGGCATTGCCATTTACCAACGCTTCGGCCAGGTGTTCGTCGCGGAAAAGGAATCGGCGCAATATTTCTGGGTAGGCACCGACGTCTTCAATTTTGAAGCTTCGTGGCGCCCAACGCTTGGGGTCATTCAATTGAATTTCTTTCTTACCGAGCCGTCCTATTTGACACTCTCGGCAACTTTGCCGGGCAGCCAAAATCCCGTTGATGTTTTCGCTAAAAAACAATATTTTTCAGGTAGTCAAAAAGTCTATCTGAATGCGAACATCGAAGGCGGCCCGCTTGAAGATCTGGAAGCTCAGGAAGGTTCTTTTAACAACGATGGCAAGACGTTCGCAAAAGGCAAGTACGTTTTCAAGTTGAAGGTGGAGCCGACTTACTCATCGTATAAATATTTTTTTAAAGAAGTCAACAGCGAAGTGTCGATCAAATAATTACCGCAAAACACCTATGAAGAAAAATCTGTTTCTCGTTTTGATTGGGTTAACTTTGAGTGCCGAGAGCTTTTCCCAAACCTCATGGAAAGTGTTGCCTAACTCACCAAGCAATATTCGCAGACATGACGACGTTTTTTTCGTTGACGCTTCGACCGGTTGGATCGTTAACGGCCAGGGAAACATCTTCAAGACTACCGATGGCGGAGAAAACTGGTCACTGCAATTCAGCACAGACGCCTACCTCAGAAGCGTTGGTTTTCTTGATGCACAAAGAGGCTGGGTCGGAACCCTCAATCGCGATCATATCCTATACACGACCTCAGATGGCGGACTCACGTGGACTGAAGTGACTAACATTCCCGCTCCAAAGCCCCTTGGTATCTGCGGAATCTCCGCGGTGGACGATTCGGTGGTGTATGCTTCGGGCAGGTACAATAGTCCGGCACGGGTTATCAAGACCACCGATAGCGGGGCCAGCTGGACGTCGATAAGCATGGATCAATATGCCAATGGATTGGTGGATTGTTACTTTCTGCGCGCCGATTCCGGTTTCGTTGTCGGCTGGAAAGGGGATACTTACACTACCGGAATTCCTGTGATTTTGTTCACTGTTGATGGCGGAAAGACTTGGCTGCGGCGCTACACGGGCAAAGAGGAAGCTGAAATATGCTGGAAAATCTCTTTTCCCTCGCCGCAAGTTGGATATGTCTCTCTTGAAATTTTCCACGATGGGCCGACCTTCTTTTTGGACACCTCAGATGGGGGGGTAACGTGGCGCGAAAAAAGGTTCGCTGATAATCGTGCCGATGTGCAAGGTATCGGTTTCTTGAACGAAACCACCGGCTGGATTGGCGGATGGGGCTTGAGCGCTTTCGAAACCTCAAACTCGGGCCAGTCGTGGCATTCAGCCGGATTTGGAATGAATATCAACCGATTTCGTTTCCTCAGCGATACCCTGGGTTACGCGGTCGGCCAACGAGTTTACAAATATTCCAAAGAAGCGCCGTCCGCGGTGGAGTCTCCGGATCAAACTTCTGCGCCGAGCGACTTTCGTCTCGAACAAAATCATCCCAATCCGTTTAACCCCGAAACCACGATCCGATATAGCATCGGTCGAACAGGACCAGTCAGTCTGCAAGTTTTCAATTTATCCGGGCAACTCATTGCGACGCTAGTCGAAGAGGTCAAGTCGACCGGAGAATACGAAGTGAAATTTGACGCCAGCAATTTGCCCAGCGGAATCTATTTCTATCGACTTCTCGCAAATCAAAAATTCCTGAGTCGAAAAATGGTGCTCGCAAAGTAACCCCTTGATTCAGAAGGCATGACCGAACCAAAAGTTGACATTGACGTCGCCAAATCGCACGGCCTATCAGAAGAAGAATATCAGAGAATTCTCGACATTCTGGGAAGAGTTCCCACTTTCACCGAGTTGGGAATTTTTTCAGTGATGTGGTCGGAGCACTGCAGTTATAAAAATTCTATTGCACTTTTGAAAACCCTGCCGCGCGACGGCAAGCATTTGCTGGTGAAAGCCGGTGAAGAAAACGCCGGGCTGATCGATATCGGCGATGGCTTGGCCGTAGCGTTCAAGATTGAAAGCCATAATCATCCCTCCGCAGTGGAACCGTATCAGGGCGCGGCCACGGGAGTTGGCGGAATTTTGCGCGATATTTTCACTATGGGCGCTCGCCCCATCGCTGCTCTGAATTCGCTGCGCTTTGGATCGCTGGATGATCCGCGTGTGCGCTATTTGTTCGATGGCGTGGTGCGCGGCATCGGCGATTACGGCAACTGCTTCGGCGTGCCGACGATCGCCGGGGAAGTGTATTTCGAAGAATGTTATACCGGCAATCCGCTGGTGAACTGCATGGCCGTGGGCATTGTGAAACACGAGCGCATTGCCAAAGCCATAGCTAAAGGAGAGGGCAACCCGGTGATGATCATCGGCTCTTCAACTGGACGCGATGGCATTCACGGCGCCACCTTTGCATCCGAAGAAATCGACGAAGGATCGGAAGCGCGCCGGCCGCAGGTGCAGGTGGGCGATCCCTTCACTGAGAAACTACTGCTTGAAGCAACGCTGGAATTAATCAAACAAGATTTGATTATCGGAATTCAGGATATGGGCGCCGCGGGCATCACCTGTTCCACCAGTGAGATGTCAGCTCGCGGAGAGAGCGGAATGAACATCAATCTTGATCATGTTCCCCTGCGCGAAAATGGCATGACGGCTTACGAGATCATGCTTTCTGAATCGCAGGAACGGATGCTGGTGGTGGCGAAAAAAGGCAGAGAAGATGCGGTCAAAGCCGTCTGCAAAAAGTGGGATCTGAATTCTGAAACCATTGGCGAAGTGACAAGCTCGCCGTTGCTGAATGTTTTTCACAACCGCAAAAAAGTCGCGAGCATTCCTGCTGAAAATCTGGTTTTGGGCGGTGGTGCGCCGGTTTATCACCGCGAAGCCCGAAAGCCGGAGTATCTTGACAAACTGCATTCTTTCGATTTGTCCTCGCTTCCCCAGCCAAAGAATTATAACGACATCCTGATCAAACTTCTGTCCTCGCCGAATATTGCCAGTAAGGAGTGGGTCATCCAGCAATATGATCACATGGTTCGCACCAACACAGTCGTGCTGCCTGGTTCTGACGCTGCAGTCGTTCGCATCAAAGGCACGCGTCGCGCCTTAGCCATGAAAACCGATTGCAACGGACGGTATGTTTTTCTCAATCCGCGAATGGGCGCAAAGATCGCCGTGGCGGAGTCGGCGCGCAACGTGGTGTGCTCTGGCGGCAAGCCGGTGGCCATCACTAACTGTTTGAATTTTGGCAATCCTTATAAACCGGAAATCTTTTGGCAATTTCAGGAGGCCGTTGCTGGAATCGGCGAGTCATGCCGCGCGCTCGACACGCCGGTTACCGGCGGCAACGTGAGTTTCTACAACGAAAATCCTGAGGGTGCGGTGTACCCCACGCCGGTCATCGGCATGTTGGGAATTGTCGAAGACATCGAGCACGTTACCACGGCGTGGTTCAAAGAAGAAGGTGATGTTGTGGTGTTGCTGGGCGTCAACCGCGGCGAAATCGGCGGCAGCGAGTATTTGAAAGTGCAGTTTGGCAAAGTTGCCGGGGATTGCCCGCAACTTGATCTCGACGTGGAAAAACGTTTGCAGACCGCGTGTTTAGAAGCCATTCGGTCCGGCGTTATAAAATCAGCGCACGATGTCTCCGAAGGAGGGTTGGTGGTGGCGCTGGCCGAATGTTGTTTTTTGAATCCTAAGAAAATGATCGGCGCGAAAATTGATTTGGAGTTGGATGGCCGCAGAGATTTTCTTTTGTTTGGAGAAGATCAATCGCGTATTCTGGTGACGGTGAAAGAATCGAATCTTGATCGCTTAAACGAAATTTGTGCAAAGTACAGCGTCGCGATAACGGCTGTCGGCAGAGTTGGCGGGGAGGCATTGATTGTAAACGATCTAATTCATGGCAGAATCGATTCTTTGTTTGACACATATCGACATTCTATCCGAAGCAAGATTGAAGGAGACTGAACTTACATGCAGCATTCGAAGCAACGACCCGAGGAAGTTGGTTTCGTTTCCGTCAACGATGGCGAGTTGACAGTAGATCAAGTCATCGCCGTAGCTCGCCACTATGCTCGAGTAGAACAATTTGCCGGTAAGAAACGCCGTGAAGTGGAGGCGGTTCGAAAATATATTGAAGACAACTGGCTCAGCGATAGTGCACCGCCACGCTACAGCTTTAACACTGGCGTCGGAGTTTTGAAAAACGTTCGCATCAGCCGAGATCAGATTGAGAAATTTCAGGAGTTGTATGTCAAGTCGCACAGCGTTGGCGTCGGCGAGCCGCTGGAAATCGAAACCGTTCGCGCCTCCATGTTGCTGCAGGCCAACGCGCTTTCCAAGGGATACTCGGGGGTACGGGTTTTGGTGATCGATAAATTGATTGAAATGCTCAACAAGCGGATTCATCCGGTTGTGCCGGAGCAAGGCTCCCTTGGCGCGAGCGGCGATCTCGCACCGCTAACGCATGTGGCAGCCGTGATGGTGGGCGAGGGTGAAGCAGAAATCTGGGTTGGAAACGAACGGAAAGAACTCGAAAGTCTAAAGGACGGTGCCGGCAATCTGCGATTGATAAACAACGGAGAGGAAGTGATTTTTCAGCCGATACGTTTGCAAGCGAAGGAAGCGGTATCATTGACAAATGCCACTACGTTCATGCTCGCTATCGCAGTACGTCTGGTTCACGACGCCGAAATCCTTTTGCAGGATGCTGACATTGCTGCAGCCCTCAGTTTGGAAGCGATGATGGGCGAGACGGGTGCGTTTGCAGAGGAGCTACATGATTTGCGGCGGCAGCCCGGTCAGATTGCCACGGCCAAAAATGTTCGCAACTTGATTGACGGTAGCAAGCGGATGACGTCCGAAGCGCGAGTGGCTTATTTCAATGCCAGCACTGAAAAGCAGTTGAAGGCACGTCTGCAAAATTCTGAGTTGGCAAACTCGGTCGACGCGATCACGAAATATAAGCTGACTCATGAGTTTGAGAAAAACCGCATTCAGGACGCTTACTCGCTGCGCTGTGTGCCGCAGGTTCACGGCGCTTGCAAAGATGCGTTCCAATTTGTGAACAGTGTCGTTCAGCGCGAGTTAACCGCCGTGACGGATAATCCCGTGATTTTTCGGAATACAAATGTCGATGGCTACGAATCGAAAAGCGGCGGCAATTTTCACGGGGAGCCGCTGGCGCTGGCGCTGGATTTTCTGGCCATCTCATTGTCGGAAATCGCCAGCATCTCGGAACGGCGTGTTTTTCGGATGCTCAGTCCGGCGATGAGTTTCGGGCTACCGCGAAATTTGACCGGCGGCGAAGCCGGACTGAATTCTGGTTATATGCTGCTGCAGTACACCGCGGCGCAATTGGTTTCTGAAAACAAAATTCTTTCCCATCCTGCGAGCGTGGACAGCGTACCAACATCCGATAATCAGGAAGATCACGTCAGCATGGGTTTCACCGCGGCGTGCAAAGCGCTGAAGGTCTGCCGCAACGTGCAGTACGTACTGGCCATCGAATTTTTATGCGCGGTGCAGGCGCTGCATTTGAGCGCCAGTGAACCGCAGACTTCTTTTGAAGTTTTCCCACTGGGGAAAGGAACAGGGGTCGCTTTTAATTATATTCAAAATTTTCAGGGAAAATCAGACGGTAAAACCATTACGCCATTCAAATTAATGCGCGACGATGAGTTTTTGCACTCGCAAATTCGGTGGATGCATAAATTAGTGGCCAGCGGACTCATCGTGCGCGCACTTAACAATCTCGAACTTTTTAACTCATAATTCATTTCCAAAACATGAATGTCATCAAACCCAGTTTACCAAAAGGAACTCGCGACTTCTTGCCGGAGCAAATGGTTCGCCGGCAGTTCGTGATGGAAACCGTACGCACGATTTTTGAGCGCTACGGTTATCAACCATTGGAAACGCCATCTATCGAGAAATTGGATGTGCTCTCCGGAAAATACGGCGAAGAAGGGGAGCAGCTAATTTTCAAAGTTCTCAAACGCGGCACCGGCCTCGAAGAACTGCTGCGCGGACGAAAAGAATTTACTGCCACGCAGTATCAAGATTTGGTCGAGGAAGCGTTACGATACGATCTCACCGTGCCACTCAGCCGTGTGGTGGCGATGCACGAAGCGGAAATTGTTCTGCCATTCAAGCGCTATCAAATTCAGCCAGTCTGGCGCGCCGATCGGCCGCAGCGGGGCCGCTACCGGGAATTCTATCAATGCGACGTGGACGCCGTTGGCTCCGAATCCATGCTGGCGGATGCGGAGATCATCGCTATCGTCTATCAGGTCTTGTCAACTCTGGGATTCAAGAAATTCACGATTCGCTTAAACAATCGCAAAATTTTGAACGGCATTTTGAAACACGGCGGCATCGCGTCGGAGAACGGCAATTCTGTTTTTGTCGCGATTGATAAATTAGATAAGATGGGACTCGATGGTGTAAAAGCAGAATTAGCCGATCACGGGTTAACCAACGCGGAGATCAACAGCATCTTTTCAATTTTCGAAATCTCAGGAAGCACCGACGCTGTCCTGGCCGAATTGTCAAAGTATTTTAATGGCAATGACGAGTTACTCAGCGGCGCGGAGGAACTCAAACAGATCATTCAAAATCTGGACAGCCTGGGTGTGAATCGTGATGCCCTCCGTCTTGATTTATGCTTGGCGCGCGGTTTGGGTTATTACACCGGCCCAATCCACGAGTCCGTGGTCGAGGAGCCGAAGATGGGCAGCTTGAGCGGCGGCGGCCGCTATGACCGGCTCATCGGCATGTTCCTCGGGCGCGACATCCCGGCGACCGGCGTGGCCTTCGGCATCGAGCGGATAATCGACGTCATGACCGAGCTAAGCATGTTCGGCGACTCATGGGCGGCTGCCAAAGCTCTCGTAACATTGTTCGATGCCAACACCGTTGACGCCAGCTTGCGGTTCACCCAAGAACTTCGCAAGGCCGGTGTCAAAGCCGAGCATTTTTTCGAGCTGAGTAAACTAAAAAAACAGTTTGCGTACGCGGACAAGAAACGTATTCCCAACGTGATCATCATTGGGCCGGACGAACTCGCGGAGGGAAAAGTGACTCTGAAAATCATGAGCACGGGCGAACAAATACGACTGGAAAATGCAGAAGCGTTGAAATTCTTATTGAAGAATTGAGCGGTCAGAAAATGAAAAGGGACTGACTCTCAAGGATGTAGTGCGAGGCTGCCGTGAGTCAGTCCCCGGGGTGAATTGATCTCCTCAAAGATGCTATGCCATAGGGTTGGAGCGGAGATCAATATATCTTACTTCAGTTTTCAAAAGTCGCTTTCTGAGTGATTGAAACTGGAACTTCAAAATGTAAAGTCGTATTTTCCAAATCAGATTAGACACCTGCTCTCCTTTATTTTTTATCGGAGTCATTTCAGCAAATGCGATGCCACCACTCGAGCGGTGCATTAACTGATTGTTTTTAAAAAGTTACCGGGTCGTGGAAGCTGAAATTTTTGTCGATTTTCTTGATGTGGCTGAAACAGTGTACTGGAGTGAAACAAGATTATTTTTTTGGGGGAAGCGATCTGTAGCGGCCGGGGTCGGCTGTCGAATCAGCGCGTTCTAATTGTTGCAATGCCGAATTCACAATCTGGAACCAAGCCCCGGGGTTGCTTTCATAACCCGATATTCGTTTATCGAACTCTTCTTTCGTAATCCGGTGTTTTTGTAAAACTGCCGTCAGCGTCTGCAGAGAGTCCGATGCAGGTTGATTTATAGACGAGGTCAACAAATCTGAATAAATCTGAGTGATATCTTCATTGGTATTAGAACTGTTGTAGGATCTCTCAGTACATCCAACCGTCAAAAAGATCAATCCAACCAGCAAGCCTTTGAAACAATAACGCATCTTTCTTCGAAGTTCTTTCATGATTTATTTCGTGTAAATCTATGAAAACATTGGAAGACTGTCAATGTATCTCTTGACTTTTTGTTTATTATTTGATATTTTCGACTGAAAAATTTTTGAAACAGAGGCGTTCAGGTTGCCGGTAAAGGTCAAGAAAGAAAAAGTTCGATACGCCTGCCAATCCTGCGGGTTTACATCGCTGCGATGGATGGGCAAATGCAGCGAATGCGGGGCATGGAACAGTTTTGTTGAAGAATTAGTCTCAGATAGCAAACGGTCTCACCATCGAACTACCAGTTCAGCCACACCGGTCAATTTATCCCAAGTGGCTTTCGGCCAGGAACACCGAATCGTTACGGCCAGCCCGGAATTCAATCGGGTTTTGGGCGGCGGCATCGTCACGGGTTCGGTCATTCTCCTGGGCGGCGATCCGGGCATTGGCAAATCCACGTTGATGCTGCAGGAGGGCGTGGCACTGGCCGGCGCGGAGTTTCCTGTTTTGTATGTTTCGGGAGAGGAATCCGCGACGCAAACCAAATTGCGCGCCAGCCGTCTCGGCCTCGATTCCGATCATCTTTTTGTTCTGGCAGAAACCAATATCAACGACATCATCGCCTGCGTTGACCGGTTGCAGCCCAAACTCGTGATAGTCGATTCCATTCAAACAATTTATCAACCGGATTTAGAAAGCTCGCCGGGCAGCATCAGCCAGGTACGGGAATGCGCTTTTGAGCTTTTGAAGATCGCCAAACAGGAAAACGTCCCGTTTTTTTTAATCGGTCACGTTACAAAGGAAGGCTACATCGCCGGGCCGAAAGTTTTGGAACACATGGTGGACGTTCTTTTGCAATTCGAAGGCGATCCCAACCAGTTTTATCGTATCCTGCGTTCGGTGAAAAATCGCTTCGGCTCGACGCGAGAGATCGGCGTCTTTGAAATGACCGAGCGCGGATTAGAGGAAGTAAAAAATCCCTCGGCGCATTTTCTCGAGCAGCGCCGTGAAAACATTTCCGGTTCGTCGGTCATCTGCACGATGGAGGGGACGCGTCCATTCCTGGTTGAGATTCAAGCCTTGGTGAGTCCCACAAGTTTTGGCCTACCGCAGCGCAACGCCACCGGCATCGATGGCAAACGGCTGTCGCTGCTGTTGGCGGTTTTGGAAAAACGCGTGGGACTACGATTGGGTACATTCGATGTTTTTGTGAACGCCGCGGGTGGGGTGAGAATCGAAGAGCCATCCGCGGATCTCGGAATTCTCATTTCCATTGCATCCAGTTTTAAGGACAAAGTCGTTGATTCGCAATCGGTCATCATCGGCGAGGTGGGACTAGGCGGCGAAATTCGCGCGGTGCCACAGGTGGAAAAACGCATCGACGAAGCGGCCAAATTAGGCTTTAAAAAAGCAATCATACCGAAATTTAATCTGAAGGGCTTAAACGCCAACAGTTCTTTGAAAATTGTGCCAGTTGATCAAGCCGAAGAAGCGATGGAAGAGGTGTTGAATTAGTCGTGGAGTTTCATGTTCAACACCAGGATTTCGCGAGCCACGCCAGAACCGGAATTTTAAAAACGGCTCACGGCGAAATCTGCACTCCCGTGTTTATGCCGGTTGGGACTCAAGGCACGGTCAAATCTCTGTCGCCGGAGGAATTGATCGAGGTGGGCAGCCAGATTATTTTGGGAAACACATACCACCTTTATCTGCGGCCGGGAACCGGCGTTATCGAAGCGGCAGGCGGGTTGCACAAGTTTTCCAACTGGACGAAAGCCATTTTAACCGACAGCGGGGGATTTCAGGTTTACAGCCTCGCCGCCATGCGCAAGGTTAGTAATGGCGGTGTGACGTTCCAATCTCATCACGATGGCTCATACCACGAGTTGACGCCCGAGCGTGCGATCGAAATTCAAATCAGTCTTGGTTCCGATATCATGATGGTGCTGGACGAATGCCCGCCGTATCCCTGCGATGAAAAATATGCCGCACAGTCGTTGGTGCGAACCCACAGTTGGGCGCAGCGCAGTTTCACGAAATTCAAAAGCAGTGAACCCAAATTCGGTTTTACTCAAACGCTGTTCGCGATCGTGCAGGGCAGCACGTTTCCAGCGTTGCGAAAGCAAAGCGCCGAAACTCTGGTTGACATGAATTTTCCGGGATATGCCATCGGCGGACTCTCCATCGGCGAGCCCAAACCGGCGCTGTTCGAAATGGCGAGTATTTGCACGGCAATTTTGCCAGCACCGAAACCACGCTATCTCATGGGCATGGGCAAACCAGAGGATTTGCTCGAAGCGGTTGCACTCGGCGTCGACATGTTTGACTGTGTTATCCCAACGCGCAACGGCCGCAAGGGGCAATTTTTTACGTGGAGTGGCCCCATTAATATTCGCAATGCTATGTTCAAAAATGATTTTCGTCCGCTTGACGAACGATGCGGTTGTTACGCCTGCCGGAAATTTTCGCGGGCGTATATTCGTCACCTTTTTCATTCGGGAGAAATTCTTGGGTTGCGGCTGGGCAGCCTGCACAATCTTTATTTTTATCATGAGTTGATGAGCCAAATTCGCCAGAGCATCGATTCAGGAAAATTTGATCGCTTTCGAGGAGATTTCTACAACGCATATAATTCAGATGAAGCGCTATCACAAACAACGGAGGGATGAGTGTACAACATCAGTTTGTTTTTAATGCAGACCGGCGGCCAGGGTGGTAACAACATGTTCGGACTGTTCCTGCCGATGATTTTGATTTTTGTGATCATGTATTTTCTGATTTTTCGCCCGCAAGCCAAGCGGCAAAAACAGCAACAGGCGATGATTGAATCGCTCAAAAAAGGCGACAAAGTCGTTACCGCTGGCGGGATCTACGGAACCATCATGGGCGTACAGGAAAAAGAGCAGGCGTTCATCTTGGAGATCGACAACAACGTCAAAGTGAAGATTGCACGCGCATCGATTGCACGAAAAATAGGCAAAGAAGATGGCGGTGCGTAGTATTATCAACTATGGGAACCCAACCTTGCGGATGAAAGCTCGTCGCATCAACAAGATTGACGATTCAATCCGCGAGTTGGCGAATGACATGATTGACACCATGATTGCGGTTGACGGAATCGGGTTGGCCGCACCGCAGGTCGATGAGTCGATTGCGTTATGTATCTTGAACATGGGAATGATGATCGAAGGTGAAGCTCCGAAAGCATTCATCAATCCTGAAATACTTGAGGAGGAGGGCTCAACCATCCTCGAAGAAGGTTGTCTCAGTATTCCGGAAATCCGCGAAGAGGTCGCGCGGTCGCAGACCATCGCCGTCAAGTATCGTGATTTGGACGGAGTCGAGCATATCGATGAATTCACCGAAATGCCGGCGCGGGTGCTGCAGCACGAAATCGATCACATCAATGGCATTTTGTTTATCGATCGCATCAGTCCGATTCGTCGAAAACTGCTGGCCAAAAAACTCAAGGTTATTGCCGCGGGAAGCAAGTCCGACACCGAATTTGTGAGCAGGGGATAGCCATGAAAGTTGTTTTCATGGGAACGCCCGAATTTGCGGTTCCAAGTTTGGAAGCGATACACGGCAGTTCTCATGAATTGGCTGCGGTTGTGACTGTTTCTGATAAGCCCATAGGGCGCGGTCTCAAAGTGCAGCCATCGCCGGTAAAAAAAGCTGCGCTTAATTATGGCGTTCCCATTTTTCAGCCTGACGATCTACTCAATCAGAATTTCATAAAAGAACTCTTTGAAATTGCAGCGGACTTGTTTGTTGTCGTCGCATTTCGGATTTTGCCGGTGGAGGTGTTTCGCATTCCGCCGTTCGGCACGATCAATTTACATGCATCGCTGCTGCCGAAATATCGCGGCGCCGCTCCCATCAACTGGGCTATCATCAATGGGGAAACCGAAACCGGACTTTCGACGATTTTCATTCAAGAGCGGGTGGATGCCGGCGATCTCATTTTGCAAAAGCGTGTAGAAATCGGCAGCGATGAAACCGCGGGCGAGCTTCACGATCGATTGGCTATTGCCGGCGCTGATTTACTACTGGAAACCATCGACCAGATTGCAGACGGAACGGCCATCGCCCGGCAACAGGTTGGCGAGTTCACGAAAGCTCCCAAGTTGATCAAAGAGTTGATGCGAATCTACTGGAGCGAATCAGCCGAAAAAATTAGGAATCTCATTCGCGGTTTAAGTCCGACGCCCGGCGCTTTCAGTACCCTGAATGGCAGGATGGTGAAACTCTTGCGCGCCCAAGCGATTGAGGCGTCCGGGCAAGATGAACCCGGACGAATTATCCTTGTGGACATAAAATCCGGGCGAATTGTCGTTGCCTGCGAAAGCGGAGCGCTTGCGATTAACGAGCTACAAATGGAAGGCAAGCGACCAATGTCTTCAAAAGAGTATCTAATCGGTCATGCCTTGAATGTTGGTGAAAAATTTAGTTAAGTCCCCGGCGCGGAAATATGCCGTTGACATTTTGGAGCAGGTTTTTGTCAATAGCATTTACGCCGATGAAGCATTGGCGCTGACTCTTGACACGACGCGCTTGAGCCAAAGAGATAAATCGTTACTGGTAGAGTTGGTCAACGGTGTCATCCGTTGGCGAGTTCAGCTCGATTGGATCTTACGCCAGCTACTCCGGGGAAAGGTTGAAAAAACCCCGGTACGGCTGCTTAGCATTTTAGAAATGAGTCTCTATCAAATCAGGTTTCTCGATAAAATCCCGCAATACGCTGCCGTATCTGAAGGCGTCGAAATGGCAAAGCGGGAGGGAGGGCGATCCTGGGGCAGCCTCGTGAATGGCGTGCTGCGGAGTTATCTCAGGAACCCGCAAAAGTTTATTGTCCCGATGTCTGAGAAAAATCCGGTGGAGGCGCTGTCGATTCAATATTCTCACCCGCAATGGATGATCGAACGATGGGTCAAGCGCTATGGGCAGACTGAAACAGAACGCTTGTGTGAGTATAATAACCGCAGGCCTCTGATTGCCGTTCGCATCAACCGCACGAAAGCAACGCGCGAGTTTCTTTTGGAAGAATTTGTAAAGCTCGGCATCGACGCCGAACCTTCCCGATATTTCGACGATTTTATACTCCTGCGCAATCCGCATGATTTGAGCAAATTGCCGCTGTTTCAAAAAGGCCTTTTGGCGATTCAGGACGAAAGCACCGCGATTCCCTGCCGCTTGCTTTCACCGCAAAAAGGCGAAACGGTTTTGGATATGTGCGCGGCGCCCGGCGGGAAAACCTGCTACCTCGCGCATCTCGCGAATGATGAGGCCAGTATTATTGCGCTCGATAAGCACCCCGACCGCTTGCGATTGCTTCGCGATAACGTCGCGAGATTTACTTTGAAATCGGTTTTCGCAGCCGTGGCAGACGGCGTCAGCTTTTCCGTAAAACCCGTTGACAAAATTTTGCTGGATGCACCCTGTTCCGGGTTGGGTGTGCTGGCGCGCCGGGCGGACCTGCGCTGGCGGCGCACGCTTGATGATATTTTCAAAATTCAGCATCTGCAGAAAGCCCTTCTCAAAAATGCAGATCGCTTGCTCAAACCCGGCGGCGTGTTGGTTTATAGCACTTGCACCATCGAGCCCGAGGAAAACGAAGTCGTGATAGGCGATTTCCTCGATTCGCACCCGAATTACGCCATTGATAAGAACGGCCTGGGATCAGGTGAAACTTTTTTGTCAGACGAAGGATTTCTTAAGTCGTTGCCACAACGGCATCTGATGGACGGCAGTTTTGCCGTTAAGTTGATCAAACAAGCATAAGAACATGAAAGACATAAAATCGATTTTCAAAAACCTTTCAGGATTGGTGACTCCCCGTCGGCTCAAGATTTTTGGAATCGCAATTTTGAGTCTGTATTTAGTCGTTGTTTTTTTCGACCTGCTTGTCATGCCATGGTACACCAAACACGATGAAGCATTAGCGGTTCCGAACGTGGTGGCGCAACCGTTCGATACCGCCAAGGAACTGTTGGAGATGCAGGGACTGAACGTCGTCAAGCAGGGCGAGAAGTACGACTCGAGCCTTCCTTTTGGCTATGTCGTCGATCAAAATCCTCGCGGCAATCGCTTGGTGAAAAAGGGCCGACGCGTTTACCTGACCATCAGCGTGGGCGAGCGCGAAGTGGAAGTCCCGAATCTGCTCGGCATGTCCGAAACCAATGCTGAGGAAACCTTGAAAAGCCTGGGATTGCGGATCGGCGACCGCGACTACAAGTACGTCATCGACGAACTGCCAAAAGTTGTTCTCGAACAATCGCATCCACCCAAGACTTTTGTGAAATTGAACAGCGCCCTGGACATAACAGTCAGCTTAGGCGAGCCGGTAGCAAACGTGATCGCGCCATCGGTTTTGGGCAAAACATTGGAGACCGCCAAACGAGAAATTCAGAGAGCAGGATTAACTGTTGGCAGAATCGGTTATCGCCTGAATAATGATCTGTTGCCGAATACCGTTATTGATCAATCCCCGGACGCCGGCTTAAGCATTGCTTATGGCGATACCATGGATATAGTCGTAACCGCCATTGCGAAAACGGACAGGTAATCATGCCGATCATCCTCGCCCCATCGATTCTTTCTGCGGATTTTTCGAAGCTGCGTGAGCAGGTGCAAATAGCCGAAGCAGCCGGCGCCGACTGGTTCCATTTGGATGTGATGGATGGACACTTTGTGCCCAACATCACCTTCGGGCCGTTGATGGTTGAAGCCATGCGCAAGCTCACAAAGCTGCCTCTCGATGTTCATTTGATGATCGAAAACCCCGATTCCTATGTCAAAGCTTTCCAGGCCGCCGGGGCAGACCGCATCATCATTCATGTCGAGGCCACTGTTCATGTTCATCGCAGCGTTCATTTCGCCAAAGATGCGGGCGTAAAAGTTGGAGTGGCGCTTAATCCCGCTACACCGGTGAGTTCATTGGAAAATATTTTAAGCGAAGTCGATCAGGTGCTGGTGATGAGCGTCAACCCGGGTTTTGGCGGGCAGAGTTTTATCCCGAACACGTACGACAAAATCCGAAGAATCGCTGACTTGATTCATCAAATTAAACCGGCGGTTTTGATTGAAGTCGATGGCGGCGTAGATCGTAATACCGCTCCGCAAGTGGTGAGCGCCGGCGCAAGTGTGCTGGTTGCGGGCTCGGCAATTTTTGGCGCGCCCGATATTAGCAAAGCTCTAAAGGAAATTCGCGATTCTATCACGGATACCGGCAACGGATAGTGGACTGAATTTCATTATAAAGTCAAGACTTTATGAATCTTGGGTATCCAAAAATTTCTTGACAAAAAAATTTTTATTGTTTATATTTTTCACGGTTTACGAAAATCGAGGAGGAGGAAATGATTGACACGCACAAAGGTACGGTCAAGTGGTTCAATGACAACAAGGGCTACGGTTTTATCGTTAATGAATCGGGCGAGGATGTATTTGTGCACTTTTCAGTAATTGAAATGGAAGGCTACAAAACCTTGCAGGAAGGATCGCAAGTCGAGTTCGAAAGCATTAGCGGTGAAAAAGGGCTGCATGCCACAAAAGTAGTGAGGGTTTGAAAAAGGACGATTGAATCTACACCAAGATTGACCCCGATTAAAAGATCGGGGTTTTGTTTATTCCTTGAATTTTTGGGAGCACAAAATTGAAATTTTCAAAGGCCGATATTGACAAGATCACCCGCGTTCTTGGGGTAGAAGCAAAACTCTGGGGAAATAATTATCGATTTATTATTGAGAATAAAGAAGACGGCCGCAAGCTCTCGCTTGAAATTTATCCCAACATTCCAATTGGAAAATTCTCCGGCAATTTAATCAGCGTTTACACGCACAATGCGCACCTGCAACTGCATTTTTGCACGGGCTACGTGGCCAGCGAAATGTTGGGGGAAGTCACGTTTATTGGTGAACACCAGGGACGCCTTTCCGGCCTCATCATAGAAAAAGAGGCTGGTTGTTCTTTGTACTCCAACGTTGATACCAGCCTGTTGTCCGGCGATTTCACCAAGTTGGGTCCGGAGGTTATGCTTTCCGGAATAGCGCTATCGCTTTCCGAAGGAATTCTTCCAAAAACGGAATAGTCGCGCTGTGCGTAATGGACCATCTCCTAACGGAATTTCTTAATTTTCTTCAAATCGAGAAGAATGCCGCTCTCAACACCGTCGTATCCTACCAGAACGATTTGACTCGTTATTTGGAGTTTTTGAGGGCACGCGGTACTACAGAGTTAAGCCAAATTCGTCCTGCTGACATACTCGCTTTGATACAAACTCTGCGTGATGTGAACTATGCGCCTACAACTACTGCCCGCAATCTTTCCGCGATACGCATGTTTCACAGATTTTTGATGCGCGAGAACTACCTCGACCATGATCCGACTGCAAACATCAGTTTGCCAAAATTGCCAAAATATCTGCCAGATACACTTAGCCAATTTGAAATCGAGCGGATTCTGGCCCAGCCCGATTCATCCACTCCGACTGGGCTGCGGGACAAAGCTATGCTGGAAGTGCTGTATGCCGCTGGCCTGCGTGTTTCTGAGCTGATTTCTCTACATATCTCTGACTTGTTTTTTTCCGAAGGTTTTATTCGTGTTTTTGGAAAGGGGAGTAAAGAACGCCTTGTGCCAATTGGCGAACAGGCCATTCATTTTACTGAGCTTTATTTGCGAAAAGTCCGGCCTGCTCTGTCGCGGGCAGTTAGCGGCGATTCTCTTTTTTTGAATCCGCGCGGCAAGTCGCTGTCGCGAATGGGATTCTGGCTGATTTTGCGTCGATACGTGAACCTCGCTGGAATTTCGAAAAAGGTATCGCCGCACACATTCCGGCATTCGTTCGCGACCCACTTAATCGAAGGCGGCGCTGATTTGCGCGCGGTGCAGGAGATGTTAGGCCACGCGGATATTTCCAGTACGCAGATCTATACTCACTTGGATCGCGAATTTCTAAAAGAAGTACATCGAAATTTTCACCCCAGAGAACAGCGTGGAGAAAAGCCATCATCACGCCAAACGAAATTGGTTGAAGAATGAGTTCTCAAGCAAAAGATCGCAAGTCATCATTCAAAACAGATTCGCAAATAGAAATTAAGTACGTCTATAGTGAATCGGACTCGAGTGAGGCTTCCCAAGAGCTCGGTGCGCCAGGCGAATACCCGTATACTCGTGGTATTTATCCGAACATGTATCGCAGCCAGTTTTGGACGATGCGGCAGTACAGTGGATACGCGACCGCTGAGGAAACCAACCAGCGGTTCCGTTATTTGCTTGAACGCGGCCAGACCGGACTATCGGTCGCGTTTGACTTGCCAACGCAAATGGGCTACGACTCCGATCATCCCAGTGCCGAAGGAGAAGTCGGCAAGGCGGGAGTAGCTGTTGACAGTCTCGAAGATATGGAAATCCTATTCAAGGATATTCCACTGGAAAAGATAACGACCTCGATGACTATCAACTCGACCGCCGCCATACTCCTCGCGTTGTATGTTGCCATCGCCAAAAAACAGAGCGCTGATTTGAAAAAAATCAGCGGCACCACGCAAAATGATATTTTGAAAGAATACATTGCCCGTTCGACTTACATCTATCCGCCCGAGCCATCGATGCGATTGGTTACGGACATTTTTGAATTTTGCAAGGATAACTTGCCGCGCTGGAATACCATTTCAATCAGCGGCTATCACATTCGCGAAGCCGGCTCGAACGCGGTGCAGGAGTTGGCGTTTACGTTTGCCAACGCCAGCGCTTATGTTACAGCCGCATTGAATCGTGGATTGAATATCGATGATTTCGCAGCGCGGCTTTCATTTTTCTTCGCCTGTCATAACAACTTTTTTGAGGAGATCGCCAAATTCCGGGCGGCGCGGCGAATTTGGGCGCGCATCATGAAAGAGCGATTCGAGTCCAAAAACCCACGATCATGGATGCTTCGTTTTCACACTCAAACCGCTGGTTCGGCGCTCACCGCTCAACAACCAGATAACAACATCGTCCGCGTGACACTGCAAGCTTTGGCCGCGGTATTGGGCGGCACACAATCTCTGCACACGAATTCAAAGGATGAAGCATTGGCGCTGCCGACCGAAGAGGCCGCTCAAATTGCGCTGCGGACTCAGCAAATCATAGCCTATGAATCCGGAGTAGCCGATACCGTCGATCCTCTTGGGGGCGCGTATTTCATCGAAGCCCTGACTCAAGAAATCGAATCGCGGGTTTGGGAGTATTTGAAGAGAATTGATGAAATGGGTGGGGCGATCAAAGCAATTGAGAAAAGGTATTTTCAGGGTGAAATTGCTAACAGTGCTTATAAGTATCACAATTCCATTGAAAGCAAAGAGCAGATTGTTGTGGGAGTCAATGAATTCGTCGAGAAGGAATTGACCAAGCCAAGAATCTTAAAAGTGGATCGCGAGATTCAAGTGCGACAGTCAAAGCGGCTGCAGCGGCTTCGGCAAAATCGCAACAATGGCAAGGCTATTAATTTGTTGGAGTGCTTGAAGCAGGCAGCACAGAGAGATACCAATTTAATGCCGCTAATAATCGAGTGCGTCGAGGCCTATGTCACTTTAGGTGAAATATCCGAAAGCCTGCAGCAGGTTTTCGGAACTTACCACGATCATTAATCGGTGCTTATGGCAAACGCAAACAAGACCGAATCTGCTATTACCGCCGAGCAAATTCAGCTACTTCTCCGTAATCAAATAATTGGCAATAAGATTTATTCTTTTCGTCAATTGGGTTCGACGAACGATTATATTCGGCGCTTGGCCCAAAATGGAGAAGATGAGGGGGCCGTCGTGATATCGGATGCGCAAACTCGTGGACGGGGGAGATATCAGCGCGCGTGGCTTTCACCACCGGGCAAAGGGCTGTGGTTTTCGGTTCTTCTTCGACCGAAATCTCTTTGGGATCGAGTTGGACTCGTTTCGTTGCTGGCGAGTCTGGCGGTTGCAGACGGGATTGTCGAGCAAACAGCTCTGCAGCCGCAATTAAAATGGCCGAACGATGTTTTAATCGACGGAAAGAAAGTTTGTGGTATATTAATCGAAACGGAAACTCAGAATGGAAGCCCGGAATATTTGTGTCTTGGAATCGGCATCAATGTGAATCACGAGGAGGCTGATTTCCCAGAATCGCTCCGCCAACGCGCCACGTCATTATTTGTTGAAACCGGCAAAGCTATTAGCCGGACGCAACTACTTGTCAGTGTTCTGCATAATGTGGAAGAGTACTATCGTCGTTTTTCAAATGGCGAGTACGATTATATTAGCTCAGAATGGTTGACACGCTGCTTTCATAAAAACAGTACTGTGAAAGTAACGCGCGGTGATAATGTTATTGAGGGCTTATTCGAGCGAATCGATTCTGGCGGTCAAATGTTACTGCGCACGCGCAATGGTGAAATTTGCCGAATTCAGTCCGGTGAAGTAACTCAACTCGCGTTTGCTCACCACAGTGTTATTCAGTAACGCCTATCACAATTTATTTCCTAGTGCTATACAGTAGTGTCCGATTGTTCAAAAGCTGAACTCTTAATTTCAATAAAACCAGTCGAGATTACTCAAATTCGATTTCAAATCGATAACAGAAAATTTGGCTTGTTAAGCCACAATAAATATGTCAATTATCGCGTCTCATAAAAATCAATGATCGGACAGCAGTGAGTGCTATACTGTAGATGAATTGATTCAATGGGATATGTCGCGATGCCGTTGTCCAGATTTTTGGGCAACGGTTTTTTTATTGCGAATACAATTGAATCAATCGCTCGCGCGCGAATGTCAAGCATTGATATGGTCTTTTAACAGGATGCTGAAAAACTCATAGAATGCACCCCTCGACTTCGCTCGGGGTGAAGTGTTGAGCCTGTTTTTCATGGTGAGCGAAGTCGAACCATGAAGTTTGCGATAGGATTGAGAGTTTTTCAGCATCCTGTTAAAATTTTAGTGGAGGCCTGAAACGCAAATAGCAGACAGGAAGAACCCATCTGCTATTTATGGCAATTTGTGTGAGGATTTAATACAACAACTTATTTAGTGTGACTTCGCTGACCGAAATGGGTTGATCCACTATAGTGAAGTTTTTCGAGGTTTCACAAACTTGGCCGTTGAGGCCATCACGAACCTGAATCGTCACGAAGTATTCACCGCTCTTGAACTTTTGCAGCGGGAACTTCATGCTGTGGGCGCAGGTGTCGCCGGGTTTTTCTTTGACACGATTCAGTTGGGCGATTTGGTTGCCCGCGTTATCAAAAAACGAAATTGTCGTGGTGTAGGTTGAGTTTTCACAGTTGGGAATGTAAGCGAAATTATACACCTCGAAATAAATATAAATATCGGGATTCACGCCGTGGGCAAACACCCGCGAGGCATTGGGTTCGATGTAACGGCTGTTTTTGACGTAGGGTTGACCATTGTGCGCCGGCTCGATCTTGTGGCTCAGTTGCACATCGCTGCTAATGAGTTGCCGCGAACGATATTCTTTTGGAGCAAAAACTTTTTCTAGCACAGAGGAATGCCGGGTCTCACAATCCGTAACACGCGCTATGATTTTGTAGATTTTTGGCGCGAGGGAGTAACCTAACAACATCACCCGCGCTTTGTTGTCGGATTGGGTTTCGGAATAAGTATCAAGGTCGATGCCATCGACGCTGACATGGTTTTCAATGAGGCTGTCGTTCTCGGTCAGCACTGCGAAATCGATTTCATAATCGGCGCGGAAGCGCCCATTTTTTTTGATGAATTGCAGTTCGTTATAACTGACCTGAATGTAAAACTCGACGAAAGTTTCGTCGTTGACTCCCTTGAAGCTCGAATAATCCAAATAGAAGATTGGACCGTCGCCATTTGAGGTGAGGGGAACATTCAAATCTACATTAGTCGATGGAGAAGCGAGGGCACTGTAGAGGAGTACCAGCGTTGCCAATATCGCGATCGGTGTTTTCATAATTCCTCCATGAATTATTTTTTGTTTGTAACGCATTCTAAATATATGTATTGGAACTACTGACAATTGCTTGACGGCGGGCAAAAAAAAATTGTGAAATTTTTGTTATAGAGTTGGCAAGAAATTGAAAATGCTGATCGCGCAGGAATATTTGGGAAGAGGATCTAAACTCTGCTGGCCTCCCACGCCAGCAGAGCTTTTTTGCGCGACACTCCCCAACGATATTCGCCGAATAAACCTGTTTTGCGAATCACACGGTGACAGGGGATTAAATAGGCAATTGGATTGTTGGCTACCGCATTTGCGACTGCGCGGGTCGCCCGCGGAGTGCAAACGATTCGGGCAACGTCTTCATAGGAAACCAGCTTTGCGGACGGAATGCGCAGCAATGCTTCCCAGACTTTGATCTGAAAGTTGGTGCCTTTCAAATAGAGGGTCAAATTTTTCTCCTTCCTTTTGGAGCGTGAAAAAATGGCCTCGATATACGGGCGGATGGCGTCATCTGAATGAACCAAACGCGCCGCGCGCCAATTCCGCCGGAGCTTTTCAACGACTGCTTGTCGGTTATTTTTGTCTACAAACGAAAGTCCGCAAACACCTTTGTCGGTCATAGCAAGAAAGCAGTTGCCAAACGGAGTCGGGTGGTAGCCGTATTGAATGCTCAGCCCGTCGCCGCGGCTCTTGTATTCGCCGGGCGTAACCGCTTCGATATTGACAAAAAGATCGTGCAAACGCCCGGAACTGCTGAGCCCGCTTTCATAGGTCACGTCCAATAAGTTTTCTGCGCTCTCTAATAGCGTCTTTGCATATTCCACTGTCAAGAACTGCAAAAATTTTTTTGGAGTGATTCCCGCCCAGCGTTTGAACAACCTTTGAAAATGAAACTCACTCAAATGAACGTGGCGGGCGATGTCGCCCAGTGGCGGCTGATTTTGGAAATTCTTTTCGAGATAAAGAATCGCCTTCTCGATGCGCTGGTAGTCCAGTGCGGATTGTGATAAGAAGGTGGTCATAACATTTTTCTCCTCTGTTTCGACGAGGAAAATATACAAATCGCGGGCGCCGCGAACAAACCGATTCTTGCTAAATTGAAAGTTGTAGGGGCTGTCCAAAAAAATACCCGTCATTGCGAGCGAAGCGAAGCAATCTCATGATTTTGTGCTCAAATGATGAGATTGCTTCGTCGCTAACGCTCCTTGCCTGTCTGCCACAGGCAGGCAATGACAATTTCCTCCCTTTTTGGACAGCCCAAAAATGTGAGCCCGCCAGATTGATTATGGCAAAACAATGAGCCGCCGGGCGAAAGTGGTTTGATTCGAACTCAACCGATAGAAATAAATCCCGGGTATCAACTTTTCTGTGTTGAGAAGACGTTCATGAGGCCCAGGAGCCAGTCTCGCTTCGAGCAACGTCCTAACACGCTGGCCCTTTACGTTGAAAACCTCCAATCGTACGTATGCGGTTTGGTTTATTTTGAATGGAATGATGATCGCGGATTGCGGCGAGCCACTTTTTATAAATGGATTCGGAAAACTTTGTGCGAGATCGAATTCTGCTGGCAGTGGCGGCTCGCCGGTGGTATCGGTGACCGAGCCGGGATTGTCAAATATGAAAATCAGATCGTCGATTTCATCGATGCCGGTCATATCCAGATCGCCGTCGCGATCGCGATCATGCAGCGTGGCGCAGGAGCCAGCGATGTGAGCCGGCAGCGTCCGCGGATTGAAGAACACGCCGCTGCCGTCGTTTTCGTAAATCGTCCAACCGCCAGCCTCGAAGCTGCTGGTGACCACGTCGAGATCGCCGTCGCCATCGAGGTCGCCCACATCGATGGCCAGCGGCCCCGGACCGACATCATAGATCTGGGCGTCGCTAAGGTTACCCGCGCCATCGCCGCGCAGTAGCGCAAATTGTCCCTGGTTCTGATTGGCAGTCACCACGTCCACATGGCCGTCGTTGTTCATGTCGCCGGCGGCGATCATCCAGTTGTTACCGCCGGAACTTTTGCGCGACGCGAATTCCAACCCGCCTTCGCCGTCGCCCAACAGCACCGCTACTTCGTTGCTGTTGAAGCCGCCCACAAACACGTCCATGATTCCATCTTCGTTGATGTCGGCTGCGACGCACGCCGTTTCGCCATTGATGCCGGCTTCCATATCAACGTGGGGCGCAAAGGTTCCGGCGCCGTTGAGCAGGATCGAAATGTTGTTGCCACGGCGATTGGCGGTCACAATGTCAGGCCAACCGTCGCCGTTCAAATCCAAAACGCAGAGTCCCCGGGGCGATTGGTCCACCGCATAAGTGACCGCCGGCGACAACGCGCCGTCGCCGTCGCCAAAAAAGATGCTCGCGGAATTGCCGCTGATGTTGCCCACCGCGAAATCCAAGAAACCATCGCCATTGAAATCACCACCTTCGTTCGTGCTGGGCGTCGAGTTGTCGGGTAGATCATAAATTTCAAAACCGGAGTAATTGCCCGCGCCGTCATTCATGAACACCCGTACGTCGCTGGCGTGTTCGTTGGGAACGGCGAAATCATGAAAGCCGTCGCCATCGAGATCGCCGGCGTAAGCGCCGTAAGTGCGGATCGCGCCCTCGTTCACCTGCCGCACGTTAATGGTTCCTTTTTCAATCAGATCCAGTTTTCCGGCGCCAGCTTTTGTCCAGAAATTCCATGCGAAACCTTTTGTTAGATTTTCTGCTGCGGGATTTTGAATCTCACGTGAAAGTGAAACCGTGATCCACTCGCCGGCTGAAAATGTTTTGCTCGGTGTGAAACGGATGCGTTGATTGTTATTTTCGAATGTGAATTCACCGGGGCAGACGCCGGTCCAGCGGCCAAAAACCGCAAACGAGCGGCTGGTGATGCTCTGCGGGTCGATGGGTTGATCAAACTCCACCACGATTTCCAGGTTGTTCACTAAGGCCATCGACTGCGCAGCGGGTAGAAATAAACTTACGCTGGGACTGCTGGCGGTGGTCAGGTTGGTGAAACAAAAAAATAAAAGAAAGATAGTCGGCAGTTGTTTGAAACGCCGCATAAGTGTTCCCCTTTTTGATTGAAAGTAAGAATTAAAACCCAAAAACTCAAATCCAAATTATATTTGGCGAGTTGTTTTGCGACTGGGAAATCGAAACCAGGCGCGCGGACGGAGAGCACAATTTTTGAGCGCGCTCTTGCATTTTCAAAAAAAACCACTATTTTGGACATATCCTTTTTGTAACCTCTCGGCAATTTAAAAGAAATATTCCAACCCTGCTTTTTGGGTCTGAATCGGAGATTTTGAAATTGGTTGGTCAAACGATCTCACATTACAAAATCCTCGAAAAGCTTGGCGAAGGCGGCATGGGTGTCGTCTATAAAGCCGAGGACACGAAGCTCGAGCGCATCGTTGCGATCAAGTTTTTCCCGCATCACATTGCGGCCAATGCCGAGGAACGCGAGCGTTTTAAAATTGAGGCGAAAGCTGCGGCGGCGCTGAATCATCCGAACATTGCGACCATTTATGCCATTGATGAAGTGGATGATGAGATGTTCATTGTGATGGAATTCGTTGATGGCAAAGAATTGCGGGATTTGATCGCAGATAACTTTACTAAACTTGAAAAGTTTAGTAAAGTTTTGGAAATTGCCATGCAAATCGCCGAGGGGCTGAAAGCCGCGCACGCCAAGGGTGTCACCCACCGTGACATCAAATCCAGCAATATCATGGTGACGGAATCGGGTCAAGTGAAGATCATGGATTTCGGTCTCGCGAAAATGAGCGGCGATATGCATCTTACTAAAGCTGGCATGACGCTCGGCACCGCGGCGTACATGTCGCCCGAGCAGGCGCGCGGTGAGAATGTCGATCAGCGTACCGACATTTGGGCATTCGGCGTGGTGCTGTATGAAATGCTCACGGGGCAGTTGCCGTTTCGTGGCGAGTACGAAGCGGCGATGATGTATTCGATTCTAAATGAGGAGCCGAAATATTCCGACGACCTACCGCCCACCTTAAAATCAGTTCTTCTGAAAGCTCTTGCAAAAGATCCCTCGAAACGCTACCACGACACAACCGCATTACTGTCAGATCTCGGATCGGCAGAAGATAGGAAACGGGTGGTGCAGGTGAACACTGCTACAAAATACTCGGTCGCGCGCAGGAAGGTGTATCAGTACGCCGCAGGAATCATTCTGGCTATTTTTCTCACGGTGGGCGCTTTTTTGTGGTGGCCGGTCGATGAGAGTCAGTCCATAAATTCCATTGCCGTCCTGCCGCTGGATAACCTCTCCGGCGACCCCGCTCAAGATTACTTTGCCGATGGCATGACAGAAGCGCTGATCACAGACCTTTCAAAAATCCACGCCCTGAAAGTCATCTCCCGCACATCAGTGATGCAATTCAAGAATGTCAATAAAACGCTTCCGCAAATTGCGAGCGAACTAAGCGTTGACGCAATAATTGTTGGGTCGGTGCTGACGGATGGCGACCAGGTTCGCATCTCAGCCCAATTGGTTGAGGCAGAGACTGACAAAAATTTATGGTCCGAGAGTTATGATCGAAATATGACCAATATTCTGGCGCTGCAGCGAGAGATTGCTTTTGCCGTTGTGGATCAAATCAAAGTTGTTCTCTCACCGGAGGAGCGGCAACGGATCGAGAAACGGTCCACTGAGAATACCGAGGCTTATCAGTTGTACCTGCAGGGTCGTTACCACTGGAACAAGCGGTCTGAAGAAGGTGTGAACAAAAGCATCGATTATTTTCAGCAGGCGATTGAAAAGGATTCAACATACGCCCTCGCATATGCGGGGCTCGGTGATTCGTACTTGATGCTTGGGGTATATGGACGGCAGCGACCCGGCGAGAGTTTTCCTCTCGCTAAAACGTATGTCAATAGAGCATTGCGACTGGACAGCGGACTCGCAGAAGCCTACGCTACACTCGGTGATATCAATATACATTTTGACTGGGACCTCGACGCTGCTGAAGCCAACTTACGAAGAGCAATAGAATTGAATCCCCAATATGCCAGCGGTTTCCACTGGTACTCAGAAGTCTTTGTGCTGCGCGGCGAATTCGAGAGGGCATACCAGGAATCTCGGCGTGCACTCGAGCTCGATCCGTATTCGCTTATTATCAATACTCAGCTTGGTCAACACTACCGGCGCGCAGGAGAGTTTCAAAAAGCAATAGATCAGCTTCGGAAGACGATTGAATTCGATTCAACCTTTGCATACGGACACTATGATCTGGGCACTGTCTATGTAGCGTTGAAGCAATTTGACCGCGCTGTAAACAATCTTCGCAAAGCCAATGCATTGGCGCCAAGCGATACGAGTATCCTTGCTGGACTTGCGTTCGCAGAAGGTTTCGCCAGGAACAAGGATGAAGCACAGCGTATCGAGAAAGCGCTTCTAGAGAGAGCCGCGCGTGAGTACGTGCCACCCTACGATCTTGCTATCGTTTCTCTGGGTCTCGGAAAAACGGAGCGGGCGCTGGAATATCTCGAACAGGCTTACGATGAACATGCCCCCTGGATGCCTTTCCTGAGCTTTGACCCTTTGTTCAGTACCCTAAGCGGCCATCCACGATTTCGGGTGCTATTAAAAAAAGTGGGATTGCCGCAATGATTGGTAAAACAATTCTTCACTACAAAATCACCGAAAAGCTCGGCGGTGGGGGCATGGGCGTGGTATACAAAGCTCAGGACCTCAAGCTCGACCGCTTTGTGGCGCTCAAGTTTCTTCCGCCTCATCTCAGCACGGATGACGATGAGAAGAAACGTTTCATCCACGAAGCCAAAGCGGCCTCGACGCTGGATCACCCCAACATTTGCACTGTTTATGAAATTGGCGAAGCCGATGATGGGCAGATGTTTATTGCGATGGCGTGTTATGATGGCATGACGCTGAAACAAAAAATTGTAGGGGCGAAGCATTC
>Ga0247727_10000963_pt1 | contig 70247 bp, 66 predicted proteins | sample WisWelCaveWW1625_FD_202498 | JGI IMG/M metagenome (GOLD analysis project Ga0247727, IMG submission 202498) | Biofilm microbial communities from Wishing Well Cave, Virginia, United States - WW16-25 | ecosystem: Environmental > Aquatic > Deep subsurface > Groundwater > Cave microbial mat | place... | reverse complement strand
CAGAAACGATCTTGCTCTCGCGCACGGGTTCGAACCGTGTCACCGTCGCGCGACCCTCGGCCCGTGCTGCTCGAGGTGTCGCTCGAGCAGACACCCCTCGTTGAGCCGAGGTGCCCACAATATAGCACAGCCCGGAAAGGCGGGGATAAGTCCGATCACGGTTAATTTGTTATCCAAGAATTCGCATCAGCGCGTAGGTTGGGTCGAGCGTCAGCGATGACCCAACACAAGCGAGAATACGAATGGTGTTGGGTCTGCGCTCCGCTTGACTAACCTACGCGCCGGCACGGTCCGTGGTCACGCGGCCGGCGAAGGCGGCCAGCGCGCCGGGGGCCAGCTCGGCCGCCAGCAGCCGGCTCGGATCGACCGGGCCGGGCAGCGTGATCTGTCCGGGCGGAACGCGGCGAAACCCGAGCTTCTCGTAGTAGGCCTGATCGCCGACCAGCACGATGATCTGGATGCCGTCGGCCTGCGCCGCCTGCATGGCCTCGGCGACCAGCCCGCGCCCGTGGCCCCGGTTGGCGAAGGCTGGATCGACGGCGAGCGGTCCGAGCAGCAGCGCCCCACCCCTGGCGCCGATCTGGACCGGCGTGAAGCGCATGGCGGCGATGATGCGCCCGTCGATCAGGCACACCCGGCAATAGCGCGAGACGGGCGCCGCGCCCTCGCGCAGGCGATAGGCCGTGCGCGCGAAGCGCCCGGGACTAAAGGCGCGCTGCTGCAGCGCCGCGAGGGCCGCGCTGTCTTGCAGCTCGGCCGGTCGGACGATGGTGTCTCGGGGAGTGATTTCGTCCATGCTAGGCGCTGAAAAGCTCCTCCAGGTTACGGGCGCCGTGGAGGACGCGAACGATCTCGATCCCGGCATCCATGGGGACGTAGAAGATCAGGTACTTCCGAAAGCCCCGCACAAGATGAAAACGCATGCCCGCCAGAGCAGGATGCTCGAACTTGGGTTGTCCGCCCATGCCGGGCGTCGCGAGCAACCTTGCCTCAGTCTGGTGCACGGCATCCATGAACCGCATCGCTGCGTCAGGATTGTCGTCGGCGATGTGGAGAGCGGCTTCCAGCACGTCATCATCCGCGGCGGGGCGGCGGACAATGCGCCGTTTGTTCATGTCGCCGATTTACGCGTTCGCTCGCGGACCTTGGCCTTCAGTCCTTCCCAGTGCGCATCTGTTGCCTCGACGGGAGGGCCGGAGGCGAGACCTTCCAACAGTTTATCTTCGATCCGGGCCTTGGCCTGCCTGGCTCGGTCTTCTCGTATCAGCGCACGGACATAGTCGCTCGCGTTGGCGTAGCCGCCCTCGGCAATACGTTCGTCGACGTAGTCGCGCAGTGCTTCCGGAATAGAGATATTCATGGTCGTGGTCATAGGCGTGAGGATAGAGAAGTTCGGCAAACTTGGCAAAGCTTGCCAAGGAACCGCTCACCATCTGTCGCTCCCGGTTGCGCCGCCCAGGATCTCCGCCATGCGCCGCCGGGTGCCCGCAGTCACGTCGTTCGGCAGAGCGGTCGCTGCAAAGAAACGCTGCTCGCGGATTTCCGCGTTCGGCGCGGGTACGCGCGCCTGCTGCCAGTCGCGGACCACGAACAGCGCGATGTGGTCGCTGGGGAAGACGTCGAAGTGCGCATAGATGCCGAACAGCTCCGGCTCGGCGGACAGCGTGACGCCGGTTTCCTCGCGCAGCTCGCGGCTGAGTGCCTCGCGCACCGTCTCGCCCTTCTCGACGCCGCCGCCCGGGAAATGCCAGCCCGGCCGATAGCCGTGCCGCACCAGCAGCACGCGCCCCGCGTCATCGAGCACGACGCCCTGCACCCCGATGGTGAGCGAGCGCGTCAGGCGCCAGTAGCGCTGCAGGAGCATGGATATGAGGGGCTTTCTGGCCATCTCCCGCGCCGCCGGTCCGTCCTTCCCGGCCGTGCTGGCGCAGGTGCGGCCCTCTTCGACTGGTTTGCCGAGTTTGGCAAGCGCGCTCGAAGCCTCTACAGATCGCCCCGCGCATGACGACACAGCTCACCATCGCCCACCTGACGGACGTGCACCTGTCGCCGATCGCCGGCTTCACGCCGTGGCACTGGAACCTCAAGCGCGCGCTCGGCTATGCCAACTGGCGGCGCAGTCGCCGGCATTGCTACAGCCGTGACGTGCTCGACCGCATCGTCGCCGACATGCGCGCCCAGGCGCCCGACCACATCGCCGTCACGGGCGACCTCGTCAACATCGGCCTGCCGCGGGAGCACATCAATGCGCGGGCCTGGCTCGAGAGCCTCGGCTCGCCGCACCAGATCAGCGTGGTGCCCGGTAATCACGACATCTACGCACGCCTGCGCGGCGATCCGGGGACGAAGCGCTGGGCGGGCTACATGGCGTCCGACGCGGCGGGGTCGGTGCACGCGGGGAGCGAGGCGGCCTTTCCCTTTGTGCGCGTGCTCGGCCGCATCGCGCTCGTCGGCATCAACTCGGCCGTGCCGACGCCGCCGCTGGTCGCCTCCGGCCGGGTCGGCGCAGCGCAGCTGCAGCGTATCGCCGACGTGCTGGCGCGACTCGGCCGCGACGGTCTCTTCCGCCTCGTGCTCATCCATCACCCGCCGCTGCCCGGTCAGGCCGGCCGCTGGCGCGGCCTGGAGGACGCAGCCGACATGCAGGCCTTGCTGTCGCGGCACGGCGCCGAGCTCGTCATCCATGGCCACAACCATCACAACATGCTGGCCTGGTGCGCTGCTGACGGTGGTCCCGTGCCCGTCGTCGGGGCGCCGTCCGCGGCGCTTGCCCGTCACCACAAGGGCGAGCCGCTGGCGCGCTACAACCTGTACCGGATCGCGGGGCCGCCCTGGAGCATCGAGCTGATCGGCCGTGGCCTGGAGCGTCCCGGGGGTCCGATCGTCGAGCTCGAGCGGCGCCGCCTGACACACCCGTCGATGTCCCGGGCTGTCCCATGAGGAATCGTCATGGGAGCCGTGAGAAATCCTCGCGTGATGGGTGAGCCGGGCCGCTTGGGAAATCGCACCCAGCCCCCTATAGAGGACGTTGCATCGCAACGAAGGGATTCAGCCCCATGCAGAAACATGCGCCCCCGGCGCCGGCGGCTGTGCGCCCGCTGTGGGTGATCGTGCTCTCGGCCGGGCTGATCGTCGCCATCGCCATGGGCCTGCGCCAGGTGATGGGGCTCTACCTGCCGCCGATGACCAAGGAGCTCGGCATCGGCCGCGAGCCGTTCTCCAATGCGATGGCCATCGCCAACCTGATCTGGGGCATCGGCGCCGTGTTCGCCGGCATGATCGCCGACCGGCAGGGCGCAGGCCGCGTCGTGGTGGGCGGCACGCTCGCGACCATGGCGGGGCTCTACCTCATGTATTCGGCCCAATCGGGTTTCGACCTGATGATCAGCGGCGTGCTGCTCGGGATCGGCGTCAGCGGCACGGGCGTTCCTTGCCTCGTTGGTGCCGTCGGCCGCGCCGCGCCGCCCGACAAGCGTACGGCCGCGATTGCGTCACTCGGCATGGCCAGCGGCATCGGCGGTTTCGTGGCCTTTCCCTACACACACCTGCTGATGGAGTACGCCGGCTGGAAGGCGAGCCTGCTCGTCCTGCTCGCCACCACCGCCGTGGTGATGCCGCTGGCCTGGCCGCTGGCCGGCAAGCCGAACGCGGGGGCCGGCATGATCGACACCCAGTCGCTGGGTGGCGCCATCAAGGAGGCCTTCACGCACCCGAGCTACCTGCTGCTGGTGGCGGGCTTCTACGTGTGCGGCTTCCACGTCGCCTTCTACGGCGTGCATCTGCCCGCGTTCGTCGCCGACAACGGGCTCGACGGCGGCGTCGCCGTGGCGGCTTTGACCATGGTCGGCCTCGCCAACCTCGCCGGCACCTACATCGCCGGCCAATCGGGCCGCTGGATCGAGAAGCGCCGGGGCTTGAGCCTGATCTACTTCGGCCGCTGCTTTGTGTTCCTGGGGCTGCTGTTCCTGCCGATCACGCCGGTGACGATCATCACCCTCAGCACGGTGCTCGGCTTCCTGTGGCTCTCCACCGTGCCGTTGACCTCGAGCCTGGTCGCCACCTTCTTCGGCACGCGCTGGATGTCGATGCTGTTCGGCGTCGTGTTCCTCTCGCACCAGGTAGGCTCGTTCACCGGCCTCTGGATGGCGGGCTATCTTTACGATCAGACGAAGTCGTATGATGCGATGTGGTGGATCTCGATCGCGCTGGGGTTGTTCGCGGCCGCCATCCACTGGCCGATCAAGGAGCGCCCGGTGGCGCGGCTCGCAGCCGCCCCGGCCTGAGACGAACGAAGATGGAAACGCACTCCCAACTCGGGCAGACCGGCAAGCGGCGTGAGGCAATGCCGGCCGCCGTACGCCGCGCCGTCTTTGCGGGCGTCGGTCTCGCCCTGGCCGCCGCGCTCTATCTGATCGCCGTGCGCGGCGATGCGCTCCTCGTCGACCTTTCCGCGCTGGGCCGCATCTTTTGCTTCTAATGGGGGGCGTCCGAGTAGGTATCTGACCCTCCGGGTCAGATGCCATATGTCCGACCACACCGTTGCCCGCGGGCCAACGTCAGACGACAAATCGTTCAATCGATCTTGCTCACTATTGACAGCACCGCTCGCGCTTTGCTTCGATCGCGGCACGTGACGGTCCTGCCGTGTCTCCGTTCGAGGTGCGGTGGGTGAAAAGGGAACGCGGTGCGAGGTTGTTTGCCTCAATGCCGCGGCTGCCCCCGCAACTGTAAGCGGCGAGCGTCGCCCCTGATACCACTGCCGGGCAACCGGCGGGAAGGTGGGAGCGATGCGCCAGAGCCGTGAGCCAGGAGACCTGCCGGCACCGGTCGCCCATCAACTGCGCGGGGCGCGCGGCTGAGCGGACCACCGTAGTGGCGACTCTCGTGTTCGAGTGAGGAGTCGCGCCGGCGTGTCCGACAGGGGGGATGAGATCTCAAACATAGCTCGGCCGTAGCAAGGGCCGCTGCCTGATGGCGGCGCCGCTCACCGGGCTTGCTCATTTCGCTTTTCGTTTCTGCCGTCGCGGCGCCCGCTCCAAACCTGTGGAGAGGCGTCATGCCATCGTCTTGTCTCGACTGGAAGTATCCGAGTTGTGCGCTCGCCGCGCTGTGCCTGTTCCCATCGCTCGCGTCCGCGCAGCAGCCGATCGCGCTGCCCGGCATCACCGTGCAGAGTGCAACCATCCAGGCCCGCCCGGTGCAGTCGCCTGCATCGGCTGCGGCCGCCGCGCTGTCGCCTGGAGCCGTGGAACTCACGCCCGATGCCGTCGACGGCATCCCCCTCGACCGCGTCGGCTCGTCCGTCTCGGTCGTCACGCGCGAGCAGCTGGAGCGCCAGCAGATCCGCCATGCTGCCGATGCCCTGCGCAGCCTGCCCGGCGTCTCCGTCAGCCAGCAGGGCACGCCCGGAAACGTGACGAACATCCGCATCCGCGGCGCCGAGAGCAAGCACACGCTGGTGCTGATCGACGGGATCGAGGTCAACAGCCCCACCGATGGCGCCTTCGATTTCTCCAACGTCGGCGTGGCGGATATCGAGCGCATCGAGGTCCTGCGCGGTCCGCAAAGCGGGCTCTACGGTGGCGGCGCGATCGGCGGCGTGATCAGCATCACGACCAAGTCGGGCCGCGGACCCCTGACCGCGTCCGTCAAGGGCGAGGTCGGATCGCGCAGCACGTCCGCCGTCACCGGGCAGGTCTCGGGCGGCAACGACGCCGTCTGGGGCGCGCTCGTCGTCCACGGCTTCAACACCGCCGGTTACAACATCTCGTTCGACGGCAACGAGACGGATGGCTCGCGCATCAAGAGCTTCGCCTTGCGCGGCGGCGTGCGGCTGTTCGAGGGCTTCAAGGTCGAAGGCACGCTGCGCGAGCACAACAACCGCTCGGACTACGACAACGGCAATTTCCCAGCCGGAGACCGCAACGGCCTGTTCGTCATCAACGACGCGCCGTTCTTCGGCGACACGCGCCTCAGGGTCGGCAACCTGACCGCGACCTGGGAGACGCTGAACAAGACCTGGATCCACAAGTTCCAGCTCGGCGGCGCCGAGACGGTGCGCGACGACTACGACCCCCTGCACAGGAAGACGATCGCCACCAACTCCAAGTACGGCTACACCTCGACCCTGCGCTTGGATGGCCCTGCGGGGACGCCGGTGCGTCACTTTCTGACCGGCCTCGTCGAGCAGCGCAGCGAGACGTTCCAGCAGCCGACCGCGGCACCGACCAAGTTCGGCACCGACCGCACGAGCTTTGCCGGGGAGCTGCGCGGGGAATATTTCAACTCGCTGTTCCTGAGCGGCACGGTGCGCCGCGACGACAACGACACGTTCGACGACTTCACAACCTGGCACGCCGCCGCGTCGCTCAAGGTGCCCGGCTCCATCTTCCGCCTGCACGCCAGCATCGGCACCGGCGTCAAGTATCCCAATTTCGGCGACCTGTTCGGGATCTTCGGCGCCTTCCAGGCCAACCCGAATCTCCAGCCCGAGCAGTCGAAGGGCTACGACTTCGGGCTCGAGACCAGCCTCGTCGACGGCAAGCTGGTGATCGACGTCACGCGGTTCAACGCGAACCTGACCAACGAGATCACGACCTCGTTCGCGCCGGTGCCGCCCTTTACGGCGACCCCGATCAACCGCCCAGGCGAAAGCACGAGAGCGGGCATTGAGATTGCCGCGCGCTATCAGGTGACCAAGCAGCTGGCGGTCGGCGGCGCCTACACGTTCCTGGATGCGCGCGACGACCTCGACCGCGAGGAGATCCGCCGGCCGCGGAACGCCGGGCGGATCGACCTGGCCTACGGTTTCCTGGGCGGACGGGGAACGATCGACGTGGCGGCCATCTACAACGGCAGGATGCAGGACATCGTATTTCCTCTCGGCTTTCCCGATCCGCGCGATCGCATCACGCTGGATGACTACTGGCTCGTCAACGTATCGGCGTCCTACAAGGTGCTCCCGGGCGTGGAGCTGTTCGGCCGGATGCAGAATGTGCTCGACCAGCACTACCAGGAGGTGTTCGGCTACAATGCCACGGCCGGCGCGACGGCGTTCGCCGGCGTTAAGCTCACCTTCGGCGGGCCTGAGGGTGTCGGCGGCAGGTGGGCAAAGTAGGGCGCAACGGGAAGCGGCAAGGGGATGGCGCGGCGGTCGTTTGCTTTGCACGGGCTGATGGCCGCTGCGCTGCTCGGCGCGGCCCCCGCGCTGGCGTCCGATCCGCCGCCGGCGAAGCCCCTCCGCATCGTCTCGCTCGATTTGTGCGCCGACCAGCTGCTGATCGAGCTGGTGGAGCGCAACCGCATCGCCGCGGTCACATTTATGGCGGCCGATCCGGCCGTCTCGGCGATCCCGCAGAAGGCGCGCGGGCTCGCCGTCACGCGCGGCGCGGCGGAGGACGTGCTGCGCATCGATCCCGATCTGGTGCTGGCCGGCCCGTTCGGGGTGTCAGCGACCGTCGATCTGCTGCGGCGGCTCGGCAAGCGTGTGGTCGTGGTGCCGCAACCCCAGGACCTCGGCGGCGTCGCCGATGCGGTGCGCAGCGTCGCCCGGGCGGTGGGCGAGGCGGCCAGGGGCGAGGCCCTGGTCGCCGACTTCGAGCGACGCCTTGCCGGCGTCGCGCCGCGCAGCGCGTTCCGGCCGACGGCCGTCATCTACCAGGTCGGCGGCTCCGTCTCCGGCCCCGGCAGCTTCGCCAACTCGGCACTCGCCGCCGCGGGCTTCCGCAACTTGGCAGCCGACTATCGCCTGAGCCGCGGCGGGCAGGTGCCGCTCGAATCGTTGCTGGCACAGCCGCCCGACCTGCTGGTGCTGGCCAGCGAGGCAAACGAATACCGCACCGCGCTCGCCGACAACCTGCGCCATCCGGTCATCGGCCTGCTGCGCCGGCGCGGCGCCTCCATCGAGCTGCCGTGGCGGCTGTGGCTGTGCGGCACGCCGCACGTGATCGAGGCGCTGGAGCGTCTCGGCGCGGCGCGCGGCCGGCTCGAGGCGCGCGCGAGATGATGCCGCGCTTGCCAGGGGTCGAAGCCAGAAACGTCCGGCTGCTGGGGGCGCTGGCGGCGGCCGTGGTGGTGGCGTTCCTGCTGTCGCTGTCGGTCGGTCCGGCGGGCTTCGGCCTGAGCTTTCCCGGCGAGGCCGGCGCGCTGATCTTCCGGGAGATCCGGCTGCCGCGCGCCGTGCTGGGTGCGCTGATCGGCGGCGCGCTCGGGCTGTCCGGCGCGGCCCTGCAGGGCTACCTGCGTAATCCGCTGGCCGAGCCCAGCCTGGTCGGCGTGTCGGGCGGGGCGGCGCTGGGCGCGGTGCTGGCGATCCATCTGGGCCTGTCGTCGGCGCTAGCGCTCGCCTTGCCGCTCGGCGGCCTACTCGGCGCGGCGCTGGCGATGCTGGCCGTGCTGGCGCTGGCGGGTGCGCACGGGGGCCCCGTCACGCTGATCCTGGCCGGACTTGCCGTCTCGGCGATCGCCACGGCGCTGATCTCGCTCGCCCTCAACCTGTCGCAGAACCCGTTCGCGGCAGTCGAGATGGTGTTTTGGATGATGGGCTCGCTGGCCGACCGCAGCCTCACGCAGGTGTGGATCGCGGCGCCGCTGATGCTGGCCGGGATCGGCCTGTTGCTCACCGTCGCCCGCGCGCTCGACGCCCTCACCCTGGGTGAGGACGCCGCCACCAGCCTCGGTATCGATCTCGCGCGCACGCGCCTCGCGGTGGTGGCCGGCACGGCGCTCGCCGTGGGTGCGGCGACCGCCGTCACCGGCATCATCGGCTTCGTCGGCCTGATCGTGCCGCATCTGCTGCGCCCGCTGGCCGGCCACCGCCCGGGCCTGCTGCTGCCGGCGAGCCTGCTCGGCGGCGCCCTCATGCTGCTGGTCGCGGACGTGGCGCTGCGGCTGCTTGCGCCCTGGGTGGAGCTGCGGATCGGCGTGCTGACCGCGCTGATCGGGGCGCCGTTCTTCGTCTGGCTGGTGCTGCGCACGCGCTCGGAGCTGGCGCCATGAGAGTCGAGGCGGGCGCGCTCCGCGTGATGCTGAAGGCGCGCGAGGTGCTGCGCGGGCTCGATTTCCTGGCTGAGCCCGGGCAGATGACGGCGATCGTCGGGCCCAACGGCGCCGGCAAGACCACCTTGCTGCGGGCGCTGTCCGGGCTGCGCAGGGTCGCGGCCGGTGCGGTCCTGCTCGACGGCCGGCCGCTCCCGCAATGGCCGGGCCAGGAGCTGGCCCGCGCGCTGGCCTACCTGCCGCAGGAGCGCATCGTGCACTGGGCGCTCACCGCGCGCGCCGTGGTCGCGCTCGGCCGGCTGCCGCACCAGCCGATGGGAGCGGGCGAGAGCGCCGCCGATACGCGTGCCATCGATGCGGCGCTGGCCGCCATGGACGTCGGCCACCTGGCAGCGCGTGCGGTGCTGGAGATGTCGGGCGGCGAGCGCGCCCGCGTGCTGGTCGCCCGCGCGCTGGCGCAGGAGGCGCGCGCGCTGCTGGCAGACGAGCCTGCGGCCGGGCTCGACCCGGCGCATCAGCTCACGCTCTTTCGCCATTTCGCCGCGCTCGCCTCGGCCGGGCGCACGGTGGTGGTGGCGCTGCACGATTTGTCGCTCGCCGCGCGCTTCTGTCACAGCATCGTGCTGATGCGATCCGGCCGCGTCGTCGCCGCCGGTTCGCCGCCGGAAGTGCTGACGATTGAGCATCTTGCCGCCGTCTACGGCATCAGGGGCCGCTATGCCGTGATCGAGGGCATCCCGGTTGTGCTGGCGAGCGACGTGCTGCCATGATGCGGTCGCGATCATCGGTTTGCTCATTCTGGCCGTGAATGGGCGGCGGGGGTGGGGCAATCTCAACTTGGGTTTCTTCCGGCGAACACTGCGCCTCAATCTGGCACTCGAAGGCGGGGGCGCACACGGCGCCTTCACCTGGGGCGTGCTCGACCGGCTGCTCGAGGAGGAGGCCCTCGACTTCGGCTGGATCAGCGCGGCGAGCGCGGGCGCGGTCAATGCGGTGGCGCTGGCTGCCGGCCTCGCCGAAGGCGGTCGGCCGGCCGCGCGCGCCAAGCTCAGAGCCACCTGGGAAGCCGTCGCCAAGGCGGGCGTGTCCGATCTGCTGCGCCTCAACCCATTGCTCGCCAGCATCAGCCGCTCGAACGCGATGGCCCAGGTCGCTTCCCTGTTCTCGCCCTACGACTTCAATCCGCTGGGCTTCGACCCCTTCCGCAAGCTGCTGGAGGCACATGTCGATTTCGCGCTTTTGCGCACGAGCCAGGGCCCCGAGCTGCTGATCGCGGCTACCGACGTCACGACCGGCCGTGCACATCTGTTCCGGCGTCGGGAAATTACGGTGCAGTCGGTGTTGGCCTCGGCCTGCCTGCCCACCATCCACCACGCGGTGCGCATCGACGGGCAGGCCTACTGGGACGGCGGTTTTTCGGCCAATCCCGATCTCGTGACGCTGGGCCGCGAGAGCCCCGTGGGGGATACCCTGATCGTACGCCTAACCGCTCCGGACCGCAGCGGCGTGCCCACCACGGCGCGCGAGATCACCGCCCGCATCAACCAGATCACCTTCAGCCAGCCGATGCTGCGCGACATCGAGGTGATCGAGACGGTGCGCCGCCTCAACAACCGCTGGACCCGGCTGCACAGCCCCGCCGACGCGCGGCTCGCCCGCCACCGCTTCCATCTGATTGATGCCGGCCGCTTCACCGGCGGGCTGGCGCCCGACAGCAAGGGCAAACCGGACATCGAGCTGTTGACCTACCTGCATGGGGCCGGCCGCAGCGAGACGGAGAAATGGCTGGCCCGCGACCTGCGCAGCATCGGCCGCCGCAGCACGGTCGATCTGGGGCGTCAGTTTCTGTCCGAGCGTGTCGCGCCCGAGGCGGCCAAAGCCGACGAACGCGCTCCGCCCGGTGCGGCGGCCTGACCGCTAGGCATGCCGAGCCGCGCGGCCCTGCATTCCTCCCCGACGCCAGGGAATGGCTCCGACCTGCGCGTGCCTGCAGCGACGCGTAAAGGACTGCTTTAGGAAGCGGCGCAAAAGCAGCGTGGGCGGAAGAAAGTGTGCTATGAGGGGGCGCCCGACCTTCGCCATCGGCGGGCCAAGAGGGGATTTCTGGGGTGAGCGAGCAATCTGGAGGACGCCCGGACCCGGCCGAGCGCCGGCTCGGCTGGACGGCGGTGGTCGTTCTGCTGGCGATGCTGGCGGCAACGACCATCCTCTCCCAGTTCTTCCGCTACTCCATGTCGGTGATCGGCCCCGAGTTGATCCGCGACCTGTCGTTGTCCTCCCAGGAGCTCGGGATCGCCAACGCCAGCTTCTTCCTGGCCTTGCTGCTGGCGCAGATACCCGTCGGCATCGCCTTCGACCGCTTCGGGCCGCGCCGGACGGTGGCCGCGCTGTCGGTGCCGCTGACGATCGGCGCCATGCTGCACGGCCTGGTGGATACGGGGCTCGGATTGGCGTTGGCCCGCTTCATGGTCGGGATCGGCTGTGCCGGCAGCTTCACGGCCGGCGTGGTCCTGATCTCGCGCTGGTTTGCCCGCCAGTCCTGGAGCATGGTGCTCAGTTGGCACTTTGCGCTGGGGCAGCTCGGTCTGGTGCTGGCAGGCCTGCCGCTGGCCTGGGCGACCGAAGCGATCGGCTGGCGGTTCTCGCTCGTGGTCATGGGAGTGGCGGCGATACTGGTCGGCTATCTGTTCCTGGTGTTGGTGCGCGACGTCCCGCCCGGAGCACCGCCGGGCCCTTCGGCGCCGGCCGATCCGATCGGTGCGTGGGAAGGGTTGCGACGCGTCATCACGATGCCCGGCCTGGTGCAGGTGCTCTGCCTGTTCATGGTCGGGTATGCCGCGCTGGTGACCGTGCAGTCCCTGTGGGCCGGGCCCTACCTGCACGACGTGTTTGGGCTCGACGCCATGGACCGGGGCAAGGTGTTGCTGGGCATGGCCGTGGTGCAGACGCTGGGCGTACTCGTCATCGGACCGATGGATCGCCTCCTCAACACGCGCAAATGGGTGGCGGCCGGGTCAGCGTCGCTGGCGCTGACGGCACTCGTTGCGCTGGCCGCCGTGCCGATGACGCTGCAGTCGGCCGTGTTCTTCCTGCTGCTGTTGAGCGCCTCGTCGGCCTATGGCGGGGTGTTGTTCGCCCAGATCCGCAGCCTGTTTCCGGACCATCTCGCGGGACGCAGCGCAACCGTCAGCAACATGGCGCCGATGCTCGGCGCCGCGCTGCTCCCGACCCTCACCGGCTTCATCCCGCCCCTGTTCCCGAGCGAGGGCTCCGGCTACGCGCCGGCCGCCTATCAGTGCATCTTCGCGACCCTGGCGGTGTTCCTCGCGATCGGCCTTGCCATCTATCTCACCGCCAAGGACGCCAAGCCGCGTCCGGTGCCCCAGGCGTCGGCCTCGACCTGATCCGAAAGCGTCCGTTCGCGCGGCTTGACCCTGCGGCTGGGTCGAGCCCACCATGCGCCCGAGCACGACATGGGATCGGGGAGGACTGCGCAGATGGATCGTCTCGAGGGCAAGCTCGCGTTCTGCACGGCGTCGGGCGCCGGCATCGGGCGCGCCACGGCGCTCGCGTTCGCGCGCGAGGGCGCCAGGGTGATCGCCACCGACGCCAGGGAGGCGAGCCTCGCGGGGCTGAAGGAGGCGGGGGTCGCCGAGTGCCTGCAGCTCGACGCCCGCGACACGGCCGCCATCGAGGCGATGGCCAAGCGGCTCGGCCCAGTCGACGTGCTGTTCAACGCGGCGGGCTTCGTGCATCACGGCACGGTGCTCGATTGCTCGGAGGCGGACTGGGACTTCTCCTTCGACCTCAACGTCAAGTCGATGCACCGCACCATCCGCGCATTCCTGCCGGGCATGCTGAGCCAGGGCCGGGGCTCGATCGTCAACATTGCCTCCACCGTCGGTGCGTCCAAGTCGGCGCCCAACCGCTACGCCTACGGTGCCACCAAGGCCGCGGTGGTCGGCCTCAGCAAGGCCGTCGCCATGGACTTCATCGGCAAGGGCATCCGCTGCAACTGCATCTGCCCAGGCACCATCCAGACGCCCTCGCTGGACGACCGCATCCGGGCGCTCGGCCAGCAGGTCGGCGGCGAGGAGAAGGCGCGCCGGATGTTCATCGAGCGCCAGCCGATGGGCCGGCTCGGCACGGCCGAGGAGATGGCGCATGTCGCCGTCTATCTGGCCTCCGACGAGTCGGCCTACATGACGGGCTCCTCCATCATCCCGGACGGTGGCTTCACGCTGTGACGGCTGCGGGCTTGCTGACAGCGGGCGGGCTGACGCTGCAACGGGCGGAGAGCGGCGACCTCGAGGCGCTGCTCGCCCTGCAGCGCGCGGCCTACGCGCGCAACCGGCTGCTGCTGGGCGTGGAGCCGCTGCCCCTGCTGGCCGACTACGCGGCCATCCTGCGCGATCGCGAGGTGTGGGTGGCGCGAGCGGACGGCCGGCTGGCTGGAGCCCTGATCCTGGAGCCGCGCGCCGACGACCTGCTGTTGTGGAGCATCGCCACCGACCCCACGACACAGGGCAGCGGCCTCGGCCGGGCGATGCTCGACGCTACGGAGGTGCGCGCGCGGCAGCTCAGTCTGGCGGTCGTGCGGCTCTACACCGGCACGCCGCTCCGGCACCTGGTCGACTGGTATGGCCGCCACGGCTATACGGTGGAGCGCATCGAGGCCTTGAGCGACCGCTCGATCACGCACATGATCAAGCATCTCACGCCTGCCGTGGAGGGCGCCCGCTGATGCTCCGCTTCGCCGCCAACCTCAATTTCCTGTTCACCGAGGTGCCGCTGCTCGAGCGGTTCGAGGCGGCAGCCAAGGCCGGCTTCAAGGCGGTGGAGGTCGGCAATCCCTACGAGGCCTCCGTGGCCGACATCGCGGCACGCCTGAAGGCGAACGGCCTCACGCCGGCGTTGTTCAACATCCCGGCCGGCAATCCGGCGGCGGGCGAGCGTGGGCTGGCCGCCATCCCCGGACGGGAGAAGGATTTCGCGGCCGACCTGCAGACCGCGCTGGGCTATGCCGAGGCGGCGGGGTGCCCGCTGATCCACGTGCTGGCCGGCGTCGTGCATCTTGGCGCGCGGCGCGACACCTATGTCGCCAACCTCAAGCAGGCGGCCAGGACGGCAGCCGCCGCCGGCGTCGGGCTGGTGATCGAGCCGATCAACCCACGCGACATCCCCGGATATTTCCTCAACCGGCTCAGCGATGCGCGGTCTGTGATCCACGAGGTCGGCGAGCCCAACCTCGGCCTGCAGTTCGATCTTTACCACCGCCAGGTCGTGGACGGCGACGTGGCGACGGCCATGAAGGAATACGCCCCGCTCACCCGCCACTACCAGATCGCCAGCCCGCCCGACCGCGGCGAGCCGGACGAAGGCGAGATGAACTACCGTTGGCTGCTCCAGCAGATCGACGCGAGCGGCTACACGGGCTATGTCGGCTGCGAATACCGCCCGCGCCGCGGCACCGTCGAGGGCCTGAAGTGGGTCGCCGCCTGCGGCGTGACGCTGGGGTAGGTGTTCTCCCTCTCCCCATTTGCTTCAATGGGGAGAGGGCCGGGGTGAGGGGCGGCAGCAACCCGCAGCGCCAGCGTCTGCCCCTCACCCTAACCCTCTCCCCGCAAAGAAGCGGGGAGAGAGAACGCGCGAAAGCACAAGGGAGACGTCATGAAGATCCTCATCATCGGTGGCGCCGGCATGGTCGGGCGCAAGCTGGCCGAGCGGCTGGCGAAGGACGGCGCGCTCGGCGGCAAGGCGATCTCCGGCCTGGTCCTGCACGACGTCGTGCCCGGCGCCAAGCCGGCGGGCGCCAAGTTCCCCGTCGAGATCGTCACCGGCGATCTGCCCGCACCCGGCGAGGCCGAGAAGCTCGTCGCCGGCCGCCCGGACGTGATCTTCCACCTGGCCGCCATCGTCTCCGGCGAGGCCGAGCAGGAGTTCGACAAGGGCTACCGCATCAACATGGACGGAACCCGCCTGCTGCTGGAGGCGATCCGCGCGGCGGGCAACAAGCCGCGGCTGGTCTTCACCAGCTCGATTGCCGTGTTCGGCGCGCCGTTCCCCGAGGCCATCGGCGATGAATTCTTCAACACGCCGCTGACCTCCTACGGCACCCAGAAGAACATCTGCGAGCTGCTGATCTCCGACTACAGCCGCAAGGGGTTCGTCGACGGTATCAGCATCCGCCTGCCCACCATCTGCGTGCGCCCCGGCAAGCCGAACAAGGCGGCGTCGGGCTTCTTTTCCAACATCATGCGCGAGCCCCTGGCGGGCCACGAGGCGGTGCTGCCGGTGTCGGAGAGCGTGCGGCACTGGCACGCCTCGCCCCGGGCGGCCGTCGGCTTCCTGCTGCAGGCGGCGACGCTCGACACCGCACAAATAGCGTGGCGCCGCGCCATCACGATGCCGGGCATAGCCGCCACCATCGGCGAGCAGATTGCCGCGCTCAGGAAAGTCGCCGGCGACAAGGTGGTGGCCCGCATCCGCCGCGAGCCGGACCCGTTCGTGGAGGGCATCGTCGCCGGCTGGCCGCGCAACTTCGCGCCCAAGCGCGCTCTCGCGCTGGGCTTCAGGCCGGACGACAGCTTCGAGCAGATCATTCGCATCCACATCGAGGACGAGCTCGGCGGCAAGATCGCGTAAGCACCGCCTGCACCTCCCTGTGACCCGCCGGCCACGGGGGTCGGGGACATCGCTGTACCGGGCCTTGCCCAGCACAATTGAGTCCGACGTTTGCGGTAGCGATCGAGCCTACAGCGGACGGCAGCTCGCCGGAGGGAAATGGACCATGCGCAACTTCGCAGTCGGGCTCACGGTGCTCGCCATCGCTGCCACATCCGGCTGGGCGGCCGAGGCCCAGCCGCGCCGCGATCCAGGTTATGGCACCGTCACGGCCGAGAGCCGGTACGGCGGCCGGACGGTGACAGCGCCGGTGCGCTATGGTCCGCACGGCCGGCTCGAGGTGCGCCTGCCGGGCGGCACGTGGCTCGAATGCGGGCTCAGCTGCCGCGAGACATTGCGCCGCGAAACCGTGGATTTCTGGCAGGAGCGGGGGCGCCCCGGAGCCGGCAGCGACGGCCCCGGCTATCTGCGGTTTCGCTTCTGAGCCGGCCGTTTTCCAGGATTCACCCGCGATTTCAATAGAGACGTGCCGGCCACCGGAGCGAGCGCTGTGTCTGCGGGGGCACACGCACGAGGCAATGCGAGGTACGTCCGTCGATCCGCGCGCACGTTTCGTTGCGCAACCAAGGCGTCCTGGTGATCATGCGCTGCGACCGGCGGGGCCCAGGGAACCGATGCCATACGATTGCGCAATATCGACTGCGCTGCGCTCCTGCCTCGCCGCACTGGGCCTGCTGGCCTGGACTTGCTCGCCCGTCGCGGCCCAGGGGTCTGATCTCTATGGCCTCACCGGTCCGCATTGGCAGGTCGGCGGCGCCGTATTCGTGTCGCCGAAGTTCGAGGGCTCCAAGTCGTACTCGGCCGTCGGCTTTCCCTTCCTCGCGCCGGCAGGGTTCGGGCAGGACAGCGCCGTGCAGGTGAAGGGGGCGGACAACGTGCAGCTCCGCCTGCTGAGCCAGTACGGCTTCGAGGCGGGCCCGGTGCTCGGCTACCGCTTCGGCCGCGACGCGGGCGACTCCAACCGCCTGCGCGGCTTTGCCGACATCGACGGCGGGCTGGTCGCCGGCGCCTATGCCGGCTATCGCGCCGGGCCGCTACTGTTCGCGGTCTCCTACCATCACCAGGTGACCGGCGACGACACCGGCGGCCTCGTGCGCCTGGCCGTGGAGCACGCCGCGCGCCTCAATGCAACGACCAAGTTGACCGCCAGCCTCGGCACCGCCTACGCCTCCGACGATTACATGACGACGTTCTTCGGCGTCAGCGCCGCGCAGGCCGCCGCCTCCGGGCTGGCGCGCTACACGCCGGACGCCGGCTTCAAGGACGTGAGTTTCGGCCTGACGGCCGCCATCGATTTGACCGACCGCTGGACGCTGCTGCTGACCGGGCGCTACACGCACCTGATCGGCGACGCCGCCGACAGCCCCATCGTCGAGAGCGAGAGCCAATTCTTCGCCGGCCTCGGGCTGACGTACAGGTTCAGCTTCGCGCGCTAGGTTCCGTGCGAATGGCGCCCCTGGGTTGAAGAGGCGTCCTGAATGTTAATCAGCGGATGCGCGAACGTGTCGGCCACATCCGTCAAGGGCACGAATATTCCGCCACCGAGGGCTCGCGCGGCTCGACCGCCCTCCAAATCCAATTAGTGCGTCCTTCAGGGAGGGCCCATTCATGGCTATCGAACTCAGTATCAGCTGGCAACACACAATTGATCCTTTCGCAACTCCCACGACGCATACGTCGATGACGTACATCGTGCCGAACGCGGATGGTTTCACTCAAACCGTCTATCAAGGCAGTTCCTTTGCCTATGACGCCATAACCGGATTGCCCACGGGTGGAACGATCAGCTCGATCAGCCTGGTCGTGATAAGCGGCTCGGTCACGCTGACGACGTTGACCAATGTTTTCATCGGCCTGGGCGATGTGGGCAATTTCCTGAAAGACGTCAGCGATTTTCGAGACTCGATATCCTGGGCCGCCCTTGTCGCCGAACTTGTCACCTTCGCTCCTACCGAGATTGTTTTTGAGAACGCCGACGGCACGTTCACACGCCTGCGCGGCAGCTTCCCGCTCGAAAACATTAGCGGCACGGTGGACTATGTCGAACTCGTGGACATGGACGGGGCGACCGTTCTGCAAACCGTCGGCACGCCAGGCCCCGACCCGAACGATGTCTCACTGCAGGTTGCCGCATCTGCATTTTCTGCGGATGTCCTCAGCGAGCAGGTCTATCTGGTTTTCAACCAGGGCAACAATGCGTTGTCGGCAGTGAACGGCAGCGCCACCGTCGGTGACGTCGTCATCATGTCGGGCCTGGCCGATGGTCCTGGCAACGACACCATCACGGGTGGCCTCGGCGGCCTCTCCGAATTCGTGACTTGGGTACCAGGGGGGTCGGCAGTCCAGATCGACCTGCTCACCGGGCTCGCTACCGGAGTGGGCGGCACCGACACGCTGTCCGGGATTCACCACGTAGCCGGCTCGGAATTCAACGATGCGATCACCGGTGACGCTCTTGGGAATGTGCTCAACGGCGATGATGGCAACGACACGATCTCCGGCGGCGACGGCAACGATACGATTACCGGCGACAACGGCAAAGCGGGCAACGACTCCCTCGACGGAGGGATCGGCACCGATACCGCGAGCTATTCCCCTTTTGGGGACGCTCCAGGCGCAGTCACTGTGTCGCTCGCCATCACCGGCGCGCAGAATACGGGTGGCGCGGGCATCGACACGCTCGTCAACTTCGAAAACCTCACCGGGTCCAGCCTCAACGATAGCCTGACCGGCGACGGAAACAACAACGAACTCAGCGGCCAGGATGGCGCCGATACCCTCACTGGTGGAGGCGGCAACGACACGCTGCTCGGCGGGGCCGGCAACGACAGCTTGTACGGCGCCGGCGGGGCGGACACGACCACGGGCGGTCTCGGCGACGACATTCACGTCGTGACGGACTTCACCGACGTGGTGGTGGAGGCTGCCAGCGAGGGCACCGACGTGGTGGAGAGCTGGATCTTCCATCAGCTCGGCGCCAACGTCGAGAACCTGGTGCTCACGGGCACCGCGTTGACGGGCTATGGCAATGCACTCAACAACGCGCTGACGGGCAACGCCTCCAACAACCTGCTCAACGGCTTCGGTGGCTTTGATACCATGGTGGGCGGGCTCGGCAACGACACCTACGTCATCACCGAGTTCAGCGACGTGGCGACCGAGAATGCCAGCGAGACACGGTGGAGGCCTGGATCTTCCACGCGCTCGGCAACAACTTCGAGAACCTGACCCTCAAGGGCACGGCCGGGACCGGCCAGGGCAATTCGCTCAATAATTACCTGATCGGCAACGCGTCCAACAACACGCTGCAGGGCTTCGGCGGCAACGACTCGCTGTTCGGCGCCGGCGGCAACGATACGACCTACGGCTCGCTGGGCGACGACACCTATGTGGTGACCGAGTTCGGTGACGTGCTGAGCGAGAATGCGAGCGAAGGCACCGACACGGTGGAGAGCTGGATCTTCCATCAGCTCGGCAACAACGTCGAGAACCTGATCCTGATGGGCAGCGCCATCACGGGTCAGGGCAACGGTCTCAACAACGTGCTGACGGGCAATGCGTCCAACAACGTGCTGCAGGGCAACGGCGGCGCCGACACCATGGCGGGCGGTCTCGGCAACGACACCTACGTGGTGACCGAGTTCGGCGACGTGGTGACCGAGGCCGGCGCTGCGGGCACCGACACGGTGGAGGCCTGGATCTTCCACGCGCTCAGCGCCAACGTCGACAACCTCGTGCTGAAGGGCGTGGCCCTGACGGGCACCGGCAACGCGCTCGCCAACACCATCACCGGCAACGCGTCGGCCAACCAGCTCGACGGCGGGCTCGGCAACGACACCATGACCGGCGGAGCGGGGGCGGACAACTTCCTGTTCACGACGGCGCTGGCCGGCAACGTCGACGCCATCACCGACTTCGTGGTGGCCGACGACACGATGCGGCTGGAGAACGCGGTGTTCACGGTGCTGCCGAACGGCATCCTGGCGGCGGGCTCGTTCGTGACGGGCGCAGGCGCCGTCGATGCCAACGACTTCATCATCTACGATGCCGGGACGGGGGCGATCTTCTACGACGCCGACGGCTCCGGCGCCGGCCTGCAGGTCCAGTTCGCCACCGTCACCCCCGGCCTCGTCCTCACCAACGCCGACTTCTTCGTGGTGTGAGGGGTAACGAAGCGGGGCCTCGCCGCGGCAATCGTCAGTTGGCGATGATGACGTCGGCCTTGAACAGGGCCGCGCGCGGCTCGGTGCCGGCAAACAGCGAGCCTTCCTCGAACCACGAGCGCGGCGCGGGCTGGCCCCACAGCGTCTGTCGGCGCGGGTCGCGCAGCGACCAGCGGATCGGCTCGTGGTCGGGATCCATGGTCTGGTAGTCGCTGGTGTAGAACTCGGTGCGGTGGCCATCGGGGCAGCGCACATAGAGGAAGAAGGCGTTGGCGATGCCGTGCCGGCCGGGTCCGCGCTCCATGCTGGCGAGCCGGCCGGTGGTGGCCATCACATCGCACAGGTGGATAATGTTCATCGGGCCCGGTACCCAGTAGGCGTGGTGATGCAGGCGCGGGCCCCAGCCGTTGGTGAACGCGAGATCATGCACGTTGCCCTTGCGATGCAGCCAGGAGGCGGCGATACGGCCGTTCGGCCCGTCCTCCTCGGCATACTCGGTGAGGCGGAAGCCGAGCCCGGCGTAGAAATCGGTCGCGCCCTGCACGTCCGGGGCGAACGCGTTGAAATGGTCGAGCCGCATCGGATGCACGCCCGCGTAGCGGCCATACTCGCGCAGCAGCAGCTCGCGCTTTTCCATCTTGAAGTAGAGCTCGATCGGCAAGCCGAAGGGATCGGTCGCCTGCAGCGTGCGGCCCTGATAGGGGCACTCCACGAAGGCGTGCCTCAGGCCCTTCGCCTTGAAGAAATGCGCGGCCTTGTCGAGGTCCTCCTCGCTGCCGACCTTGAAGCCGAGGTGGTGGGCGATCGGGGCCGGGGATTTTCTGAGCACCAGCGAATGGTGCTGGCGCTCCTCCACGCCGCGCAAGTAGAGAGCGTCGCCGTCAGCATCTTCAAGGTGCAGGCCGAGCGTCGCCTCGTAGAAGGCGCGGGCAGGGCCGAGGTCCGTGACGCCGAGTACCACATGGCTGCTGCGCACGATGTTGAACGGCGGATCGAAGACGTGCTGCGGGACCGGCATAGGTGTTTCCTCTCTCTCCCTCTCCCCACTCTTCCGGGGGGAGAGGGAACTTTGTCTAAGCGCCAAGCTTGGGGATCGCGTGGGTGCCCTTGGCGAGGCAGATGTTCTTGGTCTCCATGTAGAAATCGAACGAGTAGTCGCCGCCGTCGCGGCCGATGCCGGAGGCCTTGACGCCGCCGAACGGCGTGGGCAGGTGGCGCACGTTCTCCGAATTGAGCCAGATCATGCCGGCCTCGAGCGCATCCGCGATGCGCAGCGCGCGGCCCATGTCGCTGGTCCACACGTAGCCGGTGAGGCCGTAGCGCACGGTGTTGGCGATCCTGATAGCCTCTGCCTCGCCTTCGAACGGGATCACTGTGAGAACGGGACCGAAGATCTCCTCTTGCGCGACATTCATCGTGTCGCGCGCATCCGTGAACAGCGTCGGCTGCACGTAGTGACCGCCACCCGGTCCCGTGTGGCGCTGGCCGCCGGCCGCGATCGTCACGCCCTCTTTGCGGGCGACATCGAAGTAGAAGCAGACCTTGGCGAGATGGCGCTCATGGATCAGCGGGCCGATCTCGGTGGCGGGATCGAGTGGATGGCCGATCTCGAGCTGTTTGACGCGCTCCGCCACCCGCGCCGTGAAATCCTTGGAGATGCCCTCCTGCACAAGGAGACGCGAGGAGGAGGTGCAGCGCTCGCCGTTGAGCGAGTAGATCATGAACACGACGGCGTCGAGCGCGCGGTCGAGATCGGCATCGTCGAACACGATCACCGGGTTCTTGCCGCCGAGCTCGAAATGCACCCGCTTCAGGGTCGCGGCGCCCTGGCGCATGATGGCCGAGCCGGTGGCGCCCTCGCCGACGAAGCCGATGGCCTTGATGTCGGGGTGTTCGGTCAGGGCCTTGCCGGCCTCCTCGCCGATGCCGTGCACGGTGTTGAGAACCCCGTCCGGCAGCCCGGTCTCGCGCATCAGGCGCGCCAGGATGTCGGCGGTCACCGGCGACCATTCCGCCGGCTTGTGGACGACCGTGCAGCCCGCCGCCAGCGCCGGAGCGATCTTCCAGGTCGACAGCATGAAGGGCGTGTTCCACGGCGTGATGATGCCGACCGGGCCGATCGGCACGCGCGTCGTCACGTTCCAGTGCTCGGGGGTCGGCAGACTCAGTCCGTCGCGCGCGGCCGGCACGCGGTCGGCAAAGAAGCGGAAGTTCTCGGCCGCGCGCACGGCGGCCTTGGACATGAAGCGGTAGGGCTGGCCGGTGTCCCACGACTCCAGGACGGCGATCTCCTCGGCGTGCGCCTCGATGGCGTTGGCGATCTTGTGCAGCAGCGACCGGCGCCGCTCCGGTGGCCAGGCAGCCCACGACTTGAAAGCCGCCTTGGCGGCCGTCGCCGCGCGGTCGACGTCGGCGGTGGTTCCCTTGGCGACCGCGGCGATCAGTGATTTGTCGACCGGCGAGCGGGTCTCGAACGTGCTCTTGCTGTCGACGCGCTGGCCGGCGATCAGGTGGCCGATGCCCTGCGACCGGAGCTTGGCGAGATGCGGCTCGAGGCGGGCGAGGTTGGCCTCGAGCGTCGGGGACTTCGTTGAAACGGCGGGGGCCTTGTCGGTCATGCAGTATTTCCCTTCCAATCCAGCAGGGCATCGAATTCGCGAGCCCCGCGCCGCGAGAAGCGTACCACCCGGCTGCCGTCCTCGTGCACCGCCCACGCGAGGTCGAACACGCGTTGCAGCACGGCGGCGCCCAGGCTGCCGCCCAGGTGGTGGCGCCGCTCGCTCCAATCGAGGCAGGCCTTGCACAGCGGGCGCCGGCTGAGCCGCAAGCCGTCCAAGGCGATGCCGAAGTCGGCGAAGAAACGCTGCCCCGACCTGGTCACGCCGATGTCGGCTGGCTCGCCCGCAATCAGCTTGCGCTGCCGCAAACGGTCGTACAGCCGCACACCGAGATCGCCGGCCAGGTGGTCGTAGCACACGCGCGCGTGCCGCAACTCGGGATCCCGTGGGCCGGTGCGCACGCGCATGTGGCCGGCTCGGGCGGCGAGGCCCATCAGGGACTCCAGCACCTGGCCGACGTCGGGATCGGCGAGGCGGAAGTAGCGGTGGCGCCCCTGCTTTTCGCTCGCCAACAGGCCGCCATCCACGAGCCTGGCCAGATGCGTGCTCGCGGTCTGCGGCGTGACGCCGGCCACCTGCGCCAGCTCGGTGGCCGTGAGCGCGCGGCCCGTCATCAGGGACGAGAGCATGTTGGCGCGGGCCGGATCACCCACCAGCGCGCCCACCAGGGCGATGTCGGGACCGTCCTTCATACTTCGATCCTATCCGAAGCATGCGCGGGAAACAATCTGCCATAACCCTTGCCAATCTTGATGGAGGCGCGAGCCCATGACGGTTACCGTATTCATTCGCTATGTCATCGATCCGTTCCAGCGCGAGGCGTTCGAGACCTATGCCCGTACCTGGGCGCGCATCATTCCCAAGTGCGGCGGCGGGCTGATTGGCTACTTCCTGCCGCACGAGGGCACCAACAACATCGCCTGGGGCCTGATTTCCTTCGACAGCCTGGCCAGCTACGAAGGCTATCGTGCACGCCTCAAGGCCGACCCCGAAGGCGCGGCGAACTTCCGCTTCGCCCAGGAGAAGCGCTTCATCCTGAGCGAGGAGCGCACCTTCCTGCAGGCGTTGCCGCCTGCGTGAGTCCCCTCTCCCCGTCTTTCACGGGGAGAGGGTTAGGGTGAGGGGCAGAAACACGCTCTGCCGTATGTTGCCCCCCTCACCCCGACCCTCTCCCCATTGAAGGCAATGGGGAGAGGGAGAGGCGCAACACGTGCTTTTGCACCTTGCCGGCGGCGGTGCGGGGGTAGTCGTCGACCACGGTGACGTACTTCGGCACCTTGTAGGCGGCGAGGCGTGAGCGGGCGTAGACGCGCAGCGCTTCCGCGTCGCAGCTCTGGCCGGGACGCAGGCGGATGACGGCGTGGCCGACCTCGCCCCAGCGTTCGTCGGCGACGCCGATGACGGCCGCCTCCAGCACGGCGGAATGGTCGGTGAGGGCCGCCTCGACCTCGGCGGGATACACGTTCTCGCCGCCGGAGATGTACATGTCCTTGATGCGGTCGACGATGAAGGTGTAGCCGTCGGCGTCGCGGCGGCCGACGTCGCCGGATCTGAGCCAGCCGTCGCGCGTGAACGCGCTCGCGGTCGCATCGGGATTGTTGAAGTAGCCGGGCGTGATGCCGGGCCCGCGGAACCACAGCTCGCCCTGCTCGCCGGCGGCCACGTCGCGTCCGTCGGCGTCGACGAGGCGCACCTCGGACAGGAGCTGCGGCTTGCCGACCGAGCCGATCTTCTCCACGGCGTGCGCGGGGTCCATCAGGAACACGGTGGGCCCGGTCTCGGTCATGCCCATGCCGTTGCACACCAGCACGCCCTTGGCCAGGAAGGCGCGGATCAGGCTCTCGGGCAGTGGCGCGCCGCCGCAGCCCCAGTGGCGCACCTTGGTGAGGTCGGCGTCGGCAAAGCGCGGGTGCAGGCTCAGCGTCTGGTAGATGGCGGGCACGCCGAAGAACAGGGAGACGCGGGCCGCCGCGATCAGGTCGAGCAGCGGATCGATGTCGAACTTGGCCAGCACCGTGCTGGTGCCGCCGGCGATGAAGAGCGGCATGGTGTGCAGGTTGATACCGGCGGTGTGGAACAGGGGCAGAAAATTGACGGTGCGGTCGGCGCTGGTGAGTTGGGTCGCCTGCTGGACGTTGACATAGTTGGCGAGCGCCATGCCAATGGTCTGGATCACCGCCTTCGGGCGGCCGGTGGTGCCGGAGGTATAGAGTAGGTACCAGATGCGATCCGTGGGCCAGGCGGTGTCGCGCTTCGGCCCCACCGCCGTTGGGCGTCCCCCCACCCCTAACCCCTCCCCGCAAGGGGGAGGGGAATCCCTCAATGCTTCGTAAGCGGCGAAGGGGATCAGGCGAACATCCCCTGCTTTCGCCAGCGAGGCCGCCAGGTCGGCCGTCGCCGCATCGTGCAGCAGGATGCGGGCGCCGCAGTCGGCGAGGATGGGCTGCAGCTCGGATTGCGTCTGGCGCCAGTTGAGCGGCACCAGGATCAGCCCCGCCTTGCCGCAGCCGAACAGCACCTCGAAAAAGATCGTCGAGTTGTGGCAGAGGATCGCCACGCGATCGCCCGCCGCCAGCCCCAGCCGCTCGAGCACGGCGGCGCAGCATTCGGCGCGTTCGTTGAACGCCGCGAAGGTGATCTGCCGCCCGCTATCGTGCTCGACGAAGGCGACGGCGTCGGGTGACAGCTCCCCGCGCTTGGCGGCGAAATCGAAGATGGTGTGCATGGCCGACGCAGCGATCCCGAGCCCCTTCCCGGCGACACCTAGTGTGGTGTCTCGCAAATGCCTTCCCCTCTGCGGCTAGGTTCTACAAGGCATTTGCGAGACGTAAACCACACTAGAATCATAGGTTTTCTAGTGTCCTTTGGTCTCCGAAATATCGCCCAACCGTGCCGCGAAGGATGACGATATTTCGGAGACAGGACACTAGCCTGCCTGCCGGCCTTCGCCCACCGGCTCGCACAAAGTCTCAAGCAACCTTGGTGAGGACGACGTGCATGGCGTTGGGGCTGGGAGTGTGCTTGGTGCACTGATAGCCGAGCTTGGACACATCGAGATCGCCGAACAGGTGCTCGCCCGAGCCGAGTAGCGTCGGGGAGATCGCGAGGTGCATCTCGTCGACAAGCCGCGCGTGCAGATACTGCCGGATCGTCGCAACGCCACCGCCCAGCCGGATGTCCTTGCCCTGGGCGGCCTCGGTCGCGCGCTGCAGGGCAGCGTGGATGCCGTCCGTGACAAAGTGGAAGGTTGTGCCGCCTTGCATCGCGATTGGTGCGCGCGCATGGTTAGTCAGCACGAACGCCGGCACGTGATAGGGCGGGTGTTCGCCCCACCAGCCCTTCCAGGTCTCGTCCGGCCAGGGACCGCGCACCGGCCCGAACATGTTCCGGCCCATGATCCATGCGCCAATGTTGGCGAAGCCCCTTGCAGCGAATTCGTCATCGAGGCCGGTCCCGCCGCCCTCGCTGCCGAACATCTGGCGGATCGTGCGGGTGGCGAAAGCCCATCCGTGCAGCGCCGTCCCGCCGACGCCGAGCGGATGCTCGCGGCTCTGATCCGGCCCGGCGCCATAGCCGTCGAGCGATATGGAGAAAGCGTGGACGCGAAGCTTGGACATTGGATGGCTCCCGTTTTGGCAGGGCCGCCCATGCAGCGTTGGGGTGAACACGGCCGGCAGCGTCGAGCCTCACAATACATCCCGGGCCCGCCGAAAACATCCCGGGCTCGCCGAAAGAGTGTCAATCTTCGCGCGGCGCCAGCCCATCGGCGATCAGCGCGTAGGCCGCGTCCGCCGGGCGCTTGAGGGATGCCTTCGCGTCCCACAGGGCAAAGCGCCGCCCGACCATGTCGGAGAGGCCCATCAGCGCCCACGCCCGGACCTCGGCGTCGCCCTCGCTGATCTCGCCGCGTGCTTCGGCGCCGAGCAGCCCGGTGCGATAGCTGGCGGCCAGCTCCTCGTAGTAGCGGCGGAACACGGCCTCGTCGACGAACTGGGACTCGCCGACCACGCGGTAGAGATCAGGATTGGCGCGCACGAACTCGAGGAACGCGCGCAGGCCCCGCCGCTCGGCCTCGAGCCGGGTCGGGGCGTCGGCGACGGCCAGCGTCAGGTGCCGGCGCAGGCGCCGGCCCATGCGCAGCACCAACTCGCGCAGCACGTCCTCCTTGCTGCGGAAATAGAGATAGAATGTCCCCTGGCCGACGGCGGCTTCCGCCGTGATGGTGCTGATGGAGGCCTCGGCGAAGCCCTTGCGGCCGATCTCGCGCTCGGCGGCGTCGAGGATCTTCTGGCGCGTGCGCTCGCCGCGCTTGGTCTTGGGCGCGGGCAGGGGCGGCGACGGGTTGGCATCGGACATGACGTGACCATCAGATTGCCTATCCCGTCGTGCCCTTGTTTTCCTACGATCTATTTGGCTTGACGGTAGGCAGAGGCAAAGATAGCGTGATATGAGACATGACTCAATCGTCATGTTTGTACCAATTCAAGGGAGGATGCCATGCGAGGTTTGCAGCACGGCGGCGTCGGCGGCGGCATCGCCGCGGCCCTGGCTCTCGCCGTAGCGGCCGGCGCCAGTTTCGTATCGGGCCCGGCCATCGCCAAGGACATCAAGGTGTGCCTGATCGCCGGCAAGACCGGACCGCTCGAGGCCTACGCCAAGCAGACCGAGAACGGCTTCATGCTGGGCCTGGAGTTTCTCACCAAGGGCACCATGAAGATCGGCAACGACAAGCTCGAGGTGATCGTCAAGGACGACCAGCTGAAACCCGATCGCGGCAAGGCCCTGTTGGAGGAATGCTACAGCGACGACAAGGCCGACCTCGCCGTCGGCACGACCGGATCGCCGATCGCGCTCGCCATGCTGCCCGTCGCCGAGGAGAAGAAGAAGATCCTGATCGTGGAGCCGGCGGTGGCCGACTCGATCACCGGCGATAAGTGGAACCGCTACATCTTCCGCACCGGGCGCAGCTCCTACCAGGACGCGCTGGCTGGCGCCGCCTCGTTCCCCAAGAGCGGCGAGGTGTCGCTCGGCATGCTGGGGCTCGATACCGCGTTCGGCCGTGATGGAGTCGCCGCCTTCAAGCAGGCGCTGGCGGGGCTGCGGCCCAACGTCAAGATCGTCGCCGAGGAATATGCGGCCGGCAACACGGCGGACTTCGCGCCGTTCGCCGAGCGCCTGTTCAACGCCCTCAAGGACAAGGCCGGCAAGAAGGTGATCGGCTTCATCTGGGCGGGCGCCCATCCGATGGCCAAATTCGTCGACATGAAGCCCGACCGCTTCGGCATCGAGCTGGCGCCGGGCGGCAATATTCTTCCCGTCATGAACGGCTGGAAGCAGTTCGCCGGTACCGAGGGCGGCATCTACTACTACTACGACTTCCCCAAGAACCCGATGAACGACTGGCTGAAGGCGGAGTACCAGAAGCGCTTCAACGCGCCGCCGGACTTCTTCGTGGCGGGCGGCTTTGCGGCAGCGTCGGCCGTGGTCGCCGCGCTGCAGAAGGCGGGCTCGACCGACACCGAGAAGCTGATCGCGGCCATGGAGGGGCTCACGTTCGACACGCCCAAGGGCTCGATGACCTTCCGCAAGGAGGACCACCAGGCGCTGCAGGACATGTATCACTTCCGCATCAAGAAGGATGCGAAGGACAACGACGTGCTGGAGCTGGTGGCCACCGTCCCGGCCAAGGACATGCCGCTGCCGATCCGCGTCAAGTAAGATTGCGCACACGAGAGCGGCCGGTGTTGCGTCCCGGCCGTTGCCTCGCCAGCGGAAATTCGTCGGAGCAGGGCCCCGTGGTGGCGGTTCTGGTGGCTCCCCGAGCAGATGCGCTCTTGGCTGACGAAGGGATACCGGCTTGGACATCACAACCACGGAAGATGCTCGCCTTGCGCGCCGGTTCGAGGTAAATTCCTTGCAGCAGATGGCCAAGAAATTCCGTGCCCGCCTCGACATCCTGCCGCCGGCGCAGCGGCGCCTCTGGGACGAGCTTGGCAGTGTTCCGGACCATTTTGTGTTGTACGGCGGGACGGCTCTTGCGCTGCATCTGGGGCATCGCCAGTCCGAAGACTTCGACTTCTTCGCCGACCGCGATATCAACCCTGATGCGCTTTATCGCACCACCCCCTTCCTACAGGGAGCCCAGATCACGCAGCAGGAGCCCAACACTCTGACGTGCCTGGTCGACCGCGGCGGTCCCGTGAAGGTGTCGTTCTTTGGGCTGCCTCACCTGGCGCGCATTCGCGCGCCTCTCGCAGCCGAGGGCAATGGCCTCAAGGTGGCATCGCTTATCGACATCGCCGGCACCAAGGCTGCGGTCGTGCAGCAGCGCGCCCAGGCCAAGGACTACATCGATATCGATGCGCTGATCACACAGGGCAGCATCGATCTGCCCACGCAATTGGCGGCGGCCCGGGGCGTGCACGGGGCACACTTCGCACCCACGCCGACGCTCAAGGCCCTCACCTATTTCGGCGACGGGGATCTTTCCACGCTCCCCGACGACGTCAAGCGTCGGCTGGTGCAGGCAGCGACAGCGGTCGACCCTCTGAGGTTGCCGAGCCTCGAACGGCGCGACGGATGCGATGACGAGCGCGACTGATGAAGCCCCTCCCCCACACTCCCGAGCTATTGCGCGCGGCCAAGCGGATCGTCTGGTTCAAGCGGCCCGAGCAGACGCTGGACAACCCGGTGGAGCTGTTGGCCCATGCCATGAGGCATGCCACCGACGAGGATATGGCACTGCTGCTCGAACGCGTCGGGGAGAGCGGCCTGCGGGAAGCGATCGAGGACGCCCCAGCGGGGGTCATCGACGCACGGTCGTGGTCCTATTGGAATGCGAAGATTGGCCGGTTCCCAGCGCCACCGGCGCCCAAACGCGATCTGCCGTGAGAGGCATCAGAATGTCCGCGCACAGGTCTCGGGAGACCGAACGCTAGCGAGGGCGGCATGGCCAAGCCCGTCTTGGAGACGCGCGGTCTCACTATCCGGTTCGGCGGCCACGTCGCCGTCGATCAGGTGAGCGCGGCGTTCCATGCGGGAACGCTGACCGCCATCGTCGGCCCCAACGGCGCCGGCAAGACCACCTACTTCAACCTGATCTCGGGCCAGCTGCCGGCCAGCGCCGGTGCGGTGCTGCTCGACGGGGCGGAGATCACGCGGCTCGGGGCGGCGGCGCGCGCCAAGCTGGGCGTGGGGCGCGCCTTCCAGCTCACCAACCTGTTTCCCAACCTCACGGTGCACGAGAATGTGCGCCTGGCCGTGCAGGCCCGCGCCGGGGGCGGCGCCAACATCTTCGTGCGCTGGAACACCCGGCGCGACTGGATCGACCAGGCCGACCAGTTCATCGCCGCGGCCAACCTGACCGACAAGCGCGACACGCAGGCCGTGGCCCTGCCACATGGCGACAAGCGCAAGCTCGAGGTCGCCATCATGATGGCGCTGGAGCCGCACGTGTTCATGTTCGACGAGCCGACGGCTGGCATGTCGGTCGACGACGTGCCGGTTATCCTCGACCTGATCAAGACGCTGAAAGCGGGCGGCGACAAGACCATCCTGCTGGTCGAGCACAAGATGGACGTGGTCAAGAGCCTGGCCGACCGCATCGTCGTGCTGCACAACGGGCGGCTGGTGGCGGACGGCGAGCCGGCCGAGGTGATCGGCTCGGCGGTGGTGCAGGAGGCCTATCTGGGCGTCGCGGCCAAGAGAGAGCCGGGAGGGGCCCATGGCTGAGCCGCTGCTCACGCTCGAAGGCGTGCACACCCACATTGGGCAGTATCACATCCTGCAGGGCGTCGACTTCACGGTGCCGAAGGGCGCGATGACGGTGCTGTTGGGGCGCAACGGCGCCGGCAAGACCACCACGCTGCGCACCATCATGGGGTTGTGGAAGCCGAGCGCTGGCCGGGTGACGTTCGCCGGCGAGGAGATCGGCGGCCGCGCCACGCCCGACATCGCGCGCGCCGGCATCGCCTACGTGCCGGAGACGATGGGTGTGTTCGCCGATCTGACCGTGAAGGAGAACATGGTGCTGGCGGCCCATGCCGGGTTGCCGGACGCGGCGCGCCTCGAGTGGGTGTTCGGGTTCTTCCCCGCGCTGAAACGGTTCTGGACGCATCCAGCGGGCGTGCTGTCGGGCGGGCAGAAACAGATGCTCTCGATCGCGCGCGCCATCGTCGAGCCGCGCCGGCTGATCCTGATCGACGAGCCGACCAAGGGCATCGCGCCGGCCATCATCGAGAACATGATCCGCGCCTTCCAGGAGCTCAAGCGCGACGAGACCACGATCCTGCTGGTGGAGCAGAATTTCCGCTTCGCCGAGGCGCTGGGCGATGTCGCGGTGGTGATGGACGACGGGCGCATCGTGCATCGCGCCGGCATGGCGGCGCTGGCGCGCGATACGGCGACGCAGACGCGGCTGCTGGGGCTGTCGCTGGAAGCGCATGGGTAATGGCGGCCGAAACGAAGCGATGCTTGCTCCAGTGCGAGCCGCAGGGATCTCCCTCCCCCCTGCGGGGAGGGGTGGGGGTCCACGGGAGCAAACCGCGCGGAGTCCACCCCACCCCTAGCCCCTCCCCGTCAAGGGGAGGGGGACCGCGCGTGCCGTGTTGCGAGGGATGAGAGACCCAATGGCTGAAGCAAGTGCGGAGACGCCGGCTGCGTCAACAGCAACGGAGGCCATTCCAGTCGTGCGGGCGGACTATGTGCCGCTGCTGCTGGTGCCGGTGCTGGCACTCGGGGCGCTGCCGCTGATCGGCAACACGACCACGTGGATCACGCTCACCATCGCAGCGCTGGCCATGGGCATGATGATCTTCGTCATCGCCAGCGGGCTCACCCTCGTGTTTGGCTTGATGGACGTGCTCAACTTCGGCCACGGCGCCTTCATCGCGGTCGGCGCCTATCTCGCCATGACCACGCTCATCCCGCTGGCCGGCTGGATGCAGGCCGACAGCCTGGCGCTGAACCTGGCGGCGCTCGGCCTCGCCGCGCTGGCGGCGATGGTGGGGACCGGCATTCTGGGCTGGGCCTTCGAGCGCGTCATCATCATGCCGGTGTACGGCCAGCACCTGAAGCAGATCCTGATCACCACCGGCGGGCTGATCGTGGCCGAGCAGCTGATCCACGTGTTCTGGGGCGGGGACCAGAAGCCGATGGCGCTGCCGACCGCGCTGCGCGGGGCCATCATGGTCGGCAACGTGGCGGTGGAGAAATTCCGCCTGCTGGCGCTGGCGGTCGGCGTCATCGTGTTCCTCGCCATGATGCTGGTGCTCAATCGCACGAAGCTCGGCTTGCTGATCCGCGCCGGGGTCGAGAACAGCGAGATGGTGGAGGCGCTGGGCTATCGCATCCGCCGCCTGTTCATCGCCGTGTTCGTCGCCGGCTCGGCGCTCGCGGGGCTCGGCGGCACCATGTGGGCGCTCTATCGCGAGACGCTGACGGCCGGCATCGGCGGCGAGGTGATCGTGCTCGTCTTCATCGTCATCATCATCGGCGGGCTCGGCTCGGTGGGCGGCTGCTTCCTCGGCGCCATCCTGGTGGCGCAGATGGCCAACTACACCGGTTATCTGGCGCCCAAGGTGGCGCTCGCTTCCAATATCCTGCTGATGGTGATCATTCTCATGTGGCGGCCGCAGGGGCTGTATCCGGTGGCGAAGCGGTGAGCGCACGCATGCAAGGCAATTCGCACACGACGCTGATGGCCGCCTCCCCCTGGAGGGCCCTTCCAGGGGGAGGTGAAAATGGGCGCGCAGGGGCTCTCGCACCATGATCAACGCCATCCTGTCGGGCGACCTGCCGCGCAGCCGGGTGCTGAGCGCGGTGCTGATGCTGATCCTGGTGGTGCTGGCGGCGACGCCGTTCCTGTTCGGCGGCGCGCAGGCCATCAACACGGCCGCCAAGGTGTGCGTCTTCATCGTGCTGGTGGCGAGCTACGATCTCCTGCTCGGCTATTCGGGCATCGTCTCCTTCGCCCACACCATGTTCTACGGCCTGGGCGGCTACGGCGTAGGGCTCGCGCTCTACGGTTGGGGCGCGACCTGGTCGGCGGCGATCGCGGGCCTCGCCATCGCGCTGGTCGCGGGCATCGCGCTCGCCCTGCTGATCGGCCTGTTCTCGCTCAGGGTGCGGGCCATCTTCTTTGCCATGGTGACACTGGCGGTGGCGTCCGCCTTCGCCATCCTGGCCGCGCAGCTCTCCGACATCACGGGGGGCGAGGACGGCCGCTCCTTCCGCGTGCCGGAGATGCTGCGCCCGGGCTTCACGCTGATCGATCTGCCGGCGCTGGGCGTGACCGTCACGGGCCGCACCATCACCTACTACATCGTGTTCCTGTCGGCGCTCGTCCTCTTCCTGGGCGCCTTGCGCATCGTCAACTCGCCGTTTGGCCGGGTGCTGCAGGCGATCCGGGAGAACGACTTCCGCGCCGAGGCCCTGGGCTATCGCACGGTCTACTATCGCACGGCAGCCAACTGCCTGGCCGCCGGCATGGCGGTGCTCGCGGGCGCGCTCAATGCGCTGTGGCTGCGCTACACGGGGCCCGACACGACCCTCTCCTTCGCCATCATGCTCGACATCCTGCTGATGGTGGTGATCGGCGGCATGGGCACGATGTACGGGGCGGTGATCGGGGCGACGCTGTTCATCGTGGCGCAGAACTACCTGCAGAAGCTAATGGGCACGGCATCGAAAGCGACCGAGGCGCTGCCCCTGCTGCCGAGCCTGCTGCACCCCGACCGCTGGCTGCTGTGGCTCGGCATCCTGTTCGTGCTGAGCGTGTATTTCTTCCCGAGTGGCATCGTCGGCAAGCTCAGGCAGCCCCGATCGTGAGGCCTGCCGCACAACGCCGTCATTCCCGCGAGCGCAGCGACAGCTGGAATCCACCCCAGCATCTCGACCGTTGCGTAGGCCGCTGGAATCCCGCTTCTCTGCGCCGCGCCGCTTGGCGGGAATGACGTCAGAGGGCAGAGAAGCAGAGCGGAACTCACGCTTCGGCCGAGACGTGTGTTGTGGGGCTGGCGTGGTTCAATCCGAAGCGATCCGCCTCCAGGATGTTGGGCCGGCCTTCCAGCGCACACACGATCTGCTCGGAGAACAGCGGCGGCAACGCGCTGGCGTTGACCAGACGGACCATCAGCGCGGCGTCGGCCTGGTCGATGTCGATGGCGCCGGCGGCTTGCGCGATGCGGACGGACAGGACGAAGCGCTTGTGGCGCTCGGAGGCCGGGATGGCGGCCTCCGCCGGCAAGGCCGCGATGATGTTGCAGGCGACGCTTCCCAGCGTCACGGGCTGGCCGCTCTCCTTCAGGTCTTCGCCCTTGAGCGTCTTCAGCGGCTTGGTCAGGTCGATCAGCATGGCGCGGCTCCGGCTCAGGTGAGGGTGAAGGTCTTGGTGGCGCCGGCGACGCGGATCTTCACGTCGGTGCCATCGAACCACAGATCGCCGTTGTTGGGCGCCGAGGGCGCCGTGCTGGCGCCGAGGTTGAGCTGCGCCTTGGCGGTGGTGCCGGCGGCCAGCGCCGCCCACGCGGTCGTCAGCGCGGCGGTGCCGAGCCCCACGTTGCCGACGAAGTTGGCGGTGCCCGAGAAGGCCAGGTTGCCGGCCGAGTGCGTGACGGTGTAGTTGCCGGCGTTGAAGTTGAGCACGGCGCCGCTGGCGAAGAAGGCATCCGACCATGCCGAGCCGGAGACGCCGAGCGACATGATGTCGTTGGTGGTCGGCTGCAGCGCCGTGTACGTCATGGTCATGCGGTTGACGATGGCTCCGCCCGCGTCGGCAAGTCCGAACCGCGCTTGTCCCGTGAAGGAGCCAGCGGCGACGTTCGAGGCAATGCCGGAGAAACGGAACGCCTCCGTCTGAGTGCCGGCAGAGTCGGACAGGAAGAAGGCCATCGTCACCGCGTCGAAATTGGTCGGCGTGGCGCGATCACCATCGACCCTGGCGCCGGTTACCGTGGCGGAGTCTGCGGTGTTGACGGCGCGCAGCGGCAGTGACGTGAACGAGAAGAGCTGGGACGCCGACCACGTGTTGGTGCCGTTCAGCAGCGGGATGGTGGCGCCGCTGGTGCCGGTGTTGACGGTGGCGGCGGTGCCGAGCCCCAGCGTGCTGCGCGCGGCGGACGCATCCGCGTCGTCGACCAGCGAACGCCCGAAGGCCGTGAAATCGGCCAGGGCGGCGGCGCCGGAGCCGGTGAAGTAGGGCAGCTTGTTGGCGGCCGAAGTGAGCCCAGCCAACGCCGCGAGCTCCGCGTCGGCCAGGGTCAGCGCGACCGCGCCCGTGGTGCGGTCGATGACGATCGCGTCGGTCCAGGCGGCGCCGTCGGGGCTGACCTTGAAGTGGAAGTTGTCGTCGCCGGTGAGCCCGATCTCCGCGCGGCCCGAGAAGCCGGTCTGGAACAGGAAGCTCGCCGTGTCGCCGGCGGCCGCCTTGTTGAGCTTCACCTGATGGCCGTTACCGACGTGATTGAACAGGGACGCCGGGCTGGAGACGGCCAGCCGGTTGGTCGTGTCGGGGGTGGCGTTGACGCCCCACATCGCCACGCCGATCGCCCACGCCGCGCCGCTCCATACGTAGATGGTGTCCTCGTCGGCCACCCAGGCGAGCCAGCCCTCGCGCGGCTGATAGAACTGCCAGGCGCCGTCCTGGAAGGCGGCCAGCGCGCCGGCGTGGCCGGCCCAGGCGCCGGTCGGGCTGGCAGCGACGATGTAGCGGTCGCCGTCGGTGGGCGAGCCGGGCGGGCTGGCCAGGTCCTTGTCGAGCACCATCGGCTGCACGAGCGCGTCGAGCGCGCGCATGGCCTCATTGTAGGTCACGTGCTTTTGCGACTGGGCGGCGATCAGGTAGGGGAGCGAGAGTTGGGGCGTCGTGTCCATGCGGGTGCTTTGCTGCCGGTTTCATTGTCGAGTTCAAACTGGCGCATTATCGCACAGCCCGGGAAGGCGGGGATTGACGCGAATAGAGTTAACGGCGGGGATAGGGGCGTGGCGCTGGGTCCCGGATATTCGCGTGCCGCGAATTCCGGGATGACAGCGCTATGCGGCGGTGCCGGGCTCAGCTGCGGACATGGAGCGCCTCGTGCAGCTGGTGCAGCGTGGCGATGGCATCGCCGCCGGCAAATACGAACGTGTCGACGCCGGCCACTTCGAGCGCCGCTTGCTGCGCCTTGGGGCGTCCGGCGAGCAGCACCTTGCGGGCGCCCGCGGCCTTCAGGGCGCCGGCCGTGGCCTCCGCCAGCTCGGCGTAGACCTGGTCGGAGGAGCAGATGCAGGCGACCTCGGCCCGGCTGTCGGCGAAGGCCTTGCCGGCGTCGGCGGAGTTGTGCAGCGGCGCGCTCGCGAGCGCCTCGATGCCGCCGGCGGCCAGGAAATTCCGAGTCCAGGTCGTGCGGGGGGCATGCACGGCGAGATCGCCGAGGCAGGCGAGGAACACCTGCGGGCGTTTGCCGGTCCGGGCGAGAAAGGCGTCGGCCGCATCGCGCAGCTGCTCGAACGGCTCGGCGAGGCGCGTTGCCGGGAGCGGGGCAACCGACGTGCCGCCCTTGACGATTGGGGCCGACGGCGGGTGCGGCGCGACCTTGATGCCGTCGTCGGCCAGCATCGGGAAGGCGGAAACCCCGGTCAGCTCGAGGCGGCCGCTGGCGATGTCCTTGGCGCGCGCCGCGGCGACCGTGGCGATGGCACCCTGCATGAACCCACTCTCGAGCGCGCGGGCCATGCCGCCCTTGGCCTCGATCTCCTGGAACAGCCCCCACGCCTTGGCCGCCAGCTCGCCCGTCAGCGTCTCGACGTACCACGAGCCGCCGGCTGGATCGCCGACGCGCCCGAGCGCACTCTCCTCCTGCAGCACCAGGTGGGTATTGCGCGCGATGCGGCGGGCGAACGCGTCAGGTGTGCCGAGCGCCCACGTGAACGGCAGCACGGTGATGGCCGTCGCCCCGCCGAACGCGGCCCCGGCGCAGGCCACCGTGGCGCGCAGAATGTTCACCCAGGGGTCGCGCCTGGCCAGCATGCGCTCGGACGTGGTGGCGGTCAGGTGCATGGAGGCCGCCCCGCTGCCGGCGCCGCAGGCCTCCGCCACACGCGCCACCAGGGCGCGCGCGGCCCGCAGCTTGGCGATGGTGAGGAACAGGTCGGCGTCGGCCGCGAGCCCGAGCGCGATCTTGCCGAGCGCCGCGCGCGGCCGCAGGCCTTGCGTCTCGCAGGCGCGCAGGTAGGCAACCAGGGTGGCCAGCATGGCTGCCAGCTCCTGGGCCTCGCTGGCGCCGGCCTCGTGGTAGGGGCGGCTATCGGCCAGCAGCGCCCGCACGCCCGTCATGGTGCGGCAGTCGGCCGCGAACTTGGCGGCGATCTCGCAGGAGCGGTCGGCCGGGTAGTACAGCGTGCCAGTCTTGGCGAGTGCGCCGAGCGGATCATAGTTGAAGGCGCCGTGCCGCTGGTTCTCGCCGAAGCCGGCCGCGCGCCAGATCTCGATCAGGCTGCCGGCCGCATCCATGGTGTTCTCGCCCGCGTCCAGCGCGATGGTGCAGGCATCCAGGAACACGCCCTGGAGGGCCTGGCCGAGCCCGCTCTGGCCGTAGGGTATGCCGGACTGGCCCGGCGCCTCGATCTGCAGCAGCAGCGAGCTGACGCCGCCGGCGAGGTCCTCCAGAATGGCTGCATTGGCGAGCTTGGGATCGGGCTCCGCATGGCGCTGGCGGATGTCCCAGCGGCCGCTGCCGGCCGGGCGCAGTCCGGGCAGGGGGCCCGCCGGGCCAGCCCTGGCATCGGCGCGGGTGTAGAGGGGCTGGAGGGTGAGACCATCGGCCGTGCGGGAGACCAGCCGCTGCTCGAACGCGCCGCCCTTCAGCACCTTGTCGACGAGCCGCAGCCACGCCTCACGCGTCGGCGGGTCGAATTCGGGCACCAGGGGCTGGTCGGTCTCGGACATGCTCGTCGCCCGGTTGCGGCGGCGCTGCGCACGCTGTTTCGGCCCTATTGGTAGACCAATCGGCGGCACTTTGAATGCCCATTCTTTACGCAGCCGTGCGCCTGGGTTATCCCCACGGTGGACATGCAACCGTGCATTGCCCAGTCTGGGCCAAGCCACGGTCGCCGTGTAGTCAGGTCGGCGGTGTGCGGGCGGCGAGTCGCCCGGTCCGAGGAGCGCGCAAGATGACGGAGAGCCTGATGCAGGAGGGCAAGATCTTCCTCGGCCGCAGCGTCGAGCCCGAGTATCTGGAGCTCAAGCTCGCGAACCGGCACGGCCTCATCACGGGCGCCACTGGCACCGGCAAGACGGTGTCGCTGCAGGTGCTGGCGGAAGGCTTCTCGGATGCCGGCGTGCCGGTGTTCGCCGCCGACATCAAGGGCGACCTCTCCGGTATCGCCGAGCCCGGCTCGAAGAAGGACGGCCTCGTCAAGCGTGCCAAGGAGATCGGCCTCGACGACTGGGCCAACACCGCCTATCCCACCGTGTTCTGGGACCTGTTCGGCGAGCAGGGCCATCCGATCCGCGCCACCGTGCAGGAGATGGGGCCGCTGCTGCTCTCCCGCCTGCTGGAGCTCAACGAGACCCAGGAGGGGGTGCTCAACATCCTGTTCCGCGTGGCGGCGGACGAGAACTTGCCGCTGCTCGACCTCAAAGATCTGCGCTCGATGGCCAACGACATCGGCCAGCGCGGCAAATCCTTGATGACCAAGTACGGCAACGTCGCGGCCATCTCGGTCGGCGCCATCCAGCGCCGCCTGCTGGTGCTGGAGGAGCAGGGCGCCAACAACTTCTTCGGCGAGCCGGCCCTCGACATCAAGGACTTCATCAAGACGGCGGCCGACGGCCGCGGCACCATCAACATCCTCGCCGCCGACAAGCTGATGAAGACGCCGCGGCTCTACGCCACGTTCCTGCTGTGGATGCTGGCGCAGCTGTTCGACAGGCTGCCCGAGGTCGGCGACCCGGAAAAGCCGAACCTGGTGTTCTTCTTCGACGAGGCGCACCTGCTGTTCAGCGAGGCGCCCAAGGCGCTGCTCGAGCAGGTCGAGCGCGTCACCCGCCTGATCCGATCCAAGGGAGTCGGCGTCTACTACATCACGCAGAACCCGCGCGACGTGCCCAACAACGTGTCGGCCCAGCTCGGCAACCGCATCCAGCACGCGCTGCGCGCCTTCACGCCGCTCGAGCAGAAGGGCATCCGCGCCGCCGCCGAGACCTTTCGCCCCAATCCCAAGCTCGACATGGAGCGCGTGATCCAGGAGCTGAAGGTGGGCGAGGCGCTGGTGTCGGTGCTGCACGGCGGCGGCGAGCCCTCCGTCACGCAGCGCACCCTGATCCGGCCGCCGTCGGCCCGCATCGGCCCCGTGACGGCTGCGGAGCGCAAAGCCAAAGTCGAGGCGAGCCCGGTCTACGGCAAGTACGAGGAGACGGTCGACCGCGAGTCCGCCTACGAGCTGCTGCAGGGTCGCGTCGCCGAGGCGGCCGCGGCCCAGCAGGCCGATAGCAACAGCTGGGGCAATATCTTGATGGGCGGCGGCAACAGCCGGCGCGCGGGCTACGGCGAGACCTTCACGAAGTCGATCATGCGCTCGGTGGCGTCCAGCATCGGCAATGCGATCGTGAGAGCCGTGCTGGGCGGGCGGCGGTAGAGCAGCTGGGGTTTGCAGGCCGCGATGAAACGTTAGGAGACGGTGCGATGGCAAACAGACCGCAGGACCGCAGCACGAGGCCGCCGGCGCGCGAGCCGGAGGAGGACGACCAGCCGCAGCCGCGCCGCAAGGGCGGCTATCAGCGCATGGGGCTGGGCGAGGCGGTGGCCAAGTCGTTCATCCGCTCGATCGCCTCCAGCATCGGCCGCATCCTGGTGCGGAGCATCACCGGGCGGATGCGTTAGGGCAGCGGGCGCGCAGGAGCGCATCCGGCCAGCCCCATCGCGATTGAAACCCGCAGCTTGTGGTCTCGCTTCGGGCTATGGGATTGGTTCGTTGCCGACCCCCGCCCTGCTCAGAGCAGGAAATCGAACTGCGTCACGGTGGCGGCATTGCCGATGCCGGCCAACCGGATCGTCTGATCGAGATCCCCGTCGATCACGACCAGCGTGTCGGCGCCAATGTCGAACATCTTCACCTTGGCGGCAAAGTCCGCGCCGGTGATCCCGAACGCCGAGATATCGAGGAAATCCTGCCCGCCCGCCGGGTTGGCGTCGAAATCGTCGATCCGGTCGTCGCCGAAGCCGGGCGCGAACATGAAGGTGTCGCTGCCGGCGCCTCCGGACATCTCGTCCTTCCCGCCGCCGCCGTCGAGCACATCCGCGCCCTTGCCGCCGTCGAGCTCGTCCCTGCCGTCGCCGCCGACGATCTTGTCGTCGCCGTCGTTGCCGTAAAGCTCGTCGTTGCCGGCGCGGCCGAAGATTTGATCGTTACCCAGGCCGCCCGCGATGTCGTCTTTGTCCTTGCCGCCGTCGAGGTAGTCGTTGCCCTTGCCGCCCTGCAGCTTGTCGTCGCCGGCGGCGCCGAGGATGACATCGTCGCCGTCGGTGCCGTGCAGCCGGTCGTTGCGGGCGGTGCCAATGATGGAGTCGGACGTCGGCGTCACCACGAACTGGCTGACGATCGCCGGATTGAGGGCCAGCACCGCCGCCGGATCGGCCACTACGTCGGCCGGCGAGTAACCGGGAACGCCCCAGGTCGTGACCATGAGCTGGCCCGTCGTCTCGTCGATGTTGAAATCCGACCAGCCGAAGTCGTGGCTGAAGAAATAGGCGCCCTGCAGCAAGGTGGCGTTGATCGTGCTGGGCGCGGCCGCAAGGTTATTGTCGAGGCCGAGCGGATCGTAGCCGAACCCGGCGAGCAGGTTATCGAGAAGGGACTCGAGGAAGTCGTCCTTGTCGTTCAGGAGACTGTCGCTATCGGGCGCGTTCGGCAGGCTGTTGTAGAATGCAAATTCGGCCGGGGTGATGAGGCCGAGGGCGGCGGCGCCGAAGGCGAGCAAGGGACCGAGCAGGTCACCCCCGACCGACGGCACCATTACCTCGAAAGCACTGCTCGCGATCTGCGGCCCGCCCGCGTACTCCTGGTAGGTGAGGTTGTTGACCGAGTACAGGTGCGAGTCGCCCGCCACGAACACCACGTTCTCGATGTGGTTGTCGTCGATGAACTTGAGGAGCTCGGTGCGCTCGGCCGCATAGCCTTCGAAGCGATCACCGGCATCGACGGCCGGGCCCAAGTTCTGGATCGGCTCCGGCAGCATCACGAACTTCCAGGTGAGGCCCTTGTCGCGCGCGTCGAGCAAGTCCTGCTTCAGCCGCTCGAGCTGCACCTCGCCCAACATGCTGCGGTCCGGATCGAAGGAGGCGACCAGGAACGGGACCACCTCGGCCGGATTGGCTGGATTGACCGGCGACGGCAGCTCGACGTCGCGGAAGGAGCGCGTGTCGAGCATGATGATCGAGGCGTCGTCGCCGTAGGTGTTGTAGCGGTAGAGATCGGGCGCGCCGTCGAAGAGGTCGTCGCCGGTGTGACGATAGGTGCGGTTCTCGATCGCGTTGTAACTTTGGAACGCCTTCAGCGCATTGGCGTAGATCGGCGTCTCGTTGATGAAGTCGCCGCTCTGGCCGGCGAAGCGCGGATCGGTGCTCGGGCTGGCGCCGCCGGCCCAGTTGTTGCGCAGCTCGGCGTCGTCGAGCATCGACAGGATGGACGTGGTCGCCTGCAGGTCGGCGAGATAGTTGAAGCCGAGATGGGCGCTGTAGGTGGCGTCGTGCTCGGCCAGGAACTCCGCGAGCGTCGCCGCTCCCGGGGGCGGCCGCTCGGCATGGACCTGGTCGCCGAGCTTGACCAGCAGGTCGAGGTTTGCGGCGGCGGCGTTCTTGATCGCCACGAACGGCGCGAACTCCTCGCCGTGGGAGTCGCTGATGACGCCGAAGTGGAAGCCGTCCGACGTGCCGGCCTTGCCGGCGGTCTGGAAGCGGCCCCCGATGACGTCGCCGGACGCGTCGATGAAGCGATAGAAGTACTCGGTGCCCGGCTTGAGATGATCGACCTCGATCTTCACCGGCATCGTGGGATCGGTCACGAAGACCTTCTCGGTCTCGATGATGTGCTGGAACGACGGGTCGGTGGCGATCTGCAGGCGCAGGCGCCCGGCCTCCACCGCCCGCGTCCACAGGACGGCCGACTTCTGCGTGACGTCGCCGGCGGAGACGCCGTTCGGAAAGGCCGTCGTAAAGGACATGGTCATGTCAACGATCCTCTCTGTAGGGCATCTGGGAGCGCGGACCGGCGGCCGCCCAAGCCGATGACTGCAGCATCATTGCGCTGGTGCCGCCGGCTTGTCGTCATCGGAACAGATGACGTGATCCAATTTTTGAGGCTAGGTTAGTGCCTTGACGCGTAGCCAGCTTTTCGAAGATTGGAGGAGGCCCACGTGATCGGTCTCAAGGGAATTTCCGCCCAAGCCTTGTCGGAAACCATCGGTGCGATTTACGACTGCGCGGTCTACCCCGACCATTGGCCCGAGGCCATGCGACAGGTCACGGAGCTCACCGCGAGTGCGGCGATGGGTATGGGGATCATCGACCACAAGCAAAAGCACAACGTACGCTTGTACGACTACGGCTATGAGGAAGACGACCTGAGGCTTTACTTCGAGAAATATGCGACGATGAACCCGGTGTTCGTTGCTCGCCTCATGTTTCCTGTGGGCGAGCCGGTCACCGGCGAGATGCTCCTTGACGAACAGGAGTTCCTCGACAGCCGCGTATATCGGGAACTCCTGGAGCCGAGGGGTTTTCGATACGGGGCAACCATCGAGCTGCTGCGGACAGCGCATCGCAGCGCAGGGACTACATTGATGCGCAAGGAGGGGCAATGCGCCTTCGGTGCCGCAGACTTGGCGCTTCTGCGACTCTTGTCCCCGCACTTGTGCCGCGCATTCACTATCGCAGATGCACTCGATCTACGGACGCTGAAATCCGAGATGCTGGAGGCGACGCTCAATGGGCTCGCCGCGGGCGTCTATCTGATGGCGCGCGATGGGAACATCGTCCATATGAATGCCGCCGCCGAGCACCAAGCAAGAACGGCCAATGCACTCCGCATCGTGAACAATCGGCTCTTGCCGACCGATCCCAAGGCACATGCTGCCCTCGCAAAAATCATCGATGAGGTGAGCAGGGACGAAACCGATGCCGGGCCGACCGGTCATTCACTCGCCCTTCCTGATGCTAACGGAGCCGGTTATGTCGCCACGGTGCTGCCGCTCGAGCGGGGCCGACGCCAGAGCATTGTGGCACCCTTCGCCGCATCGGTCGCGGTCTTCGCCCAGGACCCCGAACGGGTGCTTCTCATGCCGGGGGAGGCCTTCGCCAAGCTCTACCGGCTCACCTGCGGCGAGTTGCGCGTGTTGCTGACGCTTGCCCAGGGCTTGGGCGCGAAAGAAGCGGCCGACATGCTCGGCATCGGCGAGCCAACCGTGCGAACCCACTTGCAGCGCTTGTTCTCGAAGACCGGGACATCCAGACAGGCTGAGCTTCTGCAGCTGCTGCAAAACTCGACGCCGCCGACTGCGGCGGCTTAGCCGCATGGCGCCGCCTTCGCTTGCGCGCATGTAGCGTACCTCTGCCATCCGTCAGGTTTCGGGGCATTGCCGCAGCCGTGGCCCTGTGGGCTCAGGTGCCCCCCACCACCGGATGCCCGTCGGCCTTGAGGCGGGCGATCTCGCGCATGGCCCAGCGGTAGGTTCTGTCCATCAGCTCGGTGTGGCGGTGCCAGTCGAGGATGCCCATGTCGGGCGGGAACGACGGCACCATCAGCAGGTCCTCCGGCCGCAGGCGGCGCTCGAAGTCCTGCCGGTTGGCCATCATCGAGCGCATCAGCACCGAGCCCACGCCCGGCGCCTGCGGCAGGGTGTGGCGCAGGAACGGATTGAGGATGGCTTTCAGCAGCTGCCCGCGGCCCGGCAGCGAGCGGTAGTCGACCTCGAAGCGCTTGAGCTTGGGCACCTCGAAGCTGATGACCACGTTGGGGCCGCTCTTCAATTCGTGCATCACCCGGATCGGCACGTTGTCGAGGATGGCGCCGTCGACCAGCATGTGGCCGTCGTCGGTGTAGTAGGGCGGCAGCAGCACCGGCACCGATCCCGTGGCGCGCACGGCAGCCCACAGATCGCCCTGGCGGTGGCGGTGCAGATCATAGCTCGACAGGTTGGTCGACACCGCGAAGTAGGGGATCCACAGGTCCTCGATGTCGACCCCGGCGTAGTACTTGGCGAGCTGCCGGTCGTAGTGGATGTGGTCGAGCAGGCTGTAGCGCGGCCAGGTGTAGCGGCGCATGGCCTTGTTGGTGACGAAGATGTCGTGCGTGGCGCGGTCGACGTCGTCGGGGTGCGAGCCCATGGCGAAGGCCGCCGCCATGGCGCCGCCGCCCGACGTGCCGCCCATGATGTCGAAGGTGAGGCCCGATTGCACGAGCGCCTTGTAGAGGCCGATGTGGGCGGCGCAGTAGGCGCCCCCGCCGCAGGCAACGAGGCCGAGCGCCGTGCCGTTGACGAAGCGGTAGAGGCGCTCGACGTCGCCGACGTTGTCGAGCGCGACGTGATGGTGCATGGCGATGCTGCGGGGCGCCAGCCAGCGGGCCGTGCCGGATATGGTGTCGTGCGTATCGTGCAGCAGGACCAGGCGCTGCGCGTCCGGGGGCAGCAGCTCGGTCGCCAGCCGCTCCAGCGCATTGGGGGTCGCGTCCGCGGCGTGCATGCCGATGGCGAGCACCAGGTCGGCCTGCCGGATCGCCTTCTCCGACCAGGGCGTGAGCTCGGGCTCGGCAACGAACAGCACGTAGTCGTAGCTGCTTTCCAGCGCATTGAGCGCGCGCGTGGCTTCCACGCTGTCGATGCGGATGCCGGCGGGCAGCACCGCCTTGGCCATCTCCGGCCGCACCAGCAGCGTGCGGTTGCTGCGCCGGAACGCCCGCGTCAGGCCCACGATGAAGGCCGGCGGCAGCTCGCTCGCCCCGGCGCGGATGAGGGCAACCGTGCGCGGGCGCGGGTCGGGCGGCGGCGCGCGGGTGATGTTGGTCTCCGCCACGCGCTGCGCCATCGTCACGGTCAGCGTGCGCCAGATGGAGGGGCTCTTGGCGGAGAGGTCCTCGAACTCGACGCGTCCGAGCCGCAGCACCAGGCTGTCGCGCAGGGCCGTAACGGTGGCGGTGCGCGGCCCGCCGGCGAGGAAGGCGATCTCGCCGATCGGCTGGCCGGGGCCGAGCTCGGCGAGGATATCGCGGCGGCCCTCGAGGGTGACGGCAAAGCGCCCGGTCACGACCACGTAGAGGGCGTCCGCCACGTCGCCCTGGCGCACCAGCACGTCGCCGCGCCGCAGGTTCAGCGTCTCGAGCTCGGCGGCCAGGCGGGCGCGCTCGACGGGCTCGAGATCCTGGAAGATCTCGACCCGATCGAGGCCGTGCTCGGACACCTGCGGTTTCATGGCTGGTTGTGGTTGGGCGTTTCCAGCGGCCACCCTAGCCCAGGATGCCGGGGCGTGGAATTGAACCGCGCATAAAGGCAAACGGGGCGGTGCCTGGTGGTGTCTGACCCTCCGGGTCAGATACCATGCCGCTACGCTGATGGCCGTCGGCGCTATGGTATCTGACCCGGAGGGTCAGACACCTCACGACCCGGAGGGTCGAGCAACCCTCAGAAGGTCGACTTCAGCTTGAGATGGTCCATGCGGTTGGCCGAGGGGATGTCGATGCGGCGCCGCTCGCTGCCCTGCAGCACGTCGACCGGGATGGAGGCCCCCGCAGTCCCCCGCGACCAGACCTTGCGGTAGAAGTCGGCCATGCCCCTGGCGGGCTCGCCGGCGACGCCGAGGACGACGTTGCCGCGCTGCACGCCGGCTTTCTCCGCCGGACCGCCGGGCGCGACGCGGGCGACCAGCAGCTGCCCGCCGACCTCTTCCGTGGTCACGCCGAGCCAGGGCCGCGCCGGCCCCTGCACGCGGCCCTCCGAGATCAGGTCGGCCAGGATCGGCGGCAGCCGGTCGATCGGCACGAACATGTTGCCGGGCGGACCGCCGGACTTGGACGTGGCGTTGCCGACCACGAGCGAGCCCACGCCCACGAGCCTGCCCTCGCGGCTGATCAGGGCGGCGCCGCTCCACGCCGGATGCGGCGGCGAGGTGAAGATCGCCTCGTCGAGCAGATACTCCCAGCTGCCGGCGAACTCGCGCTTGGACACGACGTAGACGGGCGCCACCATGTCCGGGCCGCCGAAGCTCGCGACCAGCACCGGGTCCTGCTCCTTCACCTCCGCCGACTTGCCGAACGGGATCGGGCGCAGGCCGAGCGCGCTGGCCGCGCGCAGCAGGCCGAAGCCGGTCTCGTGGTCGTAGCCCACCACGTTGGCCGGCACGGTGCGGCCGTCGTTGGTGAGGACTTCCGCGGAATGCGCCTCGAGGATCAGGTAGCCGATGGTGAGGACGAGGCCGTCGCTGGCGATGACGATGCCGGAGCCCTCGCGCGCGGTGCCGAGATTCTGCACGCTGCGGCCGTCGGGATTGATGAAGGCCTTGATGCGCACCACGGCGGCGGCGAGGTCGTCCAGCGTGGCGGCGGGCTGGGCCTTGGCGGCAATCGGGGCGGCTGGGGTGACGGCGAGCAGGGCGCCGAGCAGCGCGAGGGCTGCCATGGATGTCTTGCGCCGAGCACGGCCCATGTTCGTCTCCGCTACCATCTGTGCATCGATGATAGCAGACTGGCAGATGCGTAGGTTGCGTCAAGCGGCAGCGCTGACCCAACACCGCCTCGCTCACCGAATTGTGTTGGGTCGGCGCTTCGCGCGACCCACCTACAGCTCACCGCGCGTCCTCCAGCACCATCGCCGCGGCCTTCTCGGCAATCATCAGCGTGGGGGAGTTGGTGTTGCCGGAGGTGATGGTGGGCATGATGGAGGCGTCGGCGACCCGCAGGCCCTCGATGCCGCGCACCTTGAGGCGAGCATCGACCACGGCGGTGTCGTCGCTGCCCATCTTGCAGGTGGCGACGGGGTGGAAGATGGTGGTCGAGATGTCGCCGGCTGCCTTGGCGAGGTCGTCATCGCTCTGGATCTCGAGGCCGGGGCGGAACTCCTCCGGCCGGTACTTCGCCAGCGACGGCATGGAGACGATGTTGCGCGTGACGCGGATCGATTCGGCTGCCACCTGCCGGTCGTCGCTGGTGGCGAGATAGTTCGGCCGGATCTCGGGATGGGCCAAAGGATCAGGCGAGGTGATGCGCACCCACCCGCGGCTGGTCGGGCGAATGTTCGCCACGCTGGCCGTGAAGGCCGGGAACGGGTCGAGCGGCTCGCCGAACTTGGGAAGGGTGAGCGGCTGCACGTGGTATTGCAGGTTGGGCGTCTCGCGGCTGGGGTCCGACTTGACGAAGGCGCCGAGCTGGGACGGTGCCATCGTCATCGGCCCGCGCCGGGTCAGCACGTATTGCGCGGCAAAGCCCGCGCGCTGCACCAGGCTCTGGAAGCGCTCGTTCATGGTCTTGACGCCCGAGACCTTGTAGGCGCAGCGGATCTGCAAATGGTCCTGCAGGTTCTCGCCCACCGCGGCCAGCTCGTGCCGCACGGGGATATTGAACTTGCGCAGCAGCGCGCCGGGCCCGATGCCCGAGACCTGCAGGATCTGCGGCGAGCCGATCGCGCCGGCAGAAAGGATCACCTCGCGTTGGGCTGTCAGGGTGCGCAGCTGCCCCTTCTGGCGCAGGGTGAGGCCCGTGACGCGCTTGCCCGCGAGCGTCAGCCGCTGCACCAGCGCGTGGGTCTCGACCGTCAAGTTCTGGCGATGGCGGACGGGGCGCAGAAATCCCTTCGAGGTGTTCCAGCGCATGCCGGTCTTCTGGTTGACGTGGAAGTAGCCGCAGCCCTCGTTGTCGCCGCGGTTAAAGTCGTCGACCTTGGGGATTCCCGCCTCGGCGGCGGCATCACGAAAGGCGTCGAGGATGTCCCAGCGGATGCGCGGCTGCTCGATGCGCCACTCCCCGCCGCGGGCGTGCAGCTGCTCGAACGCGCCGGGCTCGAAGGCGTCGGGCTCAAGCGCCCACTGGTCCTGGTGCCGCTTGAAGTAGGGCAGCACGTCGTCCCAGGCCCAGCCGGGGTTGCCCATCTGCCGCCACAGATCGTAGTCGCGCGCCTGGCCGCGCATGTAGATCATGCCGTTGATGGACGAGCAGCCGCCGAGCACGCGCCCGCGCGGGTAGGCGAGGCTGCGGCCGTTGAGGCCCGGCTCGGCCGCCGTCTTGAAGCCCCAGTCGGTGCGCGGGTTGCCCATCAGGTAGAGGTAGCCGACGGGGATGTGGATCCAGTGGTAGTTGTCCTTGCCGCCGGCCTCCAGCAGCAGCACACGCGCGGCCGGATCAGCCGAGAGGCGGTTGGCCAGCAGGCACCCTGCCGTGCCCGCGCCGACGATGATGTAGTCGTAGGTGTCTGCTGTCATTGTCGTGCATTTCCTCCCGCCTGCACCGTAGCCCTCTCGGCGCGCAGGGCAAGATGGCAAGGTGGCAAGCCAGAAATGCCGCCGGGGAGCCGGCCCACGAGGCAAAGCGCGCGGCGCCGCTGACCAAAGCCGTAACCAGGCAGGCCGCTCCAGGTAGGCTCGTTCCGCCCAATCAACGGGTACCGCTCATGGGGGAAGTCAGCTCTCTCCAGCCCACTGAGCGACGCGCGACAGGTGCAGAAACTTTATCGGAAATTCGACACGCGCTCGGCAAGCTCGAGAATGAGTCTGGCGTTGTCGGCGGCAGCGGTCCCGGTCGGTTCGCCCATGTACGTGATCCTGGGGTTCGACCAGTAGGGTATGCGCGGACAGCCGCCACAACCGTCCTTGTAACTCATTATGTCTCGCCATTTGGTGCCGTTGACGTAGCCGTGCCCATGAGCAAACGGCAAGTTGCTCTCGTCTTCAAAGCGGTCATGTCGGGCCCCCAGAATGTGTCCAATCTCGTGTGCCATCGACATCGTGATCGTGGCGCAGGCGTGATGCACGACGAAAAAAGCTTCGTCCGACTCCGGGCCGATGCGAGTCGCGAGACCACACCCATTCGGATTGTCGATGATCAGACCAACGATGTCGGCGCGCTTCTCGTTGCGCAGCTTCTTTACGTCCTTGAAGGGACCGAGCCCGTCGACCATGGTATAGAGGTGGATGAACTGATCGTCGGCCGTTCCGTCGTAGTCGATCAACTGACTGTGCACCAGCCGCAAGTTGATGTTGCGAAGGCCGCTGTTTCTGAACGTTTCGTTGGTCTCCTCGATCGCGAGCGCCAGCAGATCCGCTGGGTCACGGACATAGTGTTTGGTTACGTTCCCGGTGTAGAGCACCATGAGATCGATAGTGATGTGTTTCGCTTCTAGTGCCTTGCGGTCCGCATCGAGAAACGGCGCAACTTTCGGCTCCGGGGGCGCCGGGCGTGGCGTCGCAGACTTCTTGGGGGTCGGCATCGGGACGCTGTCGCGTGCGGCGACCGGGGGATGGTCTGCTGGTATCTTGTGACGGTCCATTTCCGCGAAAGCGTGGACTCCGCCGCCCAAACTCTCGACCGTGAAGATAGTGCCCTTGTAAGCGAAATACCCAGTCAGTAGGGCGTTGCCCCACAGCATGAGCACCGCTCGTTCACCCGTTTCCTCCACCTTGCCACGCCATGAAATGCTGCCGTCCTTCTGGACCGCAGATCCCGTTCGGACAAGGGTGATGTACGTGCCTTCGCGGAACGGCAGCCTGACGACCGCTCCGATGGGGTCAGTCGGCGCTCCCGCGTATTGGACATTTTCCGCGCGGGTCGGCCTTGCGATCTTGTCGATGATGGCTTGCTGATCGGGCGTCAGGGCGACCGGCTCGGCTCCAGTGTCTGCCAGCGCTGGCGCAGCGACTGCGCAAAGTGCAAGCAAGGCCGCAGCGACCGGGAGCGGACGGCTCGGCCATGGGCGGGTAAGAAAAGACCTTGTGTTCACCGCTCGAACCAGTGGGTCACCCCAAACGAAGGGGGTTGCGTGGCGATGGGTCGAAAACCATCCGTTTCCGACCAGGATCAATCGTTCGGCGCAAAGGCGATATCAGGAGAAACCCTGAGGTAGCTGGGAATTACTACAACCAGTCAACGCAATTGGTGGGCTGGACGTCCGCACTGCCCAGCTTCGGGCGCTGCTTCGGCTAGACTGGACTTGCCAGTGAAGCCCGCGAACCCTGCTCACGCCCGCCAGGTGGTGCGGGCGCGCTCGAGGTCGGGGAGGAACCAGGTGGCGAGGCCGAGCAGCGGCAGGAACGCGCACAGGCGGTAGACGGTGGTCATGCTGGTGATGTCGGCCAGCTCGCCCAGCAGCGCTGCGCTGACGGCGCCGAGGCCGAACGAGATGCCGTAGAACAGGCCGGCGATCATGCCGACCTTGCCCGGCAGCAATTCGAGCGCATAGACGAGGATGGCCGGGAAGGCGCTGGCCATGATCATGCCGATGACGACGGTGAGCACGGCCGTCCAGAACAAATTCACGAACGGCAGGATCAGCGTGAACGGCAGCGCGCCCAGGATCGAGAACCAGATGATCTCGCGGCGGCCAAAGCGGTCGCCCAGGTGCCCGCCGATCAGCGAGCCCGCCGCCTGGGAGAGGAGGAACAAGAACAGCAGGATCTGGGAAGCCTGCACGGTGACCTGGAATTCGCCGATCAGGTAGAAGGTGTAGTAGGAGCTGAGGCTCGCGCTGTAGGCGCTTTTGGAGAACATCAGCAAGATCAGCACCGCCACCGCAAAGGTCGCCTTCGGCGACGGTGACGCCCCGGCCGCAGCGCCACTCATGCGCGGCTTCACCGGGGCGGGAGATTGGCGCCTGTACCAGAGGCCGACCTGCAGCAGCAGCACCATCGCCACCAGCGCGACCAGCGAGAACCACGAGAGGCTCGCCTGCCCGCGCGGCACGACGATGAAGGCCGCCAGCAGCGGCCCGATCGACTGTCCCGCCTGCCCGCCGACCTGGAACAGCGATTGCGCGAAGCCGTGGCGGCCGCCGGAGGCGAGGCGGGCCATGCGCGTCGACTCGGGATGGAAGATCGACGAGCCCGTGCCGATCAGCGCGGCGCCCAGCAGCAGCATCGCATAGCTGCCGGCGTGCGCCAGCACGATCAGGCCGACCAGCGTGCAGCCCATGCCGGCCACCAGCGAGAAGGGCTGCGGCCGCCGGTCCGTGATCATGCCGACCACGGGCTGCAGCAGCGAGGCGGTGAGCTGGAAGGCCAGCGTGATCAGGCCGATCTGGCCGAAGTCGAGGCCGTAGGCGTCCTTGATGAGGGGATAGATGGCCGGCAGCAGCGACTGCATCATGTCGTTGAGCAGATGCGCGAACGAGAGCGCCAGCACGATCGAGAACGTGGCCTGCGGGGCAACGCTGGCGTCCGGGGCGGGCTCGCGGCCAGGCTCGCGGCCAGGCTCGTGTGACGACTTCTGCATGGGTGCTGTCCGCGGCGGTCTCGAATTGTGACAGCCGGCTTACCTCAAATCCGTCCCAATGCAATCAGGATCGATTCCGGCGTGATCAGCTGCGACGTTGCGCGCGCCACGAACAGGTCACTCTCCCTCCTCGAGGGGAGGTGCAGGGTGCGGCTGGTGCGCGAACGGGCTGCCGCAACCTGCCTCCCCCTCGAGGGGGGAGGACGGAACGCCACGGGCTTAGACGGCCGCAGGCAACGTCGGCGTCGCACGCCGTCGGCCGGCTAAGTCCGATGGCGTTCCTGGTGGGGGTGAGGTTGGCGACATGTGCGGCCGGTCACCCCCACCCGATGCGTCCAGCGACTTGGATCGGCTGTTGCGTGCGGCGAGGTCGGCGATGGCCGATCCAAGCCGCGGACGCATCGCCCTCCCCCCTCCAGGGGGAGGTGAAGAGTGCGGCTGGGCCGCGGACAGTGGCCGCGCGCGGCACCTCCCCCTCGAGGGGGGAGGACGGAACGCCACGGGCTTAGACGGCCGCAGGTAACGTTGGCGCCGCACGCCGTCGGCCGGCTAAGTCCGATGGCGTTCCTGGTGGGGGTGTCGCGACGCACGCACATCAGGCAACTCCTGCAATGCGACCCAAATGGAACCCACAACGTCCCCCAGGTTCTGGAAGACGTAGATGTTGGGTATGCGCATGACGCGATAGCCCTCGGCGCCGAGCCAGCGGTCGCGGCGCGCATCGTACGCGATCTGGTTGTCTTCGGTGTGATGCCCACCGTCGACTTCGACGATGAGGCGTTTTTCCAGGCACACGAAATCGACGATGTAAGGCCCGATCGGATGCTGGCGGCGAAAGCGCACGCCGTCGACCTGCTTGGCGCGCAACGCCTGCCAGAGCTTGCGTTCTCCGTCACTCATTCTCTTGCGCAGGGTGCGGGCGCGCTCGTTGGGCATGAGTGAGCCTAGCGCAGGAGCGCGCGATCGGTCACCCCCCGCTTTCAGCACGACCAGCTTAGCGTGGGGGCGACGGTTGCCGGAATCTGCACCTCCCCCTTGAGGGGGGAGGACGGAACGCCACGGGCTAGACGGCCGCAGGTAAAGTTGGCGCCGCACGCCGTCGGCCGGCTAAGTCCGATGGCGTTCCTGGTGGGGGTGTCGCGGCGCGTGCACATTGGGCCGGTCACCCCCACCCGATGCGTCCAGCGACTTAGCGCGGCCGTCGTGCGCGCGGCGATGTTGGAGTTGACCGCGCTAAGCCGCGGACGCATCGCCCTCCCCCCTCGAGGGGGAGGTGGAAGTGGAGGGTGCGGCTGGGCGCGGCCTCAAATCTTGCCGAGGGCGATCAGGATCGCCTCCGGCGTGATGGGCTGCGACGTGACGCGCGCGCCGAACGGCCTGAGCGCGTCGTTGACGGCGTTCATGATGACGGCGGGGGCGGCGCCGGTGCCGGATTCGCCGACGCCCTTGGCGCCGAGCTGCGAGACCGAGGTGGGCGTCTCGACGTGGGCGACGTCGATGTCGGGCATTTCGGCCGCCATCGGCACCAGGTAGTCGGCCATGGTGCCGTTCAGCAGCTGGCCGGCCTCGTCGTAGAGGCAGTGCTCGTAGAGCGCGCCGCCGATGCCCTGCACGCAGCCGCCGCGCACCTGCTCGTCGGCGAGCTGCGGGTTGATGACGCGGCCGCAATCCTCCGCCACCCAATGTTTCAAGAGGCGGATGAAGCCGGTGTCGGTGTCGACCTCGACGTGGGCGCCGTGGACGCCGTTGGTGAAGATGTAGAGGTCGTCGACCAGCCGGAAGCGGCGCGTGTGCGAGAGCCGGGGCTCGACGCTGTTGGGCAGCTCGCCGACCTGGTAGTGGCCGATGCGGCCGATCTCCGACAGCGGCAGGCGCTTCGACCCGCTGGCGCGATCGACGATGGCCCCGTCGACGATATCGAGCGCGCCGGGCTCGGCCTGCAGCAGGATGCCGGCCAGCTCGAGGACCTCCTGGCGCAGGTCGCGGGCGGCGAGATACACCGCCTCGCCGCCGATGGCGGCCGCGCGCGAGCCGAACGTGCCGCCGCCGAAGGGGGTCGCGTCGGTGTCGCCGGAAACGACGCGCACGCACTCCATCGGCACGCCCAGCGTGGTCGCCGCGATCTGCCCCATGATGGTGTCGGTGCCCTGGCCCTGCTCGGTGACGCCCACCGCGCAGATGATGCCGCCGTTCGGCTCCAGCTTGATGACGCAGGCGTCCTGCAGCGAGATCGGCGCGCCGCCGGTGCCGTAGTAGCCGTGCGGACCGGGCGCCGTGCCCTTGATGAAGGCGGCGATGCCGATGCCGCGGTGGATGCCTTGCTGTCGCAGCTCCGCCTGCTCGCGGCGCAGGGCGTCGTAGTTCATGCGCGCGACCAGGGCATCGAGGCAGCGCTGGTGCGACAGGTCCTTGAGCTTGATTCCGCTGGCGGTGGTTGCGGGATAGCCATCGTCGGGCATGACGTTGCGCCGGCGCATTTCGATCGGATCGATGCCGAGCCGGTAGGCCGCCTGGTCGACCAGGTGCTCGCCCACGGTGTTGCCGATCGGGTGGCCGACGGCGCGGTATTGCGAGGTCGGCGGCTTGTTGAGGTAGACCACGCTTGCACGCGCCCGAAAATGCTTGTGCCGGTAGGGCCCGCCCGTGATGTTGAGGATCTGGTTGGCCTCGAACACGCTGGTGCGCGGATACTGCGAATAGGCGCCGGCGCCCGACAGCACGTCGATGTCGAAGGCCTGGATCTCGCCCGATTTGCTCACCGCGATGCGCGCCTTGACGAAATTCTCGCGCGCGTGGATGTCGGAGACGAACGACTCCAGCCGGTCGGCGATGAACTTGACGGGCCGGCCGAGCTGGATCGCCGCCGCGGTCGCGGCCACCTCGTCGCCGTAGGTGTGGATCTTGAGGCCGAACGAGCCGCCGACGTCCGGCGCGATGACCTGCACGTTGTGCTGGGGCACGCCCAGCGTGGCCGCGAACACGTGCTGGATCATGTGCGGGCACTGGCTGGAGGTGTGGATCGTCAGCTTGCCGGTGCCCTGGTCGTAGGCGGCCAGCAGCGCCCGCGGCTCCAGGCTGACCGCCGTGTGCCGCCCGAAGTCGAAGGTCTCCTCGATCACGAGGTCGGCCTTGGCGAAGGCCGCGTCCACGGCGCCGGTGTCGATGGTCTTGGCGAACGCCAGATTGTCGCCGAGCGCGGGATGCAGCACGGGGGTTGCCGGGTCGAGCGCGGTCGTTTTCTCGGTGACCGCCGGCAGCTCCTGCCATTCGACCGCGATGTGCTCGGCAGCGTCCTCGGCCTCGGCGCGGGTGCGGGCAATCACCATGGCGACCGGCTCGCCCACCCAGCAGGCGCGGTCCACGGCCATCGGGTACTGCGGCGCGGACTTCATGCCGGGGAAGCAGGTGAGCGTGCCGACCCACGGGCCGGTGCACAGCCTGGCCAGCTCCGCTCCGGTCATGACCAGGGCGACGCCCGGCTGGCGCCTGGCCTCGGCCGCATCGATGGCAAGAATCCTGGCGTGGGCGTGGGGGCTGCGCAGGAACGCGGCATGCAGCATGCGCGGCAGGGCGATGTCGTCCGTGTAGCGGCCGCGCCCGGCCACCGCGCGCCTGGCGCCGGCGCGCGACAGCGCGCGGCCGACGTAGCTGTTCGGCTTGGCGAACGGGGAGGCGCGGGACGGGTCGGACACGGGCGCTTCTCCTCGCCTTCACCGCTGCAATCGCTGCGTCAGCGTCGTCTCCACCGCGTCGACGATGGCGTGGAAGCCGGTGCAGCGGCAGTAGTTGCCGGACAGGAACGTGCGGATCTCCGCGCGACTCATGGGGCTCGCCTGCGCCAGCAGCTCGGCGCAGGTCATCAGCATGCCGGGCGTGCAGAAGCCGCACTGGAGCGCGTTGCGGGCAACGAACGCCGCCTGCAGGTCGGCGATCTCGCCCGTCTCGTCGAGTCCCTCGATGGTGACGACGTGCGCGCCGTCGACTTGCACCGCCAGCATCAGGCAGCCGCGCACGACACGGCCGTCGACGCGCACGGAGCAGGCGCCGCACACGCCGTGCTCGCACCCCAGGTGCGACCCCGTGAGTCCCAGCTCCGTGCGCAGGAAATCGACCAGGTGCTGCCGTACTGGCACCGTGCGCGCCACGGCCTCGCCGTTGACGGTGACGGCAATTTGCATGGTTTCCTCGCTCATGCCGCCCTCGCGCGCTCCGCCGCCACCGCCAGCGCGCGCCGCGTCAGCACGCGCTGCAGGTGCAGGCGCATGGCCGTGCTGCCCTGCACGTTGGTCATGGGCGCCAGGTCGTGTTCCAGGGCGTCTGCCGCCGCGTTCGCGCTCGCTTCGTCCATGCGCCGGCCCGCAATCGCCGTGCGCGCGCCGTGCGCGAGCGTGGGTTTGTCCTCGCTGCCGAAGTACACGAGCCGTGCGTCCGCCACGACACCACGGGCGACCGTCAGGTGGAACGCCATGCCGGCGATGGCGAAATCGCCGTGACGGCGGGCAAGCTCCATGAACACCGACACGGTGCCAGGCCGCTGCACGGGGACCAACGCTTCGACCAGCAACTCGTCGGGCCGGCGCGCCGTCTCGTACAGGCCCAGGAAATAGTCGTCCGCCGCCACCTCGCGCCGGCCGGCTGCGCTCTGCAGCACGAGGGTGGCGCCGAGTGCCAGCACGCAGGCCGGCATCTCGGCCGCCGGGTCGGCCAGTGCGATGCTGCCGCCGAAGGTGCCGCGGTTGCGCACGGCGACGTGGGCGACATGCGGCATGGCCTCGGCGATCAGCGGCAGGTGCCGGGCGACGATCGCCGAGTTGGCGACCTCCACATGCCGGGTGAGCGCGCCGATGCGCACCCGATCGCCCTGCAGCGCGATGCCGGCCAGCGCATCCAGCCGGTTGATGTCGATCAGTAGTCGCGGCTGGGAGAGCCGCATGTTCAGCGTCGGCATCAGGCTCTGGCCGCCGGCGAGAATGCGCGCCTCCTCGCCGTGCTGATCCAGCAGCGCGACCGCCTGCGCGACGCTGTCGGCGCGCACGTAGCTGAACCTCGGCGCCTTCACGCCCCCTCCTGCTCCGATTGTGGATGAAATCCGCGGCGACTGTCGCGCATCAGGCTGCCACCGCCCCCGCCCCGGCGCAAGCTGTCATCCCGGCATTCATTGCCGGGATCCATCGTGCCGCGGGCTCCGGTGCCCGCCGATGGCTGGATACCGGGGACGAGCCCCGGTATGACAAACAACGAATGCCGGCGATGTATAGAGGAAACCCTCGAATGCTACCCAACGAACCCATCACGGTCCGCCGCGCCGGTCCGGAGTTCCGGTTCCCCAACGGCGCGCGCATCGGCATCGTCTTTAACATCGCCTACGAGGCCTGGTCGCCCGGCAAGGCGCCGCCGATCGGACCGATGGGCAACCTGCTGCAGCCGGGCTTCTTCGACACCAACGCGCATTCGTGGGCGAGCTACGGCGCCGTGCGCGGCATCCAGCGGCTGCTCAGGATCGCCGCCGCCAACAAGATCGCAACCAGCGTGATGGTCAGCGGCGTGCTGGCGGAGCGCTTTCCCGACAGCGTGCGCACCATCTGCGAGGAGGGCCACGAGATCGTCGCGCACTCCTACGGCATGGACGTGATCCCGGTCTATCTCGACGAAGCGGCGCAGATCGCCAACATCCGCCGCAACACCCAGCTGATCGAAGCGGCCGCCGGCATCCGCCCCACCGGCTGGATCAGCCCGCGCGGCACCGGCAGCCCCGCGAGCCCGCGCCTGCTGGCGGCGGAAGGCTACCAGTGGCACGGCGACTGCAACGACGACGACCTGCCGGCCATCTGGGAGTATCCCGACGGCGGCAAGACGCGCTCCATCGTCGCCATCCCGCTGACCATGGATGTCAACGACCTGCCCCACTCCAACCGCTACGGCGGCTCGGCCGAGGCCTTCGTCGCCAAGTTCCAGGCCATCCTCGATGGCGCGGCGCAGGCCGACGACGCGCCGTTCATGCTGGACGTCACCGCCCACACCCACGTCTACGGCCGGCCCGCCGGCGCCTGGGCGTTCGATACCTGCATGAAGCTCGCCAACGCCGCCAACGGCATCTGGATCGGCACCCGCGCCGAGCTGGTCGCGCACGCGCTGGCGTCGCCGGGCGTGTACGCGCCAGCCAGCGCGTAGCTCGCGCCACCAGCGTCGCTAGGCAGCTACGAGCGCCGCGGCCTCAGGCGCCGGAGCGGCACGGCGGGTCCGCTCGAGCCCTTGCGCCCGCTCGTCCTCTTCGATCTCGGCCTCGGCGATGGCCTTCGCCAGCGCGGCAGCCAGCGCCTTGGCCGATTCCAGCGTCAGCTCGACGGCGGCTCGCGCGCCCGGCGGCAGGCCGCTGTTGACGAAGTCTATGGTGATGGCGTCATAAAGCAACGCGTGGCGCGCGTGGTCGTAGGCGACCACCGAGTGCGTGAGCGGGAACCATTCGTCCTCGCGCTTGGCCATGCCGCTCGCAGGCGCGATCTCGACGATCGATGTGCACATGCTCGATTACCTCGCCAGATGCTTGCCGAAGAACGCGAACACCTTGTTCCAGCCGTCGAGCGCCTGCTCCACCCGGTACATCGGCCGGTGGTAGTAGAAGATGCCGTGGCCGGCGCCGTCGTAGCGGTAGAACTCGTGAGCCTTGCCGTGCTTCTTGAGCTCGGCTTCGTGCTGGTTCACCTGCTCCGGGCTCGGTGCACGATCCTCGTTGCCGAAGATGCCGAGCAGCGGGCAGGAGAGGGTCTTGGTGAGTTCGATCGGTGACGTCGGCGTCTTGGCGTTGAGCTCCTCCTTGGCCATCACGACGCGGCCGCCCCACAGCTCGACGCAGGCGTCGACATCTTTCTTGTGGCAGGCATAGAGAAAGGCGTGCCGCCCGCCGGAGCAGGAGCCGAACACGCCGACTTTGCCGTTGTGGCCCGGCTGCGCGCGCATCCATTTCACGGCGCCCTCCGTGTCGCCGATCACCTGGGCGTCCGGAACGCCGCCCTCGGCGCGCACCTTGGCGCCGATATCGTCGGGGTTGCCCTGGCCGACGCGCTCATAGAGGTTGGCGCAGATGGCGATGTAGCCGTGGTGGGCAAACTTGCGCGTCATCTCGCAATAGAGCTCGCTCCAGGCAGGGAGATGGTGGATCAGCACGACACCGGGGAAGGGCCCCGGCCCCGAGGGACGCGCCACATAGGCCGAGATCGGCGTGCCCTTGTCGCCGGCGATCTTGATCTCCTCCACGGTCATGCCACGGTATGTCATTTCGTTACTCCCTAAAACGCTGGCGCTTCAGTCTCCACCCGTCGTGACGAGCCCCAATCGAGCGGCCGAGGGTTGAAACTTAGTCTGCCGCCGGTAGCGACGCCAGCGCGAGCATGGCTCGAGCCGCCGTCCTGCGGCCTTTGCCGCCTGCATGAAGCTCGCCAAAGCCGCCAACGGCATCTGGATCGGCACCCCCGCGCCGAGCTGGTCTCGGGCGTGGCGAAATGCAGGATGCTCAGTAAAGGCGGGCGCCAAAATTGCGGGCCGGGTCCATATCGGCGGTGTGGCGGCCGAGTGGTGCGGCCGCCGCGCCGCCGGTGCGTGGCAGGAAGGCGCCGGAGCCCGGCCTGGCGGCGAGGCTGCGTGAGCGGACGATGACCTCTCCGCGGCGCAGCACCGTCTCGGGCCATCCCGTGACCGTGCGCCCGGCGTAGGGCGTGTAGCCTGTACGATCGTGGAATGTGCCGTCGGCAAGTGTGACTTGGCGCTTCGGGTCCCAAATCACCAGGTCGGCGTCGCTGCCGACGGCGATAGAGCCCTTGCGCGGGTGCAGATTGTAGATCTTGGCCGGCGCCGTCGCCGTCAGCTCGACGAACTTCGCAAGCCCCAGCCGGCCTTTCGACACCATGGCGTCGAATAGCAACGGCAGTCGTGCCTCGATGCCGGGCAAACCATTGGCGATCTGCTTGAAGTTGGGGTTAGGGCCGGCACTGAGCTTTCCTGTCTTGTCGAACGCGTAGGGCGCGTGATCGGAGGAGACGGTTTGCAGATCGCCGAGCGCGAGGCCCTGCCAGATCGCTTCCTGGTCGGTCTCGCCGCGTGGGGGCGGAGAGCACATCCACTTGGCGCCGTCGATGCCGGGCCTGTCCAGATCCTTCGCCGTCAGGAACAGGTACTGCGGGCAGGTCTCGGCGAACACCTTCAAGCCCCGTCCGCGCGCCTGGCGAATGACGTCGACGCCCTCGGCGGTGGAGACATGGAAGATCATGATCGGCTGGTCGATGAACTCGGCGAAGGTGATGAGCCGGGTGAAGGCCTCCGCCTCCGAGCCGCGAGGATGGCTGATGGTGTGGAACTTGGGCGCTGTATAGCCGTTCTCGATCAGCCGCTTGCTCATCCACGAGATCATGCCGTGATTCTCGGCGTGCACGCATACGAGCGCTTGCGATTTGCGCGCGGCGAGCAGGATGTCGAGGAGCTTCTCGTCGCCGACCTGCAAGAGGTCGTAGGTCATGAACACCTTGAGGGTCGAGTGGCCCTGGGCGACCAGCGCCGGCACGTGCTCCTTCAGGGTGACGTCGGTCGGGTCGGCGATGATCATGTGGAAGGTGTAGTCGATGACCGCGCCTTTCTTGGCCAGCGCCATGTAGTCGCCGACCACGCTCATCAGGTTCATGCCCCGGTGCTGGGCGGCAAAGCAGATGACGGTGGTGGTGCCTCCGAACGCGGCCGACGTGGTGGCGCTCTCGAAGGTGTCGGCATTGACGATGCCGGCGGCGGACAGCTGCTCGATGTGGGCGTGCGCGTCGATGCCGCCGGGCAGAACCAGCCGGTCCTTGGCATCGATCTCGGTGGCGCCAACGGCGATGTCGCGGCCGATCGCGGCGATGGCACCGTCCTTGATGCCGATGTCGGCATCGAACTCATCGATAGCGGTGCCGACCCGGCCTCCACGAATGACGCAATCAAACGCGGCTTGTGGCATCTGACACTCCCTCCCGGCTGGCCTCGGCTTTGCGCTGGACGACGCGCTCGCGCCTGGCAACAATGGCGGGAAATCGAGGAGGAGGCCAGCATGGCTGCACGCCCCCGCCGCCGCATTCTGGTGGTGAACCCCAACTCCAACGAGGTCGTGACCAAGGGGCTGGCTGATGCGGTGGCTGCCATCGCCTTCGCGGATGGGCCGGAAATCGACTGCGTGACACTGAAGGAGGGTCCCTACGGCATCGAGACGCAGGAGCACGTCGAGAGCGTCACCTTGCCGCTGCTGCGGCTGGTGGCGGGGAGCAACGATATCAATGCGTTCGTCATTGCCTGCTATTCCGACCCCGGCCTGCATGCGTGCCGGGAGGCCACGTCGCGGCCGGTGTTCGGCATCAACGAGGCCGGCGTGCTGACGGCGCTGGCGAGGGCCGAGCGCTTCGGCGTCATCGCCATCGGCCAGCGCTCGATCCGCCGGCATATGCGCTACATGCGCCAGATGGGGCTGCTCGCCCGCTTTGCCGGGGAGCGGCCGCTGGGCATGAGCGTCGCCGAGACGGCCTTGGGCGGGAAGACGCTCGATCGCATGATCGAGGTGGGTATTGAGCTGCGCGATGAGGACGGCGCCGATATCATCGTCATGGGCTGCGCCGGCATGGCGCGCCATCGCCAGCCGTTGGAAGCGGCACTCGGCGTTCCAGTGATCGACCCGACGCAGGCGGCCGTCGCCATGGCAATCGGCGCCGTGCAGTTCAGTCGAGCTTAGTTTTTTCGCGGCCTCGGCACCACACGGCGTAGGTGATGCGCTCGCGCTCGAACATATCGCGCTAGTGTGGTGTCTCGCAAATGCCTTCCCTCTCTGCGGCTAGGTTCTACAAGGCATTTGCGAGACGCAAACCACACTAGAATCATAGGTTTTCTAGAGCAGGATCGCTTCGGATTGAATCACCTTGCCTCGATCGGGACGTGGCGGCCGAAGCGTGAATCCTGCTCTAATCATAGATTCGAGAGCAAGATTCACGTTCCATGATCGAAGCGAAGAGCTTCGATCAGAAACGATCTTGCTCTAGTGTCCTTTTGTCTCCGAAATATCGCCCAACCGTGCCGCGAAGGATAACGATATTTCGGAGACAGGACACTGGCGGGCGTTGGCGTTGCCGCAGAGGCGGCCGACGGGGCGGCATTAGACCTCCGGTGGCAGCACCACGCCGACCTGGGACGTAATGCGTCCATAGTGCTCGATGCGGCGGTGGCGCGTGAAGTCGAAAATCGTCTCCTTGCCGAAGCGGGTGGCATCCAAATCGCAAGCGTGCACCACCAGCTCGTCACCTTCCGTGCGGGTTTCGGCGACGATCTCGCCGTCCGGATTGACGATCAGGCTGCACCCGAACATCGAATGCCCGTCCTCGACGCCGGCCTTGGCCACGGCCACCACCCAAGTCGAGTTCTGATAGGCGCCGGCCTGAAGCGAGAGCTTGTGGTGGAAGATGCGCTTTGCCGGCCCCTCCTCGCTTTTCTGCGAGTTGACCGAGGGCGTATTGAAGCCCAGCACGATCATCTCGACGCCCTGCAAGCCCATCACCCGATAGACCTCGGGCCAGCGCCGGTCATTGCAGATGCACATGCCGAAGATGCCGCCCATGCAGCGCCAGACCGGGAAGCCGAGGTCGCCGGGCTCGAAATAGCGTTTCTCCAGGTGCTGGTGGGTGCGCTGCGGGTCGAATTCGGCATGGCCGGGTAGGTGCACCTTGCGGTATTTGCCGGCGATGATGCCCTTCTGGTCGACGAGGATCGAGGTGTTGAAGTGGTGGCCGTCGGGCGTCAGCTCGGCATAGCCGAAGCTCATGCCCATAGCGTGCTTGGCGGCCCGCTCGAACAGGGGCCGGGTCACCGCGCTCGGCATTTCCTTCTCGAACCAGAAGTCGGCCTCGGCGCGGTCCTCGTGATACCAGCGCGGGAAGAAGGTGGTCAGCGCCAGCTCGGGATAAACAATAAAGCCGGCCCCCTTGGCCTTGGCTCGGTCCATCAGGTCGAGCATGCGAGCCACCACGGCCTGGCGCGTGTCGGCTTTCTGGATGGCGCCGAGCTGGGCGGCGGCAACGGTGACGATGCGGGGCATCAGGCGCACTCCTTTGTCTCAATGCGCGGCCACGCGGCGCGCGAGCCGGCTGACCAGCCGCACCAGGGGCCACAGGATGACAACATAAATGATTGCGGCCAGCACGACAGGGCTCGAGTTGAAGGTGAGCGAGCGGGCCATGTCGGCCGAGTAGAGCAGCTCGGGAAACGAGACGACGCTGGCGATGGAGGTGAGCTTGACGACCTCGATGGTGCGCTCCGCCGCCGGCGCAGCTGATCCAGGAGGGGCGTGTCGGTTTCGAGACTATGGCGGACGTGCACAATGCGCTATCGGAGGAAGACTGTGGAGTGAGATATGGCCAGCTTGGGCAGCTTCGGGTTGGACGTCGGCAGCTACGGCGCGTTGGCCGACCCGGAGACGATCCTGCAACTTGCGCGGCACGCCGAAGACGCCGGCTTCGAGTCGATCTGGCTCGCCGACCACGTGGCGTTTCCCGTCTCGATCAGATCGAAGTATCCCTACAGTGCCACGGGCGACTTCCCCACGCGCCTCTCGGAGTCGCTCATGGAGCCTGTTGCGACCATGGCCGTGCTCGTCGGCGCAACCAGGCGCGTGCGCATCGGCACGGCCGCGCTGATCATGCCCTACCGCAATCCCGTGCTGCTGGCGCGCATGCTGGTGACGCTCGATCATTTCTCCGGCGGGCGCATCGTTCTGGGCGCCGGCGTCGGCTGGCTGGAGGAAGAGTTCAACGTCCTCGGCACCTACGACTTCAAGAAGCGCGGCCGGGTGACCGACGACTATCTCGAGATCTTCAAGGCCATCTGTGCCGGCGGGGAGGTCGCCTACCGCGGCGAGACCTACGCCTTCGATCCGATCTTCTCCTCGCCGGGATCCGTGCAGCGGCCGCACCCGCCGATCCTGATCGGCGGGTTGTCCAACGCTGCGCTCCGGCGCGTCGTAAGGCACGGCAATGGCTGGTTGGCGGTCTCGGCTCCTCCAGAGAAGTTGCGCGAGCGTCTGGCCGTGCTCGCGCAGCTGGCAACAGAGGCTGGCCGGCAGCTTCAGGACTTCTCCCTCGTCTACAAGATGTTCCTGAGCATCGGCGAAGCCAAGCGCGGCCCCTTCGATGCACGCGAGCCCGGCACCGGCTCCGTCGCTGAAATCACGGACGACCTCGAGCGCCTGTTCGACCTCGGCTTCGGCAAGATCATCGTGCGCTATCGCGGCAGCAGCGCCGCAGACCAGCTGAGCCAGATCGACCGCTTCGCGACCGAGATCGTCCCGAACGTTTAGGCAGGCTATACTCACTACGCCAACGGATAATACTATGCTGCACGACCGCCGCTAAGCTCCGGGCTGGCCGCATCGTGCAGCCCGGAATTTGGAGTGGAGCCATGATCAGCAGACGCGTTCTTCTGTCGGGAATGGTGGTGATTGGCTGCACGATAATGGCAGTGCTGCCGGCTGCTTCTCAGTCCTACCCGATGCGCCCGATCACTCTGATCGTTCCGTTCGCGGCCGGAGGCTTCAATGACGTGATCGTGCGCATCGTCGCTGACCACATGGCAAAGACCCTCGGTCAGCCGATCGTCATCGAGAACGACGGTGGCGCCGGCGGCACCACCGCCACCGGTCGCGCAGCGCGGGCGGCGCCCGACGGTTACACCATTGTCGCGGGCAGCATGGGAACCCACGCGGCCGCGCCAGCGCAATATCCAAACCTCAAGTACGATCCGGCCAAGGACTTCACGCCGATCGGCCTGACGGCCGAAGCCCCCGCGGTGATCGTCACCAGGAAGGATTTCCCGGCCAACAACCTCAAGGAGTTCATCGAGTACGTCCAGAAAAACCAGGACAAGGTGAACGAAGCCCATGCCGGGGTCGGCTCGCAGATGCATACCTACTGCACGTTGCTCCATTCCATCATGGGTACCAAGACGGCGCGTATCGCCTACCGCGGCGGCGCTCCAGCGATCAACGACTTGGTGGCCGGTCAGGTCGATTTCAGCTGCGTCTCTGTCAACACCGCCGCGTCGCAGATCCAAGGTGGCACGATCAAGGGGATCGCCATTGCCAGTCCCGAGCGCGCCGCCGTTATCAAAGATGTGCCGACCACCACTGAGGGAGGTTTGCCCGAGTTCCAAGTCTCGGGTTGGAACGCGATCTTTGCCCCGAAGAATCTCCCGCCAGATATCCAAGCCAGGTTGAGCGACGCCCTGTTCAAGGCGCTGGATGATCAGGCGACTGCCAAGCGCCTGCTGGACATCGGCTGTTTCATTCCAGACAAGGTGGATCGCACACCGCAGGCCCTACAAAGGCGAGTGGAGAACGAAGTGGCTCGCTGGTCGTCGGTATTGAAGCGGCAATGACTGCCAACTGATCGCGTTCTGACGAGAGCGTCTTTCAAGACAGCGTCGTCGTGCAAGCAGCGCGCGGGGTTGCGCTCGCAGGCCACGCGTCTGGGTCAAAGACCGCACTTGCATCGTTCAGCCCGGCCACCAGGCGCCACCACGCGGCTCGAAGGGGCCCCCTATGCCATTGCCGCATGCATCGCCTGCAAAGATTGGCGTTTGACGCCGGCCGCTCGGCTCACCACGATGGTGCCAAGCAAGACGCGGTGAGGAAGCCCCATGGCCAAGACCAAATTCGGCATATTCAGCCTGAGCCAGTTCCCAGACCTCTCCAAGGTGGTCGAGAGTTTCGACAACGATCTGGGGTTCTTCGAGCTGGCCGAGCAGCTGGGCTACGACAAGGTGTGGATCGCCGAGCACCTGTTCTCGACCTATGGTCTCGTCACCTCCACGCAGGTCTACGCCGCGGCCATCGCCCAGCGCACCAAGAAGATCCGCATCGGCATGGCCGTTTGTGCGATCCCGTTCAATCATCCCCTGCGCACCGCGTCCGACTTCGCCCTCGTCGACATCCTTTCCCATGGCCGTCTCGATTTCGGCGTGGGGCGCGCCTACCAGCCGCACGAGTTCGTCGGCCTCGGCGTGCCGATGGACCAGAGCCGCGAGATGCTCGAGGAGGGCCTCGACATCGTCCTGAAGGCCTGGACGCAGGAGAAGATCTCCTACCGCGGCAAGTTCTGGACCATCCCGGAGCCGGTCGAGCTCCTGCCCAAGCCGGTGCAAAAGCCGCATCCGCCCGTGTACCAGGCGACCATCAGCCCGGAAAGCTTCGAGCAGGCGGCACGCGCCGGCATCAATCTGCAAATGGCCTCGCCCTTCACCTACCGCACCTACCGCGAGCGGTGGATGGATGAGCTCGAGAGAAACTGCGAGCGCTTCGACAAGGTCTGCCGGGATATGGGCCGCGATCCAAGGAAGGCCGAGCGCATGATGCTGCTGCCGTTCTTCGTGCACGAGGACGCCAAGACGGCGCGCGAAATATACAAGGCGCACGTCGAGTGGTTCTACGCCAAGGTGACGGCCAACCAGCTCGCCGGCGCGCCGCAGACCGGCGAGATCAAAGGCTATGAGCTCACCATGCGCGAAGGCAAGAAGACGCGCGAGATGGGCTACCTGTCCTTCGACAAGCTGCACCAGTATGGGGCCTGCATCGCCGATGACCCCGAGACGTGCGTCGCCAAGCTCACGGAGATGAAGCGCCGCTTCGGCATCACCGAGTTCGTGTTCTGGTTCAACATCGGCGGCATCGACAAGGCTCATGTCGAAACTGCCATGAAGCTCGCGGCCGAAAAAGTGATGCGCCACGTGTGAGAAGCCTTGGAGGAAACACCATGCAGCTTGGCTATGTCGGTCTCGGCAACATGGGTGCGGCGCTGGCCCGTCGGCTGCTGCGCAAAGACAAAATGCGCGTCTACGACCTGCGGCCGGAGATGATGGCCAAGCTTGCCGATCTTGGGGGCATCGCGAGCCAAAGCCCCAAGACGCTGGCGGCGCAGAGCGATCTGGTGATGACGTGCCTGCCGACCTCCAAGGAGGTGCAGCAGGTCATTTTCGGTAGCGATGGTCTGGCATCAGGTCTCAAGAAGGGCGGTATCATTGCCGACATGACGACGGGCGATCCGAGCGCCACCCGCGAGATGGCCAAAGAGCTCGCCAAGTCGGGCATCACCCTGATCGACGCGCCGGTCAGCGGGGGGCCGCACGGCGCCGACGCCGGCACCATCGCCATCATGGTCGGCGCGCCAGCCGACGCCTATGCGCGCGTTCTGCCTGTGTTCGAGACCATCAGCCCCAACGTTTTTCATTGCGGCGATGTCGGCACCGGCCACGCCATGAAGCTGGTCAACAACATCGTGGCGGCCGGCGTGCGCATGGTCACCTTCGAAGCGGTAACGATGGGAATCAAGAGTGGCCTGAGCCTGGAGACGTGCGCGCGCGTGCTGGCGAAGGGATCGGCGCGCAGCTACACGACCGAGATCACGCTGCCAAAGTTCGTGAAGGGCGAGCTGAAGACCAACTTTACCCTGGCGCTGATGTTCAAGGATGTGCGACTGGCAACCGAGCTCGGCATTGCCAACGGATCACCGATGCCGGTCTGCAACCTCGTGCGCGAGATCTTCCAGATTGCCGTGAACGAGCTGGGCGGAGAAGCCGACGTCAATAGCCTCATTCGGCTTTACGAGCGCCAATCGAAAGTGGCGTTTGCGCCGAAAGACTAGATTGCGGCATACCAGCTCAAACCACGAATCTTGCCGCGACCGCTGCACCACAATGGGCTGCCCCCGCCCGACTCGGGCACTGCAACGAAAAGCGTCAGCGAGCAAGGTATCAGCGAGGGGGCGCGTGACCTCGGGGTGCCGCATCCCATCGTAGAGGTGTGAAGCTGCGCGGCCTTCGACCGCCCGGCGCGTGATGTACGGCATCGCCCACCCGGTGCCTCGCGATCAGGTAAATCAGACACACGGGCCCCACCCACGAGAGCCAGGCCGCCACGGCGTACACCGTTTCGTACGGCAGGCTCAATTTGACGGCCGCCCAACTCGCAAGCCGCAACCAGAAGGCGCCTGACGCAACGGCGGCCACGGCGAGCATCAGCCACATATGCCGCGTCCGGTCGCCACCGCGGATCGCTGCCACAGCAAGTAAAACGAGCGCGATCCACACCAGCGCCTGCAGCAAGAACCCTGCCCGGGCCGCGCCCGATGCCGCGCTTGCCATGGCAACCGGGATGGCCGTCATGCCGCCGGCAAGCACCAGCGCCGCCGCGCTTCGGCCAAGAAGCTTGTGCACACTGAGACCGTGACTGGCGATGGCGCACGGCACCAGCAACAGAGCGAGCCCGGACGTCAGCATATGGACGCGGAAGACCACGGGAAGCCGCTGGTCGACGATCGCCAGCTCGTAGGGCAGGGGAAGCAACCCGGTCGCAGCACCCAGTGCCGTCGACCCGACCGGCAAGGCAAGGAGCAGGAACATGAGCGCCGAACCGCGCAGGCCGCGCCCGGACGTAGCTGCCCGTGTTTGCAAGACTGGCTTCATGAAGACTGGCCTCATGACGGCAACCTAGTGTCCTGTCTCCGAAATATCGTCATCCTTCGCGGCACGGTTGGGGCGATATTTCGGAGACCAAAGGACACTAGAAAACCTATGATTCTAGTGTGGTTTACGTCTCGCAAATGCCTTGTAGAACCCAGCCGCAGAGGGGGAAGGCATTTGCGAGACACCACACTAGTCGCAGCTTTCGGCTGCATCATGGCCGTGGCTGGTCCCGCAGCGGCCGAGCCTCGAGCCTCCGATCTTTCGGGTCGCTGGACCCAGGCGGTTGCCGATGCCAGGCAGCCTTGCACCGGCGTCGGCTGTCGTCTCACCTATGACCTCGTGCGCTGCGGCGATGGCTGGTGCGGCATCGAGGTCAAGGACGGCAAGGACTGCGGCCGCACCGCCTTGCGCCTCGATGCCGGCGCGGCGCATGCGTCCAGCGTGGAGTTCTTCGGGCGCTACGAAAGGGCGGAGGGGACGGCGCCCTACGCGGTCAGTGCCAACCTGCATTGGGGCCCCCGGCAGGACCTGCCGAAAGTCCAGCTGCGCCTGTCCGTGCGCGGCAATACCGGAGGCACCCTTGAACCCTTCCGCCGCACCTATCCCCTGCAGATGGTCCTGATGCGCGAAGGCGAGCCCACCTGTCGAGCCGACCCCAAGCTGTCTTGAACCTGGAGCACGCACCGCGCGGTGAGCATTTCATCGCAAATCGATCACGCGCGCGTTTTTGCGCCCGACAACTATGGTGCTCACATTGGCCAAATCCAGGGAACAAGCACAATGGCCAACCCGTAGATCAGTACCGTAAGTGGCATCCCAATTTTGAAGAAATCGGAGAACTGATACTTGCCCGGTCCGTAGACCATGAGGCACGAGGGTTCGAGAGGCGTCAGGTAGGAGCAGCTTGCGGCCACGGCCACCATCATGCCGAAGGCGCGAGGGTCGACGCCAATCTGTATGCCCGTCTGCATGGCGATCGGCAGCACGACGAGGGCTGCCGCCTGGTTCGACATGGGTTGCGTCAGCGCAACGGTGAGGATGAAAAAACAGGTGAGCAATCCGTAGCGGCTCTCCGCGCCGACAATGCCAATCAGCTGCTGAGCGAGATATTTACCGGCTCCGCTCGCTTCCATGGCGGCCCCAAGCGAAAGCAGCGCGCCGATCAGAATCAGCACCTTCCACTCCACCTGCCGATAAGCCTCCTCGGGAGACAGGCACCGGCTCAGCAGCATCAAGAACGCGCCGCCCAGCACTGCGACAGGCAGCGAGGCCAGCTTGAAGGTCGCGGCAAGGATCGCAAGGGCGAAGATGGCCGCTGCCAGCGGAGCGCGCGAGCGATTGAGTCGTTCCTCTTCCACGCCCCCGAAGATGTTGAACAGGTTGCCGCGCTCGAGCGCCTTCACGTCTTCGGGCGTGCCCTGCAGCAGCAGCACGTCGCCCATGCGCAGCCGCGCCGAGCTGATCGTTCGCGGTACCCGGCCGGCCCGATGAATGGCTAGCACCTGCAGCCCATAACGCTCCTTGAATTCCAGGCTCCTCAGACTTTGCCCGATCAAAGGCGAGCGCGGCAGCAGCACGCCTTCCACAATCGTCTGCTCCTTCTCTGCGTCCGGACTCGCTGGATGCAGGTCAGCCTTGAAATCGAGGCCCTTGATGTCTTTGATCTTGAGAAGATCGGCGCGCAGCCCCTCGATGAACAGCTCGTCCCCGGCTTGCAACTCGAGATCGGCCAGTCTCTTGTCCCCGCGCATCGATTCCGTGTCGCGGATCAGCTTGACGACCGTGAGCTCTGCATCGCCCGTGATCCTGGCGTCCTTGAGTGATTTGCCGACCAGCGGGCCGCCCTCGACGACCATCACGTCGGCCTGATACTTGCGCTCGCCGATTGTTTCTTCCGCTTTCTGATCCTCACGTTGCGGGATCAGACGCACACCGATCGCCCAAACATACAGGATGCCGTTGACGGCGATCGGGATGCCGACCGGAGCGAGCTCGAACATTCCCATCGGCGGTTGCTGATAGCGGGTGAGAAGGTCGCTCACCACCAGGTTGGTCGAAGTGCTGATCAGCGTGACGGAACTGGTCAGGATCGATGCGAACGCAAGCGGCAGAAGGAATTTCGAGGGACTGGCGCCGATCTTGGCGGCATAGCCGATAACCAACGGCACAAAGAATGCCGTGGCGGCGGTATTGCTCATGAAGGCCGACACTGCGGCTACCGACACCATGATGACAGGCAGAAAAATAGCCGGGTTTCTGCCGGCCAAGTCGAACACGTGACGTCCGGCGATCTCCACCACGCCAGTCTGAATCAGGCCCGCCGACATCACGAGCAGGCCCAGGATCATCATCACCGTATCGCTGCCGAACCCGGCGAAGGCCTTGTCGGCTGGCAGCAAGCCTGTGACGACAACCGCCAGCATGACACCCAATGCTACGACGTCGGCAGGCACGCGGTCCCAGGCGAAGACCAAGACGGCCGAAGCAAGGATTGTCAGGCAGATGGCGATATCGGGGGTCATGCGCTCCCTCATTCGCGGCGCGACCAGTTCATCGCCGTGGCCGGCATCCTTCTAGTGTGGTGTCTCGCAAATGCCTTCCCCCTCTGCGGCTAGGTTCTACAAGGCATTTGCGAGACGCAAACCACACTAGAATCATAGGTTTTCTAGTGTCCTTTTTGTCGCCGAAATATCGCCCAACCGTGCCGCAAAGGATGACGATATTTCGGAGACAGGACACTAGGGCCTGTCGTCAGTTGAGCCAGAAGAGTACGCAAACCAGCGCGACGGCGGCAAGGAAAGTGTTGGCGAGCTTGTCGTAGCGGGTGGCGAGAGCG